>NPIG01000201.1_pt1 | contig 63895 bp, 64 predicted proteins | sample 8637441 | NCBI WGS metagenome assembly NPIG01 (sample SAMN07420675, study PRJNA396082) | bioreactor metagenome | isolation source: sample BR6 brine-fed electro-methanogenic bioreactor BR | place: Japan: Kochi | collected 2016-06-14
TCCTGTGGGCCGACGTACGCACGCTAATCCGTATAGTCACAGAAATGATTCCCGTCGATCTGCATCTCTAGTTATTAAGGAGAAATCTTAATCTCGCTTCTGCAGATCGGCGTCCGTTGTAAGCCAACGCACTTTCTGCCAAAATAAGTAAACGGTGATATCAGACAAAACCAGGAAGAAAGGAGAAATTCCATGAATTTCATGCAGGAAAAAAACATACCCGTTTGGAAGTCGCACCACACCAATATAGGCCAGACCGTCGTCAAGGCCCTGAACGCCAAGGGATATTCCGCTTCATATGTAGCCACCGCAGAAGAAGCCGCAAAAGCAGTATGTGATCTTATCCCTGAAAATTCCACCGTCGGCGTTCCGGGCACATCGACGATTCGTGAGCTTAACCTACTGGAACTTCTTGAGGAGAAAGGTTGCACCATATTCCACCACTGGGACCCCAGCCTGTCACCTGATGAAAAGAATATCCGCCTCCGGGAAGAGCTTGAGAGCGATTTCTTTCTCACCAGTTCAAACGCCGTAACCCAGGACGGAATCCTGGTCAATATCGACGGCACAGGAAACCGTGTCGCAGGAATGGCCTGGGGTACAAATACACTGATTTTCGTAATAGGAGTCAACAAGATATGTCGTGACCTGGAGAGCGCCATCAAGCGCGTAAAAGACACCGCAACGCCGCCAAACGCCATCAGGCTGAATATAGATGTCCCGTGCGCGAAAACCGGTCATTGCATCGACTGCAACAGCTCCAGCAGGGTTTGCAGGGCTACGTTGATCCTCGAACGGCCTCCCATGGGACGGAAAGTCCACGTATTCATCGTCGGCGAATCCCTGGGCTACTGATATTTCGGGGATGCCTCGAGGAAAAGAGGTCTCCCCGAAATATTTATCTCCTCCAGGCCGTAGGCAGGAAAAGTATCATAACCGTGTAGATTTCAAGCCTACCCAAAAGCATGCACAGGCACAATATCCATTTCCCCAGGAAAGGAATGTGCGCGTAGTTTTCCGTTGGCCCCACCGTGCCGAGCCCCGGCCCTATGTTGCCGATGGTGGCCGCGACACTCGCTATGGCTGTCAAAACATCGACGCCCAGGGCGGCCATTGCAAGGGCCGCTATGGCAAAAAGACCTATATAGAGAACGAAAAAAGCCGTAACGGATCCCATGACATCGAAATTTATGGCTTTTTTGCCCAAGCGTATCGGAATAATGGCCTTTGGGTGCAAAAGGCGATGGAGCTCTGTTTTGACCAGCTTTACGAGCAACATGATCCTGACGTTTTTCATACCTCCGCCAGTGGAGCCTGCGCAACCCCCGACGAACATGAGGAAAAGCAGGAGGTACTGGATATAAAAGGGCCACTTCTCGTAGTCCGCCGTCACGTAGCCGGTGGTAGTGGTTATGCTTACCACCTGAAATGCACCGTAGCGCAGGGAATCCAGCACGGTAGGGTAAGTACCGCTAAAATACAAAAAGGCCGTCGCCGTTCCTATGGAAAAGGCAAGTATTTTTATATAAAATCGGAACTCCTCATCTTGCCACCAGGCTGAAAGATTACCCTTCAGCATCAAGTAGTGAAGCGCAAAATTGGCCCCTGCGAGAAACATGAATACGGTTATGACCCAGTCTATATAGGCGCTGCCGTACTGGCCGATGCTCCCGTTTAGTGGAGAAAACCCCCCTGTGGCCATGGTTCCGAAGGTATGGGTCAAAGCCTCGAAAAGGTCCATTCCACCAAACATAAGAAGAACGGTTTCCACGCCGGAAAACAGAAGATAGACCCCCCACAAAAGAAGAGCCGTCTGCCTTATCCGTGGTGTAAGTTTCTCCGGTGTGGGACCAGGTACTTCAGCTTTATAAAGCTGCATGCCACCTATGCCCAAAAAGGGGAGAACGGCCAGACTCAAAACTATGATTCCCATGCCGCCAAGCCAATGGGTTAGGTCACGCCAAAAAAGAATGCCCCTGGGGTTTGCTTCTATATTGGTGAAAACAGAGGCTCCCGTCGTGGTAAAACCGGACATGGCCTCAAAAAAGGCTTCAGTATATGTAGGTACGCTTCCATATAAAAAATATGGAAGCGCCCCGATGCAGGAAGCCATTACCCACGAAAGCGACACGGCCGCAAAGGCTTCCCTGATGCCAAGATCGTGCGTGCGGGAGTGCCTTCCCATGGCAAAAAGCGCCCCTGCAGCTAAAAGGCCGCAGGAGATGCTCAGAAGGAAAGGTTTAACATCTTCTGAACCATCCTTTAGCGCCCATACAAGGGGCCAAAGCATAAAAAGAGAAATAATGGCCGCCATCAGGCCAAGAACCTTGAAAAGTACACGAAACCGCACGATTACTTGACCCCCAGTATTTCTAAAGCTTTCGGCATTTGTTCCGAAGAAGCGAAGAGCACAATTTGGTCTCCCGACTGTAGAACGGTGTCACCCATTGGGACAAAAACGTCTTCACCCCTGCGAGCAAGAGCAAGCAATATTCCTTTAGGCAGGCCGAGGTCCTTGATGCGCTTTCCTATGATCCGGCTTTCTTCCCGCAGAGTTACCTCTAACATTTCGGCATCAATTTTCTCGATTATGGACAACGCTCCCGAGCTGGAGGGATAACGGACATGACGCATTATTAAAGACGCGAGGGCTTGATTAGGGTTGACCAACGCATCTACTGGAACGTAGTCGCCCAGTTTCATGAGGGGTTTTCTCCTGACCACTGCAATGCTTTTACGAGCCCCATGTACCCTGCCGATGACCCCCATCAGCAGGTTTCTCTCGTCGCTTGCGGTTGTCGTCACAAAACCATCGGCCCCCTCCACACCCTCATACAATAGCAGTTCTTCGTCGGCCCCGTCCCCGAAAAGGACAATAGTCCTTTCCAGCTCTCTGGCCAACTTGTCACATTTCTCACTGTCCTGGTCTATGAGCCTGATATCCAGGTCTCGATACCTCAACTCGAGCCTTCTCGCGACCTGAAATCCTATCTTGCCTCCTCCAACTATGATCACGCGTCTGAGCTGTCCGGTGCGCTCCCTGCGGAACAATTCCTCGAGCTGGTGAACCTGCCCTCTCAGCGTGACTATGAAGCAAAGGTCGCCTGCTTTCAGCTGTGTTTCCCCAAAGGGGACTAACCCTGTACCGCTTCGCTCTACGAAGGCGATCAGTGCAGTGAGTCTGGGATAGCGCTGGTTTATTCGCCGAAGAGTGTCTCCTGTCATGGGGGAACCTTCGGAAACCCTGAAGGCGTAAAGTCCGGCACGACCATCGAAAAACTCTGCTGTATGGACAGCAGAACTTACCGAAAGCAATTCTTCGATTTCACGGGCCACCGAACGTTCGGGCGAGATCATGACGTCGATGCCAAGTTCCCTGGCCCAGGTGGGACTATCGGTATATTCGAGCCCCCTCGCCCGCGAGATGACTCTTTTTACGCCGGCTCGTTTCGCGATCCAGCAAGCCAGAATATTAACCTCGTCGCGATCAGTACAGGCCACGAGTATATCCACGTCACAACCGGGGGCTATTCCGGCTTCCTCGAGTACCGGAGGACGCGCTCCATTACCGCGGACCAGCATCACGTCAAGGTCGCTCTCGACTTTCATCGCACGAGCTTCGTCGTTTTCGACGACAATCACGTCATGTCCCTGTGCCGAAAGGTTTTCGGCAACGTTGAAACCGACTTCCCCCGCTCCTACAATGACAACTCGCAAAAAACATCAACCCCTTTACGACAAGGCCAGCATACCGCCTCCGCTTATTACGTGAAAGATGATAAACTTGTGCGGAACAGGAGGTGGCTACATGCCCAGACGTGAAAAAATCGCCTTTGTGGGAACAGGCGGGACCATAAGCATGACTTTCAATGGCCGGCAGAACGGTTTCGTTCCAACTAAAGCCGCCGGGGCCCTATTGGAGCTGCTGCCCCCGGAGGCCAAAAACGAGTTGGAAATTATCGACTGGAGCCACCAACCCAGTAGTCACTATACTATAAGAATGACAACCGATCTTGTCGACCTCCTGGCGCAACTAGTGCAGGAGGGTTGCAAAGGGGTTGTCGTTTCGTGCGGTACCGACGCGCTCGAGGAAATGGCCTATTTAACGGATCTCCTTTGGCCTTACCCCCAGCCGGTAGTTTTTACCGGGGCCATGACACCCGTATCACAGCTCAGCAGTGACGCTGCCATCAACCTTTGGCAGGCTATACAGGCGGCATCTTCCGAGGCTCTATGGGGGATGGGCGCGGTCGCCTGTTTCCAAGACCAGATTTTCGCCGCTTCCGAAATAATGAAAGAAGTGAGCCACCGGCGGGATGCTTTTTCGGCTCCGGGGCGAGGCCCCATAGGGGAATTTGTCGACGGGAGGATACACGTAAGCAGGAAACCCAACCGGCCCCCATCCCTGGACCGGGGCATAAACCCATCCAAGGATGTTGAAATACTTTGGGCATCAATGGGAGGAGGAACGCGTACACTCGCATGCCTTGCGTCGGATAGCGGCCTTGACGGCCTTGTGCTGGCAGGCTTCGGGGGAGGCAATGTGCCGCCTTCATGGGTTCAGTACATCAAGGCTCTGCTGAAATCAGGTACACAGATCGTAATTACATCCCGCTGCCCAAGAGGGTATGTCATCACCCCCTATGGTTTCGAGGGCAGCGCAAGAAAGCTCATGGAGCTGGGTGTGCTCGAAGGCGGCTCTCTCAGGCCGGAGCAGGCGCGCCTCAGACTTTCCGTAGGTCTGGGGGCAGGATACAAGGGAGACAAACTGCAGGAATACCTGCTCAGTGGAGAATAATACTCGAGATACCTACCTACATGCCTCCAAGGGCCTGGATGATCATTCTTATGGCACTTGCGGACACAACAGCCGCCAATATGTAGCGAATCCACCTGTTACCCTTTTCTACGGCAAACCATGCCCCCAGGTATGCGCCTGTCATGTTGCCCGCGGCCAGTGCGAAGCCTACTCCAAAATCCACCATGCCGTAAGACATGAAGAGGGCAAGACTTATAGCGGTATAGCTCATCACTATTGACACTTTCAGTGCGTTGGCGCGCACCAGATCTTTACCTACGACGCCTACCAGCGCCCACAACAGGATGAACCCTACACCTGCCTGGATGAACCCCCCGTAGGCACCTATAAAAAAGAAAATCACCATGGTAAGCCACCGTGGCCATTTGTTTTCCTTCTGCGATTCCCACATGGTCGGCTTCGTCACCAGGAGAAAGGCCATAACTGTAATTATTACCGCGATAAGGATCTTCAGATACCTTTCATCGAGTTGCACAGCCAAGAGAGTTCCGCAAACTGCCCCTGCCGTGGCCGGAATCGCCAGTGTCAGGGCCTCCCTGAATGAAAGTACCTTTCGTTTTTTGAAACGGGCTGTCGCAACCATGTTCTGTAAAAGAATTGCTACCCTGTTGGTAGCATTTGCTACCGAGGCATCCAAACCCAGAAAAATCAAAAAAGGCAACGCCAGAAGAGTTCCTCCACCGGCTATGGTGTTAAGAAAACCTGCGCAGACTCCGATAGCGACCGTTGCAAGTATCATCCCAAGAGACATGTTCGTTCCTCCGTACCTTTCTTGTATTCACGCCAGAGAATTTTACCACAGGCCGACCTTATGTCATGTTACAATAGCATTAGACCACCCACACAAAATAAGGAGGAGAAAACCATGCGGTATGCTGCCAGCGGTGATATGGTTTTCATCAGGCTTTCTGACGGCGAGGACCTCCACAGATCCATCAGCTTAGCCTGTGAGGAATATGGGATCGATTCCGCAGTAATACTTAGCGGGCTTGGGATGATCCGTAATGTCACTTTCGGGTGGTACACCGGTTCGGAATATATCCAGGAAACAATTCAGGGCCCTTTTGAGCTTGTCGCGCTTTCCGGCAATATCAGTTACAGGGGAAATTTGATCTACCCTCACCTGCACGCCGTTTTTAACGGAAGGGACCACTCGGCAATAAGCGGACACATTCTCGGGGCGTCCTGTGATCACAACCTGGAGATTGCCATACTACCGATGCAGTCCCTTCGCCTCAGGAGAGAAAACGACGGCTGGTTCGAGGCAATTGTTCCTGAAAAGCGCTAGTCTGAAGGCCCGGAATTTTTCCTGATGTCACAGGCTTTCCCTCCGGTCAGCCTTTTAAGTTCTTCGGGCCTGACCGGAAAGAAAGCGTGTTCCGTACCGGCGGCTGCCCATACTACATCATGCTTGAAAAGGGTCTCGTCGATCAAAGAAAGCGGCTGTTTGTCATATCCTATGGGAGGAACGCCTCCCACTTTGTAGCCGGAAAACTCGAAGACCCATTCTGGTCGTGCCATGGAGATTTTTTTTGCTCCGAGTAAGGATTTGACTTTGCGAAGGTCAACCCTGTTGGGGCCTGACATCAGCGCAAGTACTGGTTTGTCGTCAGCCAACAGGAGGATCGACTTGAGAATTTCCTCGGGTGGAGCTCCTACAGCTTTCGCGGCATCGTCTACGGTTTTTATTGTTTCGTTAGTCCGACGAATTATATTTTCATATCCGTTTCCTTCCAGAAAACCCCTTACTTTTGCGACAGCCGCTTCCTCGTTTTCCGTCATTTGCATGAAAACTCACTCCCGAATACGAATTATATAGCGTTAATCCTCTTCTTCGTCCTGTATTTTTGTCAAGTACGTGTAGACATCCCTGTTTGCCAAAACTTGTCTTACGAATTCCCGCGTTTCATCGAAGGGGATATCTTCTATCCACTCCGTCCTGTCATAAGAATCGCCGACCCAGGACTTAACCCTTCCCTGCCCCGCATTGTAAGCGGCAATGGCCTGTTCCACTTTCTCGAACATGCCCAAAAGCCTTTTGAAGTGATTGGTACCCAGAAGAATGTTCACTTGCGGATCGAACAAATTGAAGTCATCGCCCAAACCGAGCATTTGCGCGTTTTCCCTGGCTGTCGGCGGCATGAGCTGCATGAGGCCTATCGCCCCCGCATGGCTGACCGCTCCTGGGTTAAATGCGCTTTCTCTTCTCATAATAGCCCAGATATCATGAGAAGGAACACTGAAGCGTTCCGATGCATTCCGCACATAGTCGGCATAAGGAAGCGGGAAAAGAATATCCAGAAGTTCGGGTGGGACACTCCCGTCGCGGGGAAGCTGGCGGTAAACCGCATGAGCTTGCAGGTATGATCCATAGTAATCACCAAGCCACCATGAAATAAGGGCCGCCCTGTAGACAGAACCTGGAGAGCCTTCCTGAAGCAGGTGCATCCGCGCGTATATCATGAACCCCCAGTTTTCAAGATCATGTCCTGCGTGTTCGAGCAAAGCCGATTTTCCCTCTGAAACCGGAAATGAAGGGTTCTCCAGGGCTATCAATGTATAGTAGTCAAGCGGATGCTTCATGCGCAAAGGTTCTGTAATGTCTGAAGTGTTTTGCCCCAAATCTTTCCTTGCCCTTTGTAGCCAATAAAGCAACTTTGCCTCATCCCTGTTTGAAGGTCCTGCTTGCAATGCGGCATCCCAGAAACTTGCGGCCCTTTCAGGCCTGCTCTCCTTCCATGCTCCCCACCCTCGCTCCCACATGATCGGAACAGCCAGAGGGTTTTGTGGATGAGATTCCAGAAGTTTATCCTCCCAGAAGATCCTCTGCTTTTCGTCCCCCTCGCGTCGGTAGGTTTCCACGAGCGCCGCCATTGCCCCGGCTCTGACACCGCTTTTACCGGAAACCGTAAGCGCCGCCAAAAGCTCCTTTGCGTAACCGTCGTTTTCTCTGCGCGCCATCTCTTTCAGCAGGGAAATTGCTTCCATAGCAAGGTTTTCGTCGACTTGATCCGACGAGGCCAGACCATAGAACTCGTCCGCCGCCCCACGTTTACGACCCAATGACGCATGTGCTCGCGCAGCAAGCAGAGAGATCCTTTGTTCTTCAGATTTACCTGCCTCAGCCGTATTCGAAAGATATTCGAGAACCTTTTCGTGCTGTTTCTGCGAAATAGAGGCTTCCGCCAGCAGGAGCGCGTCTTTTGCTTGATATGGTGGTCCGGTTTTTTCCAAAACATCGAGGGCGGCCTCATTCAAGGGTTCGAGTCCCAAAAGTGCCCGGGCGTCATCCGCATCCGCAGCAGAAAGGGCGAAAAGCTCCCTCAAAGCTGTGCATTTCTGTTCCGTGTCGGAGGCCACGAGGGCCATGGAACGGTAAGCCCGTTCAGCCAGAGACGCTTCCCCAAGACTTCGCGAAAGCCTGCCTATGGCATAATAGACATAGGGGGCAAGGACATCGTCCTTTTCGTCCTCCAGCGCCAGCGCTTCTTTCAGAGCCTCGCAGGTTTGCCCTGTCCTTTCAAGACCCAGAACTATCCTCATGCGCAGATAGGGGAGGATTTGCGGCGGCACGTTCTTTTCGACCTCCCGGAAAACGTCGAGACCTCTTTTGAAGTCGCCCCGAAACCAAAGCGAATTCCCGTAAAGGACCTTTTCTTTTACCGAAAGAGCCTCTCCAGCCTTCCCCGCTAACGCGTCCATTGCGTTCCATTGTTTTTCGGCGAAAAGATCCTGGAAATTAGTCTCGATTGCAGGAGGAGTCCCGTCCGCACAAGCAGGTATCACCACCACAAGAGTGGCAAAAAGACCAGACAGGGTTTTGATGATTTTTTTCTTCATTGTCGTCGTGCCTCCGCGGGGCCTGTCAAAAGGTCTTTACAACCGTCGCAGGATGGCTTCTTGCCCGTTTTCAGAAAAATCCTGAAATGCTCCAGCCATTTTGGCGTCCCTTCTGAACACTTCTCAAGAAACCTGATAAAATCCACAAAGCGCTCCCTGCATAGTGGCGTAATGTAATGTTCGATGTTGCAGGCATTGACTTTTGCCTCTTCTTCCTCGAGTCCGAGTATCTTGGAGAAAAAGGTCTTAAGAAGAAGTTCCCGCTCTACAAGGGAACCGGCGACATCGCGGCCGCCTTCAGTCAAGGATATGTATCCGTAATGCTCCTGTTTCACCAGTCCGGCTTCCTTGAGTGGGGCAATGCTTCCCACAACTGTCGGGGACCGGACGCCAAGGCTTGTAGCAAGATCCTTTACCCGTACCACCTTGTTTTCTTCCTGAAGCTTATATATCGTTTTAAGATAATCTTCGTTTCTGGCCGTAAGATACGACATGTTAGTCTCCCCTAGCTTTGTTTGGTTTTTGCCTAGTATGAAGCTGTCGTCCCGCTTCGTCAAGGAGGTTTTATTCGTGAAACACGAAATCCATTTGGCTGCACTAGCTACGGCGGCTTGCCTGACAGAGGTCCACACGGCCCCGAAGCCTGGGCTGGTGGACAGGATAGGGCCTGGAGCCCATAAGGACATGGATTACACGACTTTTTTGTCGAGCACCATGGCGCTGGCACCGCACTGGCCGCATCAGGCATCGATAGGCACCACCGGCGTAACACCCCGCGACGCTCTTTCCCTGTTGAGGCAGGAAGGGCTTCGTATGGAACAGGACATGTTTGCTGAAACAGGCGGGATAAACACGCACAAGGGTCTTGTTTTCGCGATGTCGCTTTTACTTTATGGGGCAGGTTTTATGATCGCATCGGAACACCGACTTACACCGGAAGGAATCACAAAGACCGCGGCAGCCGCCGCTTCAGGGTGCTGCGATAAAGAGCTGGAGTCACTCAAAAGTTCTCCACCGCCAAGGAAATTGACCAGCGGAGAGAAAATATTCCTGGACCATGGGCTCAGGGGAATCCGTGGCGAGGTGGAAGACGGGTTTCCCACTGTTGTGGGGAAAGGGCTCCCCGCCCTGCGAAAAGCCCTGGCTAAAGGCGCGGACCTGAACGACAGCGCTCTTTATGCATTGTTTCACCTCATGGACGGCTGTGAAGACACGAACATCGTCGCTAGAAAGGGTTATTCCTTCTGGAAAGGCCGCTACAGGGAAATGCTTTTGCCGTTGCTTGCAATTACACCCCCTTTTTCCCAAGAGGCTAGAGGTCTTATCCATGAAACGGACGCACTTTTCAGCGCCGAAGGGATAAGCCCAGGAGGAGCGGCGGATCTTTTGACTTGTACGCTTTTTTTGCACTGGGCCGAGGGGTATCCAAATCATTTTGTCAACATTACTCCAGAGTAGTATAATATTTGTAACTTTTTCAGGAGGTGATTACATGAGCCTGGGACTCAGGATCAAAACCCTGCGAAAGGCCAAATCCCTGACACAGCAACAGCTTGCCGACCTGGTAGGGGTCAGCAGGATCTACATACAGGCCCTCGAGAGCAACCGCCGACTCCCTTCCATGAAGCTGCTTCAACGCCTCGCGGAAAGCCTTGACGTCAGAGTGGCCGATATAGTCCGAAACGGCAATAATGATAAAACGGAACGCCTTCAGCTGGAGGAACTTCTGGAAAACGCTGAAGGAGTCGAAATCTGGTACAGAAGCAAGAAACTCTCAAACAGGGAAATCCAGCTGGTACAAAAGCTTGTTGACGCCGCATTGAGCGAATGGGACAGGGAACACGGAGATGGAACCAACTGAAACCGTAAAAAGATTTGATTTTCCAAATCCGCCCGAGCACATACCCTCCTGGGCGCTGAAAGAAGCGGAACCCTGGGTGGGTTTGGGTGAATTTGAAATCCTCGTCAAGGCAGAGGAAGAGACAGGTCGAACCCTGGAACTACAAGAGGTGGTTCTTCCTTCGACACTTTGGGGGCTCCATGTCGCCAGGGGGAACCGGGCGAGGATTTACGTCAATCGGAACCTGCCCAGCATATGGAAGCGATTTGCCCTTTTCCACGAGCTTTACCACCTGCTTCGTCACAAACGTGGTGAGGCCTTCTGGTCTGCGACAGCCACTCCCCTTTCCAGTTTTGAATTCCAGGCCGACATGTTCGCCTGGGCCGCCATACGTCCGGACTGGGTCGGTGAGTAGACACAGTGAAGCGTCTTCCCTTTTTCCTTCCCATGCAAGCCTGTCCCCGAAGGTGTATATATTGCGACCAACAGGCTATTACCGGGGAACATAACGGGCTTTCACCGCGGGACGTCCAAACAGCCGTCGAACAATTTCCGGAAGCCGTCGAGATTTGCTTTTTCGGTGGAAGTTTCACTTGTCTTCCCCCGAGTTTGAGAAAGTCCTTCCTGAAAGCCGCAACGAAAGCCCCTCAGGGAAGCGGGTTGAGGATTTCGACCCATCCGCTTTGCATCACGCCGGAAGTACTTGAGGAACTGCTTTCTTTCGGCGTCGGTGTAGTGGAACTTGGCATAACATCCCTTGACGATAAGGTGCTTCAGACTTGCCACAGGGGCTACGATGGCCGAACCGCTCTCGAACGCCTGGAAATGATCATGACCGAGAACATAACCCCCGGGGCGCAGCTGATGACGGGGCTCCCCGGTCAAACCCTGGATAGCTCGCTTAGGGATCTCGAAATCCTGGCAAGTCTCAAGGGGCAAGCCGAAATGCAGCTTCGCCTCTATCCCTGTCTCGTGTTTCCAAACACGCCACTGGCCAACCTCTTTTACTCGGGCCGCTTTAATCCTCTTTCCACGGAAGAATGCGCCCGGCAAACAGGAGTACTGCTCGACCGTGCAAGACAACTTGGATTCGAGATTCTGCGCATCGGCTTGCACGAAACTGCATCACTGAGAGAAACCGTCTTGGCCGGACCGGCCCACCCAGCCCTGGGTGAGCTGGCAAGGGCGGAAGCCCTCGCCATATCTCTTGCACGCAATACTCCCTACGGCCCATGGACGGTCCACCGAAGGCAGCGTTCCCTTCTCAGCGGGCACGGTGAATACGGACTCAGGGCCCTTTCCAGGATAACCGGGGTTCCGATCGAAAATATTAAAGAAAACATCTTGTGGATGATATAGAAAACACTTTCTGCCGGACGCTGTTGTCCTTTGACAGCGGACTTATTACAATGCAAGGATGTCTTTTGTCCGGAGGATAGAAAAGTGCCATCAAGAAGCAGAAAAAACGTAGACATGGGAAGCGGAAGCGTAAGCAAGGCACTCTGGAAGCTTGCCGTTCCCTCTATTTTTTCGATGTTCTTCCATACGCTGTTTCACCTCGTAGATACCGTGTTCGTGTCATGGCTCGGTGAATATTCGCTTGCCGCCATGTCACTTACTTTTCCGGTCATGTTCATTATCTTCGCGCTTATAAACGGCATCGCCGTGGGAACGACGACAACCATCAGCAACAGGCTGGGAGCGGGAGAACCTGAGGAGGCCAAACGGTTCTGCGATGCTTCGCTGTTTCTTTTGATTCTTGTCTCAGTCTTGCCGATGCCTCTTCTTTTTTCAGGACTCTCCAACGCCTTTTTTGACTTTCTTGGAGGCACAGGTCAGGTATTATCGGAAAGCTACCTTTACTCCTTCTGGATGATAATAGGCATACCACCCATGGCTTTTGCATTACTTGCAGATTCCCTTTTCCGTAGCCAGGGCGACACGGTGACACCCATGAAGGCGATGATCATCGGAAACGGGGTCAACGCCCTTTTGGATCCTCTTTTCATCTTCACCTTCGGCTGGGGAATCGCCGGAGCATCCTTCGCTACCGTCGTGGGTCGAATGTTATCCCTGATTTACGTAATGCGGCGCCTGAAAGCGTCGGATGAACTCAGACCATCCCTTAAGGTCCCTGAAGGGTTGTTTTACCGATGGAAAAGGATACTCTCGATCGGGATCCCGGTCTTTCTCTCCCAAGGGAGCATGGCTATCGGCTCGGCATCCATGAACAAAATACTTTCCCGCTACGGGGCCGGGGCCATCGGCGCATGGATGCTGGGGAACAGGGTGGAAGGCCTTGCCTTTCTTCCGGTTTTCGGACTTAACGGAGCACTGGTACCTTTTGTTGGATACAACATAGGAAAGGGTAACTTCTACCGTGTAAAAAAAGCCCTTTCAACTGCTATTATCGGCTCTTCAGCAATGATGCTTTCAATAGGTACCGTCATCTATATCTGGCCACACCCCGTGCTGGCTTTGTTCCAGCCTTCCGATGCGGTTGCAGCGATGGCAACGGCATCGATCAGGGCCTCGGCCACGGGTTATCTTTTCGCAGCCGTGGATATAACCTTATGGGGGTTCTTTCAGGGGAGCGGGTATCCAGTCTACGGCATGGTCAGCCAATTCGCCCGCTCGCTGGCGGCACGAATACCTTCGGCACTGGTTTTGGCCGCCTTCTTTGGTTTGAGCGGTGTCTGGTGGTGCCAGCCTCTTTCGACGGCTTCCTCGGCCCTTTTGTCGATCTTTTTTCTTTACTTCGTATTTCGACGGATACGCGATGAAATCCGCGAAAAAGCGAAAAAGGCAACCCATGCGCATGAAAAAGGCAAAGTTAATCCAGAACTTGAAGCGTTGACTAAAGCTCACGACGATTCTAAACTTGAGGCTACAGAATCTGCCTGAAAGTTCACTATATAGATTGGAAGTGACAACTTTGGACTCGGTCGAACTACAGAAAAGGCTGCAGCAAAACCTGGAAGGAATGCCTAAAAAGGCCAGGCGCGTAGTCGATTATCTTTTATCCAACATGAGGGAGGCTGCATTCAAATCCATCGGCGAAGTGGCCGAAGAGCTTGAAGTCTCCAAAGCACAACTCGTAAGGGTTTCAAGGATGCTGGGTTTCGAGGGGTATGCACAACTTAAGGGCGCGCTGCAGGAGGCGATACTGGAACAGGTAAACCCGGCGGCCATGCTAGCCAGGGTCACAAGCAACGGACAAGACCTGTCCCAGACCATATACAAGCTTGAGCACGCCAATCTGGACGATACATGGAACCGGATAACGCCTGAAGCGGTCAAATCATTTTGTTCCATGCTTCGTGAAGCACGAATATCCTATTGCCTTGGGTGGGGTATCTCCTCCCTTGTTGCCGAATCCCTTTACATGCGACTCCGCGTCATGGGGATGCCGTCGGTCCTTCTCAAGCGTTCCAGCATGGCGCTGCAGGAACAGGCACGGTCCATCGGCGAAGAGGACGTAGTAGTCGTTTGCGAACTCCCCAGCTTCGCCATAGAGGTTACGGAGTCGGTGGCACAGGCGTCGAAACAAGGTGCCCGTATCGTTACCATCACCGACAGCCCGGCAGCTCCCGTATGCCGCTATGCCGATCTTTCGTTCTTCGTAAGTGCTGCTAGCCCGATGTTCGGCAGCAGTATTATAGGGCCGCTTTTTCTAGTTCACATACTCTCCTCTGTGCTGGCCGTCAATTTGGGGGAAAAGACCAAGCTAGCCATGGAGAAGCAGGCAGAGTTCCTGCACGATGAGAGGATTTTCCATCCTGTTTTCGGTTTGAAGTACACGTAAAAAGAACGCGCGCGGGCTCCGAGCCACCGCGTGTATTTAAAAACACTTTTTCCTGTACACTTTGAAAAAATGAGGGAGACGCTAAAGCGCCTCCCTTGCATGCATCACAGTTCCATAGTTTCACCTACATCGAGAACCCTGACTTCTGCGGCCTCGGAAGCCTTCGCAGCAAACTCCACGGGATCCGCCTTTATCACGTCGAAGGTGTCGTAATGCATCGGTACGACGATCCTCGGACGGATTAATTTCACCGCCCGCACGGCATCGTCTATGTCCATGGTAAAGTTCCCGCCTATTGGAAGCAGAGCCACGTCTACTGTTTCCTCCTCAAGGAGCTTCATTTCCATGGTCAAACCCGTATCTCCGGCGTGGTAAATCTTCTTGCCTTCCACCTCCAAAAGGAAGCCGCCCGGCATACCGCCGCATATCATCTGGTCGCCCTCAGTAATCCCCGAACCATGCCAGGCGGGAGTCATTTTAACCTTGCCAAAGGGGAACCTATAAACACCTCCGACCTGCATCGGATGACATTTTGCCCCCTTTGCAGCGAGGTAATGGCAGACTTCAACGGTTGCAATAACCGTTGCGCCACTGGCTTTCGCGATGTCGACGGTATCACCTATGTGATCGCCGTGTCCGTGAGTGACGAAGATATAGTTCCTGTCATTAAAACTCGATGCGTCCACGGGTGCTACACCGCTGCCACTGAGGAACGGGTCGACGATCGCCTTGAGCCCTTCACCTTCGATCGCAAAAGAGGCATGTCCAAGAAAGCGGATAGAAACCATCATTATCCCTCCTCCTGTTTTTTTGCGATTTCCGCAACTCGCGTCTTTGGTTCTCTTTCGCTTTAATTATCCACTAACAACGGGTTTTTCAAAACCGGCGCATCCTTTGTCATTCCGTTGCTTTGCACTTTTCCCTGTTATTTTAAGAGAAGATTCGCTGTAGTGCCCTGATTCGTGCATCCTAATACCCGAAGCGACAATTTCAAAAATACTGCCGTCAGCAAGTTCGCAGGTAAATGTCTTTCCCCTGTTCGCATCAAACCACGCCGCCATATCAGAGATTTCTTTCCAGCCTTCCGACTTTATGGTTCCGGTAAGCCCACAGGTGCTCTCTTCGAAAAGGTACTTCCACGACGCGTACAGGCAACTACCTATAATCAAACCTCTTCCTTCTCTTTTCATGGTTCATTCTGTTCGCTGGGCAGATTGAGCGAAAGATGCAGCTCCTCCAGCTGCGATTCGTCCACAGAGGACGGAGCGCCCGACATAAGGCACTGGGCCTTCTGGGTTTTCGGGAAGGCAATGACGTCACGTATGGACCGCTTGCCGCAAAGCAGCATGACCAAGCGGTCGAAACCCAATGCAATCCCGCCATGCGGAGGGGTCCCGGAGGCCAGGGCGTCAAGAAGGAAGCCAAACCGTTCCCTGGCTTTTTCCGGTGTGAAGGAAAGGACTTGAAAAAGCCTCTCCTGAACCGACGAGTCGTGAATCCTTATCGACCCCCCGCCTATCTCGTAGCCGTTCAGAACAAGATCGTAAGCCCTGGACCTTACATCCTGCGGCTGCGTTTCAAGAAGAGGAATGTCTTCCGTCCTTGGCGCCGTAAAAGGATGGTGCAAAGCCGTCCATCGCTTTTCGTCCTCATCCCACTCGAGCAACGGGAAATCGGTAATCCAGGCGAACTTCCAGGCACGTTCGTCAATGAGATCCAGCTGTCTCGCAAGTTCGAGGCGCAGTTGGCCAAGAACCTGATTTGCCTTCATTCTGTTTTCGTCCGCGAGAAGGAGCAGAAGGTCCTCTTCTGCGATGCGCGTTTCCCGGATGATCGAGGCGGTTTCTTCGTCGGAAAGGCGTTTGGCCAGAGGGCCCTTGAGCACACCTTCCTTCAGCCTGAAGGGAGCTAACCCGTTGGCACCTAGATCTTTGGCACGTGTTTCAATGTCAGATTGTTCCTTTCGGGAAAGTCGGCTTCCCCGGGGAACGCAAATCGCCTTGACCGCCCCACCTTTTTCGAGTGTCCTGGCAAAGGGTTCGAATTCCGTTTCCGAGAAACAGCCTGAAAGATCCTGTATTTCAAAAGGGATCCTCAGATCGGGTTTGTCCGATCCATACCTGTCCATAGCATCCCAATAGGTGATCCTTGGGAATTCTTCCTCGAGGACGACTCCTGTCGTGGTTTCGAACAACCCACGTATATATTCTTCTATGAGCTCAAGTATGTCTTCTTCGGTGATGAAACTCATCTCGATATCCACCTGGGTAAACTCAGGTTGCCTGTCCGCGCGCAGGTCTTCGTCACGGAAGCACTTGACGATCTGGAAATACCTGTCCAGTCCGCCTATCATGAGAATTTGCTTGAAAATCTGGGGCGACTGCGGAAGCGCAAAGAAACGCCCCGGTATTACCCTGCTCGGCACAAGGTAATCACGGGCTCCTTCGGGCGTGGACTTGGTCAGCATGGGAGTCTCGACTTCAACAAACCCGCGGGCGGTGAGGAAATTCCTCGTAAAATTGGCAGCAGTGCTTCTGATCCTGAGGTTTGACTGAATCTGGGTTCTTCTGAGATCCAGATACCTGTATTTGAGACGAATGTTTTCGTCCACCTTGCCCGTTTCCAGCAACTCGAAGGGAGGCTGCTCCGCCGAAGCCAGGATGACAAAGTCCGTCACCGCCACCTCCCAGCAACCGGTATCCATCGAAAGGTTTTCCGTCCCCTGGGGCCGTTTTCTTACTTTGCCCCTCAAGGCCAAGACAAATTCGTTCCTGAGCGTCTTGGCTTTTTCATAAAGGGTCTCGCCGAGCTCTGGGTTGAAGACGGTTTGTACGATTCCCGTGTGATCCCACAGCTCTATGAAAACAATGCCTCCCAGGTCTCTCCTGCGCCTGACCCAGCCGTTAAGAACTATTTCCTGCTCTTCATGGCTTTGTCCCACAAAACCGCAGTATGTGGTTCGTTTCCAGCTTTCGTCGAAAAAATCCGTTGTCATTGCGTTCCCGTCCTCCAAGTCCTTATCGGCTCTTCCGGGAGAGTTCGGCCCTTTTCAGTATGTCGAGCCCCTCTTCCAGCGTCAGTGTTTGCTGATCCCCGGAATTCATGTTTTTCAGCGTCACCTTACCAGATTTAAGCTCGTCTTCCCCGATGACGCAAACATATTCAGCACCCATGTTGTTCGCGGCCTTGAATTGCGCCTTTAAGCTACGGTCCTGATAATCCATGTCGGAGGATATGCACAGGTTCCTCAGTTCATGCAAAATCTTCAGGGCCCTTTCCCTGGCTTCCTCCCCGGCCGAAGCGATGTAAACGTCCGTTTTCGGCTGCAATCCGAAATCGCTGCCCTGCTGCTCCATGGAAAGAACGATGCGTTCCACACCGGCCGCGAAACCCACGCCAGGGGTATGCTTGCCACCTATCGACTCGGCAAGGTTATCATAACGCCCGCCGCCGCAAACCGCGTTCTGGGCTCCTAAATCACCAGAAAGGATCTCGTAGGCGGTTTTAGTATAGTAGTCGAGGCCGCGCACAAGCCTGTTATCCACGCTGAAATCCGCGCCAAGTACGCGAAGTCCCGATTCAACCCCGACAAAGTGCTCACTGCATTCTTCGCAGAGGTAGTCGATCGTCCGGGGGGCGTTTTCTGTGACAGCCTTGCACTCCGGATTTTTGCAGTCGATGATACGCAAAGGGTTCCTGTCATACCTGTCACGGCAGGAAGGACATAACTTTTCGAGGTTCGGTTTCAGGAAATCTCTAAGAACATCCCTGTAAAGAGGCCGACAGACAGGACAACCCACTGAATTTATCTTGACTTCAAGGCTTTTCAATCCCAGGCGGCGAAAGATTTCAAGCGACAAATCGATGACTTCCACGTCGACGTAAGGATCCTGCGAGCCAATAGCCTCGAAATCAAGCTGCCAGAACTGCCTGTAACGACCTTTTTGCGGACGTTCGTAACGAAACATGGGGCCGGCGCTCCATAGTTTGACGGGCTGTTGTTGCCTCGACATACCATGCTCGAGGTAGGAACGGACCATGGACGCCGAAAGCTCCGGCCTTAGCGTAATACTGCGCCCGCCGCGGTCAGTGAAGGTATACATTTCTTTTTCTACCACGTCCGTTGTTTCGCCGACACCTCTTGAGAAAAGCTCAGTATATTCGAAAATCGGCAGATGGACTTCCCGATACCCAAAATCTCGGGCCACCTGGCGAGTCACGTCGAAAACGTGCGCCCATTTCCAGGATTCCTCTGGAAGTATGTCGCGGACTCCTCTGGGGGCTTTTATGCTTGACATAAGAAACACCCTCCTCTTGTTAAAAAATAAAGACGGCTTTCAGAAATAATTGTGCATGCCGGCAAAAATGTTGCTTCCGGAATTATCATTCGTAAGATTGTACCATTCACAGGCCTTACCGCAATGATATTTACGGGCATAAACAAGGGCCTGCCGCTATCGACAGGCCCTTGTGGTCAAGGTTGACAAACGAAAGAAGCTAACGGCTTTCAAGCTGAAACTTTATGGCCGTTCTCTCTTCACCATCAATCTCTATTTTCGCAAAGGCCGGGATACAGATAAGATCTATCCCGTTCGGTGCGACATATCCCCTGGCTATAGCAATGGACTTGATTGACTGGTTCACGGCACCAGCCCCAACCGCCTGAACCTCGACAGATCCTTTTTCCCGCAATACAGCAGCGATAGCTCCTGCTACGGACTTCGGTTGAGAGTTTGCAGAGACCTTAAGCACTTCCATGGAAATTCGCCCTCCCTTTGCGTTACGTCTTCGCTATTGGTAACCCCTTGGAAATGACCAGCGCTTTATTGTAGTCGCACGACATAAAGTATACCCCGATGGAACAGTTTACATCAAGCCTTCAGAAAACGTAAATTTCAAGAAACCGAATGAACGGCCCATTATTGTTCTCTCGAAAGCCTGTTGACGAACTTCCTGTACTGACTTGAAACAGCGTAACTACCTAGATCAAGCCTTTCTCGCTTAAGGCAGTATTGGTTGACAAATCAGGCCGTCTCGAACAGGTTTTTTAAACAATTAATCCTGCATGGTGCCTGAGCTTCTGAGTAGGTGGTCTAAAAGATCTGCTCGGCTGACCATTCCTACAAAGACATCGCCCGAAACCACTGGTGCCCTTTTGAGATTTTCCCTCATCATGATTATGGCGACCTGGAAATCGCTGTCGTCCTCGTTGAAAGCCACAACTTCACGGACCATGTACTTCTCAACCGGATCGAGGCTTATCTTGCGCAATCGCCTGCTGAACTGGTCGAAATCCGGGAGAAAGGACGGATCCTGCAGCAATTCGAAATAACCAGGCAGCGCTGCCTTGACTATGTCCTTCTCGCTTATGAACCCCCTTATCCTGCCTTCGGCGTCCAACACCGGAGCACCCGAAATCCGGTGCACGGACAGTATCTCCACTGCATCTCCCACAGTCGTCTCCGGTGTAAGCGCCGTCAGATCCCGGTCCATCAACTCTCCTATACGCATGGGCGCACCTCCATAACTTTCCGGGTAGAATATCTTCACCCCTTTTAGGTACAAGTCCTACTGACTGGCTTTTAGAAAATGCCTCCATAACGAACCACTACATAAGCACTGCTTGTCACGAGCGAAATCAGTACTACTCGTATACCGATTTTCATGAAAGCTGCAAAGGTAATCCTGCTTCCTTCCCTTTCGGCCATATCCGATACAATAATATTTGCAGCCGCGCCGAGGTAAGTCCCATTGCCACCCAGACATGCGCCCAGGGCCAACGCCCAGAACAGAGGTCCGGATTCCATACCAAGGGTCAAGGCCATCTCATCGACGACAAAAACGAAGGTCGCCGTAAAAGCAACATTGTTTATAACTGAACAGGTTATCCCTGATATCCACAGTACAGCCAGCATGGCCAAAACCGGATGTCCTCTCAAAAAAGGCGCTATCCAGCCAGTTGCGGCAGAAATTACACCGGTATGTTTCAATCCGCCCACAACAATGAAAAGAGATGCAAAAAAAACGAGAGTGGACCATTCTATATCCTTCTGCAAAACTTCTTCGCCTTTTACCGGGATAATCACAAGCAGGGCGGCTGCTCCGAAAAGAGCAACCACAGCCGGTTCCAGGTGTATGAGATGGTGGACCATAAATCCCAAAAACACCGCAAAGAGTCCGACAAGCGCCCTGCGAAGAAGCGCCTTGTCCTTTACGATACGACTTTCGTCGACTTTCGAAAGCTTCTCGTCGGCTTTTCTATCCCTGAACAACGTCCCCCGGTACTGGTACGCGAGGTATGCGACGACAGGAATGAAAACAAGCAAAGCAGCCGGGGCAAGGTTAAAGAGGAAGTCTGAAAAGGAAAGGCCCGCGAAGGAGCCTATGATTATATTGGGTGGGTCACCAACCAGCGTGGCCGTCCCCCCAATGTTGGAAGCAAATGCCTCGGTTAACAAAAACGGTACAGGGCTCACATCCATGAGGTCTACCAGCGAAATGACAATGGGACTGATAAGAAGAACGGTGGTCACGTTGTCGAGAAAAGCGGAGAGAAATCCTGTGACAAGAGCTATGGAGACAAATGTCAGGGGAACATTGCCGCGGGTCAATTTCACGGTCTTGACGGCGATGAACTGGAAAAGGCCGGTTCTTGAGAGCAATCCAACTATGATCATCATGCCCATCAAAAGGCCTATGGTGTTGAAATCTATGAAGCGGACAGCTTCTTCGGCAGGCAGGGTGCGAGTGACCATGAGAAGAGCGGCTCCAAAGAGCGCCACTACGCTCCTGTGCCTGACGCCGGTCGCAATTGCCGCTATGGTGACTAAAAAGACGAGGACAGCAAAGAAAGCACCGCTACCCATAATAAACAAACTCCTTCCCGGCACAAGAAAATAGTATACGCACAAGACATGGGGCAATCAAACTATGTTTGAAGTCAGCGATCGTTTACTTTTGTTTTCCAAAGTTCTTTGTCGATTCCCGCTCCTCTACCCCTCATTTGACAGACCGAACGTAAAACCCTATGATATAAACACGTTAATTAATGCTAAAATGCCGAAAAGGTACAGGAAACAAGTAAGTAAAAGGCCCATATATTTTGAAGGGAGTGCCTGGAATGAAAAGGTCTCTTAAAAACCGGTGTTTAACGCTTGTTTCGATTCTTGTGATTTTTGCGGTTTTCACGGTGGGAATCCCTCAGGCGGGTGCTGCACAGGATTCCATACGCGTAGCATCTAAAATCGATACTGAAGGGAGCCTTCTGGGCCAGGTTATAGTTTTATTGCTCGAAGGACAAGGTTTTGCAGTCGAAGACAAGACGGCACTTGGAGCGACAAACGTAGTTCGACAGGCCATTATCGCCGGAGAAATCGACATTTACCCCGAATATACGGGAAACGGATATTATTTTTTCGAGGGGACAGACCCAGAAATCTGGAAAGACGCAAAAAAAGCCTATGAAACCGTGGCCAGCCTGGACATGGAGAAAAACGGCATTGTATGGCTAAGGCCGGCTCCGGCCAACAACACTTGGGCTATCGCCGCCAGACGAGACCTGGCCGAAAAGGAAAACATCAGGACCCTGGAGGATTTCGCAGATTATGTAAACAGGGGAGGAAAAGTAAAACTGGCCTGCTCTGAAGAATTTGCCAGTCGACCGGACGTACTGCCTGCCTTCGAAAAAGCCTATGGTTTCCATCTTGAGAAAGACCAGCTTTTGATCCTGTCGGGAGGGAACACAGCACAAACGGAACAGGCGGCTTCTCTGGGAACAGACGGAGTCAATTTTGCCATGGCCTACGGTACCGATGGCGGGATCTCCGTTTTGGACCTGGTCGTACTGGAAGATTCCATGGGGGTTCAGCCGGTCTATGAGCCTGCGCCAATAGTGCGCAAGGCAGTCCTGGAGTCTCACCCGGAAATACGAGAAATCCTTGAACCTGCATTTGCCGGTCTGGATATGGAGAACTTGCAGAGGCTAAACGGTAAAATCGCAGTCGAGGGGCTCGATCCTAGAATGGTAGCAAGAGAATACCTTAGGGACCAGGGCCTTATAAACTGACGGAGGAACTGCACAAAAAAACAACGTCATGAACGAAACTAAAACAGGAACCTTCAGCCGGAGTCTTCCGGTTTTTGTCGGTGTTGCCATCGCAATTGCGGGTTTTTTGTTCCTGGATTTTCTGTCCAATAGACCAAGCAGGATTTCCGGCGCCTCGGGGATTTCCGCCTTTGAGATTTTGGAACCTGTCGAAGCGGCTGCTGTCATAGGGATAAACCTTTGCATGGCAGCCGCAGGTTTATTTTTAAAACCCCCGGCAAGGCAGAAAATTTTACTTTTGCTCTCCTGCCTGTCCCTTTTCCTTTATGTGTTTTTAGCTGGCCGTGGCGCTGAGCGAGTTGTTGCCGACCTGCCCATGGCGAGGGTTTTCCCTTCTACAAGCGCGTGGCTGGGCATATTGGGTTCCGCAGTTGTGTTTTCAACGGAAAGTTCTACCCTGCCGGACAGGTTTTTCAAGAGCGCCTTGTCAGGTTTATTATTGTGCGCCTTGGCTGCATTGGTTTTTTACGGACAGCTTGACGGTCTGTCGGTCATGCGGGAATACGCAAACAGGTCCGGACGTTTCTGGCAGGAAGGCGCCTCTCATATTTTCTTGTCAGCCTCCGCAGTAGGGGCTGCCATTATAATCGGTGTCCCACTGGGCTTTGCGGCCTTTTCCCGAAACCGCCTGGAAAAAGGGGTTTTCGCAATTACCAATTCCTTGCAGACCATTCCCAGTCTCGCCCTCTTCGGCCTGCTCATATCTCCTTTAGCCTGGCTTTCAAGGACCTATCCTTTTCTTGCCAGTCTTGGAGTAAAAGGTATAGGCTCCACACCAGCCCTGATAGCTCTATGCATTTACGCTCTGTTGCCGGTTGTAAGGAATACCTATACAGCCTTTAAAATCATAGATCCAGCAGTCATAGACGCGGGCAAGGGAATGGGTATGAATCGCCTTCAGCTATTTTTTACTGTAGAACTACCAGTGGCTCTACCTGTAATTCTCGGTGGCATACGCATAGCGGGCGTACAAACCGTTGGCAACACCGTTGTTGCAGCCTTGATCGGCGCCGGTGGTTTCGGGCAATTCATCTTTCAGGGTCTTGGTGAAGCCGCCCCCGACCTTATTCTTTTGGGAGCCATTTCCACAGTACTTCTGGCCCTCGCAGCCGACGGCCTCCTCGGAGCGCTCACGGAAATCGCCCGACCGGGGAGCAGAAGGCGGCAGGAGGTTGCAAGGCCATGAAAGAAAGATCACTTCGTGGTTGGATACCTGTTTTACTGGCAGTAGGGGCCTATGCCGTCCTGGTTCACTGGGAAGCGGGATGGGAGGCGGTTTTGAAGTTTCTGTTTCCCGGCGAAACTACCCACTTGTATACACGTTCCAGCCTCGCAAGATTGGTGTGGGAACACCTGGTTCTGGTAACGGCCGCCTCGGGTCTGGCCACACTTGCGGGCGTTCTGATTGGCATTTTCGTAACCCGCAGCACCGGACGCTCCTTTCGCCCTGTAGCAGACGATCTCTCTTCGGTAGGCCAAACCTTTCCTCCGGCAGCTGTTCTTGCATTGGCCGTTCCAGCAACTGGCTTCGGATTCAAACCAGCGATGCTGGCACTGTTTCTTTACGGCATAATGCCGGTCTTGCGCAATACCATAACCGGACTGGAATCGGTTCCCGAAGAAACGAAAGATGCCGCGCTCGGAATGGGGATGAGGCCCTGGCAGCTTTTGCTCGGGGTAGAACTTCCATTGGCATTACGTGTTATCATGAGCGGTATCCGGATTACCACGGTTATAAACATCGGCACGGCTACAATCGCCGCAACGATCGGAGCGGGAGGTTTGGGAGCCCCAATAGTTTCGGGGCTGATAAGTCACAATCCTTCGATTATTCTCGAAGGCGCCGTTGCCGCGGCGCTTTTGGCTCTTTTAGCCGACGCAGTTATCGAACAAGTCGAACGGTCACTCGCATGAAAGGCGAAAAGATTGAAAGGTGGAAGCACCCATGAACGACGAAAACAGGACGCAGCAAAACCTGGCGGTACTTATCGACGCTGACAACACATCTCCTTCGATCGTCGAAAACCTCTTCGCGGAGATAGCCAAATACGGTGTAGCCTCTGTTAAAAGAATTTACGGGGACTGGACTTCACCATACCTGAAAGGTTGGAAGGAAGTGCTCTTGAGTTACGCCATCCACCCTATTCAGCAGTTCCATTACACCGTCGGGAAAAACGCAACGGACAGCGCCATGATAATAGACGCCATGGATCTGCTTTATTCCAGCCGTTTCGACGGGTTCTGTCTGGTTTCGAGCGACAGCGACTTTACCCGTCTCGCCACGAGGATCAGGGAAGGCGGTATAACCGTATATGGTTTCGGCAGCACCAAAACACCTAACGCTTTCGTAAGCGCCTGTGACAAGTTCATCTATACAGAGATACTTATGAAAGAAGCAGCCGAGGAAACCCCGGCGGATACTTCAAAAACTCCGACTAGGCCGCTCGGTACCAGGGAACTTAAAAAAGACTCCAGGCTTGTAGCCTTGTTGGAAAACAGTGTCGACGCCGTCGCAAACGAGGAAGGCTGGGCAGCTTTGGGAAGCGTGGGACAACATATATCTAACCAGTCGCCTTCCTTTGACTCCAGGAACTATGGCTACAAAAAGCTCAGCTCTCTCGTAAAAGCCATGGACATGTTCGACATCGAGGCCCGAAATATAGACGAATCAGGCAACAAGGCCATATACATAAGGAAACGGCAACCTAAACAGGACACACGCAAAAAGCGATCAACGAAAAAATCAGCGCGCAAAGATAACTCGAACACCTAATCAACCAAAGGTACGGGCTCGAGCTTTTTGAATTCCCTTTGTGAGGGAGCAACTTCACGCATTTTGTCGGCTGTTTCAAGGAATTTTTCGCACCATTCTGTCGCCTCTGCGGCATCGGAGAAAATAAACGTCCAGGGCTCCTTTTCGCCATCTACCTTGAGCTCCAGTAAGTTTTTTTCTTCGTCTCCTTCTTCGGCCACAGTCCTGCAGGTAAGGATGTCGGCAAAACGATAGACCCTGAAAAGCCCGTCATTGCCGTCTCGTAGTGCGAATTTGCCATTGGGCCTGTCCACAAGGATCACACGACCGCCTTCGTCCTGGAGCTCGCCTTCTTCGGGCGAAAATCCATGTACCAGAAGAAGACCCTTGTACCGTCTCGGCATACCTGTTTCCATCATAAGCCAGCCCGTCTTTTCGTTTAAGGGGTCCACCAGAAACCAGTCCTTGATGTTGCCCGGTATTTCTTTTGCCCCGAAGACTACCTTCCCCGCCCCACGTCTTATATATCCTGCGCTGTCCGGGATAAACCCCTCGAGTCTTGAGTAAAAAACCTTCTTGTTCTGTTCGAGGAAAAACCAGGAAATGTTCCTGTTTTCGTCTGAAAGGACAACACCATCCGGGGGGACATCGAAAGAACGTCCAGGCTCAAAGTCCCTGATAACCATATGTCGGTCGTGTGCAGGGAAAACGGCTATAAATTCACCCGAACCGTCCCGTTTTATTCTCGCCATTCGGACAAACCGGGTCAGTTCGAAATCGACACCGTAGAGACCCAGTTTCGACTGGATGTAACCGATGGTCTTGCGTCGCAGGCGTTTGTGGTCCAAATAAGCATAAAGGATTAAAGCCGAGAAGAGTATGACTACAAACAGGAACATATGAAGTAATCCTGTCATCCTGCAAGCCCCTTAACTATTCAAATTTTTGAAAATGAGGTCTCTTTACCAAAATCTTACAACTCTTTTAAGAATCTTGTCCTGAGCGGCTTCGGAGAGGCCAAGAAGAGGAAGCACTCTTTGCACCTCTTCCTCTGTGCCATAACCTCCGAGGAACCCGTTGACTCGCGCCGCAGAGGTAGAAGCCAAAAGTTCCTGGAAATCAGGATAAAACGTCCTGATTTCTTCCAGAATCCCCCTGTCATTCTGGAGGAAGTATTTCTGGTGGTACGCTTCAGCAGGGTAGAACAGCCCTGCTGGCTCTATTGATGTCTCAACCTTCCTGTCGTTTCCGTTCTCCAGTTTTCGGAGCGTCTCCTTTGCCAGATTATGTTGTGTTTCGTCGTGATAAAACAACACTGTTCGATACTGGCGCGAAAAGGACCTGGAAAAAGGATCATGATTACTCCAAAAGACATCCAACAGGCGGCGATAAGATATGATCGACGGGTCGAACCACACTCGGACCGTTTCGCTGTGATCACCAATCTTGTGGTACTTTGGTTCGGGACTTGTCCCTCCCGCATATCCGACTTCCGTTCTTATAACTCCTTGAAGACTCCCAAACAGGGCGTCAGGCTCCCAAAATCAGCCCATCGCGAAAGTCGCAGTATCGACCGTTTCGTGTTCTGCAATATCAACAGATGGCCTATCCTGCATGGCTTCTGCACCGCCTCCCGGGAAAACAGCCAAAAGGGAAAAACCCAACAAAAAAACTGACCCAAGCATGCTCATTTCGCAACCTCCCTTGTGGCTTCAATACAAGAAGCTTCGTACACGGGCTAATTGCTCAAATCGGAAAATTCCGTTATCAATGTCCCTGGCGGAAAGCCACCGATTTTCCTGAGCGCCAGAAAAACGCCGTCCACGTACACGAGGCTGGAGAAATCCTGAACATTGATCCTGACTATCTCGTCGGAACGCCCCAGCACAACTTCGTGTTCGGAATAGGCACCCGGATAGGAGAGCCGCTGGGAAAGGATCTGGACGCCCTGTTCCTTTCCTCCCAACACGCCGGGTATGACTTCTGCGCTTTGTACGCTTCCTTCTGGACCTTCTGATAAAACCCTCGCAAGGGTCACTGCAGTTCCGCTGGGGGCGTTGGCCATCTTCGCAGGATGTCTGTCCACTACACTGACATATGGGTAGTGCTTTCTTGCCTTTTTCAGAAAATCAATCAGAAGATTGATTCCCAATCCGAAATTCGAAATAATCGCCCAACGGACCTTGCTGCCGCTTGCGAGTTCCCTGGCTTCATCAAGCATTTTCTCTGTAAAACCTGTGGTCCCGATAACGGCATCAATTTTTGCCTTGGCATAAATCTTGAGATTTTCCATAATTATGCGCGGGGAGGTAAAGTCGACCACAACATCGGCTTTTGAAATTTCCAACGCTTTCGCCAAATCGCTCGAGCCGTAAACAGGTTCGCCGTTTTTAGCTCTTCCGAGTTCCACGCCTTCTTCCGCGCAAAACCCTCCGGCAAGTTCAAGATCTTCGCTTTTCAATATGGCCTTTACAAGCTGGCTTCCCACATTGCCGGTGGCACCGGACACAAAAACCCTTATCATTATTTTCCACCTTCTTCCTGCGTCGTGAAAAACCTTTCAACACTGGCTGCCTTGAACTTTAGACAATCCGCGGTACTTGAATCAATCATACATGAGAATGGGTCTTCCCGACAGGATCGGGTCATTTCGTTCATGCTTGAACCAGGTTTCTGTTATGCTATGGGGAACCATTTTCGACCCGAAAGGTCAATTTGCTTCTGGAGGGATAAGATGTCTGAAAAATGGAAGCATGAACTTTTAGGAAAAACCTACGTCGACGAAGAAGGTAAAAAACTTGTTTCGTGGAAAGATTGCAGGAACCTGGCGCAACAATATAGCGTCGCCCCTCGCGAGGTAGAAGCATGGGCCTGCCGCCAGGGTGTTTGTCCTTCCCGTTACGAAAGGTCCATTGGAACACTTGGTCTTGAAGGACAGGCCAGGCTGCTTTCATCGACGGCAGCCGTTGTAGGCTGTGGAGGTTTGGGAGGACTGATCGTCGACCTTCTCGCGCGGGCGGGTGTAGGAAAACTCATCCTCGTGGATGGCGATATCTTCACAGATAATAACCTGAACCGACAGGTTCTTTCCACAGAAGACCTGATGGGCGCCCGAAAGGCGGATGTCGCCGCCGCACATGTGGCAGCGGTAAACGGCGCCGTCGAGGTTATCAGCTTTCCGGACCAGCTAAGCAATGAAAATGCGGAATCAATTCTCTCGGGATGCGATGTCGCAGTCGATGCGCTGGACAATAACTCATCCCGAACGATCCTCCGTGAAGCTTGCAGAAAACTTGGCATACCCATGGTCCACGGAGCCATCGGCGGTTTCTGGGGTCAGGCAAGCGTCCTCTTCCCCGAAGATCGAGCACCCTGGAGTTCTTTAGGAGGCGCCGACAAGGGCATCGAAACCCGACTGGGTAATCCGCCTTTTACTCCCTCTTTTATAGCGTCCATCGAAGCCGCTGAAGCAATACGGCACCTGACCGGAGTCGGAAAACCCTTGAGGGACCTGCTTTGGTGCGACCTTGGGAACCACGAATACTACAAGATCCGTATTTCAGACCTTGGTCAGGGTAGCTAATGCCGGAACTGCAGTTTGTAGGAGAACTCATCTGCCGCGTCTTTTAACAGCTGAAGCCAGACGGGGACTTTTTCCATATTTTCGTCTGTCCTTTCAGCGTTCATGGCTAAACAGGCGGTTACAGTTCCGCTTTTGTCTGTGATCGGAACGGAAATTCCCATCACCCCAAGGCTGAAAGTCTGATCTTCGACACAGTATCCCTGTTTTCGTATTTTTTCGTAGTCCTCGAGAAGCTCATTCTTGTCTGTAATGGTATAAGGGGTTCGCTTCTCGAGCTCGGTTTTCTCCAATATGTCTCTGATGACCTCGGGGTCCTGAAAGGCCGTCAGAAGGCGCCCGGATGAACCTCCGTTGACCGGAAGGCTTTGGCCTATAAAATCATTCATCTCGTAGAGCGCTCCCGGTCGTGTGCGCTTGCAAACCACCACCACCCGGTCACCTTCCCATACGGCAACATAAACCGTCTCATTGATTGCCTTGAGAAGATGGTCGAGTATGGGGCCGGCTATCTCCTCGTACCCTATGTAGCGACTGTAGACTTTGCCAAGCCTGAGACTTATAGGTCCCAGATGGTATTTCTTGGATGACTTGTTCTGAACGACGAAATGCTCATTTTTAAGCTCCTGAAGCAGTTTGTAAAGCCCGCTCTTGCCTACTTTCATATGTTCCGAAAGTTCCGTCAGGCTGTATTCAAAAGGAGGTTCAGCGAGTGCTTTCAAAATGCGCAATGCTTTTCCAAGACTGGACATTATTTTTCCTCCCGGCCGTTTCTTGTTTCCAATCTATCAGATAACCGTAGTCTTGCAAATCCCGGCAAATTCGCACTTGCACCCAGACAGGACAACCTGGGGGAAATGCCAGATCCGCAAACCTTACAAGAGACACTGAAAATGTGAGATCTTGAAAACCAACATAAGATGTTAGCTCGAGACCGGTCTTTCGAAATCCTCGTAAGTTCTTACCAGGCCAGAGAAGGCATCGTAAACGCCGGTTTCACGGGATACGTTCCTCGCAGGGAACGGCTGTTTGGCACAAACCGCAACCGTATCCTCGCAAGCCCCACTGTTGCATGGAGTATTCTTCTATTACTCCGTGACAATAGGAACTGCACTTCGACTTGTCGTGGCCTTCCGCCGATATGGCTTTGGCCGGGCAACGGTTTATGCAAGCTCCGCAAGTCCCCCTGCTGAAATACAGACAATATTCATGGTGATTTTCATAGGGTCGTTCGGTAGGATCCAGTCTTACGGCCGCTATCACTGAGCCTATCCTTACTGCCTTGCCGCGGGGCGTGATCAATCCGTCACAAAGCCCAAAGGTCCCAAGCCCTGCTGCGTAGGCCGCGTGTCGTTCAGACCATGTTGAATACTCGTACCCAAAACGTTTCCACTGGCTGGAAAGCACAGGCGCAAAGGCCATGACACCTTGATCGCGCAACCAGTCCCCAAAATCGCGCCTGAGACTTTCGTTCATCTGCTCGCCGTAAATTCTGGAGCGAACCCAACTTTCGGAAGGATATTTTTTCTGTCGCCCGTTCTCACTACGCGTTCGTTCAGTCTGCGGCAGTACCCATACGATTACAGACAAGTCTGCCGCCAGCCCTCTCCATTCAGGGAAGTAATCCCGAAAAGCCTCAAACGGAGTCCAGTGGAGAGGGCCTACATGCTTTTTGTAATCTTCGAAAAGGATGTCGTCTCCCGAGGCAACTCCCAAAAGCGGGTTATCCCAGGCCGGTAGACCCAGTGAATCGTGCAGGTTGTTTTCAGGCGATTCCTTTACATAACCGACAATCCATTGTTTTATCCTTTCCAGATCCATGCCGTTTCCCAATTGAAACACCTCCAGATTATTTCTGCGCCGCTGGGCATATCATCAGTTTCAGCCTCTCTTGTTGAGCCTTTTGATATATGGTATTATTTTTTTCGAAAACAGAATAACACCTCCGAGCCGTCAAGACCTAAAGCGCGTTACGCAATGGTCTCCGGCCGATAGGGTATCTCCGGAAACGGGGATGCCTCCCGCGATTGGAAAGGAGGAAACGGCTTAGCTAAAAACGCCACCTCCCGCGGGAAGTGGCGTTTTTTCTTGTCTCCATCTTCTGTTTCCCTTTGGCGGGAAAGACCAGGTCTTTCCCGCCCCCCTAAATCTCCGATCTTCACCTTTTCCCGGAATCCCGCAGGTTGCATAAAACGCGCGCTCGCACAAAGAAAAAAGGTATTCCGCAAGAAATAATTATATCAAATACGTTCCAGGACGGCCGCACATTCCGGCGGCAGTGTAAGCGCCTCTTTTGTCAATAATATTCCCGGCCTGGAGCCAAGCCTGAGCTCCATGTTGCCTGCCCAAGCCCCACTTGGGACCGAAATCCGCTTTTTGCCAAAATTACACGCCATCAGCACGGCGTTTTTTTGCATCACGAGCCATAAGTCCTTTTCGTTGAATTCAACGTGCATGTTTTCCCTACAGCCATCTCTTAAACATGGCCTTTCGTTTCTGAAACGAGAGAGACTTTTGTACCACTCGAGCATTTCCTTTCCCTCCGCTGTGTCCTTTAAAGGCCAGTCAAGCCTTGATCGGAGGAAGGTCGTTTTGTCCTGTGGGTCCGGTATCTCCTCGGGATTCCATCCAAAAACCGCAAATTCGTTCCGCCTTCCCTCGCTTACGGTTTTACCGAGTTGCTCGTCGGAGTGGTCGGTGAAATACAAAAAAGGTGAACCGGAACCCCACTCCTCTCCCTGAAAAATCATTGGGACAAAAGGCGAAAGAAAAACACAGGCAGCGGCGACCTTCTGAAGTTCCCTCCCGCAGACGTGACCAAGCCGCTCGCCCCTGGCCCTGTTTCCTACCTGGTCGTGGGTCTGGATATATCCCAGGAAACAACTAGGCGGAAGATCTTTCGCAGAACGTCCATGACGTCTTTTGCGAAACGACGAATAATTGCCCTCGTATACGAAGTTCCTTTCCAGAGCCTTCGCCACTTGGGCGACGCCCCCGAAATCACCGTAATAACCCTCTCGTTCCCCCGTGAGCAGTGCGTGCAGGGCATGATGAAAATCATCACTCCATTGGGCGTCGAACCCGTATCCTCCGACTTCGGTCGCGCTTACCACCCTGGGGTCGTTGAGGTCGCTTTCCGCGATTATGAAACGGTGCTTACCCGTTTCCATCTCCACTTGACGCACCGTACGGACCAATTCCTCGAGAAAGTGCAAAGCCGATTGGTCGAAGATAGCGTGGACGGCATCGATCCTGAGACCGTCCATGTGATAGTCCTCCAGCCACATCCTTGCGTTATCGAGGAAGAACGCCCGCACTTCGTCGGAAAAAGGCCCGTCGAAATTGACCGCGTCACCCCACGGTGAGGCATATTTTTTCGAGAAATAGGGTCCGAAGAACCCAAGGTAATTCCCCTCGGGACCAAGGTGGTTGTAGACCACATCCAACAAAACGGCAATACCCTTTTCGTGGGCTGAGTCGACAAGTTTCTTTAGCCCTTCAGGACCTCCATAGGCTTCGTGCGGAGCGTAGATATTTACCCCGTCGTAGCCCCATCCCCGTACGCCGGAAAACCCGTTTACCGGCATCAGCTCAATATGCGTCACACCGATGGATTTGAGGTAATCCAGCTTCACTGCGACACCTTCGAAGGTCCCATCCGAAGAAAACGTACCCGTGTGCAGCTCATATATCAAACCTGACGCCAACGGCTGAGGTTGCCATTTTTCATCGGTCCAGTTGAATTTTCTGTGATCCACGAAGACCGACGGGCCGTGAACTCCTTTGGGTTGCCTGGTCGACCTCGGATCAGGAAGAAAAGGCCCACCATCCACCGAAAAAGCGTACTCGTCACCATCTTCCAACGTTACGCCTGGCGCTTCCCACCACCCTCGATAGGACTTCGACATCTTGACGGAACATTGACCCGTAACGACAGTAACCGACAAGGCTTCCGGCGCCCATACCGAAGGATGCCTCAAGGTGTTTTCCCCCTGTTTTCCTTGACAAGCAAAGCTACGGGAAAGTTTTTGAGCAGGTCGTCCGCTCCAGCCCATGAATTCCCGGAATATCTTTGATTGTCAAAGATGTTTTCCCAGGTACCTTCGGAGAGCCTTATCTTTGCTTTTTCCATTTCCGCCTTGCGAGACACAAAACACGTCGGGACCAGAGTGACCACCCCCCCACCTCTGCAAAATGCGAAAATTTCCTTTACACCATTGCCTCCGGTTTCAACAGGATCATAAGAAGAACCCGGCCCGAAAAAATCGGGCCTGTTTTTTTTGAAATTCAGAACTTTCCAAATCATCCATTGCTTCGTCAAGCCATCGTCCCAGTCTTCAGACGATTTGACAAGGGAAGAGACTTTTACTTTTTCCAGGTTTTCAATTTTCATGGCGAAATCCACGGGCCTCCTGTTATCAGGGTCAACCAGAGAGAGGTCCCAGGTTTCCGTTCCCTGGTATATATCGGGGACTCCCGGTGCAGTAAGCATGACAAGAGCCTGTGCCAGCGAGGCAACGCGCCCCGGGCGGATCAAAGGTCGCAGGAACATATTGAGATCTTGGATGAATTCGTCATCCTCGAAAATGCTATCGATGAAATTCATGAGAGCCCTTTCGTAGGGTTCGTTGACGTTCGTCCATGAAGTATGGCTCTTTGCTTCCCGCACGGATTTACGCATTACTTCACTAAGACGGACGCGATCAATGGGCCAGGCACCCATAATCGTTTGGTACAGGAAGTACTCCGTGTTGGCGTCAGGCATTCCTCTTGTCTTCTTGTTTTCGTTCATTCGTGACCATCTTTTTACTTTTTCCGCCCATTCAAGAGGTATCTCCGAGAGAATGGCAAGTCTTGCCCGGACGTCTCCACTTCGTTTAGTGTCATGAGTAGAAAGGGTATTCATCGTGAGTGGGAATTTTTCGGCCTTTTCCCGAAAATAGCTGTGTGCCCTTTCGGGAGTCACCGAAAAATCGCAAGGCTCTCCGCCAACCTCGTTTAGAGCTATAAATCGGTTGTAGCAGTAAAGCAACGTGTCCTCAATACCTTTTGCGGCCAAAGGACCCGTCAACTGCTGGAACCGGGCTACAAATTCCGCTTCTTCGGCGGAGGGCGGTTTTTTGGTGAAAAACCCGCCGAAAAGGTCTATAAGCAGGGGGTCGACCTCTGGAAGCCTTTCATGTGTTTTGTATAGGGCTTCCTCCATGATTTTTTCGTCCTCTGTATCGCGTTGCTCGTCACGCCAGGGAGTGAAATACGTCCTGTATACGTCGAAAGAGACCGCAAGGGTCTTTATTACTTTCATAACGTCACTTCGGGCGGAATCCCTGAATTCAGGGTGATTTTCGCAAATCTCCATTGCCAGGTGAGTGAGTCGATTAAAATCGCTGCCGAAAAGGTCCTCCGCAACCTTCATTTTCTTCTCGAATTTCAATTCTTCGCAATGTTTTACTTCGCCGGTAAATTCAGCGTAAAAACGCGTCATCGCCTCTTCTCCGGCTGGGTCGATAAAAAGGCCATTCACTAAGTTCAGAAAGTCATACCCGGTTGTACCTTCGACCGGCCAGGCTTCGCGCAGCCTTTCGCCGGGTGAAAGTATTTTTTCCACCAGGATCCACGCCTCCGGCGCCGCGCTGCGGAGCCTTTTCAGGTATGCCGCAGGATCCTTTAGTCCGTCTATATGATCGACCCGAAGCCCCTCCACTACTCCTGAGGCAACCCATTTAAGCAAAAGCCTGTGCGTTTCCGCGAAGACGGCATCATCTTCCACGCGCAACGCCACAAGGTTGTCGATGTCGAAGAATCTCCTGTAACCCAGATCCTCCCGGTTTTTCCGCCACCAGGCCAGCCTGTAGTTTTGCCTTTCGAGGAAATCATCGAGACCCTCGGTGTCGGCGTTGAGCTCTTCGAGGCATTCGTCCACGACGGAAGCTTCTTCGGGGTTCTCTCGAAAGTGACGGTCGATGAGAGCGAAGATCACTTCCTTGTTCCTGTGGCGTATCCTGGTGTTTTCCAGGTCCGTGGCAGTCGGCAGTGGCAAGTTTCCGAGGGATTCACCGAAAAACTGGAGTCTTTCAGAAGAGCACCTCCATCCCGCCTTTTGGAGGACATTCATCATCGAGCGGGGCGCCACCGGAAAGAGATGTTCCCGGTAACTAACAAAAAAACGCGACTCTTTTCGCACGACCGAAATCAGGCCGGCTCCAAGGACCCTGCCATACTGATCTTCCAGTACAGGGAGCAAAATCCGGTTTTTAAGATACGCTTCGGGGCTTTCCCATTCCACGTCGAAAAAGGCGGCAAAGGCGCTCGAGGGGCCGTTTTCGAGCACATCCTGCCACCAACGGTTCTGCGGGCCGGATATAGCCATATGATTAGGCACTATATCAAGCACCACTCCAAGGCCTTTATTTTTTAGGGTTTCTGTAAGTAAATCGAAGCCCCGTTTCCCGCCAAGTTCATCATTTACTTTGCCCGGGTCGACCACGTCATAGCCGTGGGTGCTTCCTAAAGCTGCCTGAAGTACAGGGGAAAGATACACGTGGCTGATCCCCAACTCGGCCAGATAGCCCGCGGTTTGTGCGGCATCGTAAAAGGTAAAATAGGGGTTGAGCTGCAGTCGGTAAGTGCAGGAAGGAACCGCTTTCATTCTTCTATCCTTTTAACGAGTACAACAACCGCACGGCTCGATACGTTAACCTTCGAGCCACCCGCGAGTGGCTCTGCTCCCTCTATGAAACCGCCTCTTCCTGTATCTATAACCCATTCCCAAAAGTCACCCCACGACGAGTCGGGAAGCCTGAATTCCAAAGGTTCGTAATGCGCGTTTACAAGAAAGAGGAAACTATCGTCCCTGATTTTCCGGCCCCACATGTCGGGAGTTTTGATGGCGTCGCCGTTAAGGAAGATCATAAGGCTCTTGGCAAAATCCTGGCGCCAGTTTTCATGCGTCATAAGTTTGCCGTCGGGAGTAAACCAGCCGATGTCGTGAAGGTCGCTACCGTTTATAGGACGGCCTATGAACCAGTTCCTGCGCCTGAAAACGGGATGTTCCCATCTGAAATTAACCAGATCACAGACGAACTCGAGAAACCCTTCGTCGGCGTTTTCCCAGTCGAACCAGGAAACTTCGTTATCCTGACAGTAGGCGTTGTTGTTTCCCTTTTGCGTTCGCCCTATTTCGTCGCCACCCAAAATCATGGGTATACCCTGTGAACAAATAAGAGAAACAAGGAAATTCATTTTCTGCCTGGTGCGTAAGGCATTGATTTCCGGATCATCGGTCGTACCTTCGACACCGCAGTTCCATGAACGGTTGTCGTCGGTACCGTCGGCGTTGTTTTCCCCGTTCGCCTCATTGTGTTTTTCGTTGTAGGAAACAAGGTCGTGAAGGGTAAAACCATCGTGAGCGGTAACGAAATTTACGCTGGCAAAGGGGCGCCGTCCCGTGTTCTCGTATAGATCGGAGCTGCCTGTAAACCGGTAGGCGAATTCCCCCAGAGTCTGATCTTTGCCACGCCAGAAATCCCGCATGCAATCTCTGTACTTGCCGTTCCATTCCGACCAAAGGGGCGGAAAGTTACCGACCTGATAACCTCCCTCCCCCACATCCCAAGGCTCGGCTATCAGCTTCACCTGGCTGACCACCGGATCCTGTTGCACCAGGTCGAAGAAAGCAGACAACCTGTCTACGTCGTGGAGCTCCCTGGCCAGCGTGGATGCCAGGTCAAACCGGAAGCCGTCCACATGCATCTCCAGGATCCAATACCGTAGGGAGTCCATGATCAGCTGAAGCACATGGGGATGCCGCATGTTGAGGGAGTTTCCCGTTCCGGTGTAATCGACATAAAATCGCGGATTGCCGGCGTCTAGCCGGTAATAGGCTGCGTTGTCTATGCCCCTGAAAGACAGCGTCGGCCCTAGATGATTTCCTTCCGCCGTGTGATTGTAGACGACGTCAAGTATCACCTCTATATCGGCCTCGTGGAGGTTTTTTACCATCTGCCTAAATTCCTGGACCTGCTGTCCTGCCTGTCCGTAGGCAGCGTACTCGTTATGAGGCGCAAAATATCCGATGGTGTTGTATCCCCAGTAATTCCGCAGGCCCTTTTCGACCAGATGCGCGTCATGGATAAACTGATGTACAGGCATGAGCTCCAGCGCAGTTACCCCTAGGCGTTTGAAATATTCCACTGCAGCAGGATGAGATAAAGCCGAGTATGTTCCCCTTATGTTTTCGGGAATTTCGGGGTGTTTTTTGGAAAAACCCTTGACATGCACCTCATAGATCAAAGTGTCGCTCAAAGGCCTTTTGATGGGTACGTCTTTTCCCCAGTCAAAAAAGGGATTGGAGACTATCGATTTCGGTACGAAGGGAGCACTGTCACGATCGTCCCTGATGTCGTCGCTTCCTCCTGTAACGTATCCAAAAACGGACGGATCCCAATTGACTTGACCTTCTACGGCCTTGGCGTACGGATCGATCAAAAGCTTTGCCGGGTTGCATCTTTTACCTTGCGCCGGGTCCCATGCACCGTGAACCCTGTAGCCGTATCTTTGTCCCGGGCCCACACCGTGAAGGTAACCGTGCCAGCAGTAGGCCGTCATCTCCTGGAGTTCAACCCTGGTTTCCACTCCCTGTCCGTCGAAAAGACATAACTCCACTTTTTCGGCTATCTCTGAAAAAATGGAGAAATTCGTTCCCACACCATCGTAAGTAGCCCCTAGTGGATAGGGTTTGCCGGGCCATATCTCCATGTCATTTCCCCCGTATCAAAAAAATCAAAACAGTCAAGCTGTCCCGAATCGTGCCGAGACAGAAGAAGTAACTACATTATACTTGAGGCGAAGACGGTATAAAGGAAATCAAAAGAGTTAACACGAAGATGAGTACTTTACCTGGCAAAACGCATAGGAGCGACACGATACAAGCAATCAGAGAAGAATAAAAATCTCTTTTCCGCCTGATGACACAAAAGGAAAACCGTCACTTCCTGAAGCTCAGCGCTTTCCCTCAAGTTTTTCCGCTATGCTCAAAAACAATGCCTTGCGGTCTTTCAGGGTTTGCCTGTAGTTTCCGCTGTCCGTGTCGGCTATCTCCATCCTGATCTCCGATATGGCATAGGTAAGAAGCTCTCTCAAAACCTCAGCTTCCGCTTCCGTCAGGTCGATTTGCATGGTTTTACACCACACATTCATTTTGAATTTATCCCGCTACCCTACTGACAGTTTATCATACCTCCACCGTGGTAATCATCCAGTTTTTACCACCATAAACGTACCTTTGGAGCTAAAATTCCTCGTAATGGGCCAAAACGGTTTCCCACAAATTTCTTTTTTCAAGAATCCCTTTTGGCACAAGCATAGTCACCTGAACAACGCCGGGCAGCCTTCCGATCTCTACCTGGCCGGTTATGGTGCATCTGTTTTTGATCTCGGGCAAGGGAAGGCCGGTAAATGAAGCCATTCGCTTTAGCCCGTTCGCGGTTGCGGCATTGAGATCCTTGCCCGATCCAATAACCTGGATCGGAAGTGTTTCTTCTTCCAAAGCGAAGCCGTATCTTGAAGCTAGAGACCTTGCGACCTCGATTTCCTCCGGGAAGCGGATCGAGGCTATCTTCGGCAGATCCTCTTCGAGCGGCAAAAGCATTGGTCCTTCGAGGAGCAATCCTTTGATCAATTCCACGTCAATGATGACTTCAGCGGAGACATCGGTAGTGTGGCCGGCGATCTCTCCGTCGCCCATCATAGCGTGAACATCGCCGACATAAATACCCGCACCCGGAACCTTGACAGGCACCACGAGTGCTGTTCCTTCCACAACTTCATTCACGTCCATGTGGCCGTCGGTTCGCTTTTCCAGGTCCTCTTCATCAAGGGCATAGGCGTGGGGTGCTCCTACCAGGAAGGAACCAAAATCGCCGGCATTGTGGCTGGCAGGCATCCTGACAGCCGGGCAGGATCCGATATTGCCGACCATGGGACGCAAGGGCGCTATGACGCCGGGCAAGTCCGCCTTGGCAAAGAGGTTTGCAGAATATTGACACGACCCTTGGGGAATAGCACTGAAAGACGCCGCATCCTTGGCAATCTCTTCGGCGGCTTCCTTGTTCACAGTGATCCCTATTTCCCGGTTTTCGTCCATGAGAAGTGTGTAACCGTTCTCGATTTTGAAAGGATGAACGGGTGTACCGCACTTTTTGCAACGTACGGCGTCCTCACCTATACCCTCCACGTAAGTTTGTGGATTGACCTCTCCACATGAAGGGCATTTTTTGGCAACGAAGGGATCCCCGTCGAAATGACCTTCCTGGGGTGCGTCCGTTCCAGATGTAGTGGCCAGGGATAATACATTGATCTTCCTTATCCTGAGGATAACAGCGTCTCCGGGCTCGGCTCCCTCTACGGCAATCGGACGTGTCACCTCATGGCCGCTGGGATAATCGGGAGTTATCATAGCTCCCCAGCACCCTGGACTTACCCTGGCTACAATACGACCTCCATCTTCGACATGTCCAGCAAAGGGCTCATTTGGATCCAATAGCCATACCATGCCTTGTGAATGCACTAGCGAAGCACACATAGATTTTACCTCCTTTTTTCCTGATACATGTCCATCTTATCTTTTCTGCTTTCCTGCAACAAGACAGGATAAAAACAGATCGTTTATTTAGCTTTTTCCCCCGCCTTTTTATTTTAGCTTTACTTTTCACAGCTTAATTTTTTACCGATACCAGGAAGCGATTTTACCAGTGGTATAGATCACGCAAAAAACCCGCACGACCCTGGATCATAAGCGCGGAGCTAAAAACTGACGCATGAAGTAAGGCCTCTTGCGCCTTGTTCGATACCGTTTCTAAATACCGGTTTTTCAAAGTTCGTACGCTGATTTTTCAGGAGAATTTGACTAAAAAGGCTCGGTAAGTTTAGTATTATGCTTGCCTCCATTTCTGTGGGGTTTTTTTTATGTCCGGGAACCGCTAAAATCCCAAAAACCAGGTCCCAGTTTTAATTTCTACAAAAACTTTATTTTGGATTATTGTCTAACTTTTATTAATTTATCAACCAACACACCAAAAACAAAGATATAACAAGAACAGCGTTTTTGTATTCAGTAAATATTTAAGGGGGTTGTATGCGAAAATGGAGAGAGTTAACATACGTGACGTTGTAATCACCGGCTTTGCCCTGTTTGCCATGTTTTTCGGTGCAGGTAATCTGATTTTCCCTCCCTATTTGGGATCCTTGTTTGGCACTAAATGGCTGGCTGCCATGTTAGGGTTTGGGATTACAGGAATCGGGTTGCCACTTTTGGGAGTCATAGTAATGTCTCATTACGATGGTTCCTTTGAGAAATTCGCCGATAAAGGCGGTAAACTTTTCGGGATTTTACTCGGCACCCTAGTCGTTTTATGCATAGGACCGCTTCTTGCTATTCCACGCACGGGAGCTACCACCTTCGAAGTCGCTGTAAAACCCTTTTTCCCCAACATCAATTCCTATATACCAATAATTGGTTTCTTTGCCTTAACCTACTATTTCTCCATCAAGCAGTCTTCCGTCATCGACATAATCGGTAAAATTTTAACTCCCGGCTTACTCATCCTTTTGTTATTTATCATAATATCAGGCATCGTAAACCCCATAGGCGCGCTGTTGGATCCAGAAATTTCCGACAGTGCTTTCGCATCCTGTTTTATAGAGGGCTATCAAACTATGGACGCCCTTGCCGCCGTGATATTCGCGGGAATAATTGTCCAAAGCATCAGGGCCAAGGGCTATGGAAAAACCTCTACAATCAAAATGACTTTATCAGCTGGTGTAATTGCTGCAGTTGGATTACTAGTCGTTTACGGTGGCTTAATGTATTTGGGAGCCACGGCATCCTTTGTGTCAGAGGATATTCCAAGAACAGCCTTACTTGTCACCATTGTGGCTGAAATTGCCGGAGATGTTGGCTTAGCTGCTTTGGGCATAGCGGTAGCGCTTGCTTGCCTTACGACAGCAGTCGGACTAACAGCTGCAACAGGGGAATTCTTCAGTAAATTATCCGAAAACAGGGTCACGTACCTTCAGGTAGTAACTGTTTCTACGATCTTCAGCGCTCTTTTCGCGGGCATTGGCGTCGATGGCATAGTAAGATTTGCCGTACCTATTCTTGTTGTCATTTATCCTATCGTCATCGTGCTGATGTTCATGAATCTGCTTTCTCCTGTATTAAACGAATCATGCAAGTATGCTTATGTATCCGCCCTCGCCTGGACTCTTTTAGTGAGTTTGTACGACGGATTGTCTGCCATAGGAATGACCTTCACCGTATGGGAGAACATCGTTTCCATGATTCCTTATATTGATAAGGGGTTTGGGTGGCTTATGGCTTCTGCCATAGGTTTTGGGATAGGTTTAATCATAGACAGGATCGCTTTGGCTATAAGGGGTTCTGAAAGTTGGGCCTAGTCCATACGTCGGTCTGCAGGAACTGACACCACGTCATCGCTTGGATTTCTCAGGCCTGCAGACCGATAAAAAACAGGTCCGTAAAAATTTTGACGTCAGGCTTTTCAAGAACCAAAAACAAGAAACCTTGTACGGACTCTCGTCCATACGTCGGTCTGCAGGAACTGACACCGCAGGCCACCTGACATTCAAAAAACAACGTAAAATTCGTCCTGCGGATACACGGACGACAGTCCGTGTGGTGTTTTCTGGTTTTTCCGTCCAGCTTTGCACTGTAGGCGTTTTACCGGTATGGTTTTCATCGATCCGCAGGTCATCTGACATTCAAAAAACAACGTAAAATTCGTCCTGCGGATCGACGCCTAGTTAGACAACCTTCCATGACTTGGTACAATACGTCAGTTAGCGTCAAATACGTCGATGTGTTTTTAGGATATCCGAATCATAGGGGATGATGGGAAGCCATGGAAAGACCGCACCCTGAAGCAAGAAATTTTATCGAACAGATCATCATAGACGACCTCGAATCCGGCAGGGTCGACAGGGTGGCTACGCGGTTTCCACCAGAACCAAACGGTTACCTACACATCGGTCACGCAAAGTCGATATGCCTGAATTTCGGACTCGCCGAAAAATTTGGCGGCACGTGTAACCTCCGGTTCGACGACACGAACCCCACCAAGGAAGAGGCTGAATATGTGGAGGCCATAAAAGAGGATGTCCGCTGGCTGGGGTTCAATTGGGCAAACCTGTGTTTTGCCTCTGATTATTTTGACCAGTTTTACGAGTGGGCTCTTGAGCTTATAAATGCCGAAAAAGCCTATGTCGACCACCAAAGCGCCGAGGAGATCCGGTTAAACCGCGGAACGCTGACCGAGCCGGGCAAAGACTCGCCTTACAGGAACCGATCGGTGGAGGAAAACCTTGAACTTTTCGAAAAAATGAAAAACGGCGAGTTCGAGGAAGGCGAATGCGTACTGCGAGCCAAAATCGACATGTCTCATCCAAACCTCAACATGCGCGACCCGGTTTTGTACAGGATACTCAAAAAAAGCCACCACAACACAGGCGACAGATGGTGCATATATCCTATGTACGATTTCGCACATGGATACGAGGACGCAATCGAAGGCATAACCCATTCGATATGCACCCTGGAATTTCAGGATCACCGTCCTCTCTATGACTGGCTCCTCGATAACGTCAGCGTACCTCACAGACCCCGTCAGTACGAGTTTGCCAGGCTTAATCTTACGTACACGCTTATGAGCAAACGCAAGCTTCTTGAGTTGGTTAACAAGGGTTATGTCTCGGGATGGGACGATCCACGCATGCCTACGATTCGCGGTATCAGGAGGCGGGGCTTCACCCCTTCGTCAATCCGACGTTTCTGCGAGGAGATAGGCGTGTCAAAAACCAACAGTATGGTGGATATCGAATTCCTTCACCACTGCATCCGCGAGGAGCTCAACAAGACGGCCGACAGGGTCATGGCGGTCTTGAGGCCTCTCAAGGTGGTCATAGAAAACTATCCCGAGGGTCAGGTCGAAGAAATCGACGCCCTCAACAACCCCGAAGACCCTAACTCGCCCTGGCGAAAAGTTCCATTCAGCAGGGAAATCTACATCGAACGGGACGATTTCATGGAGGATCCGCCGAAGAAGTTCTTTCGCCTCGCACCTGGGAGGGAGGTCCGTCTGAAACACGCCTATTTCATTACTTGCAAGGAAGTAATCAAGGATGAAAAGGGCGAAGTCACGGAGCTTCGCTGCGTTTACGATCCAAAAACCAGAGGCGGAGACGCGCCCGACGGCCGTAAAGTCAAGGGCACCCTACACTGGGTATCGGCTCCTCATGCGGTGAAAGCGGAAGTCAGGCTCTACGATCATCTTTTCACACTAAAAAACATGGAAGCCATTGAAGAGGGGAAAGACTATAAGGACTACCTCAACCCTGATTCCCTTGAGATCCTTGCCAATGTCCTCATCGAACCCTGCATGGGTGAAGCGGCCCCTTACACTAAAGTCCAGTTCCTCAGGCACGGCTATTTTTGCGTCGATCCTGACAGCGAGAAGGGAAGGCCCGTATTTAACCAGATAGTTTCCCTTAAGGACACCTGGGCGAAACTGCAAAAGACGTAGAGCTGGAAACGACAAAAACGAACATCAACCAGTCACATTACAATTTGCCGGGCTCGACGGAAAGCTCACAAAACGAGCTTCCATAAAGGAGCCCGGCTTTCTTTCCTGTTACGCAGCACCAATGACCAGAGTTTCTTCAAGTATATTTTGAATGACCGCACTTGTTCAGATCGATTCCAGATCTACCAGGTGGATTTCCCCAAGGTCATCCTGAAATTCCGCCGCGAACGTCTCATCTTCATTCCTCTCGATGGACAAAAAATGACGACATTCGGTAATTACATGGTAATGCCCGGTCCGCGAAGAAGCACAGGCCTCGACATTTTCCTTGCATAAAGGACAATCGAAGGAATAACACCCCTCGGCGATATCATCGAGAAAAACCGGTACTTCTTCACCAAGATCATCGTTGAAATAGGCTATTTTTTCCATCCGGTCGTAACGGTCGAAATGAGAACACTCTACATCCGGCCCTGAATCCTCAGTATATTCGGCGGTGGCACCGCATACAGGGCATTCTATCTTCCAGAACCTCCTCATGTTCCCACCCCCTCAAAATTATTTTACCTTTTTCGGGACACTTCTGCGATGTCTTCTAGTGCTGATGGTTTATTTGTTTTGCAACCACTCCAGGTTTTCGGGATTTTTCAGGTGCTTATGACGCATCACCGGAATACCGAAAGCTTCGCCCAGTCGTCTGCAAGCATCCCTGAAAGGGCCCTTGATCCCTTCGTGAAAAACCACAGCTTTAAGCTTTCCCTTAATGCTTTTGGCGGCTGCCTCGAGCTTCCAGAAATTTTCTTCTCTGTCGTAAGCGCCCGAAACAAGCCACTGGTTGGGAAGAATATGAGAGATTCCAAAAGGGTACAGGCTGTTTTTGGCCGCTTCATTGAAGGCGCTCTCGAAGTGTACGCCTCCTACACAGAGAATCGGGGAAGGATATTCTCCCTTTTGGAAAACACCCGCCAGTCCTTTTGTCAGGACTTCCGCGGCGCGAGGATCCTCCCAGCTTTCCGCTGTACTGCCTATCTCGATGTCTACCATCGGCACCGGCAAGTGTCTCAGGTCTTTTGGATCTTGCCCCTTGAAGGAACCCGTCCAATGGGTACCTTCCGTCATGACTGCGAAGTCCTCCAGATGTGCCTTTTCCCTTTCCGTTTCGAGCGAAAGCAGCAAATTCCTGAAGAGCCCGGGGTCAGCAGGTGTAAAGATGCCCGCCTCTACGTCACCAATGGTATGGAGTGTGAGCACCCTGTCAGGAGCCTTTGCGCCTTCGTGCCAGTTGATCTCTCCGGCCATGTCGAAATCGAGAAAATGTTCCCGCAATGTCGGGAGATAGTGCCTGAATGCATAACTGACTAGCTCTTTCTGGCGGCAAAAGCAAAGGCGGTTGCCTTCAGCGTCCCGATGCTGCAAAACGGGATAACCGTCGATGCTGAAACCGGCTTCTTCCAGCGCAAATACAGTTTGAAGCCGTTCGAAAACGGATTTTGCGACGTGGTGATGAGGTTCTTCAACACAAAAGAAAAAGACAGCTTGTTTGCATTTCAACATCAAGACACCCCCAACTTTTGAAAACAAGTTTACACGCCAGGGAATCAAAGGTACAAAATTAGTTGTTGACGATTCACGGAAAAAGTTCTATCCTACATCACAACAATTTTTGAGGGAATTTGCCTTATTGGCAAAGGCAGGAGAACCGATATGAAAAACGGTTTTATCAGGACAAGCAGCCCTAGCCCGTGCGTTCCGCCGTGTTCCGGAAAGAATCGCTACCGGAAAAGGTTGGTCGTGTCCTGATCGCAAAGTTACTTTAGCAGCTCAAATGGACTTGAAAGGCCGCCGACTTCCGGGTCGGCGGCCTTTTTTATTCAAAAAAGGAGGGAAAAAACAGATGAAGAAACTGGAAGAACTACATATCAGCGTCATCGGGGCCGGCATCATAGGAGGTGCCCTGGCGGAAGCGCTTTCGGCCTACTGCAAGGTAACGGCGACCAGGAGGCAGATCGAGAGGATTAACGGGCTCGGTGAAAAAGGAGTCAACTTGACCACTGATAACACGAAGGCCGCATCGGATGCCGATATCATCATACTGGCCGTCAAGCCTTCACAGGTCGTACCAGTATTGCGGAATATCGCCGAGGTCATCCAGGGGAAAATGGTCATTTCCTTCGCGGCTGCCATTTCACTGGATATCATGCAAAAGGCAGCCCCTGAGTGCCGTTTGGTACGAGCAATGACGAACATCGCCGTAAAGGTCTTGAAAGGTTACACGCTTTTTTCGCCTGCAGAAATTATCGACGCAGATGAACTGGAACTTCTCGAAAGCATCCTACTCAAGTTTGGAGAAATACAGCGCGTGCAAGAACAATATCTGGACGTTTTGACTGCCATGTCAGGTTCAGGCCCGGCGTATATCTTCACCGTAGTCGAGTCCATGGTCTATGGCGCCCTGCGCGAGGGTTTGCCACGCAAACTAGCTCTGGAGGCCGCAGCCCACACGGCCATAGGCGCAGCCTGCCTGCTTCTTGAAACCGGTAAACACCCGGCCGAACTCAAGGATATGGTACTGACTCCGGGAGGAGTGACCATCGACGGCATATACGAGCTTGAGGAAAGCCGTATCCGCACGGCGTTCATGAAAGCCATCGGAGCCGCTTCGGCACGATCGCGGGTTCTGGCGGAAACAGCGCGGGAACAGGCTTGGGGGGAAATAAACGGTTAAACTGGGGAAAAACCTCTACAAACCGTCAGGACTCGCGACATTCAACGATTCGTGAAACATCAAGTCATAGATGGTTTCATAAAAATTTCCTAGGTTCTGCAAGTTCTCCAGGCTGAGAATCTTCAGGTGTAACGGCAGTTGACCACAAACAAGTGAAGGAGCCAACGGTTTAAGCAGCCGCAGGATCGACTGGGCCTTTTCGTCGGTTTCAGCCACCCACACGATCCAGTTGAGGTTCTCCTGGTTCTCGGTGTCAAAATGGATATAACCTGGAAGAAGCACATGGCTGTAGTACAAAAGAAAAAGGCGAACATTGGCTACAAGGTCAACGAAATCATCAAGATTCTCATTCGTTGTTTCGGGCGACCTGAAACAGAACATGCGATCCGCATTCAGAAAGCCCCATATATCATTGGTAACTGGAGGGAAGCTCGCATAATGTGGAAAATCATAGCGGCTTAAAAAAAGAAGATCGACATAAAGACTCCCTTCCGGGAACTCTTGCTCCCCAAGCCAGGCCATAACTTCCCTCAGGTCCGGGAAGTTTTTGTCCCTGGCTCTCAACCCACTTTCCGGGTACTTTTTCAACAAAGCGCGAACCATGGGATTGTCATAATAGAGCCACCGGATTTTTCCTTCCGCGGAAAATTCCCAGATTTCTTTTCCTTTAAGCCCCGGATAAAAGGACATGCATACGTTGTGCCTGTACTCCTTCAGACTCCATCTTCCGGCGAAACTCCTGTCGAAGAGGATTTGAAATTTCGTAGTCCAGACAGCCTTATTCTCGTCCACATATTCGTCTGGCAGGTTCAGAGGAACCCCATATTCGGCGGCATAATCCAAAAGGACGGATCTTCCTTTTCGTGTCAAAACATAATTCCCCAACGGCGTTCGCTCGACCAGCCCTGCTTTAAAAAGTCGCTTCAGGGCGCCTGCGTCTTCCCCCGCCAGGTTCAGCAGATCCTTATTCCAGTACGGGTTGTCTGCGTCAAAAAACAGAAGCGCCTTTTCCATGACATGACACCTCGCAAAAGAGCCCGGACGCAACATCGCGCCCGGGCTCTTTCAAAATACTTCTAGCTGTGTTCCTGTCCCAGGCCCTTCATCATAGACCAGCACGCCAGAACCATCACTATCGTAAAAGGCGCCGCCGCCGCTATGGAAACGATTTGCAAATTCTGGAGCCCCCCGGTCATGAGGAGAACGAAGGCAAGGGCAGCCTGGAGAAAACCCCATATGGCCATCTTCCCTTTAGGCGGATTCAGGTCACCCCTCGTGGAGTACATGGAAAGGACAAAAGTGGCGGAGTTAGCAGAAGTAATGAAAAAGGTGGAGATGAGTACCACCATGATGACCGACATTATTCCGCCAAGCATGTAGTAACTGTACATCTCGAAAACTCCGGTAGATATATCGGCTGCGACCTTTGTCGCAAGATCTCCTATCCCCGATAGTTCTATATGAAGCGCCGATGTCCCGAAAACTGCGAACCAGGTGAAGCTTCCAAGAGCGGGGACGATCAGAACACCCAGTACGAATTCCCTTATCGTCCTCCCCTTGGAAATCCTCGCGATAAAAGATCCTACAAATGGAGCCCAGGCAATCCACCACGCCCAGTAGAAAATGGTCCAGCCATTGAGCCAAGACTTGTACTTTTCATCATTCGGGGCGAGCATGAAACTGTCCCTTACAAGACTGCTTAGATAGTCTCCAAAAGTTGACAACCATGTCTCCAGGATGCTGATCGTGGGTCCAATCAAGAAAAGGAGTCCGAGGAGCGTCAGTGCTATATAGAGGTTTGAGTCGGCAACACGCTTGATACCCTTTTCGATTCCGGCCACAGCCGACCCTGTGTATATCAATGCGAGCACGATGATTATCATAAGTTGTGCAGTTACTGTCGAGCTTATCCCGAAAAGATAGTTCAGGCCGCTGTTGATCTGAAGTACTCCAAGACCCAGCGACGTGGCTATCCCTGCCACGGTGGCAAAAATAGCAAGAATGTCGACCGCCTTGCCGAAGCCTCCCTTTACACCTTCTTCACCTACCAAAGGAATAAAGAGGCTGCTGATAAGACCCGGGTAGCCCTTCCGGAACTGGAAGTAGGCCAGGGGCATCGCTATTATCGCGTAGCTGGCCCACGGGTGAATTCCCCAGTGAAAAAAGGATTTTCTCATAGCCTCCGCAGCCGCGGCGGCTGTCCCTGGTTCAGCCGTAGGAGGGCTGAGGAAATGAAAGACAGGTTCCCCGACACCATAAAAGACCAAACCTACGCCCATACCCGCCGAAAACAGCATGGCAAACCACGAAAAATTGGAAAATTCCGGTTTCGAATCCGGCGGACCCAGCTTGATGTTTCTATATTTGCTTAGAGCCAGAAAAATCGGAAACACCACGAAAATGTTCATTGCTAGCATATAGCCCCAGCCAAAATTGTTTACCAGGAAATTAAAAAGACTGGTCGCGAAGTTTCCGAAACCCACAGGCATCAAAAATCCCCAAAGAACCACCGCAAAAGTTACTCCCATGGAAATAACGAATACTTCGTTGAAACCGCTTTTTTTCTCCAAGGCGCACGCCTCCCTCCGTCTCTGGAAAAGCGCCGTTGCGGCGCTTACGTCGATCCGCATGACCGACATCACCTTTTACTCAAATCAATGCGGCATGCGGATCGATAAAAACCTCGATCGCGTCCCCACTTAGCTAAATCTCAAAAGACCTTGAAACACTAAATGCCTTACACGGACTTCGCCCGTAAGTCGATCAAAACGGGGCTTTCTCCAGGAAAGCCCCGTAGCACAGGATATGTTCAGATTTTGGTCGGAAAGACCGTTTGATCCTCTATGTCCTTTGTAAGTGCGTCAAGAGCCACACCTACCCGATGATAACGCAGCTTCCATTCCTCTTCGGGGCTCAGGTTGGGATCACCCAGAGGATAGGGGACCGAGACAGTTTGGACCATCTTGTTGACTCCGACTGACTTCGCCACGTTCAGGAGGTTACAGAGCATCACAATAGGAATTCCGGCTCGCTCGATTTCTTTTGTCATCGTTGCGCCGCAACGAGTGCAAGTTCCTCAGGTGGCTACCAGGAGGACGCCATCAACTCCCGCTTCCTTGAGTTCGGCGGCGATTTCCTGCCCGAACTTGGCGGCATAGGCCTGAGTGGTTCCGGTACCCACGGTTACATAGTAGTATTCGTGCAACTTGCCGATTTTCCCTTCCCTTTCGTAAGTGCGCATGGCGTCTACGGGCATACCGCGATCCGGAACCTCACAAATGGCTTCGGGGTCGTATCCTGCGTGTATCGTCTTGTATTCGCCTTTCGGCAGGTGATCAAGCCCTGAAATATCGTACTTGCCCCATTTGGTCGCCGAAGCCGTCTGGATTCTGTCAGGATTATTGGAAGGGACTACGCCGCTTGAACCTACCAGAGCGATAGTGGCCTTACTCAGGTCCTTGATCGGAGGTGCCACCGGTACCCTTTCTCGCTTTGGTATAACAAGCTCCGTCTGAAAAGGTTCCCCTTTAAGCTTTTTGATGAGCATGTCGACAGCCCTGTCCGCTGCGGGAATTCCTTCCGGATGGAAGATTTCTTTCCGGATTCCCCTGGGGAAATAACCTTCAACCGCAGCGGGGAGCAGTTCCTCGCCCTTTACGATTTTTTGTGCGAAGGCAGCCATTTTCCCAAGGTCGTCTTTCATGAAGGTGGCTTTACGGCCGCCTTTGAATATGTACATTTCCTTCTGGAACATCTCGACGCCGGGGTTTTCTTCGTTCATCGAGGTAATTACAGGCACTCCGAAGGTTTCCTTGACGGCCTTGCCTATGGTGCCGCACCCTACTCCATATCTTCCGGCCATAAAGGCGGGGCCCGCGAAGAAAATGTCAAATTCCTGGTTCTTGAGCCAGTCGATGATTTCGGCAACAGCCTCGTCGGTATGGCTGGCTATGTAGTTGTCGCCGCAAATGATGGTGTGGGTTACTTCTACGTCGGGCATCATCTGGTTGAGCATGTTAGAACAGCCAACGAGTTCGTCATGGAATGTGGGCTTGTAATCAGCGGCATCCTCCCCGCCTACCTGACCGAAGAACTGGTTGATGTAATGTATGGCTTTTTTCATCTTACATCCCTCCCTAGAAATCAGCACAGGTCTTTTTGGAAAAGCCGCTGATGTGATTGGAGCAAAAATAGCCGTTGTTTTCCATCTCTACCGACCCGTCTTCGGCGATACAACCTTCCCAGCCGCCGGAGTTCCCGTCCCTGGCCAAGGCTTCCAGCTCCCCGAGCACAACCGGCATCGGATCCAGATGATACAGTTCTGAAACATTGCCCGTATGCACCAGTGCGTCAGCCTTTTCGTCAAGGGCGACCAGCGGCTGTGATGCGCCGTCGCGACCGGTGCATTCGTCAGAAATTCCGACGGTCTTGACGCCCGCTTCTTCGAGTTCCACAATAGTTTGTATGTAGTCCACGTCGGGGTTGCCGTAACCTTCCTCGCATACGATTGCGCCATCGGCGCCAAGGTTTACCGCCATCTGGGCAACCATCTTGGCACTGCGTTCTTTTTCCTCCATCTTGGGATTGAGGTTCGACATGATCACGCCAAGGAAGTTGATGGTCTTGCCGTGTTCTTTCATTAGCCTGTGAATGGTAGGGTGATTGCACCATTCATAGGTTGATATCTTCGAGGAAACGGGCATGAAACTGCCGGAAACTACGGCACCGTCGATGATCTCATTGGGATGCATGAATGTGGGGAGCATCCTGTTACCGTCCCAACCGTATATAAGGGTGTTGTAGCCCAACTGCTCCATCTGCGTCTGGGGCTGCAAAACGTATACCACCGACGGGAGTTTTTGAACCTCGGCAGGCCTGCGGTTGACGGGCGGCAACTCAAAAACTTCCTCCTCGTCCGGGGTGCTTTCTTTGACGCAAAGGCCGATATGCTCGGCCAAACGCATGCCCGCCCATCTAAGGGCATGGTTTTTCTTCTGCTGTTCGTAACGCTCAAACTCCTCGTCAGTATCGGCTACGAGCACCAGGTTGGGCATCATGCCGAAAATACACTGGTTCTGGTATTTCCCGGACATGTCAAGCAAACCGTCCTGGAAGCCGCCCCAGTGCTCTCCCACCACTAGAAGACTGCATCCCGACAGTACGTGGGTTCTTCCCGTCCCCGCTTTTGCAACGGGGCTGGTGACTCCGGGAAATATACCCTTACCGCCTTCGACCTTGCAGCGAAACTCAAAGGCGTCCTTGACCGGACAGAGTCTTACTTCGTCACCTGGACGAACGATGAACAGGTCGGCCGAAGTGATGTGTTCGTCCTCCCTGACTACTTCAAGAGCATTTGCTTTGTCGACGGTCAAAACCCCGTTCTCGAATTTTGTCTCATCGCCGAAAACTATGTCTTTCACATAAAACTTTCCCATTTCGAGCTTCATATGGATCCCTCTCCCCTCTTGCATGCATTAAAGTCCGGTGAAACCACGCATAAAACGCGTTGGCCACACCGGCCTTTCGACCTAAAGAGTGTATTTGCTGCCTTCTTCACGCATCTTTCGGACGGCTTCACTCAATGCTTCGGGATCGAGAACCATCTCCATCATCCCGATCTGGTCTTCCCAGGCATCGGGATCCGACTCTTCCCTGATTTCCTTTTCGAAAACGTGATAAACGGCGAGTCCCAACGGGACTCCGGCCAAAGGACCTGCAAAGGTAGGGTCACCTTTTGTCAACGTTTCAGCGTAAATTTCCGCTCCTTCCGCGTCGCTGCTACCAAGGATCGCCACGACGTTTTCAGAGCCGTACTTTTCCGCTGCGTCTTTGACCCTCTGCTGGTTTTCCAGGTCCATGGCTCCAGCGGCAGTTCAGACGAAGCATTCCGTCACAGAGAAGATGATCTCGGCTCCGCTTCCTTTGAGGGCTTCTTCCATGGCTGGTCCGGCGATGCCGTCACGCTCTCCCAGAAGAAGAAGCTTTTTACCTTCAAGCTTACCCATACGCTCCACCTCCCGATTCGTTATCTATGGCACAAATAAGCTTATTCATAAATTTATCTTACGGACAAAAGTGGGTGAATCGCCATTCCGAAATGACGTACCGTCTTTCACGAAAATTACGATTGGCTGTACACGAAAGGATTATTCTTCCAGGTCCAGAAGACCTTCGCGGAGGGCAAAACGGGTGAGCTCGGTTATATTTTCGCATCCCAACTTGTCCAGGATGCGCCTTCGGTGGGTATCCACAGTGTTTTTACTGATATGCAGGGTCTCTGCTATCGACTTGGTGTTTAGGCCCTTTACAAGGAGCTTCAGCACTTCCGTTTCCCTGACGGACAACTCGGGTACCGGGGAAAACCCCGCCAGGTTCGACAGTTTCCTGAATTCTTCCACGAGAATGGTCGCTACTTTTGGACTGAGATATACATCACCCGAGGCAGTGACCCGAATAGCCGCCATAAACTCTTCCGGAGCGCTTTCTTTCAACACATAGCCTCTGGCACCCAGGTTGAGCATCTCGGTTATGAAACCTTTGTTGCAATGCATGGAAAGAGCAACGATGCCAATATGAGGCCTCGCTTCCAGAATGCGGCGGCTTGCCTTGATGCCGTTAAGGTCGGGCATGGTAACGTCCATTACGACGACATCGGGCTCAAGCTTCAATGCCAACTGAACGGCTTCCAATCCCGTATGAGCCGTACCAACTATCTCGAAATCTTCCTCCCTGCCTAAAAGATCACACAGCCCCGCCAAAAAAAGCCTGTGATCATCGGCAAGCAGGATTTTAGTCATCTTTCGGTCCATTCGGACATTCTCCCCTCGGCCAGGGGAGCCTCCAGGCAGACTGTGGCCCCCTTGCCCGGTTCGGATAAAACCTGTATCTTCCCTCCAATGGGCAGGATCCTCTCCCTGATACTGAACAAACCAAACCCTTTCATCTGACCCCACTTCTTTTGCAGGTCTACGGGAAAACCCCTGCCATTGTCCTCGACTACCACTCTAATTTTTTTTTGTGATCTGTAAACCCTGATATTGACGAAAGATGCCCCGGAATGTTTGATCACATTGACCAGAAGTTCCCTGACCATATCGTAAAGAAGGATGCACACTCGTTCGTCCGCTTTATACTCGACATGGTTTCCATGGAAGCTGAAGCCTATGGCTTGCGGTTTCAGGAGTTTTTCGGCAAGGTCCTCTATGGCCGCATTGAGTCCGACTTCGTAAAGAAGCGGCGAAGCGGTTTCGAAGGTGAGTTCCCTGCTTTCGGCAATCAAATTTTCCACAACCGATCCGATTTCCTCAATTTCATCCCTGGATCCGTCCTGCATCCTTCGCAGCCTGTTCAGAATGTCCACCAGGGCATAGCCTATCCTGTCATGAATCTGCCTGGATATCTTGCGCCTCGTCTCGGCCTCCGAAAGGGATAGTTTTGCCGCCAGTTCCCGGAGCTCCTGTCTGTATTCAAGAAGTGTTTTTTCGTTCTTTCTAAGCTGCTCGTCGGACTTCTTCCATCTGGTCCTGTCCAGAAAGAGAACCGCCACCTCGTCAGGAAAGGTCGGGAAGGCCACAGCCTCAAGGTATTTCCCGGTATCCCTGCTCCATGCCTCGTTCCTGACGGATCTTCCCGTCTTTATGGTCCTTATGATGATGTCCATCCAGCAATCTTCGGCTTCAGGCCAAACCTCACGGAACCTCTTGCCGATGACGTCCTGTCGCTTCACACCCATGACATGTTCATAAGAGGGGTTAACGTCAAGAAATTTTGCATCACAGCCTTCCTCGCCCGTACATATCACCTGGTATCTTGCAAAAGGCTCCATTGCCCTCTCAAGCAATATATGGTAAAGCTGTTCCTCCCTGGTTCGAAGATCCGTGTTTCCCTGAAAGTTTTTTTCTTCAGTCAAATGAGTGCTACCCCCGCCAAGCTGCAGATGTCCAGTTGCAACTGCCAAAATTGAGATTTGTTGCAAGCAAAATTCATTTTTTACTATTATTTATCAGCAAGGACGTATATTTTTCCCCGATCCACTCGGATGTCTTTATTTTAACTTATGCAAAACCTCTTGGTGATATTCAATTTTTTGTTTTCAAGTGCCGCCCTGGTCAATTCACTTCGTAGATTGAACCCAAAAAGCAGGTTATGTTCATTTTAGGTTGTACTACTTCCTGGAGTGCCGTTTCGGAAGGTTCTGCGTCGGTTGACAAATACCAAGGCGAGGGGTTAAATTAACATGTAGGGTTTTTTGTTTAATATAAAAGAGGGAGGGAATAGTATGACTACTCTTATTGTGGCTGGGGGTCTTGCCATCTACGTAATCCTCTATCTGACCTACGGCAAGAAACTCGAGCGGGAAGTCGTCAAGGCGTCTGACGAAAACGAGACGCCGGCTACCCGGCTGTTTGACGGTGTGGACTATGTTCCTGCAAAACCGCCGGTACTTTTCGGCCATCACTTTGCGTCCATTGCCGGAGCGGCACCTATAGTCGGCCCCGTCGCGGCCATGGCCTGGGGCTGGGTACCGGGACTGCTGTGGGTGTGGTTCGGTAATATCTTTATCGGAGCCGTACACGACTACCTTTCACTCATGGCTTCCGTCCGTTACGATGGTCGTTCGGTACAGTTCGTGGCCTCCGACGTCATAGCCAAGCGGACGGGGAAACTGTTCTACTGGCTCGTATTTTTCCTCTTGATACTGGTTATAGCAGCTTTCGCAGCTGTCGTAGGAAAGACTTTTGTGGGCGATCCAAAGGTTCCCACCGCTTTCTTCCTCATGGTTCTCGCGGCCCTGATACTTGGTTACCTGATGTATCGCGTAAAGATGAACTTCGTTCCGGCAACGATCATAGGCATCATAATGCTTGCGGCCTCTATAATCGGTGGGGCTGTAATGCCCATTAAACTAGGATACAGCACCTGGATGATCGTTCTTTTCTTCTACATCATCATCGCCGCAGCCATCCCCGTGGATGTACTGCTTCAGCCAAGGGACTACCTGAATTCGTGGCTTCTTTACTTCGGGCTTGCCATAGGAGCGGTCGCGGGCATTTTCAGCTTCCACGAGTTTACCGCACCGGCTTTCACCTCTTTCGCGCCGATAGTTACGGGGGGTAAACCCAGCCCCTTCTGGCCGGTGATTCCCCTTATCATAGCCTGCGGTTCCCTTTCCGGGTTCCACTCTCTGGTGGGATCGGGGACGACATCCAAGCAGCTCGAAAAGGAAAGCCATGGTTTGCCCATAGGTTACGGCTCGATGCTTACTGAAGGCTTTCTTTCAACCCTGGTCGTTGCCGCCGTAGCCGGATTCGGACTCCAGCTGATGCAGGGCGCCGGAGAATCCATAACAGCTGCGAATTGGGGAGCTCAATATACCAAATCCATGAACGCTTCGTTCCCGGGCGCGGTCATGTTCTCTCATTCGTATGCCCAGATGGTTGCAACGACCTGGCTCGGTTTCATCCCGACCAAGGTAGTCCAGGTCATCGCCGGAATGTGGGTGGCGGCTTTCGCCATGACCACCCTGGACACTACTAACAGGCTAGCCAGGTACACCATATCGGAACTCGCTCTGCCGCTGAAAGAAAAAGGGTCAGGAACCTATGATTTCCTGACCAACCCATGGGTGGCTTCACTGATCCCGGCAGCTATAGGCGTCTACCTCGCCTGGAGCGGAAACTTCGCGATCCTGTGGCCGTCTTTCGGTTCGGCAAACCAGCTAGTCGCATCCATTACGCTTCTGACCGCTGCGGCGTGGGCAACGAAAAGGCTTAAAACCAAATCCACGGGGCTCATCACCATTCCCGCTTACCTGCTTTGGATCACGGTTACGGCCGCTATCATATGGTTCAGCGCCGTCGCTTTGCCCGGAACCATCAAGGCTAACCCGGTCACTGGCGTTACGGTTTTGGTCATTGAGATCATCATGCTGATCCTGAACTTTATCTTCATTATGGACTATCTCAAGTACAAGGATCAGCCTCTGGAACAGGAACAATAAGGAGACCCGTTATTCTTGTCGAAAACGAAAGACAAGCGGGGCAAGGGCTTTTTCCGGTTTTTTTGGGGAAAAGCCCTTGCCTTCTTTTCCAATTTTGGAGCATCTCACAGGGAAAAGGCAGTTGAGCTTACCCGGTTCGAAGAAAAGGAGCTGGAGAACCTTTTCGTCCTGCTTCTTATGGGATCTTTTACCGGAATACCTTCGCCACCGTCTTTCATTGCGGCAGAACTCCTGCCGCACCTGGAGCACGAAATAAAGGTACTCAACGCACGCGCAAAGGCATCCTCCGACGCGATGGCCGAAATCATAGGCCTGCTTGACATCGACTAGGCCAAGAAGGTGTAAATTCATGAAATCAGTTTTCTTCACAGGAAAAGGCGGGGTCGGAAAATCTTCGCTTTCGGCGGCAGCCGGTTGGCAACTTGCCGAAAAAGGCAAACGAGTACTTGTCACGTCCTTTGATCCCGCACACAACCTCGGGGATATTTTCGGCGAAAAACTTTCCCACGCGATCAGGCGATACAAGAAGACGTCACTGTTTCTCCAGGAAACTGATCTCGAGCAGTCGGCAAAAGCATATCTAAAGTCCAGCATGGGAGTACTGGAAGAAGTATACAGCTACACCAAGGCTTTCAACATGGACAAGTATTTCAAGATACTCCGGTATTCCCCGGGCGTCGAGGAATACGCCGCACTTGTGGCAATGGAACACCTTTTTCGTGAGGAAGGGAAAAAATTCGACTATACTGTTATAGATACTCCCCCCACAGGACTTACCTTGAGAATTTTGGCCCTTCCAAAGGTCACATTGGCATGGCTGGAACGGCTGGTCGAGATCAGGAGGGAAATTCTGGACAAGCGGCATACAATCCATTTGATCACGGGTAAGTACGACGAAAAGGGGACAAAGCTGCCCTATAGCGAAGAAGAAGACACCGTCATGCGCAAACTCAAGGAGATGCAAAACCGTTACGAAAAGGTGCTGTCTTACCTTACTTCGGAAGACAACAATATAGCCCTTGTCTGTAACCCCGACTTCCTTTCGTTGAGGGAATCCCAAAGACTGTTAACGGGCGCAAAAGAGCTGGGGCTGCCCATGCGAACCCTTTTCTTGAACAAGGTCGAGGACCAAAACGAAGACATAGCTAAACGCGTTGAAGAAATTCTGACGACGGACCTGCCAAATGCTTCAGTAAAACGGGTCCCCTTGTTACGGCACGATGCTCCAGCTTGTTATATCATGGATACGGACATTACGGACGCCTTGGGTTTAAGCCCGTAAAACCGGGTTTGGCCCTAATCACGAAAGGGATGTCAATCATGAATTCTCAACCGATTACACAACAGCCCCTTTTCTACCTTTTCGTAGCCGCTTCGGTCCTCGTCTCCCTTTGGTACTTTTGGGGCGGGAGACGGAACAAGCGAATTTACCTTTCGGCCTTCAATGCCCTTGTCGATACTTTGAAACCGAAAGACCAAACCTTCACCACCATTGGAGGCCAATCAGGCTATCACGCGAACCTTATCCCCAAAAAAAACACCTTTATCCGACGCGTCGACGCGACTATCACGCTGCTGGCACGGCATACCCTGCTCTATTACCCTTACTCCCGTTTCTTGAGGAAATGGGACCGGCTCTTTATTACGCTGTATTTTGCCAAAGACGCTCACGGGAAGATCTCTGAGGCGCATATCATCGAAAAGGGATATGAAAACCTGAGAAATGTCGAAATCACAAACAAGCCCAGGCTAAAAAACGAACCCGTTGAATGGGGAGGAAAGCCTTTTACCCTGTACTACGAAAACCAGAAGATGCGTGAGGCTCTGATTCAGTTAAAGAAAAAACTCGACACACCTGGTGAGCTGCGCCACATAGCGTTCGTCCCCGACCAGGAAAAGGCTTTTGTTTTTTTAATCCCCAAACCAGGTGAAACAGCACGAATCTTCCCTCCTGTCTGGTCATGGCTGAATGAGATATTGGAAAAATCGCATCCCTCAAAAACAGGCGAAAGACAGTAGAGCAAATTTACAACAGGGAGACAAGCGATTCCCTCATTCAGGGAAAACAGGCAAACTCTCCGCGTAGTTTAAACAGGAGAACAGCGGCTTTGCAAATAACCTTTTCTCTTTGAAAAACGGTCTGGCCGCTTATAACAACAGCGAGTGCAGTGAAAAAAATCATGTATTGACAGCAAGTAGAAAAGTTCATAAACTACCTTCAACACACAGTATGACGGTTTGGTACGAACCAGACTTGAAAAAGGCGATGACCCGGGGCGCTCCACGGGGCAAGACATCCTCCAGAGAGGAATCCTCACCGGCTGAAAGGGATTCCGGATGGCCGCAAGGAGCCCAAAACCCGGTGAGTTGGATCGGAAAGGGATTATATCCTGGAGTACGATTTCCCGTTTTGAGGCGACGTTACAGCCTCGAGAGGGATGCCAAGAAAGGGCATCCAAAAAGGGTGGTACCGCGGGTTTTAAGGCCCGTCCCTTCAGGGGGACGGGCCTTTTTGTATGTCTGCAACCTATTTGTAAAGGAGTCGTGATTGTAATGGAAATTTTCGCCACTTGCACGATTTGTGAGTGCAACATCCAGATCCCAGAGGGAACCATGGAAGGGGAAATTCTCTTGTGCCCCGACTGCGGGACCGAACTGGAAGTTTTAAGCCTTAATCCCCTGCGGTTGGAAGAGGCACCTGAAGTGGAGGAAGACTGGGGTGAGTAACGGCAGTATAAGGCTTCTTTTTACAAGACTCAGAACCGAAGAGAAGCTGTTAGCTGAAGCAGCGGGGAAAAGGGCCCTTCCATTCGTGATCGAAAACGTGAGAGACGCCGTTTTCCCTGGGCTTCAGGACAGCGAGGACATTTTCCTGTGTCGCTGCATCGGGCATCACCAAAACCTTGCAGTAGCAAGAATGCTTGAAAGAAGCGGATTCCGAACGGTTAATTCCTCCCGGGTAATGGAGCTTTGCGGAGACAAGGTAGCCACGAGCAGCGTTCTCCAGGAAGCCGGCATTCCACAACCCCGCTACAGGGTGGCCTTGTCCCGTGAAGGTGCCCTGCAGGCTGCCGAGGAACTTGGGTATCCGGTCGTTTTTAAACCTGCCACCGGGAGCTGGGGGAGACTGCTCGCCAAAGTACAAGACGCGGAAACGGCGGAAGCAATAGCGGAACACAAGGAGCATCTCGGCCCGCAACATCAGGTTTTTTATATTCAGGAATGGGTGGAAAAGGACGGATTCGATATCAGGGCCTTCATTATCGGAGGAGAACCGGTCTGCGCAATAAGGCGCTACTCCGGCCACTGGATCACCAACACTGCCCGAGGAGGTTCGGCCACAGAACATCCTCTGCACGAGGATCTTAGAAGTCTTCTTTTGCGGATTTACGACGCCATACAAGGCGATTTCCTTGCCGTGGACCTCTTTTTAACCAAGGGGGGCTACCTGGTGAACGAGATCAACGACGGCGCTGAATTCCGCAATTCTATCGCTCCGACGGGAGAGGACATACCTGGGCGTGTCGTTGAGTTGTGCGCCAGCCTTTTGAAGCGAAAGCCTTCCACGACCGGCGGGAATAAACCCGCCTGCAAAATAGCTAACCCCAGAGGCCCGGAGGTCACCAATCTTCACTAAAGTGATTGCACCTCAGATCGACAGGAACGTTCCGGGCCCGTGGGGAAAACCACGGGCTTTTTTTTCGACTGATATCGAAGGGAAGTGTTTAAAGTGAGCAGGCAAAGTTGTTTCAAGGCTCTTGTTTACGGCGCCGGAGGGATGGCAGGAGGAGAACTTCTTCGCATCATTTCAGGCCACCCGACTTTGGAACTGGTCGGGGCGGTTTCACAGAGCAAGTCAGGTTCAGCTATCGGCTCCGTTCACCCACACTTGCGTCATATTTATTCCAAGACGACATTTATATCTCCCGAGAACGCCCGGACGGTGGAAGCCGACATCGCTTTTACCTCCTTGCCTCACGGGAGGTCCGCCGAAACGGTTCGCGAACTCCTGGACAGAGGTCTTTCTGTCGTCGATCTTTCGGCGGATTTTAGACTAAAAGATCCGGCAACTTATGAACGCTGGTACGGGATATCTCCTTCGCAACCGTACCTCCTTCGGGAAGCCGTCTACGGGTTACCTGAACTTCACAGGACGCAGCTCGCTGGGGCACGCCTTGTTTCCGGTGTCGGATGCAACGCGGCGGCGTCTATCTTGTGTCTTTATCCCCTTGCCCGACTGAATCTCATTCAGGAGGCTTTCCTGGACATCAGGGCCGGGTCATCTGAAGGAGGCTCTACGGCAACTGCCGGCAGCCATCACCCTTTTCGGAGCAGGGCCCTTCGCATCGTCGAACCATTCTCTCATCGGCATCTTGGCGAAGTCGCGCAGGAGCTCTCACTGAGGGAAGAAACCCTTTCGATGCGCCTTTCGGCGGTCGAAACGGTTCGAGGTGTACAGGCTTGCGCTGAAGTCACTCTTTCGAGCAGCCTCAAGGAAAGAGATCTGTGGCGTTTATATCGCGACGCCTACGGCAACGAACCTTTCGTTCATCTTTGTCCTGCAAGGCCTGCTCATCAAAGATTCCCGGACCCAAGGCTGACTACAGGGAGCAATAACGTTCAGATCGGCTTCGCCCTTCGTGAAGGAGGAAGACGTTGCCTCGTTGTTTCCGCGCTGGACAATCTCATGAAAGGAGCCGCCGGATCAGCGATTCAGTCCGCAAACTTAATGCTTGGTTTACCCGAGGTCGCAGGACTCAACATGCAGCCCGTTTACCCTGTCTGACCTGAGAATAAAACCAATTTAAAGGAAGGACGTGAAACGAAATGATAAAGGGAGTAGTAAAAATAGGCGGGGCCTTGGGAAACAATCCGCAACCACTCCTTAAAGACCTGGCCGGACGATTCAAAGAGGGAGAACGATGGATTCTCGTCCATGGTGCTAGCGCCACTATGGATCTCCTTTGCAGAAGCATAGGGATAGAGCCGCGATACGTAACAAGCCCATCAGGTTACAGGAGCCGTTTCGTAGGCGACGTCGAAATGTCTCTTTTCGAATCGGCTGCCCTGTCGGTTACGGCTCGAACCTGCTTCAGCCTTTGCCGATTGGGTGTTCCCGCAGCCGCCTGCGATCCGGTTTCTGAAAGGATAATCGAGGCGGTAACAAAAAAATACCTGCGTGAAAAGGTACAAAACAGGGTAAAGATCCTCCGCGGCAACAGAAGCGGAACGATAAGAAACGTTCGCACTGAATTAATACTGGATCTTGCCGAAAGGGGCTTTTTGCCGGTAATCCCTCCTCTCGCGGCCGACCTGGAAACCTTCGAAGCTGTCAACGTTGACGGAGACAGGGCCGCCGCTTTCATAGCCTCGGCTGTTGGAGCGGAAGTACTGATTCTTCTTTCAAACGTCCCGGGGCTTATGCAGGATCCTTCAGATCCCGATTCGGTAATCAGGCAGGTAGAAGGAGATGAGTTCGAGACCGCTTCGGAAGTGGCACAAGGAAACATGAAAAGAAAGGTTCTCGCCTGCAGGGAGGCTCTCGATGGAGGCGTAGAACTTTCCATAATCTCCGACAGTCGTGTAGACAACCCACTTACCGCGGCACTAACAGGAGGAGGGACCAGGCTGTGCAAAGCCAGATCTACGGGAATCGCGGTTTGAACGTCTCCGGAGGAAGGGGAGCGATTCTTTTCGACCAAACCGGGAGAGAATACATCGACTTTTTTGCCGGTCATGGCGCCTCCCTGTTCGGCCACTCCAACCCTGACCTCGTATCGGCACTCAAAGAGGCAGCCAGGAAGCCGTGGAATACCGGTTCCGGACTTATCTGCGAGTTCAGGGAAGCAGCAACGGAGGCACTTGTATCTCACCTTCCAGGTTACAGGGCCTTCTGGACCAACAGCGGCACCGAGGCTATCGAAGGCGCCTTGAAAATTTGCGCACTGAACCGGCCGGAAAGATCGAGAATTCTGGCTTTGCGAAGAAGCTTTCACGGACGATCTACGGGAGCCTTGAGCCTGACTTTTAATCCCAAATACCGGAAACCTTTTGCACCTTTCCTTTTTGATGCGGAGTTTTTCGAACCGGAGGAGATCGCCGACGCTATTGACGAAACCACACTTGCCGTATTCGTGGAACCCGTCCAGGGCGAAGGAGGCGTTAATGTAATAAGAAAAGAAATCGGCCGTCAGCTTACGGCACAATGCCGGCAAACGGGAGCTTTGCTTGTCGCCGATGAGATCCAGAGCGGGTTTGGTCGATGCGGAGCCTTTCTCGCAAGCGAAAAGACCGGCCTCGATCCCGATATAGTTTGCCTTTCAAAGGGTGTGGCAGGGGGACTTCCCGTCGGCGTCATCCTTTGGCGCGAGGACCTTGTAGATTTTCCCCCGATGAGCCACGGCTCCACCACAGGAGGCAACCCGCTGGTATGTTCTGTGGCGCTCGCCGCCACCAGGCTGCTTGAGGAAAACAATTATCCTGCCCTGGCTGACTCACTGGGCTCAATCTTCAGGCAACTTATCAAAGACATCCAAAGCCCGGTGATCAACGAAGTCCGTGGTCTCGGGCTTTTGGTAGGGGTCGAATTGCGCGTGAAATCTTATCCGGTGATCAAGTCTCTTCAGGAAAAGGGATTGCTGGCTCTTCCCGCGGGTCCCTTCGTTGTCCGTTTTCTACCTCCTTTTACAACGGAATTTAAGCACTTTGAAAAGGCCGTCGCCATATTCGAGGAGGTGTTGGTGACTCATGGGTGATACAACCTTTGAAATCCGTTTTTTAGCAGAAATAGTAAAAACACCGAGTCCGAGCGGTTCCGAGGACGCAGCTACCACGCTTCTGGCCACGAGGCTTAAGGATCTCGGTTGGGATACTGTCGAAAGGGACGAAGTGGGAAATGTCGTCGCTAGTCGCGGCAGAGGACAAAAAGAATTGATCCTTTTGGGACACATCGACACCGTGCAAGGTGGGCCCCAATTTCGTCTCGATAACGGGACCATGCACGGCAGGGGAACAGTAGACGCCAAAGGGCCTCTTTGCGCACTGGCCGTAGCGGGAGCGCTGGTCGAGGTTTCACACGAATGGAAAGTAACGCTCATCGCCGCCGTAGGGGAAGAGAAAGATTCCCGGGGAGCCCGCCACAGGGTGGCTTTGCACTGCCCGTCGGCGTGCATCGTGGGAGAACCTACAGGTACCGACGGCATAGCCCTGGCGTACCGGGGCAGAGTTCTTGCGCGGCTTTTTTCCAAAGACGGAGGCGCACACCGCTCCTGGAGCCCGGGACCTCCGACAGCCGTAGTCCTGGCGGCGGCCGAAATCCTGAGAGAGGTAGGCATAAACAAAAGCGCTTGCGGGATATCTTCACGAAACTCCGGTGCTGTCCTCTCCATGCACGGCGAAGAAGCCATGGGCCGAAGTGCTGAACTGTTTCTGGATATCCGCGTTGCCGCTTCCCATACACAGGAATCTTTGGCGGACCTTGCCATGGGAATATGCAAACGACACGGCGTAAGTGCGGAAATTCTCGACTCGGTGCCTTACCATGGCGTAAATACCTCGGATCCCGTCGTGGGAGCGATAAGAAACGCACTGTGCCGTTCGGGGACCAGACCCAGGCTTCTCAGAAAAAGCGGTACCTCCGACTTCAACACCGTGGCCTCCTGGGGATGTCCCATGGCCGTGTATGGTCCCGGAAGGTCAGAACTAGAACACACCAGCGAGGAGCAGATCGAAACGGCTGACTACATCAAATCCATCGCAATACTTGAAAGGGCCATCACGAATATTTTCCACATGAACCGTATATAGTGATCAGAAAATATCTTCGGGCAGCCT
>NPIG01000204.1_pt1 | contig 63278 bp, 66 predicted proteins | sample 8637441 | NCBI WGS metagenome assembly NPIG01 (sample SAMN07420675, study PRJNA396082) | bioreactor metagenome | isolation source: sample BR6 brine-fed electro-methanogenic bioreactor BR | place: Japan: Kochi | collected 2016-06-14
TCTGAGGTGCAAAAAACAGGATTTAATATGCCAAAAATTGTATTTTTTGTCTAGTGGTTTTCAAAAATTTTTTTTATTTTGTTTTCTTGTGGATTTCTTTCCATTCATTTAGAACTTTTTCATCAATATTCTTCTTTTTGTTTATCGTTTTTGAAGCTTTAATAATTAGTATATTGTGATACCAGTTAATATTCTTATTCCCTAATTCTGCACTAATAGTTTCAAATAAGTCTTTTTTATTAAAATCAATATTCAATTTCATTAGAGTAGGAGCATAGGTTTTTTCTACCCATCTCTCAATATCAGCAGGGCTTACATATCTCATTTCTTTTTGATTTAATGTTGTATTTTCATATTCATAACTATTTCTTTCTAAGTATCTTATTAAATCATCTTGATTCCAACCACAAATGCCTTCTTTATTTTGTTTGTAAATTGAAGCTTCAGCTTTTGCTATTAATATTTTAGCTTCTGGATTTACAAGGAATTCTGAAAGTCTAGAGCCTTTACTTGCAATTGTTTGTACTATTGAAATATCACCATTTTTTGCTAATTTGCTTTCAATTAATTTGAAATTTACATCTAAACTTGAAAAATTTGATAAATGATTTCTTACTATTATATGCTCAAATAATAAACCTTCTTCTAAATTGTTAATAAATGGAATCAGTTTTTCATTTTTAACATATGGCTTATTTAACTCATCCATTTGTGAGCCATAATGATTAATGTAATCAAATTCTTGCTGTTTATTAACTTGGGCACATATATAACCTTCTGGGGTTTTTCTAAAAGCTTCCCACATTAACAATCCATGACCAGCTCCTAAAATTAAAATTCTATCGCTTCTTATAATTGTGAGTTTTTTATATAATTCTTTTTTTATTTTTTCTAATAAAATACCTCTCTCGCTTGTTGTTCGTAATAACCATTTTTCTCTTTCTTTATCGTTTTTAGTATAGGTTAAATTTTCTATAAATGCATCATCAAGACTTGCTTCAAGCTGAGCTTCTCTTTTTGTTAATACGTTTTCTCGAATAGTATTTTCATACCCAAGCTTACCTGGATTATAGAAAATTTTTCCTTTTAGAGAAGATGGAAGATATTGTTGTGCTACAAAATGATCTTTATAAGCATGTGGATATAGATAGCCTTCTCCATGTCCGAAACCTTCCCCGTCTCTCGAAGCATCTTTCAAATGGTTTGGGACTTCTGCATCTTGTTTTTCTTTTTCTACCATTTTGAGAGCATCAAAGAAGGATAGGGTGGTATTACTTTTTTCACAAGTTGATAAATATAGAGCTGCATGAGTTAAATGGAATCTCCCCTCAGGAAGTCCAATTCTATCAAAAGCTGTTGCATCTGCTACAACAACTGATACTGCATTTGGATCAGCTAGGCCAATATCTTCTGCGGCACTGATTAGCATTCGTCTAAAAATAAATCTTGGGTCTTCTCCGGCACTAACCATTTTAGCAAGCCAATAAAGAGTAGCATCAGGATCACTTCCTCTAATGCTTTTTATAAATGCGGAGATTACATCATAATGGTAGTCTCCTTCTTTATCATAAAGAACTGCTTTTTGTTGGATGCTTTCTTCAGCAGCATCATAAGATATATAAATTGAATATCCTTTCTCAGGAGGAAATTTATCAACAGAAGTTTCAATGGCTAGTTGTAATGCATTTAAAAGGCTTCTAGCATCTCCTTTAGCTACATCAACTAAATGTTCTAGAGCACCATCTTCAAAATTGACTTTGAATTCACCATAGCCTCTTTCTTTATCATTAATTGCTTGTTTTGCAATTAATAATAAATCATGATCAGTTAATTTTTTTAATTGGAATATTCTTGATCTACTAACAAGAGCTGCATTAACTTCAAAAAATGGATTTTCTGTTGTTGCACCTATTAAAATAAAAGTTCCATTTTCTACCCAAGGCAGGAGAGCATCTTGTTGACTTTTATTCCATCGGTGGACTTCATCAACAAATAAAATTGTCCTAGTCTGATAGAAATCTCTTCTATCTTTTGCTAATTTAATTTCTTCTCTTAACTCTTTTACACCTGAAAGAACAGCATTTAAAGTTGTAAAATGACTTTTTGTTGTATTTGCAATAACTCTTGCTAAAGTAGTTTTTCCAGTTCCTGGAGGTCCATAAAAAATTACAGAAGATAATTGATCAGCTTGGATAGCTCGTCTAAGTAATCTTCCCTTTCCAATTATATGATCTTGGCCTATATATTCATTTAAATCTCTAGGTCGCATCCTAGCGGCTAGAGGCAATGTGCTTTCATCTATTGTATTAAATAAGGTTTTTTCTTCCATTTCATTCTCTTGTAATATTAATAGTAGTTGGATTGATTGGTGTATTTAATAAGCCAGATTTTTCTTCATTTTGGTTAAGATCTACCATGAGTTTCTTTATAAATAATGTTTTTAATCTAGGCATTATATAAGTTGAAATTTCAGCTAAAGTTTGTCTATTAAATATTTCTAAACTTTTACAATATATATTATATTCAGTAGAAATATCTTTATATAAATTGCATGGATCTTTTAAATTGTTTTCTAATATATAATCTATTTCTAATTGTAATTCTTCACCTTTTTGTTCAAATAGAGCTGAATAACTTTTTTCTCTAATTATATAATTATTTTCTACATCTGGATATAATAATGGATATTTAATCTCTTCACTGTAAGAAATTAATATTTCTTGTATTTCTATTAGTGATTTTTGATAAGCTTTATGTATTTGTTTTTCAATTAAATTAAGATTATAACTTAAATATGGAATTTCATTTTTTAATAAATCTAAATTTTCATAAGAATCACCTATTAATATTGTTAATGGAATATTTTGATACGAAGCTATGTTTAATTCGAATATACTTTGGCGTAAAATATGATTTCTAATTAATGAAATCTTTTCTTGATTTTGACTTATTGAAACTACCTCTACATTTTTACATCCTGAGAGGCTTATAATTATTAAAATAAGAGGTAAATATTTCATCAATTTTTTCATATACTTAATTATATCATTGTTAAATAAAATATTAAATAAAAAGGAAATGTTTTTTTGTTCATATAAAATACATATTTTATATTTTTTTATAATATAAAGACTTAGTTAATATGATTTAATATATTTGATTTTAATATCAATATATATCTTGACGATTTATTATATGTGAATTAAATTTTAGACATAGATATTGAGGAGGCCATTATGCCAAACAATGTAAATTTTGCTTCAACAAGCAATGCAAAATTATTAGAAAAAAATTTATTACGAAATGTTTACTCTTGGATGGGTGCAGGTTTAGGTGTAACAGCTTTAACAGCTTATGGTGTTGCATCAAGTCCTACTATTATGAGCGCTATTTTTTCAAGTAGTTTTACTTTTATAATGTTATTTATAGTTCAAATTGGGCTTGTAATGTATTTAAGTAGCAGAATTCAAAATTTAAGTAGAAATGCTTCAACTCTTGCTTTTTTAGGTTATGCTTTAGTAACAGGTATTACTTTTAGCTCTATATTTTATGCATTTGAGATAGCAACAATTTTCTTAGCCTTTTTTACAGCTGCATTAATGTTCATTGGAATGGCAGTTTATGCAACCTTTACTAAGAAAGATTTATCTGGTGTCGGTTATTATTCAAGAATGGCACTATGGGGTATAATAGTAGCTATGTTCTTAAATTTTCTATTTAAATCATCTGCTTTAGATTATATGATTTCATTAATAGGTGTTGCTGTATTTGTGGGATTAACTGCGTGGGATGTTCAAAAAATCAAGAGAACAAATGATCAATATTTATCAAGTATGAGTAGTATTGATTATCATAGAGCAAGTATTTATGGTGCTTTGACTCTTTATTTAGATTTTATCAACATCTTCTTATTCTTATTAAGATTGTTTAGTGGTGGAAGAAGATCCTAATTAATAAATTATTTAATAGAAAATAATAAACCGTTGCTTTTTGCAGCGGTTTTTTTAACTCTAATAATCTAAAGGTTCATCTTCCATTTTTATTGCTGCTGGAATTTTCCCAAGTCCGGGCATTGTCATCACAGATCCTGTTAGAGGAATAATGAAGTTAGCACCAGCTGATAAATTGACTGATCTAACTTTAATTGTAAAATCTTTAGGTACTCCAAGAATTTTTGGATTATCTGATAAGGAATTAGGAGTTTTTGCTATACAAATATAAGAATCATTAAAACCCATTTGCTCATATTTTTTGATTTGGTTTTCTGCTTTCTCATTGTATTCTACATCTTTAGCTCCATAAATAGTTTTAGCGATAGTTTCTATCTTTTGCTTAATTGGTGAATTTAATTCATATATTGGTTGATAATTAGAAGTATCAGAGTTAATCATTTTTACAACTTTTTTAGCTAAATCAATAGTTCCGTCTCCTCCTTTTTTAAAACCATCTAAGAAAGATACTTCATAACCTTCTTTTATACACCATGATGTTAAAGCCTCAATTTCAGCTTGAGTATCATGGTCAAAATGATTAATTGCAACAACGATTGGTATATTATATTTTTTTACATTTTCAATATGTGCCTTTAAGTTATCAACTCCGTTTAACATAGCTTTAATATTTTCTTTTTTTAAGTCTTGATATTCTATTCCACCATGCATTTTAAGAGCTTTTATAGTTGCAACTACAACAGCTCCTGATGGTTTAAAATTACCCTCTCTGCATGCAATATCAAGGAATTTTTCAGCCCCTAAATCTGCACCAAACCCTGCTTCGGTTATTGTGATAGGCGCTAATTTCATAGCTAATTTTGTAGCAATGATTGAATTGCACCCATGAGCAATATTAGCAAAAGGCCCTCCATGTACTAAGACAGGATTATGCTCGACTGTTTGAACTAAATTAGGTTTCAATGCTTCTTGCATTAATTTCATAACTGCGTTAGATACTTTTAGATCAGCTACAGTAATTGCTTTTTCATCATAAGTATAAGCAACAATTATTTTCTTTATTCTATTATGAAAATCTCTTGAATCGTTCGCTAAACATAATATTGCCATTAATTCCGATGCTACAGTTATTACAAATGACCCCTTTCTTTCAATTCCATTAAATTTACCATGTCCAACTGTGATATTCCTAAGAACTCTATCGTTGATATCAATAACTCTTGTCCAAACTACCTTTTCAGGGTTTATGTTTAAAACATTACCTTGATAGATTGAGTTATCTAAAACTGCCGCTATTAGATTAATTGAAGATGTAAGGGAATGAATATCTCCTGTGAAATGGAGATTTATTTCATCTTTAGGTCCAATTGAGGCTAATCCTCCACCTGTTGCTCCACCTTTTAGCCCAAATACAGGTCCAAGGGATGGTTCACGTAAACATAACATAGCCTTTTGATTGATTTTTCCCATTCCTTGAGTTAGTGCAATTGCGGTTGTTGTTTTTCCTTCACCTGCTTTTGTTGGAGTTATGGAAGTTACAAGAACTAGTTTACCATTGTCTTTGTTTTCTAATTCCTTATTAATATCGAGATTAATTTTAGCCTTATATTTTCCATAAGGTTCAATATATTTATTATCAATACCAATACTTTCAGCAATTTGTTCAATAGGTAAAAGTCCCATTTGTGCCCCCAAAAAGGTTTAGTAATTTCGTGTTGTAATATAACATGATAATAAACACTTGTTAAAGACGTTTTCTCATTTTTTGCAACAAAATAGTGCTTTTACAGCTTAATTTGTTGCATAATTTTATAGAATACATATAATTTGATATTGTATTGCAACAAAAATGCGTATTAATTTAGAAAAGAAAAATGAAAAAAAATCGCCTTGATTTTAGGGTTGTATGAATAACTAACCTTGGGTGACATTAGCAAAAATATTAAATAATGAGATTGATTTATTTAATATTAAAGGAAATCAGACAATAACTTGGCTATTGAATATAGCTTACTTTCCCATCTATTAGACCTTGCTTTAGTCCTTCATAAGAGACTTCAGGAACTTCTAAAAAACAAGAGCGTCTACCAATATGTTCAAGGTAGTGAGCATCAGAGCCTTGAATAACTGTTTTATTATAAGTTTCTTTTAAATCAAAGGGTCTAATTGCTTCAAGGGCAGAGTAGTTCAAATCAGGTAAAAATCCTAAGTTTGATAATATGCTATTTGCCCCTTTATCAATATGTGCTGGAATAACTAATCCATCTCTTGATAAGCATTCATTTACTACATCTTCAAGGGAAATTCCACAAGTAGTTAAAAGAGATTTTTCAAATATTCCAACTATTTCACCTTCCATATCCACTATATTTTGGTTGCCAAAAAGTTTTGGATCATTTTTAATATTAGGTAGTAAGGTTTCGATATAAAAACCAAATTCTTTGGCATCATTAATCTCTTTAAATAAAGTCAAAACATGAACATCTTCAATTGTATTAACTTCAATACCAAAAATTGGAATGATACCACAGATTTCACAAGCTTCTTTAAAAGAATCTAAATTTCTTGAACAATTATGATCCGTTAATGCTAGTATATCTATCCCTTTTTCCATTGCTTCAAACGCAATTAATGATGGTAACATATCATCGCTACCACATGGAGATAAACAACTATGATTGTGTAGATCAATTTTAATCTTCATAAAATTATTATAGGTTTAATGCTTTTGCTATTTTTACACTTGCTAAGAATTGAGTATCATCGGTTGTAAATATAGATATATCATTATCAGCTGCTGCACTAATCATATCTGGGGGACAACTTCTTCCATTACAAATAATAATAGCTGGCATATTTGAAAGAGAGCATACTGCTATTGTATTTTTATGTGCTTGTACTGTAATTAATACTGCATCATCTCCTACATTAGCTATTACATCACTTAACAAATCACCTGTATATGCACTATTGACTTCTTGTGTTTCTTCATTTAAGGATACAGTAGTAAACCCTTCTATTTTAGCTATATCTAACACTTTCATAATTTATTTATTCCTTTTTATCTAAATTTATTGTGCAAGTGACTATTGTTCCATTCGGACTGCTTTCTATTGCAAAATCATCACTTACATTTTTCACATTTGGTAATCCCATTCCAGCTCCAAATCCTAATGATCTTATCCAATCATTTGCTGTTGACCAACCTGGAGTAAGAGCTCCCTCAATATTTTCAATACCTGGACCAATATCTTGGGCACTAATAATTACTTTATCAGGGGTATAAGTTGCAACTAATTGACCGCCATTTGAGTGAACAACTATATTCATTTCCATCTCATAGGATGCAATTGCAGCTCGTCGAATTATAGGTGTAGCAACTCCACCTTTTTTTAATTTTTTCTTGATTTGTGTACTAGCGTATCCTGCATTTTCAAAATCATGTTTAATAATATTATAACTGTGAGTTTCTCCATTGATATTGCTAGGATGTAAAGGTTTTGAGCCTATTTGTTTTTTCTCTAATTGTTCCATCTCTTTGTTTATTTCAACAAGTAATCTTGCTGTAATATCACGAGATGTAATCATACCTATTAATTCTTTTTCCTTATTTAAAACTGGAAATCTGTGGAATGAAAATTTATCAAAATAATGAATTGCAAATGATATTGGCATATCATCTTCTAATACAATAATATTTCTACTCATGTGAGTTTTACATGGTTCATCAATATATCCTTTATCAAAAGCTTGGATTATATCATCCATTGAAACAAGACCTATTAATCTCTTGCCTTGTACAATAGGAACTCCTGTAATTTTCTTTTTTTTCATTAAATGTTGTATTTCTCTAAGTGTCGTATCCATTGTTGCACAACATAAATTTGTGAACATTACATCTTTTACTTTCAGTCTATATATTAAATCTAGAATTACAGTAGGGGATGAATATGTGTTTATTGGTATTTCTTGCATGAAAGTATTATACAATATAAAAGTAAAATTGTGAAAAGAAATTTTGGTTTTTCATTATTGGCAAATTGTTTGTATTGGTAAAAATCAAAATAATAATAATTATATTTCTCAAATCGTGAGATTATTGTATAATTTTATTGTAATAGGTAAATATTTTTTATTAATATTCTTTTCTAATCAAAAGAATCTTTAATATTGAATGCATTAGGAGGTGTTTTTTGAATAAAATTAAAAAATTTATGATTATTATAATTCTATTAATTTTTGTTATTTTTATTTTTCTAGCATTATTTATGATACCTAAAATTAATAAACTAAATGATTTTGTAGATAATGTTTCAATAAATGATATATCATTAAGTAGAGTAGATGATGGTATTTATTTTGGGCAAATAGATGCAGGAATGATTTATGTAGATGTTAAAGTTTCGATTGAAAATCATATAATTAATGATATTGAATTAATTAAACACGATAATGGAAAAGGTGATGATGCTAATGAAATTATTAATTTAGTTATAGAAAAGCAGAGTCTCGATGTAGATGTTATATCAGGTGCAACTTATAGCAGTAAAGTAATTTTAAAAGCTATTGAGAATGCAATTAATCAAGTTGAATAATAAAAAATTAAGAAAGGAGAAGAAAATCTGTTTATTGGTTTGATTTCTTTTTTTCATGGATATATATTTTTATAATCTATTAGGATTCAAGATTTTTAAAACAGCAATGGCTAAATATCTTAATTCTTAAGATTAATTAATAGATGAATAAATAAATTTTATATTTAAGAGATAAATGCATATTTAAATATTTTCTTGTTTATTAGCAAACAATGTCTTATAATTAAGTTAACAAAATTTGAGAGATACTTACGTGGAATACAATATAGAAGACAACATAATTTATGAAGATGAAAACTTAATTGTTGTTAATAAAATATCTAATATACCAACAGTACCGTTAAAAAATAGCGTTGAAGATAATACTTTATTAGATGCAGTTTCAAAATATTGTCCAAAAGTAAGAAGTTTTAGCGGTTATAATAATCATGAAGGAGGAGTTCTTCATAGATTAGATACGCTAACAAGTGGATTAGTTCTTATTGCAAAATCAAAAGATGTTTTTGATTTTTTATATAATGAGCAAAAAAATGATAATTTTGTGAAAAAATATTTAGTTAAAGCTTCTAAAAAAGATTCTTTAATTGAAGGTTTTTACCCTTTCCCTTATGAAGATGTTATTTATAATGAAGTTATAATTGAATCGTTATTTAGGCATTATGGTAAAGGTCATAAAAGTGTTAGACCAGTTATGAAAGATTATTCTAAAAAGATTTTAGAAAAATCTTCTAAAAAAATATATAGAACTGCTGTTAAATTTTTAAATTCTGAGAATGAATTGTACTATTTTAGTTGTGAATTAACTAATGGATTTAGGCATCAAGTTAGATCTCATTTAGCTTGGAGTGGTTATCCTCTTATCGGAGATGAATTATATGGAGGAATAAAAAGTGGAGAATTTGGATTAAAGTGCTATTCGATTACTTTTATAAATCCTAGTGATAAGAAAATTAAAACAGTTAGTTTGAAGGAAGGTGTATTATGAATGTACTTATATCAAGATGCTTATTAGGGTTTCCTTGTCGATATGATGGAAAGCCAATTAGAAAAGACCCTTTACTTGAACTAATTAATACTTATAAACATATACATAATTTTATTGCTACTTGTCCTGAAGTAGAATCGGGTTTAGAAATTCCACGAATTCCTTGTGAAATTGTTGGTGATAAAGTTCTAAATAGAGAAGGTGAAGATTTAACATCCTCTTTTTATAAAGGTGCAAATATTGCTTCTCATAAAGTAATAGCAAATAATATAAAATTAGCTATTTTAAAAAGTTACTCTCCTTCTTGTGGAGTTTATGAAATTTATGATGGATCTTTTTCTAATAAGATTATAGCTGGATCTGGGATAACCACCCAAGCTTTAGTTAAACTTGGAGTTTTTGTGGTTAATGAAAATGATTTAGAACTTATTGACGAATTTCTTAGATTTCAAGTTTAAAAAAAATAGCTGAAATTTCAGCTATTTTATTAAGTTTATTTTAGTGTTTTGCATTAAAAACCACTGTTCTGTTTTTGTGAATTAAAATTCTTGATTCAAGATGAGCTTGAACTGCTTTTGCTAATGCTGTTGTCTCAGCATCTTTTCCCACTTCTTTTAATCCCTTTGGTGATAATTCGTGTCCAACTCTAATTACTTCTTGCTCGATAATAGGACCTTGGTCTAAATCCGCTGTAGCATAATGAGAGGTTGCTCCAATCATCTTTACTCCTCTCTCGTATGCTTTTTGATAGGGGTTTGCTCCTTGGAAAGCTGGTAAAAATGCATGATGAATATTTATTATTTTCCCATTCCATTCTTCAATAAATTCAGAGCTTAGAATTTGCATATATCTAGCGAGAACAACAAGATCAATATCAAATTGATTTAATAATTCTCTTACTTTTGCTTCTTGCTCTTTTTTTGTTTCTTTTGTTACAGGTAAATAATAAAAGGGTATTCTAAAGCTATTTGCTATTTTTTCTAAATTTGGATGATTTGAAATAATAAGTGGGATATCACAATGAAGTTGACCTTGGTTTTTTCTTGCAATTAAATCATACAAATTATGGGAAGTTTTGCTAACAAGCAAAGCAACACGAGAAGTATAATCACTATAATGGCAAGACCAACTTAATTCATTTTTTGTTGCAAATTTGTTGAAATCTTCTTCTAATACTTGTCTTGATGTTTTTAAATCTGCCATATCAACTTCCATTCTCATGAAATACATGCCTTCATAACTATCAGTGTGTTGTTGACAATGTAAAATATTAAAATCTCTATCTGTGAAGAAATTTACACATTTTTTCATAATTCCTTTTTTATCTTCACATTGTACTAGAAATATTATCTTCTTAGTTTCTTCTTTTTTTTCCATTAAAAATCTCCAAAATTTTCGCTTTCAACTTCCGTTTCGTTTTTTATATTTATTATTTTAATCTCACGTTTTACGCTTTCAAGCTTTTTTTCTAATTCTTTAGAAATTAGCATACCTTCTTTGTATAATTCAATACTTTTATCTAACTCAGTCTCATTATTTCTAAGTGCAGTAGCAATTTCTTCCATTCTTTTTAGTTTATTTTCAAAATTCATTATTTACCTACCTTTGTTATTATTTCACCATCACTTACGCTAATTGTTAATAAATCATTGTTTTTAACATCATTTACTCTTTTTACTATTTTTTTATCTTTATCTCGAACAATAGAATATCCTCTATTTAATATTGACTTAGGATTTAAAGAATTTATTTCTAATTTAGCTAAATTAAATTTATTTTCGAAAAAAGTAATTTTTTGATTAATTGAGGTTTCAATATCATTAGTACAATTAATACTTCTATAATACATATTATCTATTTTAGAGTTAATAATTATAGTTAGGTTTTCTATATCATTATTTTTTACTCTTTGAGTTAATAGTGATATTTTATTATCCATTGAGTTAATTATATTTGATTGGACTTCTTTATAATGATTTATTAATTCAACATATCCTGAACTTGCAATTTCAGCTGCAGCTGAAGGAGTTGGCGCTCTAAAGTCACTTACAAAATCACATAAGGCAAAATCAATTTCATGACCAACTCCACTTATTATGGGAATTTCGCTATCTATTATTGCATTTAGAACTATTTCTTCACTAAATGGAAGTAAATCTTCTATAGAACCTCCACCTCTAGAAACAATTAATTGGTCACATAAATCAAAATCATTTGCTATATTAATGGCTTTCGCAATAGTATAAGCAGCTTGTTCTCCTTGAACAATGCAAGGAATAATTACCACATTTAGAAATGGGGCTCTTCTTTCTAATACTTGTAATATATCTTGAAGGGCGGCGGTAGTTGGGCTTGTAATTACTCCTAAAGTTTTAGGGTATTTTACTAAAGCAAGCTTTCTTTCTTCATCAAACAATCCTGCATTTTTATAAGCTAATTTTCTCTCTTCTAATCTTTTTAAAATATCACCTGTTCCAATAAAAGAAATACTATCACATTTAATTGAATATGTTCCTCTTGGTGCATATACATCTAAAGTTCCAAATACTTGAATCTTTTCACCTTCTTCTAAAAATCTAGATACTTTAAAAGTATTATTTTTAAACATAACCGCAGAGATTGAAGCTTTTTCATCTTTTAGTGAAAAATACCAATGTCCTGTTGATGAAGGTCTAAAATTAGATACTTCTCCTATCAAATTTATATAAGGAAAATTTTCATTCAGTTTATCTTTGATCAAGGAAGTTAATGTACTTACATCTAAAACAGGTATTTCATTTTTACCCACAAATATCTCCTTTCAATATAATTAGTTATCATAATAACTTTCAATTTAAATTTTGTCACCTAATATAAATAGAAAGATACTTCTAATATTAAAAAATAATAACATATAAAATAAAGAAGATTTTTATTATATAGAAATTAAACTTTATAAAATCAAATATAGTTTTTTATAACATAATCACTGTTCATAGCTCGCATTAAAGAGAAATATCCTAATTCAAATTGGATAATATCTCCAACTTTATATTCTTTATTATATAAAATTTGAACTATTAAATAATCGCTACTAGCTCCAAGTATTTTAATACCTTTATCTATAGGATGCATGGTTTCAATATCACAATCTAGTTTACCGATAGCTAAAATGCATCTTTTAATTATCCCTTGATTAACAGGTTTTTTTGGTTTTTTCCCATAGCTATCTACACCAACAGTTCCCCATGGAATAGAGGGTTTGTCTTTTATTTCAACAATTTCTGCATTTAGAATAAATGCATTAGATTTAGTGTTTTTTAAATAAGTATATGTACATCTTTCTTTTCCAAAAAGCAAACTTTCTCCGAGTCTTAAATTATTAATACTTTGAGGTATTCCACCATCTAGCATTAAATTAATACTAGATGAATTTCCTCCGCTGATAATTATATTTTCTTGATTTAATTGAGATGCAATTTTTTTTAAATTATCCATTTTTTCTCTTGATGGCATAATAAAAGAAAAACAGCTAAGATTTGTTCCTATCCCATACAGTTTTACATTTGAGAGTTTTGTTATTTTTGATTTGGTCTCTAATAAATCCTCAATATTTATAAAACCTTCTCGTAAATCTCCTAAATCAACCATTAAAATTACTTTATGGATTTTATTTTGTATTATTGCCTCTTTATTAATAGCAATTATTGTATCTACTTCTGAATTTAAAGAAACATCACAATAGGAAACAACATCTTTTATTTGAGATAGGGATGGTACTCTGATCAACCATTTTTCTAATTTAAATTTAGATATTTTTTTAAGGTTTTCTATTCTTGCATCACCAACTCTATCTAAGCCTCCATCGATATAAGCTTGAACTATTTCTGGGGTAGCACAAAAAACTTTTGTTATACCCGTAACTTTTATCCCATGATTATTACAAAGTTTATTGACTTCAAAAACATTGTTTTTTATTGTATCCAACTTTATATCTAATCTGGGATAATTCATAATAAGTTCTCCTAAGTTTTTACTTATTTAAATAAAGCTTTCATAACTGATAAATAACACTTAGCAACTCCATTTAATTGAGATATTTCAATATATTCATCAATTGTATGAGCTAAGTTTTCTTTTGAAGGACCAATTCCTATTGTTTTTATACCTTCTACTCCAGCATAATAACTTCCATTTGTGCAGAAATCATAAATTTGAATTTCAGGGGAAAATCCATCTTCATTCAATTGTTTTAAACAAGATTGGATATATTCTTCATTTTTGTCATATAACCAAGCAGGGAAGAATTTAGTAGCTTCTATTTTCTCTCCCGTATAACACATATTTGAGCTTGTTACATAAGAAGCTTTTGCTTTTATTTTAGAATCTTGTTTTTCTAGTTTATTGATACAATCAATTATTGGTTGTAAAACGCTTTCTTTTGTTTCTCCAACCAAAGTCCTTCTGTCGTATACACATCTACAGTAAGAAGGTACGCAACTAGATCCAGGATAAGGAGAAGATTTAATATCTGTTAATTCTAATATCCCTTTTTTTAAAATAGGGTGTTCAGTAACAGTTAATTTATTTATTGAATCAATTACTTTGCACATGCTATATACTGCATTATTACCGTTTTCAGGATGAGCACTATGTGATGGAATACCGAAGGTTTCAATCTGTATTTCCGCTCTTCCTCTTTGTCCAATTTTTAAATTCAATTCAGAAGATTCTCCAATAACGACATAATCAGGAGAGTATTCATCACAAATAAGCTTTGATGCAACACCTTCAAATAGTTCTTCATGAACAATACCAGCTATAACAATTCTACCGGGAAATTCTTTTTGAGTGTGTTGTGAAAAATCTAAAGCAGCTACAGCCATTGCAGATAAACCACCTTTCATATCAGATGTTCCTCTACCATAAATTCTATTATTAATTATTTCTCCACCAAAAGGTTCTACACTCCACTTACTATCATCCCCAATAGGAACTGTATCAAGGTGTCCATCAAAAACAACAGTTGGACCTTTTTGATTACCATTGATAATTCCAATTACATTACCATATAAATCAACATTAATTTCATCAAAATGATTTTCTTCAAAAAAATCTTTTAATACTAATGCTACTTCTTTTTCATCTCCAGAGTAGCTTCTTTTTTTTACCAAATCTTGGCAAAGACAAATTAACTTTTTTTCATTTTCTTCAAAAAACATAAAAACTCCTAATTATTTTTTGTTAAAATTGCAGCTTTAAGAATTTCAACACATTCATTAATACTAAAACAACTTCTGTTTAATACAATACTTTTATTAGAATATACACTATGTTTATCATTTGAATAATAATTTCTATAATTTTTTCTTGCTATATCCATTTCTCGAACCAATTTCTTAGAATCTGCATAAGTTGAGTTATATTTTTCTCTAATATTATTTATTCTGAAATCTAATGGAGCTGTAATATATACTTTAATAAGGTTCTCTTTATCCCTTAAAATATAATCAGATAATCTACCTACAATAATACATGATTCAAATTCAGCTAAATCACGAATGATTTCTTTTTCAATTAGAAATAGCTCGTCGCTTTTTTTTGAAAATAAATAATTTGGAAAGAGAGAGAAAAAACCTTCTCTAGTAACTATTTCATCAGCTTTTGCTAATGAGGAATCTCCTAAACCTTTTTTTACAGCTGCTTTGTGAAGTATATCTTTGTCATAAAAATTTATATTTAATATTCTTGAAAGCTGTAATCCTATTTCATGTCCATCAGCACCAAAATCTCTTTCTATTGTAATAATATTAGAAGTCACTAATTCTCTCCTTAAATAAAATTGGATAAAAATTTCTTACATCTTTCAGTTTTAGGATTTTGAAACATTTCTAAAGGAGACGATTCTTCAACTATATATCCATCATCCATAAACAAAATACGATTTGCTACATCTTTGGCAAAACCCATTTCATGAGTTACAACAACCATTGTCATTCCTTCTCTTGCTAAAGATTTCATAACATCTAATACTTCTCCAACCATTTCTGGATCTAAAGCACTAGTGGGTTCATCAAAAAGTAAAATTTGAGGATTCATTTCCAGAGCTCTTGCTATTGCAACCCTTTGTTTTTGTCCTCCAGATAAAGTTGCTGGGTAATTATCTCTTTTATCAAACAATCCAACTCTTTTTAATAGTTCTTCAGCTTTGACTATCGCTTCTTTTTTGTTAAGTTTTTTTAAAGTTCTTGGGGCTAAAGTCATATTTTCAATTACAGTATAATTTGGAAATAAATTAAAATGTTGGAAAACCATACCGATATTTGATCTATAATGATTTACATTTTTAACTTTATTTACATCTTGATTATTAACTATTATTTCACCACTTTGTATAACTTCTAATTTGTTTAAGCATCTTAACATTGTTGATTTACCAGAACCTGAAGGACCAATTAAGCAAACAGTTTCACCTTTTTCAACGCTAAATGTAATATCTTTTAATACTACTAAATCTCCAAATACTTTACTAACATGGTTACATTCAATTATTTTATTCATATAATCCTCTTTTTTAGCGTTGATTATAATTCAACTTATGTTCAACTTTTTTTGATAAATATGTGAGAAACACAATAACAATCAAATAAATTATTGCTGCATAAGAATACAATTCAAAGGCTTTATAATTTCTTGCAATTATAACTTTTGATGTAAGTGTTAATTCATTTACTGTAATAGCACTTAAAATTGCAGTATCTTTTAAACTTGATATTGATTGATTCATAAGAGATGGAATCATTATTTTTATAGCTTGAGGGAAAATAACTTTTCTCATCGTTTGAAAGTAACTTAGACCAAGGCTTCTTGCAGCTTCAGTTTGTCCAATATCAATTGCTTGAACACCAGCTCGAAATATTTCAGCCATATAAGCAGATGCATTTATCGCTAGAATAATTATAGCAGCACTATTTGTATTCATTGAGTTTTTAATAACTCCAAAATATAGAAATAATGCAAGAATCATTAATGGAATTCCACGAACAATTGTGATATAAAAATTTGCAATTTTCTCAAGCACTTTTATTCCACTTATAGAAAATATGCATAAGATAATACCTAAAACAATAGCAATAAAAATACCAAAAAAAGCTATAATTAAAGTAAGCTTTAATCCATCTAATAGCATAGGTAAATATTTTATAAACAACTCAAAATATTCAATCACATATAGCTCCTTCTATTTTAAATGTTGTAGAGGAGAGAGATTAAATCTCTCCCCTTAAATTAATTGATTATTTGAATTGACCAATAATTTTGTCATAGGTTCCATTAGCTCTTAATGTTTTAAGACCTGAATTGAATTTAGCTAATAAATCTTGGTTTTCACCTTTTTTAACAGCAAATCCATTTTGAGGAGCTGCTTCAATAGCATCAATTGCAACTTTTAAATCTTTTTGTGCACCAATTGAGATTTGGAAGCTAATTACTGGATAATCTTCTATAAGGAAGTCTGCTTGTTTATTTGAAACAGCTAACATCATACTAGCAGAATCAGGATAAACATTTACGCTGAATCCATATTTTTCAGAATTATCTTGTGACCATAACATTCCAGTTGTTCCTTCTTTACAAGCTGCAACTTTTCCATCTAGATCTTCAAAACTAGAAATGCTATCATCATCTGCATTAACTACCATAGCAGAACCTGATTCATAGTATCCATCGGAGAAATCAACAACTTCTTTTCTAACTTCAGTAATATTCATACCAGCAATTGAAGCATCAATGGTTCCAGATACTAAAGCTGGAATAATAGCTGAGAAATCCATTGGATTTAATTCATATTTAAATCCTTCTAATTCTGCAATTGCATCAAGTAATTCAACATCAATTCCATGGTAATCTCCCATATTGTTAGAACTTGCAACTACTGTTCCACTTATTGTTTCACCATCTTCTAATTGAATTGAAAACGGAGGATATGAAGCATCACATGCAATTTTATAAACTTTTGTTTCTTCTTGTGTAGATACTTCTGATTCACCTGCTGCGAAAGCCATTGATCCTATTAAACAAATCAATGTTGTTAAAATTAATAATTTCTTCATTTTTTTTCACCTACCTTAAAAATAAAAAAAAGACGTAAATATTGGGATTTCAATATTTTACGTCTTTGTAATATTTTAATAAATTTTAATTAAACGTAACTGAGAATGTTACGTTCTGTCAATACAAATTCATATTTTTTTTTACAAGTATTATAGTTGTTGGTATAATTAATAATTTGCACATTATAATATTTTACTTTTAAAAATTAACAAACTTAAACTTTATCATTGAAAGAAAATATATAAACATATTCCTTATTATAGTAAAAATAAATACAAAATTTTTTATGTTTATACTGTGAAAATATTTACAATCTATAATTAATATATTTAACTTGAAAAAAAATATTAAAATTTTAAATAATTGGATTAATTATTTAAAAAAAATAATTTTTTTAATTTCAAATAAGATAAAATGGTAAAAAAAATAGTGTTTAAAATTGTAAAATAAAGTGAACAGAAGCTAACAAAATTTAAATTTATGTTTGAAATTATTAGAATAAATAGGTTATATAAAAAAATATTTCTTTTTTGTTTTTTTGTTACGAATAATTATAAAATAATAAAATAGTTAAGTATTTTGTATAGTTATAGTTGGAAAAAAAATGAGCCGAAAATCAGCTCATTTATTTTTAATTATTAATTAATAATTAGTCTGCTATGATAGCACCAGTAGGACAAGCGTCTGCACAAGCGCCACAGCTGATACATGCATCTTCATCGATTACATAGATATCGCCTTCTGAAATAGCTTCTACTGGACATTCGCCAATACAACTTCCGCATGCTACACAATCGTCAGTAATTTTATAAGCCATGATGTCACTCCTTACTTATATGTAATTTAATACATTATTTTTATCATCTTAATGAAGAGTAGTCAAGTAGAAAAAGTTTTTTATTTCCGAATATTGTCAGAAACTATGGGATGATTTGTTTATTTATAATTGATTTGTTAGATTCAAAAAACAAACCTTTTTTATTATTTTAGTGTATTATTTTATATTTTTTAGTATAATCATTTATAATTTAAATTAAAATATATAAAGGGTACATAAATAATAAAGTATGAAAGTAGTATTAGCAGAAAAACCAAGTGTTGGTAGATCCCTTGCAAAAGTATTAGGTTGTAATAAACGTGAAGATGGGTATTTATATAATGATCAATATATTGTAACTTGGGCTTTAGGTCATTTAGTAGAATTAGCACAACCAGCTGATTATTCTCAAAATTATAAAAGATGGAGTTTTTCATCTCTTCCTATATTACCTAATGATTTAAAACAAGTTCCTATTGAAAGAACTCTTGATCAATTTAACATAGTAAAAAGTATAATAGAAAGAAAAGACGTCGAAAGCTTCATTATAGCAACTGATGCAGGAAGAGAAGGTGAATTAGTTGCAAGATGGATATTAAAGCTTACAAATTATAATAAAGATGTTAAAAGACTTTGGATTAGTAGCCAAACAGATCAGGCTATTAGAGATGGTTTTTCGAATTTAAAGAGTGGAAATGATTATATAAATTTATATCAAGCAGCAACATCTAGGGCTGCCGCAGATTGGTATGTTGGTATGAATGTTACTAGAGCTTTAACAACTCATTATGATGCTAGAATTTCTGCAGGTAGAGTTCAAACTCCAACTCTATTTTTAATTTGCGAAAGAGAAGAAGAAATTGAAAAATTTAGTGGAAAATTCTATTGGACAGTTAAAGGTGATTTTTCAATATTTAATGCATCTCTTTATGTAAGTAATGATTCAATTAGAATAGAGAGTGAAAATGATTTAAATAAAATTAAGAATATTTTAGATTTGAATAAAACTGCTATTATAAAAAGTATTGAAAAAGTAAATAAAGAAGAACTTCCTCCTTTAGCTTATGATTTAACAGAACTTCAAAGAGATGCCAATTTAAAATTAGGATTTAGTGCAAAAAAAACTTTAGATGTTCTTCAAAAACTTTATGAATATCATAAAATTGTTACTTACCCAAGAACTGATAGTAAATATATAACTGATGATATTGTTGATACTTTAAAAGATAGACTTAGAGCTCTTATATCTACTAGTTATGCAAGTCAAATAATCAATTTAGAAAAAAAAGGCTTAAGTATTACTGATAGATTTGTTAGAAATGAATTAGTATCAGACCATCATGCAATTATCCCAACAGAACAAAGGGTAAATCTCGATAGATTAAGTAGTGATGAAAAAGCTCTGTGGGAATTAATTGTAATTAGATTTTTACAAGTCTTATCTCCAAAATATGAATATGAAAGCACAACTATTACTTTAACTATTGAAGATTGTAAATTTATAACTAGAACAACAGTTGTTCAAAATGAAGGTTTTAAAGAAATAAATAATAATATCAATAAAATAGAAGAAAAATCTATTTTTAGTACTTTAAAAGAAGGGGATGAAGTTACTTTAGTAGATTATAAAGTGAATAAACTAACAACAGATCCTCCTAAACGTTATAATGATGCTTCTCTTTTATCCGCAATGGAGCATGCGGGAAGATATGTTGAAGATACTGAGTTGAAGAAGAATTTAACAGCAGGTCTTGGAACTCCTGCAACAAGAGCTGATATTATTGAAAAATTAATTAAAAATAATTATATGATTAGAAATGAAGATAATGAATTTGTTCCAACAGCTTATGCTAGAGAAATCATTCGTTTAGTTCCCCCTATGTTAAAAAGTCCAGCTTTAACTGGAAAGTGGGAAGATAGGCTAAAGAAAATTTCAAATGGAAAAGAAAATAGTGATGATTTTATCCATGATATTAAAGATTTAACTCGCAAGTTAGTTGATGATATTAAACATAGTTATGAAACCTTTTCTCCGGTTTTCAAAGAAAGTAAAACTTGTCCATATTGTAAAAGTGAGATGATGAAAATAATTGATGAAATTGGTAGAACTCATTATATTTGTCAAAAATTATCTTGTTCTTATGAAGAAATGATTGTAGAAAAAAAGATTTTACTAAGTGATAAAGAAATCTCTAATCAAGCTAAAGCAGTTGTAAAGAAAGTAAAAAAAGTAAAAGTTGTGGCAAAGTCAACACCAAAAAAAGTTGTAAAAGCTACTCAAAAATCCCCTAATGTATCATCTTCTGCATCATATTTTCAAAGTTTAAGTAAAACAAGAACTAATTCTAATTCGACAAATAAGACTGTTAGTAAATCTGTTGTAACTCCACAATATAGAATAGAGAAAGTTGTTGAAGTAGTAAGAGATAGTAAATTAAATAGAAATAGAAACTATCAAAATAGAAATAATAATAATCGAAACTTTATTGATAATAAATATAAGTATGAAAAAACATCTTCAGGTAGTAGTTTTGCTGATTTTATAAAAGCTAGTGAAGATAGGAAAAAAAAGAAAAGGAAAAAATAAAAAAGTGAAACAAGGCCGTTTAAATAACAGCCTTGTTTTTTATAAAAGTATCAATTTTGTTTATAATTTCTAAATCAAAATCTTCATCATTTTCAAAACAATTAGAAGCCTTAATAGCTATTTCCTTATAATTATCAACCTTATTTAGTCTAAAATAATAAGCAAGAATTTTATAATAAAGCATATATTGTTCTTTAGTTGAACAACTCTCGATGGCTTTCTGTGCATTTAAATAAAAACTCGGATTTTCAAAATCAAGAGCCATTTTTATAATCTGCGGAAAAACAGAATTATTAAAAGCTTTTTTATTTAATGTGTTAATTAATTCATTTTTTATAGAATTGTTAGCATTAGTCTTCAAATAATAATACCCTTTTAATACATATCGTGCTTGAAGTGGAAGTGGTGCTTCTTTTATATTTTTTTTGTTAATGTTTTCTTCTGTTTGAGCCGAGTCAAATTCATCTATTATTATGTCTTCTTCATTTAAAATATTTTTTATAAAAGTATCATCATTATCATATAAAGCTTTAATGAATTTTCCATTATCTTCTAAAATTTTTTCAATTTGTTTTTTTGATAAATAATAACCTTTAAATACTGTGAATTTTGGGGAATACTCAAAAGAGATGAAACTTTTTGAGAAATCCTCAATTATTTTATATATATGAAATGATTGTCTATTTGTCATAAAGAGATACCCTTGTTTCTATAATTATTTGATTTATAATAAATATACAATATTTATGAAAATTAAGTAATAAGGTCTTTTCATATTTGAAATTTTATGTTATAAACTGAAATACGATGTTAATATAAAAACAATAATGTTATTATATTGACATATAAATACTTATTACTATTGAGAGGATGTATGAATATAGCATTAGTTGGTTTTGGAAAAATGGGTAAGATGATTAACTCATTAGTAGACGAAAATGATCAAGTAGTCGCAATAATAGATCCATATAGTGAAGAATCTCTTGTAAGTGGAAAAGAGCTTAGTGTAACTAATTTGAATAATGCTGAAGTTGTAATAGATTTTTCACATCCATCTACTATTGTAAATAATATTACTTTTTATTTAGAGAATAGTATTCCGTGTGTTATTGGAACAACAGGTTGGTATGATAAAATTGATGAATTAAAACAAATAGCAGATAAAAATGAAAAAACAAGTTTGATTTATAGTGGTAACTTTTCAATAGGAGTTGCTTTATTTAGAGAAATAATAAAATTTGCTTCTTCTCTTTTATCAAAAACTTCTATTTATGATGTATTTTTAAATGAAATTCATCACAGAGAAAAAGCGGATTCCCCATCGGGTACAGCATTGTTATTAGCAGAGGCTGTGTTAGATAATTTTGAGGGAAAAGATAAAATAGTAAGTCAAGAGTTGAAAAGAAAAATAGAAAAAAATGAAATTCATTGTTCTTCAACAAGAGGTGGATATATAACTGGAACTCATAATGTAGTTTTCGATTCTTCTGTTGATAGCATTGAATTAGTACATAGAGCAAGAAGTAGAGAAGGCTTTGCAAAAGGTGCACTAGTAGCTGCTTCTTGGATAAAAGATAAAAATGGTTTTTATAATTTAGATGACTTGGTAAACCACTTAGTTAACCATTAGGAGGACATATGGATATTAGTAGATTGAATGGCGTTCATACCGCTTTAATTACACCTTTTACAAAAACAGATAATTTGGATACAGAAGCTTTAAAGAGATTGATAGATTTCCAAATTAATAATGGAGTTAGTGGTTTAGTTCCTTGTGGAACTACAGGAGAAAGTCCAACATTATCACATGATGAACATGATAGAGTTATTCAATTAACGGTTGAATATTCAGATGGAAGAGTTCCTGTAATTGCAGGAACAGGTAGTAATGCAACATCGGAAGCAATTAGATTGTCAAAACATGCTCAATGTGTGGGTGCTGATGCTGTACTATTAGTAAATCCATATTATAATAAGCCAACACAAAAAGGCTTGTATCTTCATTTTAAAGCGATAGCAGATAGTGTTGATATTCCATGCATTGTATATAATATTAAAGGTAGATCAGGTGTTAATGTAGAAACTGATACATTAGTAGCTTTGGCAAATGATTGTCCTAATATTAATGCAGTTAAAGAGGCAAGTGGGAATATTGTTCAAATGCAAGATGTTGTAAATAGAACTCCTTCTGATTTTATTACATTAAGTGGTGATGACAATATGTCTATTGATCTTATTGAGAGAGGTGGTAATGGTGTTGTTTCTGTAGCATCAAATTTATTTCCACGACAAATGAGTGACATGGTAAGATTTGCACTAGATGGTAAAATAAAAGAAGCAAGAGCTATAGAAAATACTTTATCGGATTTCTTTAGATGTTGTTTCTTAGAGACAAATCCTATTCCTATAAAGACAGCTTTAGCTCGTTATGGTTATTGTTTAGAAAGTTTTAGATTACCAATGTGTACTATTGAAAAACAAGAAAATAGAGATAGACTATATAGTGTATTAGATGAATTAGAAAAAAATCCAAGTTTTGATTATTGCTTATCAAGGAGTTAAACAAGATGGCAAATATTAATAATAGTTTTAGCAAATTAGCTGCAGGGTATTTATTCCCTGAAATTGCAAGAAGAACAAATTCATATTTAAAAGAGAATCCTAATGCTAATATTATGAAATTAGGAATAGGTAATACAACAGAGGCTCTTCCTTCAGCTTTAGTTAAAGCTATGAAAGATAAACTAGATTTATTATCTAATCGAGAGACATATTCTGGATATGGTGATGAACAAGGAGATACTCCTCTTCGTCAAGCTTTAGTTAAATACTACAGTAGATATGGTGTAGAGCTTGATGCAACTGAGTTTTTCATAAGTGATGGGGCTAAAGCAGACGCTGCAAATATTCAACAATTATTTAGTACTGATAGCATTGTAGCATTCCAAGATCCAGCTTATCCTGTATATGTTGATTCAAATGTAGTAGGTGGAAGAACAACTGGATATAGTGAGCAATTACAAGAATATAAAAACTTTGTATACCTTCCTTGTACAGAAGAAAATGGTTTTGTTCCTAATATTCCTAATGAGAAAGTTGATTTAATTTATTTATGCTCCCCTAACAATCCAACAGGGGCTGTGATGACTCATGAGCAATTAAAAAGATTTGTTGATTATGCTAATGAGAATAAAGCAGTAATCATTTTTGATAGTGCTTATAGTGAATATATTAAAGATGAAAGTTTACCAAGAAGTATTTATGAAGTAGAAGGTGCAAAATCTTGTTCAATTGAAATAAATAGTTTTAGTAAGAATGCTGGTTTTACAGGTGTTAGATTAGGATGGACAATTGTTCCAAAAGCATTATCATGTGAAGATGGAGAAGCTGGTGTTTTAAATTCTATGTGGAATAGAAGACAATGTACTTTCTTTAATGGTGCATCAAATATTGCTCAAGCTGGTGGTTTAGCAGCTCTTAGTGGAGAGGGTTTAAAACAATGCAAAGACTTAGTTGATTATTATTTAGGTAATGCTGATATTATTAAAGAAGGTCTTGAAAGCGTTGGCCTTGTTTGTTATGGTGGAGGAAATTCTCCATACATTTGGGCTAAGACACCTAATGGTATGACAAGTTGGGAATTTTTTGACTATCTATTGAAAGAATGTAATGTAGTAATTACCCCAGGTAGTGGCTTTGGTCCAGCTGGAGAAGGATACATTAGAGTCTCATCATATGGTCATAGAGAAAATGTAATTAATGCTATTAATTCAATTAAGGAGAATTTTAAAAATGTCAACTAAAAATATTCCACTTGGAGAAGAAAAATTTGCCGAATTAATAAAAGATATTCCGACTCCTTTTTATATATATGATGAGAAAGCAATATTAGAGAATGCAGAAAAATTTAATCAATTATTCTCATGGGCTCCTAATTTTATTAATTATTTTGCAGTTAAGGCTTGTCCTAATCCTAGTATTTTAAAGAGATTATTTGATTTAGGATATGGTGCGGATTGTTCTTCCCTTCCTGAATTAATGATGTCTAGAGCTTGTGGTCTTGATGGTAGTAAAATTATGATGACAAGCAATGATACACCATCAGAAGAATTTCAATATGCATATGATCAAAATATTATTATTAATCTTGATGATATAACACATATAGAAGCATTGGAACAACAAATAAAAACTGTTCCAGAAACAATTTGTTTTAGATATAACCCAGGTGGAGCTAGAACAGGAAATGCCATCATTGGAAACCCTATTGAAGCAAAATATGGAGTAACAACTGATCAAATTGTAGATTGTTATAAAATAATGAGAGATAAAGGTTCAAAGAGATTTGGACTTCATACAATGGTTGCTTCAAATGAATTAGAAGCTGATTATATTGTTGAAACTGCTAGAATGATTTTTGAAATTTGTAATAAAGTTTATGATGAAGCTGGCATAAAAATTGATTTTGTTGATTTAGGTGGCGGGGTAGGTATCCCTTATAAAGAAGAACAAAATGAAATGGATTTACAATATGTTAGTGATAAAATTAAAGAATTATATCAAAGCATGATTGTTGAAAAAGGTTTAGCTCCAATTCAAATCTCTTTTGAATTAGGTAGATATATTTTAGGGCCTTATGGGTATCTTGTATCTAGTGTTAGACATGTAACTAAAAAGTATAAAGATTATGTAGGTCTTGATTCTTCAATGGCGGATTTGATGAGACCTGCTTTGTATGGAGCTTATCATCATATTACTGTATTAAATAAAACTGGAAATAAAAAAGTATACGATGTTACTGGAAGTTTATGTGAGAATAATGATAAATTTGCTATTGATAGAGAATTAGTCGAAATTGAAGTAGGGGATAAATTAATTATTCATGACGCAGGAGCTCATGGTCATGCTATGGGATTTAATTATAATGCTAAATTAAGACCTGCTGAGTACTTATTAACAAAAACTGGAGAAGTTAAATTAATAAGAAGAGCTCAAACAATTAATGATTATTTTGAAACACTAAGATTCGATGGAGCAGAGGTAGATTTATAATGGCTCATAAATATTCACAAAGAGTTTATTTTTCGGATACGGATTGTCAAGGAATAGTATATCATGGCAAGTATTTAGATTTTGCAGAACATGCTAGATCTGAGATGATAAGAGATACTGTAGATCATGCTAAACTCTTGAGTGAAAATGTTGGAATTGTTGTTAAAGAGATTAATATTGTTTACAATACTCCAGCAAAATTTGATGACATATTAGATGTATATACTTCAATAGTTTCTAAAAAATTATTTAGTCTTACAGTAAAGCAAGAAATAAAAAGAGATGATTTAAATATTTGTACCTTGATGGTAAAAGTAGCTTGTATAAATTTAGAGACTAAAAAGATTTTAAAAGTAACAGATATATTTGAATAAATAAAAAAACGGTAGCAACAACTACCGTTTTTTTGAGATCTAGTGCTTTCTTTTATTTCTTAAATAAAGTCTATTAACTCCAATTAATGCTAAAAATGAAAAACTCAATAAAGCATATATTTTATGGTGAGTTAAAGAATTAATTGTGAAAAAACTAATTATTCCACTTGATAAAAATAAAAATAAAGCAATATCTAATAAAGCATTGTTTTTATAATTTTTCTCAAACACTAGCAGCATTCCTGATACTAAAAAACATGAACCAACAACAATTGATGAAGTTATATTAATACTTAATTCATCAACATGGCTAGAATATGTTTTTAGTATCAATAGCTGTACACAAATAAGCAATGCAAAGAAGATACCAAATAGACCTACAAGATTGTTAAGTTTTTTCATATGTAGCACCTCTTCTTATGACATATTATAAAATACAATATTGTTAATAACAAGTTTAATTGTTTAATATTTTTAATATTTTTTTAAAAAAAGTACTACAATCATAAATAATAATAAAATATTATACATTTATTGTATATAATGGTAATTATTAAAAATATATTAATATAAAGAGTTTATATTAATTTTTTTTATTTTTCTTTTAAATTAAGTCATAATTGGTATAAAAATATTAACATTTTACTTTTGGTAAATCTTCCCACCTTGTAGTAAATGCAGGGGAAAGTCTTTTTCTAGATTGTAAATCATTTTTTACAAGTTTATTTGTAGCACCACTTGAAATTTTATCCCTTCCATAAGTTTGCGAAATTTCATTTATAGTTTTAGCAAGTTTATCTTGATTTTCGAGTATTTTATATTTTTTTTCATCTTGGAATAATTCTAATTGTCTATATCCATCATTAATTAAATTATTTGCCCAAACTCTGCAACCTTTATATTTGCAATTTTCTCTATATATTTTATGTAAAATTTTTTTTGCTGCATTTATTATATTAGGAATATAATTTGTCTCTTCTGGTAGTATTATAGTAGATATTGGAGCTATATAGCTTTCTTCAAATCTATTTGTAAAAATATTTACACTAATAGTTTTGGTAGATAAATTTTTTTTGATTAATTTCTCTCCAATTATTGTGCAATGACAAGCAATTGCTTCTTCTAATTCCAATAGAGTCTCTCTTGGTTTTGAGAATGTTATACCACTGCATATATTTTTTTCTTTTGGCATTTCTATATTAATACAAGGATAGCCTTTCAATTCTTTTAAAGTTTCAAATGTTGTTACACTTAAATTTTTTTTTATCCATAATTCATTTTGATTAATTAAATCATAAGCACTTAATATATTATGAGTTTTTAAGAATTTGGCTTTATTTCTACCAATACCCCAAATATTTTCTACTGGTGTGATTTTAAGTGCTTTTTCTTCCCATTCTTCTTTGAGATACAAACAATTAGAATCTAATCCTTTACCAATTTTATTTGCTATTTTTGCTAATGTTTTTGTTCTTGCAACTCCAACGGATACATCAATACCCACGTTTTGTTTAACTTTGTTTCTAATTTCTTCGATTTTCAAATGAGATGGCATAATGAAGAATGCTTCATCAATAGAATAGGGTGTAATTATGCCTACAAGCTCTCTTAAATATTCCATAACTCTATCAGATATATCTTGATAAAGTGTATAATTAGATGAAAAAACATGAACTTCATTTTTCTCAATTAAACTCTTGCACTGAAAAAAAGGTGTTCCTCTTTTTATATTAAGAGCTTTCGCTTCTGGTGATAGAGCTACAACACATCCGTCATTGTTTGATAAAACAACAACAGCTTTATTTTTTAAATCTGGTCTAAATAGTTTTTCACAAGATGCGAAAAAACTATTACAATCACATAATCCTACCACTATCTTAAAGTCCTAACAACAGCGGTAATTACTCCAAAAATAGAAAAATCATCAACATTATTGATTATAATATCTTCAAAATCATTACTTTCAGGGTGAAGATAGATTGTTTCGTTTTTAAATTTTAATCTTTTTGCAGTGAATTCTCCTTCATATTCAGCCACAACTAGATCATTGTTTTTTGCACTTAGACTTTTATCTACAACTAATATATCGCCATCATAAATCCCAGATTTTTCTAATGAATTTCCACTTGCTCTAAGGCAATAAGTAGAGGCTCTATGTTGTAATAATAATTCATTAAAATCTAAGGGTGTTTCTCTGCTATCTGCTGCAGGTGATGGAAATCCACATTTAATAGGGATTTCCATCAATACTGTTGGTTTTTCTTTTTTCATATCTGTACTATGAAATTCTTTTTATAGTTTGTCAATAAATTCTAATTTATGTTTTTAACTTTCACTACATGATATAATTATTTTTGTACTTCCAAGTGTCCCTGAGACTCCATTTATGTAAGCAAATAAATCATAACGATGTTCTCCTTTCACTGGTAAAATTGTTAGTGTATTTGTTGTTTCTCCTTCAATTAGACTTCCTTCAAAGTACCAACTATATCTTAAATCTTCGCTAGTATATCCATCAGGAATACTTGTTGGTGTAAATGTTAAAGTCATCTCTTGGTTTTCAACTATTGATTCAGGAAGTGCTGTTATAACACCTTTAATAGGTAGATGAGTATTACAAGTAAAGCTTATACCATAATCAAGAGTTGTATCTCCAATAATATATGTGTTTGAACCAGTAGTTGAATGATTTGCTAATACTCTTACTTCTTCTGCTAGTCCTGATAATTCTGTTGGTCCATTAAAAAGTTTTGAGGCTAAAATATAATTTCCAGCAGGAAGAGGTGTTGTGACATTAGCATGTCCAGTATCGTATGTTATAGTATCTTGTATTATATATTCACTAAAAGTATTATTATCTAGTTTGTAATATGTTGTAACAATACCAACTTTTGAAGGATCAACTTGATTTTCATTCCAGTATAAGTCAATATCTATGTCTCCATTACCTACAATATAATTAAGTGTGATATTTACTTGAGATAGTGTATTAAATAAATAATATGTTCCACTTCCACTTACTATTGCCTCATTATTTATATTATACCCTACAACACTAATATCCCATTTACCTTTAACTAGATTGCTTAATTGAGCTGTTTCACTGCTTGTTTCAAGATGGAAAGTTTTATCACTAGGGCCTGTTCCATCAACAATGAAGTTAAAAACTGTTAACTCATCATCACTTGGTGTTATATCTCTTGTATTAACTGTTTTTGCTTTACTATTGAAATCGATAGTTAAATCAATTAATTCTTGAGACTCTGATTGAGTACAAGAAATAAAAAGTGTAAATATTATAGAAAATATAATAATTGATGGTAATAATGTGTGTTTTTTCATATGTTCCTCCAAATGTTTAAAAACTAATTGTTATATCTCTTTAATTTATAAATGTATGAATTTGCTTGATTAATTTATAAAAAAAAGTGAAAATTAGTTAATTTTTTATAGGAAGTTATAAATGAATGTATTTAATATAGAAGAAAATGAAAAAAATAATATTTTAAATTTAAAACAAAATTGGTCAAATGAAGAGGGCGTTGAAGTTAGAATAAAACTAGCTCATGATAATAAAAATTTGATTGTTGATTTTGAAGTATTTGAAAATGAAATAAGAAAAGAAACAACCTTTCACAATGATCGAGTTTATGAAGATAGTTGTGTTGAGTGTTTTTTACAAAATATTAATGATGATAATTACATTAATTTTGAATTTAGTGCATCTTCTTATATTTTAGTAGGATATGGAAAAGATAGGCATAATAGATCTAATTTTTCACCTGAAGAAATAGATACAATTAATAGAAAAGTAATTATATATAGTGAAGAAATAAATAATGTTCATTGGAGAGAGATAATAAAAATTGATTTATCTCGTTGGAATTTAGTTGAAGGTTCATCTTTAAAAGGTAAGAAAATTAAAGGGAACTTTAATAAATGTGGACATAAATTAGACGTTCCCAATTTTTTTAGTTTATTCAAAATCGACACTTTAGAACCTGATTTTCATCAAAGTGGAAGTTTTGAGGAATTACTTTTTCTTTAGATTGTATTGTTTGAATTTTTCTTTTGAATCAAAAGCTGGCTCTCCACTAAATTGTTTATCTCCAATCAATTTCTTTAGTGCTAAATGAGCTAAATTAAGAGCAAAAATTCCAGTAATAGTTGGAAGAGAGCCAAGAACATTTCTTACTCGGCCTCTTTCTAAGATTTGTTCATTAAAATCTAAGTGCTCTTCTTCCATCGGATCTTTATATTCATATCTGATAATTTCAGGAGAATAAACAACCTCTATTCCTCTTTCAACACCACGTCTTCTCAATCTTTTTCTAACTAATTTTGCAAGTGGACATCCATATGTATCAAATAAGTCTGCTGTTTCAATAAGAGAAGGTTCTCTTCGTAGAGCAGCTCCCATTGAGCTAATTATTGGTATATTATTTAAATAACAATAGGTTAAAAGTGAGCATTTTGGACTTAATGAATCTATTGCATCTATTACCAAATCACACTCTTTCTCAATTAATTGATGTGCTGTTTCTTCACTAAAGAAGCTTTTTATTGCAATAACATTAGCCTCTCTATTTATTGATAAGACTCTCTCTTTTGCAACTTCAACTTTATCTTTATTAAGAGTATCCCAAGTTGCAATAATTTGTCGATTAATATTTGTAACACCAATTTCATCAAAATCAATTAGAGTAAAATTTGCAACACCACTTCTCGCTAAAGCTTCTAAGCATAAACTTCCAACAGCTCCCATTCCAACAATAGTAACTTTTTTAGAATGGAGGTTGTTAACTGATTCATCTCCTATTAATCTAGAAATTCTCAAGAATTGTTCTGAATTCATTATTTATATCCTCAAAATTTATTGCACCTTTTTCTTTTAATAAAGTATAGAAAGATGAAAAATATTTATTATAATCTAAATCGGTTTCTTTATCCCAATCACTCTCAATTAAAAACCCAATCTTATCAAGTTCTTTTATATTTTTAAAGAGATTTGTTTTTTCTATTTTGGGATTAATAGAAACAATTACATTATAATTCTTTAAAGATTTAGCAAGTTCAAAGCTCTTATTAAAACCATGATAAATAATAGCTTTAGGAAGTCTTTTTTTATTAGCTTTTAGAATATCTATTAATAGATTATTACAATTTACAATATGTATAGATAATACTCTATTATATTTATAACTTAATTGAAGAGCTTTAATAAATAATTCTTTTTGTATATCTAAATTATTAAATCTATTATCTAATCCTATTTCTCCAATATGAATAGATGGGTTTTCTATTAATTTGTCTTCAATGATATTGATATAATAATTAACATCTTTTTCTATATAGCTTGCAAGCAATCCAATGCTAAAGTATTTAGATCTTTTTTCCCATTGTGATGATGCTATTGTATTATAAAAAGCATTATCAATTGAATCTGACTTTGTAAAATGACGATGATAATCAAACATAGTAAATAACATTATAATATATTTAATAATATATAGGTAACAATAACACTCGCAAATATTGAAATAATCATATTCAATCTTAAATATCCTAATACAAATGCTATAATTACACCACATAAACCAGCAATCCATAATGGATTAAAATCTATAATAGAGAAAGGGAAAATTAATGCTCCTAAAGCTGCAATAGGTAAAATCTTTAACATTTCTTTTATTTTATTAGGAACTTTATCAATTAAAGGTGTAAAATAGGGAATAAATCTTGGTATCATAGTTGCAAGAGATGCAATAAATACAATAATAATCATTGGTAAGTTAATATTAAACATGATCACCTACTAAAATGAAAGATCCAATAATAGTTGCACTTATCATTGCAATAACAAAAGACCAACCAATTGCAATATTTAATCCTAAAATTAAGATAGAATTAACAATGGCAGAAATCATTCCTATGAAAATGATTTTATAACCATATTTTCGTGTCTCAGCGCCCCAAAGGGATGCAAACATAGCATACAAAGTGATTGCCATCGCTAGTTGTAAGTTGTGAGGTAGGGCTAATCCAATAATATAGCCAACTATTGTTCCTAATACCCATCCACTGTAACTTGTAAGTTCTAATGCAAATAAGTATTTAAAATTTAATTTTTGAGGTTTTAAAATTGCTACAGAAAAGATTTCGTCAGTAGTAGAGAAAGCTATAAAGATTTTTTGAGCTAAAGTTATATCGTTTCCAAGTCTTTGATTAAGAGATGCTCCCATAAAAACATATCTTAAATTAATTAATAAAATAGAAATAAATAATTCGAATAATAAAGCACCATTTGAAAGTAAATTTATCATTAGAAACTGGCCACTTCCTGCAAAACTTGTTAAGCTAATTAATGTTGTATTTAATAGACTAATGTTTATATTTCTGCAAATTAGACCAAAAGCAATAGCAGTTGAAAAGTAACCAAGAAATATAGGAAAACCGTCTAATATACCTTCTTTTTGAGTTAATATTTTATCCATGAAAATATACTATTGACTAATGACCTTTTCATCAAGTCAATTTATTGATAATATAGTATCAAAAGTGGAGGATTTATGGCTTTTTTTTTAGATAGTTTAGGATTGAGCGAATTAGCAAAAAATCAAAATGATATAATAAATTTATTTAATGATGTTGAAAAAGTAGTAGGAGACGATTACGATTATAAAACATATAAATATGATGATGGTCTTGAATTAGTAGCACGTATTAATAAAGATAGTAAGGATTATGATTTTGTAGGAGTTGATTCTCATTTTGAGAATTCAAATTCTTTAATATGTAAACCAATAGTGAGTTTAGGTCAAACTTCAGAAATCCCAGCGGTATTATTTTCATCATTAGATGATAAAAATGCCTTTCTTGTTAATTTAATGCATGCTGGTTTAGTTAAAGGTGAAATGAATGTAGATTCAAAAGTTCATTTACAATTGTGTGCATATCCTTCTTCAATTGAAGTTTATGAAAGTAGAGATGCTTATGAGAAAGTAGTACAAGATGCTATTTTGAAAGATAAATCTGTTTTACCTTATTATTATATTAAATCTTTAGAAAAAGATTTAACTGATGAAGAGAGACAAAGATATCAAGATAATTTGCTCTTTAATTTAATTGCAGCAAAAGTAATTGAAACAAAAAAATATAATTTTGGAAGTAATCCTTGTTATATTTCAACTTTAGATACTGATTTAGGCAACTTAGATATTATATATAGTAAGAACATAATTGCTAACCCTTTAAATGTAGATTCATATGTTGTAGGAGCTTTTTATTTAAGTGCTGAATTCTCACTAAATTAAATATTGAGGAGTTTATGGCAAATAATAATTTAACGAAAACAGCAATTGCAAATTCTTTAAAAAAATTGATGGAAACTCAAAGTATTAAAAAGATTTCGGTAACTGATATTTGTACTGATTGTAATATTAATAGAAAGACTTTTTATTATCATTTTAGTGATAAATATGAGTTAATTAGTTGGATATTTGATGATGAGGTCTTTGATTATACTCTTGAAAATAAAGATTCTCTATATTCTTATGAAGGTGCTCTATTTTTTTTAACTTGCATATATAATGATAAAGATTTTTATTTGAAAGCATTTCAAGAACTTGGTCCTGAGAGTTTAAGAGAGCATTTATCAAAAGTATTAAAACCTATTATTGATGAAGTTATTGAGCCTGATGATTTTGAGAGAGAGTTTACAACTTTATCAGATGTCTTTACAGACTTTTTAGTTGCATCTATTTTGAGATGGTTGAATAGTTATCCAATATTAACTCCAGAAAAGTATTTAGAACAGTTAATTAGTGTGGGCTCTCTTTTATCTATTAAACTTGCAAAATTATTTCTTGATATCTTTAAATAAAATAAGATAAAAACTATTGACCTAGAGTGTACTCTAACTATTATTTTTTCATTAGAGGAAAAATAATGGTAAAAGAAATGACACTTATAGAAAACAAAATTTTTAATGGTGAGAGGATACTTTTTAAATCAAAAAATTTAATAATTGAAAATTCATTTTTTGAAAAAGGTGAATCTCCATTAAAAGAAACACAAGATATTGATATAAAAAAATCAATATTCAAATGGTATTACCCTTTATGGTATTCAAAGAATATTAAGATAAAAAATTCAATTTTTAATAAAGATACTAGAGCTGGATTTTGGTATACTAATAATTTAAAGATAAAAGATACAATTATAGACTCACCCAAAAATATAAGACGCTCTAGAGATGTAGTATTAAAGAATGTCAATATTAGTAACGGGGAAGAGACTCTTTGGAATTCAAAAGAGATAATTATTGATAATTTGAATGTAAATGGTAATTACTTTGCATTAAATTCAGAGCAAATTGAAATAAATAATTTGAATTTAGTCGGAAAATATTCTTTTGACAGTGTAAAAAACACTGTTATTAATAATTCTAAATTAGTGACTAAAGATGCTTTTTGGAATAGCGAAAATGTCACAGTTTATAATTCATTCATATCTAGTGAATATCTAGGATGGAATGCAAAGAATTTAACTTTCATTAATTGTACTATTGAAAGCTTGCAAGGTCTTTGTTATGTAGATAACTTAGTAATGAAGAATTGTAAGATGATTAATACAAATCTAGCATTTGAATATTCAACTATTGATGTAGAAATAATTAATGATATTGAAAGTATCAAAAATCCAATCTCAGGAATTATAAAAGCTAGAAATATTAATTCTATAATATTTGATGATGATTCATTAAATAAAAATAATACAAAGATTATAATAACAAATAAAAAAAAATATTATAAAAGAAGTTGTTTGATTAAAGGAGTTTGGTATGAAGTATTCCATTGGAGAAATCTCAAAAATGTTTAACCTTTCTGTTCATACAATAAGATATTATGAAAAAGAAGCTATAATATCTCCTGTTAAAAGAGCAAAAAATGGAATTAGATATTTTGATGACAATAATATTGAATCTATTAGATTAGTAGAATGTTTAAAGAAAACAGGATTATCTCTTCGTGAAATTAAAAAGTTTCAAGAATATTTATTAATTGGTGATGATTCTTTAGTTGATCGATTTAAAATGTATCAAATAAGAAAAATAAAAATAAAAGAAAAAATCAAAGAGTTGGAAAATCTTTATAAAGTTGTTGATTTTAAATGTGATTATTATGAAAAAGCAATAAGTATAGGCTCTGAAAAAAAAGCTCAAAGTTTATTTGATATTGATAAATATCATGAATTACTGAAAGAATGCAATATTTAAAAAAAAACACATTCATTTTGATAATTAATTCAAAATGAATGTGTAATATAATTTAAATTTTTATAAATTAATCCACCCAAAAACATTTGCTATAGAGCTAATTAAGATAATAATTAGACAAATAGCAGCTAAATATTTCATAAAGAAATAATATAATTTTTTTCTTTTAAACTTAGAGGATATTTCAACTTCTTTAGCAATGTTATCTAATCCGACTTTTCTTAGAATTAATATTAAAGTTGATAAAGCTGCAATAGGCATCATAATAGAATTGGTTAAGAAATCAAAGAAATCTAAGAACCCCATATTGATAATCTTTATAAAACTTAAAGTGCTAAATCCTAGAGCAGAAAGGGTTCCTAAACCAATAATAATAATTGCAACTAAGATAGTGCTTTTTTTTCTGCTTAATTTAAATTGATCTTCAAAAGTAGATGCACAAGTTTCAGCAAGTGATATTGAAGATGTAATTGCGGCAACAAAAACTAATAGGAAAAAGATAAAACCAATAATAGACCCAAATCCCATACTATCAAATATTTTAGGAATTGTTATAAACATTAGAGAAGGTCCTGCATTTAAAGTATCTGGTTGTCCATTAGAAAAAGCGAATACTGCGGGAATAATCATTAATCCTGCTAAAATAGCAACACCTGTATCAAATAATTCAATTTGTGAGGTTGATTTATCAATATCAATATCTTTATTTAAATATGAACCATATGTGTATAAAATACCCATTGCTAGAGATAAAGAATAAAATAATTGACCCATTGCCGCAACAAAAGTCATTATTGATAATTTACTAAAATCTGGGATTAGGAAATATTTTACCCCTTCTAATGCTCCAGGTCGAGTAATTGAATAAATAGTTACAAAAATAGCAAGAATTAATAATAATGGCATAGATATTTTTGATACTCGTTCAATTCCTTTTTTTACACCAAATATTACTATTATTGCTGTTAATAATGCAAATACTATGAAATATATTTCAACTGATGTCCCATTAGTTATAAAAGATGTGAAATAATTATCATCTGCGATTGAGCTAGGATTTCCTATTATATAAGAAATCAAATATTTCAATACCCATCCACCAATAACACAGTAATAAGGAGCTATTAACAATGGGACAATAGCATTAATCCATCCTCCAAATTTAAATGAACTGCTTTTTCCAAAGCTTTGAAAGGCTCCAACAGGACTTTTTTTTGTCATTCTTCCTAATGTAGTTTCAGATATAATTAATACATAGCCAAAAGTAATCATTAAGATTAAATAAACTAATAAAAATGTTCCTCCTCCATATTTGGCTGCTAAATATGGGAATCTCCATATGTTTCCTAATCCTACTGCAGAACCTGCAACTGATAAAACGTATCCCATTTTATTGGAGAACGTTCCTCTTTTTAAATTTTTCTGATTCATTATTACCTTCATTATTTTTCTAAAATTTTTCCTCACCTAGACTATCATTATTTTATTTTTTCAATCAAGTGTTATAATTTTAAAAAAAATTGTTTATTTATTATAATGTAAAAATTTTTATATCACTTTTTATGTTATAATTATGAATATAGAAAAAATATTTTATGTAAATCTTATTAAATAGGCATTTTATTAAGATTTAGTAATATCATATCCTAAGAATCAAATAAATTGAGGTTATATATGAAAGTATTATTTATAGGTGGAACAGGTACAATAAGCAGTGCAATATCTAAAAAATTAATTGATATGAAAGAAGATCTTTATCTATTAAATAGAGGAAATCGAAATGATTTATTAAATAGTAAAAATGTAAATTATATAAATTGTGATATAAATGATGAAGAGAGAGTGAACTTTTTAATTGGAGATACAATTTTTGATGTTGTTGTTGATTTTATTGCTTTTAAGAAAACCGATTTAGAGAGAGACTATCGAATATTTAAGAATAGAACTAAGCAATTTATTTTTATAAGTTCAGCTTCAGCTTATCAAAAACCATTATCAAACTATAAAATAAATGAATCAACTCCTCTTAAAAATCCATATTGGCAGTATTCAAGAAATAAAATAGAATGTGAAGATTATTTAATGAGTTTGTATCGAAAAGAAAACTTTCCAATTACAATTGTTAGACCTAGTCATACTTATAGTAATAACTCTATCCCTTTAGGAGTCCATGGCGATATTGGAAGTTGGCAAGTGGCGAAAAGAATGATTGAAGGAAAACCTGTAATTATTCATGGTGATGGGACCTCTCTTTGGACTATGACTTCTAATGTTGATTTTGCTAATGCTTTTGTAGGTTTATTATCTAATAATCACGCTATAGGGCAAGCCATTCAAATTACTAGTGATGAAACATTAACATGGAATCAAATTTATCAATCAATAGCAGATGCTCTAAATGTTGAATTAAAACCTTATTATGTAGCTTCTTCTTTTCTTGATGCTGTAGGCCCTTATGACTTTAAAGGTGGATTAATTGGCGATAAAGCTAATAGTGTTGTTTTTGATAACTCTAAACTTAAAGAATTAGTTCCAGGATTTTGTGCAACAATTAGATATGATCAAGGGATAAAACAGTGTATAGATAATATTTTAGAACATCCAGAACTTCAAGTAGAAGATAAAGAATTTGATAAATGGTGTGATGATGTAATCTTAGCTTTAGAAGAAGTAAAACAAAAGTTTAAAAAGTAATCATGGAAGATTTATATAATAAATTATTATCTTTAATAAAAGAAAGTAAAAAAATTACAATTTTTATAGCTGATGATATAGCTCGAAAAAGTGGAGTTCCGGACTATAGAAAACCTCATGGAAGTGATAGCTTTCCATGGCATGGAATAGAAAATTCAAGATTATTAAGCTTTGATTTTTTATTAGCACACCCTGTATTATTTTATAAATGGTCTTTAGAAGTTTGGTATGAAATGGAAAAATTTAATCCTAATAATGTACATTATTTCATATCTAAATTACAAAGTAGTGGAGTAAAGTGTAAAGTATATACAGAAGATATTGCGATGTTATGCCAAAAAGCAGGAATAAGAGATTTTATTGAATTAAATGGTAATACATCTGCATTTTGTTTAAAATGTGGCAAAACTTTTTCTTATGATATTGTTTCAACTTTTGTAAAGAATGGGGATGTGCCATATTGTGATAGATGTGGTACAATTTTAAAACCTTATGTATTACTTGATGAAATGAGAATAAATCCCAATAAAATAAGAAAATGGGCAAGTGACTTCAAAAATTGTAATCTCTGTATTCTTTTTGGTCAGCCCAGTACTAGAAAGGAATATGAACAGTTTATTAAACAGGTGAATGGCGACAAATTAGTAATTATTAGTAATAAAATATCAAAATTTGATAAAAATGCTTTATTAAAAATAGAAGATATAGATAAATGTATTAATTTCTTTGAAGGAAAAATATAAAGTTATATAATATTATTTTTTTGACTCAATTTGACTAATAAATTGTTTTGGTGTTAAGTTTTTTTGTTTTTTTAGAGCATTGTAGAAAGATGAAGATTCTTTGAATCCACACTCATAAGCTAATCCTAAGATAGAGAAGCTTTTATATTTCCCTTTGATAATTAAATCTTCAAATTCATTTATTCTGTATTTATTTATGTAATTATAAAAAGTAGAATTACAACCATTACTTATTATATTAGATAGTTTATGACGAGATAATCCCATATTAATAGAAAGTTTATCTAGTGATAAATTAGAATCTAGAAAAGGTTTTTTTTCAATCATAAATTTATTTAAAATTTCTACTTCTTTTAAAAGATTTTTATCTTTCATTACTTCATTATTATTTTCTTTTTTTATTGGAATAGTTAAATCGATTTTAATTATTTTTTGATTTGGACAGTGTAGAACAAAATCAAATATAAAAAAGGAAAGAGGTATATTCATAATAAATTCAGGAGGAAAGTAATGAGTAATATTTCTTGAGAAGTTTAAAAAATTAGGTCTAAATAAAAATAAAATTGCAAATGAAAAAGAAAATAATCCTATATATCCAATTGATAATGCTTTTAACCATGATAAGGTAATATTTGATTCATGGTTAGAAAATTGACTATCAATATATTTATTATATTTATTAATTTCTTTTAGAATGAAAATTCCATAAGTTAAAATTGAAAAAGTTCCTGCCCAAACAATTAATAGATCTTTTAATCCTAATGTTGAATTATTAAATAAGTTATGAAGAATATTATAAATTACAGCTATTATAAAAGGTATAAAATGTAATACTATTATTTTCCAATTTTTTATTGGATTATTAAGGATTTCTTTGTAAAAAAGATACAAAAGAGGTCCGAATAAGAAAATTAAATTATATAAAACAATACCTATTATTGAATTTTCTAAATTAAAATAATAACTTAAAATTTTAATTATAAAGGGAATACTATAAGCAAAAAGAATCGAAAAAGAATATCGTTTTTTTGGAGATTTTGAGTTATATTCTTTGTTAATGAAAATAAACCCCATTAGGGCCCAAGCAAGGGAAATTAAAGATAAAATCATATTTAAATCAAGTTCTTTTTCTAGTTCCATTTGAGACATTTTATATGTTATTGATTTCTATATCAATATAAATATCAATCAATATTTATATAAATTTCTCCCTTTTGATAAAGGAAGAATTTATATAATAAATATGGAAATAAGGGTGAAAAAATAATAATTTTTTAATTACTATTATTTTATTTTTAATAGTTATTTAATTATTATCTTTTGATTCAGCTTTTTCAGCATTTGCTAAATCACGAGCTTCTTTCATTCCTTTATCGAATTCCATTCTAGCTTTTCCAATATTCCTAGCGAATTTAGGTAGAGCAGAAGCTCCAAATAATAATACAACTACTCCGGAAATTACTAATACTTCAGTTGTTCCAATCATGAAAATTCTCCTATTTTATTAATTTGTTTTATTTTGTGTTCTCGGATATTTTTTATCAAAATTATTTATATCCTTTATTTTTATATCATCTTCAAATTGATGATATGATTTTTTTATTTGATTAACTTCTCTTATAAATTTTCCATAGATTTTACCTATTTTTCGTACAATTATAGGTAGATCTTTAGGATTGATTACTACTAAAAAAACTATAATTATAGTTATAAGTTCTGAAATTCCTAATCCAAACATTTAAGATTCTCCAAATTTAAATATTTTTGCAATAAGCAATGTTAAGTAGAATAAGATTGTCATAGGAAGTGCTAAGCCAATCTGAGTTACAAAGTCAGGAGGAGATAGGATAGCCGCTACAAAGAAAAATAGTACTACTAAATATTTACCCATGTTAAAAAGAGTTTTTCTTTCAATTATATTTAATATCATTAACAATTCTAATATTACAGGAAGTTGAAATACTATTACTGCCATAAATATGAATTGAAGTATATAAAAAATATTACTACTAAAATTTAATAAAAGTCCTGTATTTTCAGGGATAAACCCATGACCTGTTAAAAAAGAAATAGAGATTGGGATTATTGTATAATATGTATAATAAAAACTTCCTATAACAAGTAAGAAACTACAGAATAATGTAGTGGCTAATATTTGTTTCTCCTTTTTTAATAATCCAGGTAAAATAAATCTTATAATATTATATATATGAATAGGGGATGAAATAATTAATCCGCTAAACATAGAAACTTTTAATTGTACTATCAATCCTTCAGCTATTGTGTTTACGTATAAAACCTCATCACTTGATGAATTTCCACTTAATTGCATAAAGGGATTAAAAAGAAAATCAATGATATAATCATAAAAGCCCAGGGCAATACAAAATCCTGTTAATAGAGCTATTATTGAAATAAACAATCTTTGTCTAAGTTCTTTTAGGTGTAAAAGAATAGGCATTGTTTCATTATTATCATGAGACATAATAAACTCCTATTATGCACTTGTCCAAGTACCAAATGGTAGTTTTTCTAGTTTCATATCACCATTAATGTCTTTATATAAATTGATCCAAGCTTGCCAATTTACATAATCAACATTTGGATAATCTAATCTGTAATGACTACAACGACTTTCTTTTCTCATTAAGGATGCTCTCAATTTCATTTCTGCATTAATAACCATGTTTTCGGTTTCATGAGCTAATCTTAATTCATGAAGATTTGCAGCACGAAGCATAGGTATGTGATGATCTCTTAGTTCTTCAACATATGATAGGGCTGCATTCATTAAATTTTCTTTTTTAATGTATAAAATGAAATTTGGTATCATTATTCCTTGTAGAATTTGAGTTACCCAAGCAGGACTATATCCCATATCTCTTTTTAAAGGTGCTAATATTTCAGTTTTAATAGCACTTATTTTAGATGATGATAAATTTTGCAAAGAATTATTTTTGCAATATTCTGCAGCAGCCTCTGATACAATAGCTCCTTGTACTGCAGATGCAGCAAGAGCAGAGCCTATTTGAGTGTAGATACCTCCTGACATATAAGATCCAAGAGCATCACCTGCTGCATATAATCCAGGGATTGTTGACTCTCCTTGTAAGTTTATAGGAGCAATACCTTCTGATTTATGAATTGCCATGCCTGCTGAAGCTCCTCCAGACGAAGTACTTGTATCCATTGAAGGAAACCCTCCTTCTAAATCACCATTTGGTGGTGGTCCTAAAGGTTTATCTCCATCACTACTAGTTAATGGAGGCATCATATTATTATCATCTGATGGTGTTCCCATTTGCTCGTTTTCTCTACTAAAGCCTTCAGGAACGAAAGGTCCTCCTTCAACTGCTTGAGAATCTCCTCCTGGCATCATTGAAATAGGATTGCCTAATACATATGCTTTATAATTTGAATCCATACCTAAGTCATGGTGTACTTCAATACCGTTTGTTGAAGGACTTCTGTCAAACATTCCATTCCATCCAGTATAACAATCAGCGGGGTTTGTAGTTTTTCCAGAGTGTCCATCATTCCATTCTTTTCCAGTTACTTTAGCTCCTATTTTATATGCCATAATAGTTCCATCATGTGTTAAGTCACATATTGGGAAACCATTTGGTTTAAAACCTCCAGCTCCAGTACATAATACAACTGCTTTAGCTTTAAAAATATGAACTATTGGATTATCAATACTAAATCCAGCGGCTCCAGCGATTTTACCATTTTCTTTAATTAAATGAGTTATCATGATTCTTTCTTTTACAGTTATATTTCTTTCTTTAATAGGTTTAGAAAATGATTTGTTATAAAGAGGAGAATCAAAGAAACCCCAATTTTTTAACTCTTCAACTCTAGCTTTGGAATTTTCTGCTAATTGTCTAGTAAATTCTTCATTATTTGTATTTATTGCTGACTTAGTAACCTGTGAAACAAATTCATCAATACTCATTGAAGCAGTGTTTTCATCATAACTAAAAATTCCTTTTGCAAAAGGAGTAGAGCCTGATGAACCAAGTCTTCCTTTAGAAACAAGCAAAACTTTTGCACCAGCATCATGAGCTTTTACTGCAGCAAATAAACCAGCCATACCTCCACCAATTACTAATAAATCTGTTTCTGATTCTTTACTTGTAATTGTTGAGAGATCTACTTCTCTTTCATTTTTAGTTCCATTGTTATATTTAAACCCAATACTTGCTAATGTTGCAGCGGCTACTACGCCTCCTGATAATCCTAGAAATTGTCTTCTAGAGATACCTTTTTGATCTTTATTGCTCATTTTTATCTCCTGTTTTGTTATTGAAGAAGTAAAGTCTAATTAAAAAAACTATTGAAATCGAAGACATAATGATTGTATATGTTGATAGGAGTGCATCCATATGTCTTCCCAAATCTACTGCATGCCAAGTTGCTAATAGAACAAATATCAAAGATAGAATTCCATGTGAATATCTCCAAGTAGTATATTTTACACTTATCCTTTTTCTAAAAATTGAAAGAATTCCTAATAAAATCATTAATATTATTGCAATAATTCCTAAAATTATGCCCTTTGATCCAAAATCACTAATCATTAAGATCATGGCATCTTTGATATCAAGACTAGCTTCAAAATATCTTGGAAAAACTATCAAAAAAGGATGTAATATTATTACTAAAATTGCAAAATATCCTATTGCTTTATGAAATTTTATTACTGTTGAAAATTTATGACCTTTTATATTTACAATATTTGCTCTCGAAAGATAAAATTGACCTAAAAAAAGAAAAAAAGCAGCAACAGTAAAAAGAGATATTATTTGTTTTAATATCGTTCTTGATTCAAAATCCCCAAAAATCATATATAATAAAGGTATAGCTAAATACAAAATAAAACCTGGAACTAAATATTGTTTTTTATTATTATCTTTCATTATTACCCCCAAGAAACCATTACTGCTATAGATTTAATACTGTCTATAGTTATTGCATCAACAGGACAACTCATTCTACAAAGATGACACATTTGACAATCTTCGGGATAAGCAATATATGCTTTATTGTTTATAGTGCTTAATCTAATTACATCAGTTGGACAAGCTTGAACACACTCCCCACATCCTATACAACCATCAATACTTTTAATTGACATACTTCTCTCCTAAAAAACATTAATAGAGTTAATTTAATTTGAATGTACATAATATTTATTTATTTAGCTTCCAATCTGACCGCTATGGAATTATTTTTTATCTAAATAGGTCCATTTGGAGAAAAATAGAATAATTTAGAGAGAAAATATAAATTTATATCATATTTTTATTTTATTGAAACAAAATCAATGCAAAAAATATCTCTATGAAAAATAATATTTTATAGTGAAAAAACTTAAAATCTATGGTACTTTATAATAAGAAAGAAGTTTTTTATAGAAGAATATAAAATATCTTTGGACATAAGTTAGTTTTATTTGGATAATAATTTATATTTTCTAAAGTAAATTAACTTAATAAATGTTAATGTTATAATGATAATTTGCTGTATTTTTGAAAAAAAGTGTGTTTTTTTAGTGAAATTTATGCCACATTATCTTATTTTTCTTGTGTAAAAGCATAATCTTTCGTATTATAATATAATAGATATAAAAAGGGATGGCCGTAATGAAGGAAAAATTTAAGAAAAGATTATCATTATTGATATTACTTATTACTTTTGTTTCTATAGAAATGTTTGCTTTTCAATTTTCACCACTTGAACAGACTTATACTCCAACAGGGGCTGGAAACACAAAAACCTATACTATTGTTAATGATAGTAATGATTCTATTGCTGTAGAAATTTCAGCATTGACTAGAAGTCAAGATTCATTAGGAAGAGAAGTGAATTCACCTGCGACTCAATATTTTTCTATTGTTCCAAATAAAACTATTGTAAAACCTCAAAGCTCTCAAATTATAAGAGTTCAATATAGAGGCCCACAAACAACTACTTCTGAATTAAGTTTTAGAATTAAAGCAGAACAAGTACCATATTCTAAAGGTAAAAATTCAGATGATAATAGTATGTTTAATTTTCTTTATGTATATACAACTAGTGCATATGTTGAGCCTTCAAGCGTAGTTGAAAATATATCTGTAAGACAAGTTGCACCATCGAGTAAAATTGTTGAATCAACAGATGATGAAGGCAATGTAACAAAAGAAAAAGTTGAAACTATGGCAGTTACTCTTTCTAATTTAGGAACTGTTCACCAATTATTAACTAATGCTTCTCTTATTGTTCAAGATAGCAAAGGAAATACTGTAAGATTACAAGGTGATGCTCAATTATCAGGTCTTACAGGTACAAATATTTTAGCAAGAAAAACTGTAACACTACACATTCCTTGGCCAAGTGATTTATCACGAGAATCAGGTGTGAAATATAAGAGTAAATTCGATTATAACTAAAGCTGGAGAGAATCTTGCGAAACACCCAAAGAATAGGAATTTCTAAAGTTTTTCGACTAACTTTTTTGTTAGTTTTCATATTTTTAGTAATTATTTTATTAGCAAAATCTTGTTTTGATAATACTGCAAATATGAGTGAAAAAGAAGAGATTCCTATTTTAATTAGTGATACTAAATATATACAAGAGAATGGTAAAATAGATGTAAATCAAGAGAGATATTATTATGATTTAGGTTTATTGCCACCAAGAGAATTGCCCGACATTTATACTATTAGTAGTTCAAGTTCTATTAATGATGAAAACGAAGAGGCAAATCTTTTTATCGACAAAATCACTAAAGATAATTTTAGTAGTAGTTTATTTAATGATATTGAATTTGATATAAATCGTGAAAGTATTAACTCAAAAATTAATAAAGCTTTAGAAGAAAAATTCCCTAAAACAGAACTTAAAAATAATAATACAGATGAGCAATTACAAGAAATAAATGACATCTTTGAAACAGATAACTATATAGAAAATGATGAATCAATAATTGATTTTGAGGATAAAATTGAAAGTGTAGATGATAATCAAGGCTTAAATCTTGGATTTGTACAAACAGATTTTGATGATGATCAAGAATTTGTTGAAGAAGAAGCTATATTTGAAGACGATACAAAAGATGTGATAGATGATACTTTTGAAGATGATTTCTTTGATACTGACTTTGAAGATGATTTCTTTTTTGAAGATGATTTCGCAGATGATTTCTTTTTTGATGGTGGCTTTGTAGGTGATTTAGGAATTCCTTTTGAACCGCTAATATTTGCACCATATATTCAAACACAAGAGGAATTTGATTTATTTAATGTAACTGAAGAAGAAAGCAATGAATTCGATGATGACTTCTTTGATGATTTCTATATTGCTGGTGAAAGTGATGAAGCTCTTTTTGAAGATGGTATTTACTTTTTAACTTTATTTGTTAATGACGAATTAGTAGGTGATGTTGAGACAAAGTTAGAAGGAAGTGTTTATTCAATTGGGGCTAATAGCCTTGAAGAAAATGTAAGTGGTTTATTAAGTGATTATGGTAATCAAAGATTATTTAATAGAGGTGTTGAATATTATACTATTGAAGAATTAAACGAATTAGGTATTGAAGCTGAAATTGATGTTGTTGCCTTTGAAGTGTATTTAGTATTTGGTGTTGATGATATGCCTCTAAGATATCTTCCTGTTGCACAAGTTGAAAAAAATACTTTAATTGAGAGAAATGAAAAATATGGTATCTCTGATGCACTAGTATTAAAACAAGACTTTATATCTGGTATTTCTACATTAAATTTAACAGGATCTTATTCTTATGGCTCTGCAATAAGTAATCCTTATTTTAACACAACATTAAATATTAATAATTCTATAAATGTTGGTAGTGTTGCTTTTTCATTTGCAAATAGTTTGAGATATTATGCAGATTCAACTCAAAGTCTTTTTGAGTATGATGCAACAGATTGGAATGGAACTTATTATATTAGAGATGATAATTTAAAAATTACTTTTGGTAATGTTGGATCTTCGTTAGGAACAAATGGCACACCAGTAGGGTTTACTGTTGAGAAAAACTATTCTTATGGAACAGGAGAACCTTTGTCTCATCAATATACTAGACGATATACTTTAGAATCTGATTCTTTGATGTATATATATATCAATGAAGAGGATGAAGTAATCAAAAAATTACGTAAAGGTGAATATATTTTACAAGATTTCCCACTTGATCAGGGGGCTAACCATATTAAAGTGAAAATCGTACCTGATGATATTAATTATCCTATTCAATTAGATGAATTTAATATCCCTTATGATACGAGACTTTTATCTTTAGGTGATTATTTATATGGATTTAGTGCAGCGATAAGTAAGAGTGAGCGAGAAGATGATTCAACAAACTTCTTTAGATTACCTTATTTAGATGCAAAGTGGTATGATTATGATTTTACTGATTTTGATACTAAATTCTTTTTAAATGTAGGATTATCTCATTATTTTACATTAAACAGTTCCTTCGCTTATGGTAGTAAACAATTTAAAGCCACCTTTGATGGTATTCTTGCAACTATGAGTGGACCGTTTACAGGATCTCTTTCCTTTGACTTTACAAGAGAATATACTCCAATTGTTCAAGCTTCTATTTCTCATAATCTAGATACAATAATAGGAGATGTAAGTACTTCTATGCTTCTGAATCTACCTGTATGGGATGCTAGCGATAATTCTCTTGAAACTCCAAGTAGCCTTGAAATTAATTTAGGACATAGCCTAGATATTGAGAATTACCCACCGTTAAATACGAATATTAAAGCAGGAATCTCTAATGAGGGCTTAGATTTTTCTACAACTTTTTCTTCTAATTATGCACCATTACCTGGCGTTAGTTTATCAAGCACTTTTACTATGAAAAAAAATGCTGGTTCTTCTGATTTAGACTTTACTCTTCAACTTGGACTTGGTTTTTCATTACATAATGATTACAATACTTCAACTTCAGTATCTTCCTCAGGCTCTGCAAGTCATTCTATATCTTATAAACCAACTAACTTTGATTCAATACAATTTAATTTGGGAGGAATTCAATATTTTGATTCTACACAACCAACGATTAGTGCTTATTGGCAACATGTAGGTTCTTTCTATTCTACCTTTATAAGACATAATATTTCTAAAAACTTTACGACATATGATACTTCAGCTTCTTTATCAACTTCAGTTTTCCACTCAGGTGGTCTATTTGCTATAGATCAAAATGTTTCTTCTAATTTCTTAATTATTAGACCTGAGGGAGAGTTCAAAAATAATCCTATTTCAATTGGTAAAACTAATAGTTCAGATTTAGATGAATTAAATCCTATATTTGGTAATGTTGTTTATACAAAATTAGGGGCTAATCAAAAAAATAATTTAATAGCTTATGGATCTACAGAAAGTTTGTACAGTTCTGGAGCTTCATTCTCATATGAGCTTTATCCATCAACAAGTAGTGGTTTTTCAGCAAGAATATCTTCTCCAATTTCTTATACAGTAAGTGGTGTATTATATATGAGTGATGGAACACCTCATGTACAATACTCTTCTCCTGTATATAATATTAAAGTTGATGATAATGGTGTTGAGTATATTGAGACAAATGAAGATTTATATTTATTTACAGATTTAGATGGTCGCTTTATTTTATCAGATGTTAAAGAAGGTACTTATCTATTTGACATGGCAACTGATAATAATAGATGGTATGGATTATATTTTGTTATTGAAGACACAGGCGATTTAGATAAAAAAGTTGTATTATTAGAAGATTATCAAGTTGTAGCCTCTGATGATATTTCACTTGCATTTGATATTGAAGAAGATGAAGGAGCTTCAAGTGAAAATGTTTTTGGTGATTCTTTTGCATCAGATTATGTTGATATTGTTAAATTAAATATTGATAAATATGAAAAAGAGCAAACCTTCTGGGATACAATATTCCCTCCTTTAGAAGAAGAATCTTTTGATGATTTTGCTTTTGCTGATACTGCATCTGATTGGCAAGATTCTTTAATTGACGATGATTTTGAAGATGATTTTGTCTTTGATGATACTGCCTTTATAGATACCGCAGAGGATTGGCAAGAAGCTTTAGGTGAAGAACTTGTAGAAACAGTTGTGGATGAAACAAATAATTTAAATCCAAACTACACTTATGTTCCTTAAGCAAAATACCATGATTTTTTGACACATTTAAGAATTTGTGTATCTATCTAAATAAAATATTTTATTTAGATATATTGACAGAGATTGTTCAATTCTTAATACTTATTCATTATAGGAGTCTTTACATGCAAAATGATATTATTGCAGAAATTATAGAAGTGGAAGAAAAAGCTTCTAAAGTAGTTGAGAAAGCCAAAAAGGATTCTGCTCATATAATTAATGATGCACAGATTAATGCTAATTCTTCACTAAAAAATGCTATTAAAGAAAAGAGAACTATTAATAATCAGAAACTTGAGAAGTTAAGAGTTGAAAATAGCAAAAAAATTAAATCATATGAAGATTCTGTAAAAAATTCAATTTCAATTGATTATTCTGAAATAGAAAAACTCAGTGACAATATTGCTGAAAAGATTTGCAATTCATCGGTATTTGACAAATGAGTAGCGCTGTAAATACTTATGGCTTTATTAATGCCAAACTTAGAGGGAAAATCGGAAAAATTAGAAATCCGAGATTACAAGACGACTTATTAAAAGCCGGAAGTTTAGTTGAGGCTATAGGTGTTTTAAAAGAACATGGATATGAGAATGCAGCTGATGTTTATGATAAGACAGGAGATTTGCAATTAGTTGAATTATCTTTATTAAATGATGAAATTAAAGATTTGATGAACGTTCAAAAATATTTAAAAGGCTATCCACGAGAATTAATTATATGCTTATTAACTAGAATTGAAGCAGAAAATCTTAAAAATTCAATTAGACTTTGGTATTCTTCAGCAATCCATAAAAGACCAATTTCATATAGAAGCGCTTATATCATCAAATCAAAGATTGTTAACGAAATAAATTATTCTAAAATCATTAATGCAATAACTTTTGACAATATTAAAGAAGGTGTAAAAGGAACTTTTTATGAAAAAATTCTTGAATCTTTTTCTTTGGAAGATATTGAGAGAGATGGTCTTTTTTGGCTAGAAGTAGCTATTGATTCTGCAGTTGTTGATTACATATATGATACTACTATTAAGTTAAAGAAAGATGATTATACAATTGCAATGAAATTATTTGAAATGGAAATTGATTTAAAAAATATAATCATATTAATAAGGTATGGTTGGTATCATCAAGAAGAAAGTGATAGTTTAAATAAAATTCTATATCCTTATTCTAAAGTATTTAAAGATTCTGCAACAAAAGCATATATAAATACAACTCCCAAAAATAGAAATGTTGAAACATTATTAAAAGGTAAATATAGCAACTTATCTTCATTTGTAAATGAGAGTGTTGTTGATAATAAAATAAGAAGAATAAATAAAATCAGAGATTTAGAAAAATATTTATATAAACAAAAGGGAAAGCTTTTTGAAAATTGTTTAGGAGGAAAGCCTTTTACTATTGGAACTGCATTAGCATATTTTTTCTTAAGAGAACAACAATATAGTTTGATTTGTGGTATATTAGGAAGTAAATATTATGGTGCTGATACTGAAGATATTAAAGGATTAATGTGATGAGTTTATTTACAGAAAATATGCGCTTATTAACAGCTGTGGTAATTGAAAATAAAAGTGATGAAGTAGTAAAGGCTTTATTAAGTATTGGTGCATTGGATTTTGTACAAATTACTAATCTTCCACCGGAGCAATTAGCAAAATTAAGTAAAAAAAGACCTAATTCTGATAGATTATCTATAGAAGATACTAGGCGTAGAATAGATAATTTATTGCGTCAAAGTGGTCGTCCAATTCCTAATTCTTCTCTTTTAAAAGTAGAAGATATGCAATATTTAGATATAAAGACATATAGAAAAACTTTAGATGAATTTAGTACCTCAATTTCTGAAATAAAAGAGCAACAAAAAAAACTAAATCAAGATTATGAAATATTAAATGAAATAAAACATTACATTAACATAAACAAAAGAGAGTTTATTGAAATTAGAGTTGGACAAATCAATTCTAATGTTGAAAAAATGAAAAAAATGCTTGCTGAATATAGTTTAATTCTACTAGAAAAAGATGAACATATTGCAACTTTAAGTTTGAAGAGAGATTCTGCAAATATTACTCAAGTTTTAGATATGTATAGATGGGAAGAATGTGATGATAAAAATATTCAACAAAATCTATCATTAGATGTAATTGAAGAATTAAATAAAAAACTTGATTTTATTAATGAAGAGAAAGAAAAATTAGCTATTTTAATTCAAGAAAAGATTCAAGAAAAAGAGCCTGAATTAATTAGAATTTGGTGCAATTTGCGTTTACATGAATTATCAGATCAAATTAGATCATATTTTAAATACACTAAAAACACTACTTTGTTCTCGGGATGGGTTCCTGATAAATTTGCTGATGAAGTAGCAAGTGCAATTTATAGTGCATCCGAAGGTCAATGTATAATTGATCAAAGTGAAGCTAGAGATGTTAAATCTAAAAATATTCCAGTAGAAGTAAAAACTCCAAAATTCTTTAAACCTTTTGAAAAGATGGTTAAAAATTATGGGACTCCTGAATATGGAACAATTAATCCAACTTGGTTTGTAGCTATAGCATATTTATCTATGTTTATGTTGATGTTTGCAGATTTGGGACAAGGTTTTGTTTTATTATTAATCGGATTATATAAAACATATTCTTATAAAAAAAATCCTATGAAAGAAGATGGAATGTTAAATCGAAATGTATCTGTATTATTAATTTATCTTGGTATTTCTTCAATGATAGGTGGCATTTTATTTGGATCAACTTTTGGATTTAGTATTTTTCCAGCTTTATGGTTTAATTACCATTCAGTTGTAAATGGAACTGCAGCATTAGGAACCCCTGTTCAAAATGTATATGATGTATTAGGTATAGCTATAAAATATGGTATAGCCATTGTTTTTATTGGGCTTGTAATAAATTGGATAAATCTTATTAAAAAAGGCAAAATTATAGATTTTGTATTTTCTAGACAAGGCATTGCAGGTGCTATGATGTATGGAGTTGGTATATATATTGGCTCTTCTTATGTGTCTAGTGGTTATAAAAGCTTTCCATCTGATAATTGGATTTTTACACTATTAATTATTGGAGCTATTTGTTTATTATTAAAAGAACCTTTGGAATATATAAAACACAAAAAAGAAGGTAAGAATGTAGGTAAAGTATCTTCTATGATTACTAAATCTATAATGATGTGGCCAATTGAATTATTAGAAACATTTACAGGTTATATGTCAAATACTTTATCCTTTATGAGGGTAGCAGGCTTAGGTATTGCTCACGTTAGTCTGATGGGAGCTTTTGAAGTATTGGCCGAAGGACCTGGAATGACAAGTGTTTTTGGAATCTTAATATTAATATTAGGAAATCTCTTAGTAATAGCTTTAGAAGGATTATCCGCAGGTATCCAAGCACTAAGACTTAATTATTATGAGTTCTTCACGAAATTTTTTACTGGAAAGGGTATTGCTTATTCTCCAGTTAGTTTACGCTCTACAGAGCGATAAATATATTTATATAGGAGGGTCGTATATGACCAATATTGCCTTTAGAAGAAAGGTTAAACTTTCAATTATTGCAACCTTGTTAATGATGGGTGCTTCAGCATTTGTATTTACTCCAAGTATTTTTGCATCAGGAGCTATTGATGTAGCAAATCCACAAACTGGTATGATTTGTTTAGCTGCAGCATTAGCTTTTGCAATGGGTGCTTTAGCAGCTGGTATTGCAATTGGGAATGTAGGTTCTGCTGCAATGGGTGCAATTAGTGAAAAGCCAGAATTAGCATCTCAAGCATTAATATTTATTGCTTTAGCAGAAGGTTTAGTTGTTTTTGGTTTTATCATTGCATTGATGATATTAGGAAAAGCATAATATGCGATATTTTGTTATAGGCGATGAAGATACTGTATTAGGTTTTTCTCTAGTTGGAGTATCTGGAATCCAAGCAACTAATGAGCAACAAGCCATCAAAGCATGGCAAAGTGCATTAAGCGATGAAGAAAATGGTATAATTATTATTACAGAGCCAGTTGCTAATTTAATTAAATCAACGGTAGATAAATATCTATTTTCTGAAATGTTTCCATTAGTTGTTGTAATATCTGGTCCTGATGGTCAAAAAGGAAAAGATTTAAGGACTATGGTAAATGAAGCAATTGGTGTAAGCCTATAATAGGAGAAAAATTTTGGATTCTGATAATAAATTATTAAGAGGAATTGAAGAAGAAGCTGAAAATAGAGCAAAAAAAATCATTAGTGATGCAGAGCAGAGAGCTCTATCAATTTCAATTCAAAATGATCACAAGATTGAAAAAGAATTAGCAAAAGAAGATAAAGAATTTGAAAATCGTGTTCAAGTTGAAAATCTGAAAGTAAAATCAGCAAAGAAAGCAGCTGAAAGAAAGGCTGAATTAACTATATTAGAGAAAAAATACAATTACCTTTATTTTTCAATAAAAGAGAAAATATATTCTAATATTGAAGGAGAAAAAGGGAAATCTTTATTAGAAAAATGGATTTTAGAAGCTGTATTAGGTCTTGGCTTAAATGAAGCTAAGATAGCTTTTTCAGCAAATTGTCTTGTTGATGAAGTTATGTTGAATAATGTAGTTGAACGAGCAAAAAAAGATTACAATTTAGATTTAAAATTGCAGCTAGATTCTAGAAGATTAATTGATGCTGGTGTAGTTGCATCATCAATCGATGGTAAAATTTCTTTTAATAATCAAGTAGAGATTAGAATGAGAAGATTTGATAAAGATATAAAGAAAGCAATTCAGGAGGGCTTATGTCCATAAGAATTATCGGACATGTAAAAAGAGTAAATGGTCCAGTTATTACAGTATGTGATATTACAGATGCTCAAATGCTCGAACTTGTTAGAATTGGAGAGCAACAATTAGTCGGAGAAGTTGTTAAACTATTTGATGAAGAAGCTATTATACAAGTATATGAAGATGCTACAGGTATAAAACCTGGAGATAATGTTTATGGATCAAATATGCCTTTATGTGTTGAACTAGGCCCCGGTATAATTGGTTCAATTTATGATGGTATACAAAGACCTTTAGAAAAACTAGAAGAAGCAAGTGGAACTTTCATTGCCAGAGGATTAACTTTTGATGGCATTGATCATAAAAAATTATGGAGATTTATTCCAACTGTGAAAGTTGGAGATACAATAACAGCTGGGATGATAATTGGTGAAGTTCAAGAAAGTGAAACAATTATTCATAAAGTTTTAGTTGAACCAACAATTAAAAAAGCTGTTGTTCAATCAGTTGTTAAAGAAGGTGAATATACAGTTGAAGATACTTTGATAGTTGCTGTTCAAGACACAGGGGAAGAAAAAAAACTTTGTATGCTTCAAAAATGGCCTATCAGAAATCCAAGACCTGTTAAACAAAGATTACCTTTTGAAGCACCATTAATAACTGGACTTAGAGTAATTGATACACTTTTCCCAATTGCAAAAGGTGGAACGGTTGCTATTCCTGGTGGTTTTGGAACAGGTAAAACAATGACACAACACTCCATAGCTCAATGGTGTGATGCTGATATTATTGTATATATTGGCTGTGGAGAAAGAGGGAATGAAATGACTGATGTACTTAGAGAATTCCCTCAGTTAATTGATCCAAAAACAAACAAGAGTTTGATGGAAAGAACTATCCTTATTGCAAATACTTCAAATATGCCGGTATCAGCAAGAGAAGCATCTATTTATACAGGAATTACAATTGCTGAATATTATAGAGATATGGGTTATGCAGTTGCCATTATGGCAGATAGTACTTCTAGATGGGCAGAAGCTCTTAGAGAACTTTCAGGAAGAATGGAAGAAATGCCAGCAGAAGAAGGTTTTCCTGCTTATCTAGCTACAAGAATTGCAGAATTTTATGAAAGAGCGGGTTTAATGCAAACTCTTTGTGAAAAAGAAGGCTCTGTTTCTGTTATTGGTGCTGTATCTCCACCTGGAGGTGATTTTTCAGAACCAGTTACTATGCATACAAAACGTTTTGTAAGATGTTTCTGGGGATTAGATAGATCACTCGCTTCATCTAGACACTATCCAGCTATTAGTTGGACTCAAAGTTATAGTGAATATTTAGAAGATGTAAAAGCTTGGTGGAATGATAAAAGTGAAGGCTCTTGGCAGTCTAATAGAAAAGAAATAATGGAATTATTACAAAAAGAAGAGAGATTACAACAAATTGTTAAATTAGTTGGAGCTGATGCTCTCCCTGATTCACAAAATTTCATATTAGAAGTTTGTTCCTTATTTAAAAATGCTTTTCTACAACAAAATGCCTTTGATAAAATAGATAGATATTGCACAGTAGAAAAACAAATTAGAATGTTATCTTGTATTTTAAGATATTGGCATGTTGGTTTAGATGCTATTAATAAGGGTGTCCCTTTGGTAAAACTTAGAAGATTAAAAACAGTTCAAGAAATTTCTAAAATAAAATTCACTGTAAGCAATGATGATATTATTGAAATAGATAAATTAGAATTAAGACTAGAGAGAAGTATTGAAAAGCTTGGAGGTATTTATGAAGACTAATGATGAAAAATTAGATCAAAGATTATTAGCCGGTCGTGAATATCGCGGAGCAAGTCGAATTGATGGACCTTTAGTATATATGAAAAATACTCACCCAATTGGATATGGTGAATTAGTTGAAGTAGTTGCACCAGATGGGAGTCGTCGAAGTGGTCAAGTACTTGATACAAGTGATGATGTTGTTTGTGTTCAAGTATTTGAAGGGACAACAGGTTTAACTCTCCCTGGAACTGGTATGCACTTTTTAGGTGAACCTTTAACTTTATCAGTCAGTGAAAGTATGTTAGGAAGGGTAATGAATGGTCTTGGAAAATCACGGGATGGATCTCCTATTGCTCAAGGTGATTATGATAGAGATGTAAATGGTTCCCCAATTAACCCAACAGCTCGTATTTATCCTCGTGACTTTATTCAAACAGGTATATCTGTTATTGATGGAATGACAACACTTATCCAAGGTCAAAAATTACCAATTTTTAGTGGTAATGGTATGGCACACAACCAACTAGCAGCTCAAATTGCAAAGCAAGCAAAAGTTAGAGGTGGAGATAGTGACTTTGCTATAGTATTTGCTGCTATGGGTGTAAAATATGACGTTGCAAGATTTTTTATTGACTCTTTTGAAAAAAGTGGTGTTATTGATAATGTTGCCTTATTTTTATCACTTGCAGATGACCCATCTATAGAAAGAACAATTACACCAAGAACAGCTTTAACACTAGCTGAATATTTAGCATTTGATTTAGAAAAACAAGTTCTAGTAATTATGACTGATATGACAAACTATTGCGAATCTTTACGTGAAATCTCAACTTTAAGAGGTGAGATTCCATCTCGTAAAGGATATCCTGGTTATTTATATTCAAATTTAGCTGAGTTGTATGAAAGATCTGGTAAAATTAGAGGTAGCAAAGGATCTATTACTCAGTTACCAATTTTATCAATGCCAAATGATGATATCTCTCATCCAATACCAGATTTAACAGGATATATAACTGAAGGTCAAATTGTATTTGATAGATCCCTTCATTCCCGTGCTTTATATCCTCCAATAAACCCACTTCCATCGCTTTCAAGATTAATGAAAGATGGGATTGGAGAAGGAATGACTCGTGATGATCATCCACACTTGTCTAATCAACTATTTGCTTCTTATTCTCACGTTCAAGATGTTAGAAATTTAGCTTCAGTTATTGGTGAAGAGGAATTAACTTCTATTGATAAGCAATATTTGAAATTTGGTCAATTTTTTGAAAATAATTTTATAACTCAAGATTTTGAAGAAGATAGAAGTATTGAAGAAACTTTAAATATTGCATGGAAAGCTCTAGGCTTTTTACCTGCTGAAGAATTACAAAGATTGAGTGAAGATGAAATCTATGATCATTGGATGGAGAATGAAGACGAATGAGTGCGAACTTAGCCCCTACAAGATCTAATTTAATGAAGTTAGAAGACAACCTTAAATTTGCTACTTTAGGATATGAATTATTAGATCAAAAGAGACAAATATTGATATCTGAATTATTAGCTTTAGTTGACCAAGCTATTGATTATCAAAATAGAGTTGATAGTGCATTAGATACAGCTAGAGAAACTTTAAGTAAAGCTATAATAGAAATGGGAAGATTAAAGGTTGGAAACTTGTGTGGTTCTACAAATATCGATTATGATATTAGAGTATCGAACAGAAAAGTAATGGGAGTTTCTGTTCCTGTTGTTGATACTACCTTTGATGATAAGGGGCCTTATTTTTCTCAAGAAAGTTCAAATATTATTGCTGAATTAAGTATTCAACAATTTAGAGATACTTTAGAATTAATGGGAAGACTCGCAGAATTGAAAGTTTCCATAATGCGTTTAAGTAGAGAAGTGAAAAAAACTATTAGAAAGGTAAATGCTCTTGAAAAAATTTCTATTCCTGAAACTCAAGCTACTATTAAATATATGAAAAGTAGAATTGAAGAGAGTGAAAGAGAGAGTTTTATCTTATTAAAGAGTGTAAAAGATAGATTGGAAAAACAAAACAAAAGTAAGGGTTAAAAAAGATTTTAATTTGTAAAAATAGGAGGAATCTATGGCAGTACCTTTTAAACATATTTTAGCTTATATTGATGGAAGTGAGGAATCTATGTCAGCAATGATGTATTCAATTCTTTTAGCTAAACAAAATAAAGCAAAATTAGATGTGATGTATGTTGTAAATACGCGAGCATTATCAGAGCTTGTAAATGTTGGTATTTTTTTGGATTTAGAGAGAACTGAATATCAACAAGACTTGCAAAAAGATGCACAACGTTACTTAAAACATGCAAAAAAATTAGCTCAAATGAAAGATGTTGAAATTGAGTGTATTACTGAAGAAGGCTCAGCCCATAAAGTAATTAGAGAATATATAAGAAAAAATGATGTTGATTTAATATTAATTGGTGGTGTCAGTGGTATTCGCTCAAGAAGAGATGAATTAAATAGTGAAACTGATAGAATATTAAGGACTTCATCATGTCCGGTATTAGTAATCAGAGATGATGAAGATATTTGGCAAGAATTTGAATAATTAATTGTAATTATGTTGTTTATGTGTTTAGGTATAATTGATATATGATTTTATTTGAATTGTACTTAAAAACATATTAAAATATAAAAATAGTAATTAAAATAGGAAAATTATATGAATTTAATAGATGTATTAGAAGAAAATTTAATTAAAGTACCCTTAGTTAGTACTTCAAAAAATGATGTATTAGAAGAATTAGTAGATGTTTTAGCTGAAGGTAAAGGGTTTAGTATTCAAGAAAGAAATTCTGTTTTAGATGCAGTAATGAATAGAGAATCATTGGGGTCTACAGGTATTGGCAAAGGAATTTGTATACCTCATGCTCAAAGTGATGCCATTGAAAATATAAATGTTGTAGTTGGTATCGCTAAAGATGCAATAGATTTTGATTCACCTGACAATCTAAAATCAAAATTATTTTTCTTAGTAGTTGCATCAACTCATTCAGCTTCTTCTCATGTTGAAGTATTAGCTTCAATTGCTCGTTCTTGTTCTTCAGGAACTTTTAGAAGAATGTTAGAATCTTGTAAAAATTCAAAGGAAGTTGTTCAATTATTTAATGATTAGTAATTAGGAGAAATTAGTGAAATATATATTTAAAGATGGGGTTTGTTATGTCAAACTCAATGGTGTTCTTTATGATGAGGGAATGGAAAATATTGTAAAATTCCCTAAAAAGAAAAAAGTAGATTCATTTGAAATTCCTGAAGAAGTAAAAGAAATCGAAAGTTCCGCATTTAAAAATAATAAGAATATTAAAGAAGTAACTATATCTAAGAATGTAAAACAAATTGGAAATAAAGCTTTTAAAAAAAGTAAAAGGCTTAAATATATTATTATTCCAAAAGATGTAGTTAAAATAGGAAAAAGTAGTTTTGAAAAATGCGAAAAATTAAAAAGAGTAGAATTTGAAGGTGAAAATCTTGATTTAGGTAAAGCCATTTTTTCAGGATGTCCTTCTCTCTATGATGTTAAGCTTCCTTCAAAAATAGAAAAAATTCCACCATATTTTCTCAGTGATTGTTCTTCTTTAGAATATATTACTTTCCCAGAAAGTTTAAAATGTATTGGAGACTCAGCTTTTGTTTCTTGTGATAAATTAAAAGAGATATCATTGCCTACAAATTTAGAAAAGATTGGCGATTTGGCTTTTGAAGATTGCTCAAAATTATCTAAAGTGAATTTTAATAATAATCTTGAAGTTATTGGTAGTAGAGCTTTTAAAGAATGCAATTCTCTTGTTGAATTAACTATTCCAGAAAATGTTAAAAGTATTGGAAATGGAGCTTTCGAAGATTGTAAACATTTGAAAACAATTACTGTTCCTGAAAAATTAACAAAAATTGATGAATTAACTTTTCATGGTTGTCATAATTTAGATAATTTTAACTTTCCTGAAAAATTGAATATTATAAAAAGTTTTGCATTTTCAAGTTGTAGAAAAATAAAAGAAATTAAATTTAATGAAAATCTCAAGCAAATTGAAAGTTGTGCTTTTATAGGTTGCGTTTCGTTGAAAAAATTAACAATTGAAGAGAATTTAAAGGAAATTGGCAACAGTACATTTCAATATTGTTCTTCTTTGAAAGAAATTACAATTAAATCAATGAATTTAAAGTTTGGTACTTTAGTTTTTGATAGTTGTGATGAAATTAAAACAATTAATTTGTATAAAGGCTCAACAGCTGAAGAATATTTTATAAAAAAAGGATTTGAAGATAAAATCAACTATTTATAAATATTATAATATTTATTTTGTAAAACACCCAAAAAAAAATGGGTGTTTTATTGCTTTTTGTATCCTTTTAGTATAATTTTGCTTCTAAAGGTTTTCTATGAATAAATATATAAAAGGGATTTTTTTAACAAGCTTTTCATCAATAATGTTTGGATTAAATCCATTGTTTGTTACAACTCTGCAATTAAGCAACATGAATGTTTTTTGGACACTAATTGTGAGATTCGGTGGGAGTTTTTTATTCTTTTTTTTAATTGTAAATGTAAAAAACATAAAATATAAATTAAAAAAAGATATTATTTTCAAAGTTTTTTTATGTTCATTATTTTTTTTATTAACTTCCGTATTTTTAGTATATTCTTATACTCGAATGGCCTCTGGATTGACAACAGTTATACATTTTTTTTATCCAGTTGTAATAACCTTAATGAGTGTTCATGCTAAAAGAGAAAAATTTACTTTTGCTCTTGCAATATCAATTATTTTATCATTATTAGGTGTATATTTTGTTACTGATCCATCTCATTTAAAATTTGATAGCCTTGGAGTTATTTCTTCTTTGCTTTCTGCTATTACAATCAGTTTATATTTATTTATTGTAAATGATAAGGATGTAAAGGTGATAGATAATACAGTGTTTATGGTATATGTTAATCTATTTGCAATAATTTTATTATTCATAACTTCATTGATTATTCCTGCTCAATTTATGGCAATTTCTAAAATTTCTTATTCATCAGATATTATATTTGGAATTATAGGTTATATAATTGCTTCAGCTTTAGGGGCTTATTATTATGCTTATGGTACTAAAATTGTAGGTGGTCCTATAGCTGGAACAATTGGAGCTTTTGAACCTTTAACGGCTGTTTTAGTTGGAATACTTTATTTGGCTGAAAAATGTACAAACTTATATATTTTAGGTGTTATTTTAATCTTGTTATCTACAATAATAACTTCCTTATTCTCAGATAAAAAAACTACTGGTTAAATAGCAACAATTTTTCTGCAATATATTATAATTTACTTCTAATATAAATGGGTGTATTCTTTTAATATAAACATTAGGAGAATCTATGGATATTACTTTTTATGGCGCAGCAAAACATGTTACAGGTAGTTGTACATATATAAAATGTGGAGAAACTACTCTTCTTATTGATTGTGGTCTTCCTCAAGGTAGAGACGAGAAAGAAATGGGAACTGATTTCTTTTTTCGACCAGCAGAAATTGATTTTGTTTTATTAACTCATGCACATATAGATCATAGTGGAAGAATTCCTCAATTAGTTAAAGAAGGATTTAGAGGAGAAATTTGGGCTACTTCTGCAACAAGAAGACTTTGTGAAATTATGTTAAGTGATAGTGGACATATTCAAGAGATGGAAGCTGAATGGAAGAGTCGAAAAAATAAAAGAGCTGGTAAAAATTCAGTTGAACCTATTTATACTGTAAGTGATGCAAATGAAAGTTTGAATTATTTTAAAAGTACTGATTATGATAAAAGAGTAAAACTTACTGATTCAATTAGTTGTAGATTTGTTGATGCAGGACATTTGCTTGGTTCTTCTTCAATTGAATTATGGTTAGAAGAAGAAGGTAAAAAAAGAAAATTAGTATTTAGTGGTGATATTGGTAATTTTGATCAGCCAATAATTAAAGACCCTCATTATATTGAAGATGCAGATATTGTAATTATGGAATCAACTTATGGTGATAGACTTCATAAAAAACCTGAAGGAGCTGTAGGACATAATATTCCAACTATAGCAAGAGCAAGAGAATTAGCTAATTTAGTTCGTGATGCTTTTGATAAAGGTGGAAATGTTATAGTACCGGCTTTTTCAGTAGGTAGAACTCAAGAAATTCTTTATTTATTTAGATTTATTATTGAACATCAATTATTAGAAGATTATCCAGATATTCCTGTATTTGTTGATTCACCTCTTTCCGTGAAAGCAACACAAATTTTTGCATCCTCAATACAAGGATATTATGATGAAGAATCTATGAGATTGGTTCAACAAGGAATTAATCCAATATTGTTTAAGTCCTTAACAACTATTGTAGATGTTGAAGAGTCAAAAGCTTTAAATTCACGAAAAGAGCCATGTGTTATTATTTCGAGTAGTGGAATGTGTGAAGCTGGTAGAATTAAACACCATTTAAAGCATAATTTATGGAAAGCTGAAAGTGTTGTTATATTTAGTGGATATCAAGCTATTGGGACATTAGGAAGATCAATATTAGATGGAGCAAGGCATGTTACTATATTTGGTGAGCAAATTGATGTTAGATGCAAAATTAAATCTCTTCAAGGAATATCAGGTCATGCTGATCAAGAAGGCTTGTTGCAGTGGATTAAAAACTTTAAACAAAAGCCAAAACAAATTTTTATTAATCATGGAGAAAATGAAGTTGCATCATATTTTGCTTCAATTGTATCAAACCAATTAAAAATAAAAGCTTATGCACCTTCTTCTTTAGAATCATTCTCATTATTAGATACATCAGTATTGCCAATACAGAGTGAATCTAAACTTCCATCTACAATACAGAATCAATTGTTAGAGGCTGTTTCTGAATTAATAGTAGAAAGAGAATCTCTTGAAAGTGTTGTTTCTCGTATGGTTGCTGCAAGTAAAAAAGAAGAGCTTCGTGAAAAAGATGCAATCCGTTTAACAAATGCTATTGAAAGATTAAAAAGTGATTTAGAAGATTTATCTGAAAAATGGTGTGGTGATTGTAATTAATAAATAATTAAAATATTAAATCAGTTATTTAAATTCTTATAAGGATAAGAATTAAGGTTTTTGTGTGATAAAAAATATATTTTTTTTAAAAAAAGTGTTTACAAAAAATCAATCTCATGATATATTCACGATTGTGTTCAACGAAATGAGCTAAGTCTTGAAAGTTACACATTTAGATGTTGGATTTTCAATATTTGGTATCTGTGTCGAACATTTTTTATGAACTTAATTCATAAAAAGTTATTTGAAATTACGAGCGTAAGGGAAGAGAAAATAGAAAGCATTTTTTTAAAGCTATTAAGCATTTAGAGGGCTTTCTGTCAATTCAAAA
>NPIG01000206.1_pt1 | contig 62873 bp, 66 predicted proteins | sample 8637441 | NCBI WGS metagenome assembly NPIG01 (sample SAMN07420675, study PRJNA396082) | bioreactor metagenome | isolation source: sample BR6 brine-fed electro-methanogenic bioreactor BR | place: Japan: Kochi | collected 2016-06-14
GATCATCGAGTTGGGCAGAGGCCGCATCAGCATCCGTCTCGATGAAGAAGTTAGCAGCTGTTGTCGCTCCCCGCTGGAAGGGATTTGCATGTGGTATCCGTTTTGAGACGAACGTGATCCAGTGGCCATAATCCCACCAGGAGAGGACACCATATGCCTCAGGAGGATATTCATACACACCACGCATCTGGGGAGTATCAAAGATCTCATAATAATCCACACCGGGATCCGGCGTATTCTCCCCCATCCAGGTGAGCGCAGCCTTCCAGTCACTGTTCATCCCACCACCGACATTTGAGCCGAGGGTATAATTCGCTGTTGCGCCGGAATGTACAAAGAGGAGTGCAATAGCAACCGTCACAACAAGGAGACCGACCCGAACCGGGCTGGCCGGAGAAGGTGCAGGGGGTTTCTTCTGTGATTTCTGTTTCTGCTTCTTCCCTTTCTTTCCCCCATCTTCAGGAGCCTCCAGCGGGACTTCAGGCGATACAGCCTGCTCTGTTGGCGTCAGAATCTTCTCGATCCCAGTGAGCCTGAGGAGATCACGCCCCCCAAACTGCATTGCTGCACCAACTGCAAGAGCGGCCATCAGTGCGATATTTGCGGCAAGGTAGTACTCAAAGCGAACCTGCCGGGTGGTTGCGAGGAAGATCAGGGCAAACCAGATTAAGGTAAAAAGTGCCGGAGCATCATTCTGTTTCCAGATGCGGTAGAGTAGATAGATGATACCACCAGCGACAAGGATCCAGCCCCATGAAAAGACAGATACAGCATTTGCAAACTGCCAGGGCATCGCCTCCTGTACGGTGAGAACCACAGCATGCATCCCAAAGACAGCAGTAAACTGACCGATATACCCCCCAACAAGGGTTGGGAAGGCCAGAAGGCCAATAACAAGAGAGCCAATGGATACACCGGCAAGTGCTCCGGGATAATAGTACCAGGGCCGATCTGCCAGATAGCGTGAGATGCCATAAAGGAGGAGTGTTCCGATAATAATCAGACCATAAACAACGATGCTCCCGGGGCCATAGCTCCCAACAGAGAGGCCAGGTGATTTCAAACCAAACGGAATGATTCCAAGAATAACCACCAGGAACGTGACACAATTTGTCAGGACAAGATAATCAGATCCCTGCGTCCGTATATGATCCAGGATCATCTGCACAAGCGTATAAACAGCAACGATGAAACCAAACATCACCATCGTCGTCATGTTGTAATGACCAAGGAGAAACGCAAAACCTGCAAGCGCCGGATAGATCAACACCGGGTTCTTCAGGCTCGATAGATCAGAAAGCGTCACCCCGCTCTCCTTCAGTTTCATCAGCGCGATTATGAAACACAAACAGAAGAGAGCCGAAAAAAGCGTCTCTCCGATATGATGATCCACAAACCCAAAGAGCGACCGGTACGCATACTGCCCGCCGACAATTGCGATAAAACCAGCAGACACAAGCCCCGTCTTCCAGTCCACAAGCTTAGCGCCAAGTCCGTACATCACCGGCACCATCGCAACCGCCATGAGTGGCGGGAGGAAGGATGCGACATACATTATCTCCGGGCGGGTCGACGCACCGGCAAGAATCACCAGAACAACCGCAAGCAGCCGGAAGAGCGGGCCCCAGTAGATCACCTCCCCTAACGGGAAGTGCGTCATCGGATCAAACCAGGAGTAAGCCGGGAAGTCAAGTGCCATCTGTTCGATCTGGCGGAGGCTGTACCAGGGATCGTTTCCGAGGAGATTGACCCAGTTCTCTGAAACGATCCGAGGGATCGGGAGTGTCCTCAGCCAGAATGTAAGATAAGAAAAAGCAAGTAAACAGACGCCGATGAAAGAGTATCGGAGTCCATTTTTTGATAGTATAGTATTCAGATCCTTTGGCATCAGATTATTCTATGTATTTGATCATAATATACTGGATCATTCATCCTCTTTCTCCACCCCTTCGAGCACCATAGAGCACCTCTTCGATCACCGTTTCAAACTCAGCAGCTTTCCTCTTCCAGGAGAACTGAGAGAAATCAATCGTATACACCATCCTCTCCAGATAGATCCTCCTGATCTGATCGATAAACTCAGCAGGAGTACGGTATATATGAAGATGCGGCCCCCCGATCGCCTCAACATCAGGGATCGGGGTTGAGAGGATCGGGCGGGAACAGGCACTGTACTCAAAGAACTTATTAGGAAGTGCAATCTCCACCCATTGCGGTGGAGAAAGCGGAATGGTGCAGACATCCATCGCATTCATGTAGAGTGGCAGCTCATCATATCGTTTTCCTCCGGTAAAGGTAACGATATCAGCAAGGCCAAGAGATGCAACAAGCCCTTTCAGCTCATCGATATAATCGGTGAAGAGCGATCCCCCAACAATAAGTAAATGAATTTCAGGACAGAAGGATCGGATCTCAGGCAACATCCTGATCAATTGATCAATCGCATACCAGCGCTCGACACTCCCTGCAAAGCCGATCACAAAACTCTCTGGATCAAGTCCGATCTCTCTTTTACATGCCTCCAGATCCCGTGGATAGAAGAGATCGGTATTCACCCCGTTTGTGATGAGCCCGGCAGAGAATCCAAATCCAGCAAGCTGACGAACAAGAGAGGGGGAAACGGTCGTCACCCTTGTACTATGGGAGAGATTCCATCGGGTAATCTTCCAGACAGTCGACCGGATCGCCTCTTTCAGGAAAGGGTTTGTATAATATGCAGCGGCAGAGTCAGGGAACCAGTCCTTGAGATCAAAGAGGACGGGGACATCATGCTTCTCTGCCGCCCGAATCATCGCAGCTCCGGCGAGGACATGTGCCCCAACAACGATATCAATATCCTCCTCCCTGATGATCCGGTCGATCACCCTGAAATGATAGGGGGCATTCAGCGTGTAATGGAGAAGCGGGCTCTGGAAGGGAAAGAGCGTCGCCTCATGCACCTTCAGCCGGGTCTCCCGTTCCTCCCCCCGGCTGACATGGAAATGCGGCACATGGACATCATGCCGGAGTGCCAGTTCCTCGCAGATATAATGGTGACGGGATGGGATCGGGTGATGGATGTAATCCTGCGTTGACACAAGAAGAATACGCCGTCTCTCACTCATCGATCAGATCACTCCGGTTTTATTCCAAAAACTCTCAGCAAACAGATCCAGATCCCGGATTCTATCAGATCGCCGTGAATCGTTTGGGTACGCTATATGCATGATATCCGTTTTGTACCCGGCATTAATAATTCTGCCACACAGAAGAGAGAAACTTCAAACCAGATACCCCCATATTCCCCACATCCCGGAATACAGATGCTGTTTTACGAGATGAACACAGATAGTACATAAAGATATGTTGGGGTCATTCAGATGGATGTTGGTGTTATCGGAGTAGGAGTAATGGGCAGAAATCATGCCCGGGTCTATAGTGAACTGAAAGAGGTCGGTTCGACCTATGTCTTCGACCTTGATACAAAGAGTGCTGAGACGATTGCTGCCCAGACGGGAGCCGAGGTCTGTTCTTCGATTGAAGAGCTGCTCAGGAAGGTCGATCTCGTCTCGCTCGCGGTCCCCACCCGGTTCCACTTCGAAACAGCTAAACAGGTGATTGCATCCGGCGTACATACCTTAATAGAAAAACCGATCTGCGCCACTGCTGCCGAGGCAGAGCAGCTGATACAGGAGATTCCTGATGGGATTGTTGTTGGTGTTGGGCATATCGAGCGGTTCAACCCGATCGTTCCTGAGATCAGAAAGATTGCGACCGCACCCCAGTATGTCGCCTTCCACCGGCACAACCCCGCATCCGGCCGGATCACCGATGCCTCGATTGTTGAGGATCTGATGATCCATGATATCGACATCCTCTTCAATGCCTTCTTCCCGGATCAGGAGTATTCCCTCTCGGCACGGGGGAACGGCGATATCTCGCTTGTCCTTGGATCCATTGATACCACCTCCTTTTACCTCTCTGCCTCCCGGAAATCTGCCAAGAAGATCCGATCGATCTATATCGAGGAGGAAGAGCGGACCATTGAAGGCGACTTCATGACCCAGGAGATCTTTGTGTACCGGAAACCGGAGACCTATGATCAAACAAACGGCCTCTACCGGCAGGAGAATATCATCGAGAAGGTGCTTGTCAACAAGGTCGAGCCTCTGAAGGTGGAGCTCCAGGCATTTGTCCGGGCTGCCCGGGATGGCAAACCATTTGAGGTGACGCCTGAGCAGGGGCTGTTGAATCTCCGGATCTGTGAGGCGATCCAGCGGGAAACCTCAAGGTAAAGGGAAAGTGGAATAGAGATTGATCATACCTGAGAAGAGTATAGTACCCTGTTCGCATGTCAGCACAGTTCATGATGGAGATATTCAATGAAAAAACAGACTGAATCAGCCAGTGACAGGGGTCTATCCGAATCACGTACAATGGACGTATGTGATGCAGAAGAGGATCCTGCCTAAGGGATCTCTTCCCTTGCAGTTGATACAGGTATCGAGGATCTCGCGATCGAGCATGACCACTACCTCTATGGGACCCCAAAACGTGGCTGCCACATAGAATGAATATACAATTCGTATGAAAGGAAGACCATGACTGACCATCACCAAAAAAACCACCAAAACCAACTCACAACAATCATCAATAAACGTGGCCCGATCAGAACCATCGGCGTCATCGGGATGGGCTACGTCGGCATCCCTGCCGCCGCACTCTTCGCCGATGCCCCGGAATTCCAGAAAGTCTATGGTTTTCAGCGGGATTCGAAAAGCTCAGGCTACAAGATCGGGATGATCAACCGTGGCAAGTCACCGCTCGACAAGGATGAACCGGAGCTTGAGGAGCTGATCCACAATGTCGTCACGACAGGGAAATTTGAATGTACAGCAGACTTTTCAAAGATCGCCGACTGTGATGCGGTATGTCTCGCTATCCAGACGCCGTTTGCAGACCCAAAAGATCTCATCCCGGATTTCAGGCCACTCGAAGAGGGGCTCAGACAGACAGGAAGATACCTCACCGAGGGAACACTTGTTGTCCTTGAGTCAACAATAACCCCCGGCACCACCACAGGGATGGCGAAGGAGATCCTCGAAAAGGAGTCCGGACTTGTCGCCGGGAAGGACTTCGCCCTCGCCCACGCGCCGGAGCGGGTGATGGTCGGCCGGCTCCTGAAGAATATCAGGGAGCACGACCGGATTATCGGCGGGATCGATGATCCAAGTACCAGGCGCGCAATCGAACTCTATACACCTGTGCTGACAACCGGCAGAATCATCCCGATGACAGCAACTGCTGCCGAGGTGACAAAGACTGCAGAAAACGCCTTCCGTGATCTCCAGATTGCTGCTGCCAACCAGCTCGCACTCCACTGTGAGGCGATGGGCGTCAATGTCTACGATGTGCGTGCAGGCATAGACTCGCTCAAAGGGGATGGCATCACCCGCGCCATCCTCTGGCCCGGTGCCGGGGTCGGCGGCCACTGCCTCACCAAGGACACCTGGCATCTTGAACGGGGTGCACAGATGCTCGGTGGAGAACTCTGGTATCCACACGGCCAGCATTCGATCTTCGGGGTTGCCCGCGCAATCAACGACTTCATGCCCTCCCATATGGCACAATTAACGCGGGATGCACTCAAACGGGCAGGTAAAGACGTTGCAGGATCACATATTGCCCTTCTCGGCTGGGCATTTATCAATGATTCAGGCGATGCCCGGAATACCCCCTCTGAACCATTTTATGAAGAGATGGAGAGGTGTGGTGCCAGAATGATGGTACATGACCCCTTTGTTGCAGATGATGAAGCGAGTGTTCCGATAGAATCTGATCTGAATGCAGTTCTCCGCGCAGCAGATGCAATCGTCCTCTTCACCGGCCATTCTGAATACAAACAACTCGATCCGCGCGTCACCAGAACACTTCTGGGTCCGGATCACCCGGTGATCGTCGATGGACGCAATGTCATTGACCCCGATGCCTTCATCAACGCTGGTTTCATCTACAAGGGGATCGGGCGTGGCGACAGGAACAACCATACGGTGGTATAATGATCCCCATAGCACAACCTGAAATCGGAGAGGAAGAGATCAACGCAGTAACAGAAGTTCTTCGATCCGGCATGCTTGCATCCGGCCCAAAGGTAACCGCCTTTGAAGAGGCATTTGCCGGATATTGCAATACATCATATGCCATTGCAACCTCAAACGGCACCACCTCACTTCACGCAGGTATGCTCGCCGCCGGGATCTGCCCCGGTGACGAGGTAATTGTGCCTGCCTTCACCTTCTTTGCAACCGCGAGCACGATTGCAATGTGTGGAGCAACACCGGTCTTTGCGGACGTTGATCCCAGCAAATTCACACTGGATCCGGCAGCTGTTGCTGAGGTAATTACCGCAAAAACAAAAGCGGTGATGGGCGTCCACCTCTTCGGCCAGCCATTTGACATTAATGCACTTCAGGAGATCTGTTCAGATAACAATCTCATGCTCTTCGAAGACGCGGCCCAGGCACATGGGGCAGATTACAGGGGGCAGAGGGTTGGTGGCTTTGGAACAATAGGATCATTCTCCTTCTACCCGACAAAGAATATGACAACCGGTGAGGGAGGGATGATCACTACAGATGATCCGGAAGTAGCACGGAGGGCACGCCTGTATACAAACCATGGGCAGAGTGAGAAGTATCTCCATACCCTCATTGGATACAATTACAGAATGACTGATATTGCTGCGGCAATCGGTCTTGTGCAACTTGAAAAACTGGATGCCTATTCTTCCAGAAGAATTGAAAATGCCCGGTACTATGATACCCATATCAGGGCAACCGGCATTACTCCACCTACTGTGATGCCCGGGGCACGGCATGTCTTCCACCAGTATGTGATCCAGGTAACAGAGGAGGGCCCACTCTCACGTGATGAACTGATTATATATCTAAAGAATCAGGGCATCGGATCAGCAATTCATTACCCGATCGCTCTTCCAGATCAGCCTGTTTTTGCAGGTACATCATATGAATGCCCGGTTGCCCGGAGTCTCGCACAGAGCGTCCTCAGCCTCCCGGTACACCCCGGTGTTACTCTGGAAGATTGTGAGAGAGTGTGCCGTGTTCTCAACGATCTTGCAGGATGAATCATCAGCCAGAGGACTCATACAAGTATTATTTTTACCTTCCTAAGCCGTAGATATACCCATGTGCGGCATTGCAGGGCAGTTTATCATACACGGCGACAAGATCGATCCTGACCTGCTCCACCGGATGTCCAAAGCCCTTGCTCACCGGGGCCCGGACGGCGATGGACTATTCATAAAAGACCGGATCGGCCTTGCACACCGCCGCCTTGCGATCATCGATCTCTCAGATACCGGCCGCCAGCCGATGTCGAATCCCGATGAAACCATCTGGATCGTCTACAATGGCGAGATCTACAATTATAAGGAATTACGAGAGGAACTCGGGGACCTCGGCCATACATTCCGTTCAGAATCAGATACCGAGGTGATCATCCATGCCTATGAAGAGTGGGGTGCGGACTGCCTGTCTCGCTTTAATGGGATGTGGGCGTTTGCACTCTGGGATAGTCTGAGAGAGGAACTCTTCTGCGCACGCGATCGCCTCGGGATCAAGCCGTTCTATTATTCAACCATTGAGGGTTCATTCCTCTTTGCCTCAGAGATCAAAGCATTGCGGGAGCACCCGGGTGTTGGAAGAATGGTAAACGAAGCACGCCTCTCTGACTTCCTGGCATGGGCTCTTGCCGACCATACAGATGAAACCTTCTTTGACGGCATCTTCCAGCTCCTCCCCGGGCATACCCTGACCGTCACAGGAGAAGGTGTAGGAGAACAGATTCCATACTGGGAGATCTCCATGAACCCGGCACTGAGAACGGCTCAGGGGAGCGATAGAGAGTATACAGAGGAATTTCTTGCCCTGATGACAGATGCAGTCAGGCTGCATCTCAGATCTGATGTGCCGGTTGGCACCTGCCTCTCAGGCGGGCTGGACTCCTCAACCATCACCGCACTTATAAACAGGGTGCTTCGGAGCGAAAATCCTGAAGAGGGAAATGCACTTCAGAATACCTTCTCAGCATGTTTCTCAGATAAGCGGTTTGATGAGAGCGAGTACATCGATATCATCGCAGAGGATACACAGGTCAGATCACATCCAACCTATCCTGGAACAGAGACGATCTGGGAAGATCTCGATCACCTCCTCTCCTGCAATGATGAGCCATTCGCAAGCCTCACAATCTACTCACAGTACTGTGTCATGCGGGAAGCGAGTAAAGGGGTCAAAGTAATCCTGGATGGCCAGGGTGCAGATGAGCTGCTTGGGGGATATATCGCCTACCATATCCCCCATCTCCGGGGCCTTATAAGGGCCGGAGATCCCTTCTCTGCCCTCAAAGAGCTGATCGGTATCGTCCAGCATCACCGGAGCTTCTTCTGGTATGCGCTTCACCAGGTCATCACCCGAAGGAGAAGACGTGGATTGATCAGGATTGCAGGGGCAGATCCCCTCCCCAGATATCAGGGAACTCTGGGAGATGCATTAATGGTCGATCTCACCCGTGCAAACCTCCCCTACATGCTCCACTGGGAAGACAGGACATCAATGGCATTCTCAATTGAGTCCCGGGTCCCGTTCCTCGACTACCGCCTGGTTGAATTCCTCGCATCACTTCCTGAAGATCAGAAGATCAGGGGGGGCATTACAAAATATATCCTGAGAAAGGCAACGAAAGGACTCCTGCCTGAGGCGATCAGGTGCCGGATGGACAAACGTGGCTTCTCAACACCAGAGGAGGTCTGGATGAGGGAGGCAATGCAGCCCGAAATTTTAAAGATCCTCGCCTCCCCCTCATTCAGATCCCGCACTTACTGGAATGCAGACGAAGTACATGCAAGCTACCGTGACTTCGTTGAGGGACATTCATCCTATTCAGGCGAGCTCTGGCGGATCATCTGCACCGAACTCTGGCTCAGGCAGTGTATTGACATGTACCCGCATGATTAACACGCACAGGCAGGAATAAAGTCCGTACGATGAAAACACACCTGATATACCGGAGATGGAGTTCAGATCGACATCAGAGCCGATCATCCAGCCTGTTTCCACACATCCGAAGGCGAACGGAGATTCGACATCCCCGGAGCCGGGGACGCAGATGGTCGGTTCTTATCCATACTTCTGATCCTTCGATTCAGCTGAATGGTCAGCATGATGGAAGTGAACGCCCCCGGCTATAACCATGAATAGGTGACCCGGCCACCTGTACCAGCAGATCATCCCTCACAGAAAAGCGCTTACAGGCAGCGATCGTTTCCTTTGAGGAATTATTGTCCTACGACATCCTTACTGTAGGCAAACCCCCTGCCCCCTTCACCTGAAGGGGGAATGAGGATAGCAGGGGCGGTCCGGATAAATCGCGGGGAGCTCCGGTACCTGGTGCGGGTGGAGGGTAAGCCCATCGAGGCGCTGTGCAGGAGATAGTTGGGATGCGATTGCAGGTTGGCGCTGGTTTTGTGTTGGGTGAATGGGGCGCGGCAGGGCGCGCTAAAACCGTTTTTACGGATCATATAAGGGCAAATAGGGAGAGATTAAGACTTAATACAGGTGATAAGCAAAGTCATCTGGATCAATCTTAGCCAGTTTCAGAACATTACGTAAGGTTCCCACTCTCAGCTCAGCATGTAATGGCACAACTGTCACTACCTTGCCTTCAACCGTCAATTTAGAGAGCCTTACATGGCTTCCTGCTTGTCCACTCACCGAAAAACCATATTCTTTTGCGAGTATTTTGATTACCTTCTCACCCGAGACAGGTTTAAGCCTGAATCCCATCTGCCACCTCGAATGTGGTGAGAATGGGTCGGTGCCTTGCTTCAAGAGGGCATTCTTCAAGATACAACTCGGTAGCTTCTTTCAGGTTTGCCACTGCCTCCTCAATTGTATCCCCCTGGCTGGCAGTTCCAACCTCAGGACACTCAGCGACATAGACCCCTTCCTCTTTGTAAACCAGGGCTGTCAATGTTTTCATAGGTATCTTCACCAGAATAGCATCATCCCAAATCAAGATAACCGTATCGCTACCCGTGATGGCTCTTTCGCTCTTCTCAATTCTCCGACAACCCCCGGTACCCTGGCATCACCCTGAGGAGAGCTACGGGGAAGCACGAAACCCGACACCACCCCCGCCTGGTGGCCGAAAGGATCGCCTACTCCGGGAAAAGGAGGGGGTAGGAGGGTAGGCGGTGCCCCCCGGAGAAGCGAGGGGTCATACCGTACTTGATTCAGCCTATATCGTCAAGCGCTTACAGGCAGTGTTCGTCTGCTTTGTGTATCCGGTGTCCTGTGACACTCCTCAAGCAGGCAATCCCCCCAGCCCCCTTCACCTGAAGGGGGGGATCAGGATAGCATGAGGATCCGGGCAATCGCGGTGAGCACCGGTACCTGGTGCGAGGGAGGGTAAGCCCATTGAGGCGCGGTATAAGAGATAGTACTTTAGCGATTGCAGGTGGGAGGTGTTCTCCTTTTCGTGGGGGCGCGGCAGGGCGCGGCAACCATCGATATTCCGCATATACTGAGATTCCGGTATCTCCTGTGATCCTCTGTATCTGATTGAGATCCAGTACAACAGTATAAGCGCGAAGCGCAGTTATCCTCCCGGCGGGGCGGCGAGCCCCGCTTGGTGGCCGAAGGCCGCCTACCCTGAGAACCGGAGGGGGTAGGCGGTGCCCCCCCTGAAGGGCGGAGGTGACATAATCCCTTAATCAAGATGAGAATAGCCTCCTGATATCCAGACTCGCGGTGACAGGCATCGACAACAGTTAACCTTTTTCTTCTCATCTCGGTGAAAGAAATTATATCTATAATACGCATATAGTAAAAATCAATGTCGGCTACGGAAAATATTCCCGTTTCAAAAAAGACCTATAACGAGATTTTAGATCTAAGACTAAACCACGAGACGCTAGATGAGACACTCGCGAGGCTGGTGGATAGTATAAAAAAACAGCGACTTACGGATGATATCGAAGAAGTCATGGCTCGTAACAATTTCGTGGAGTTAGATCTGTGACATTCCACCTCATGGTGGACAAACGAGGGTTTGAATTCCTCAATTCGCTCGATATCAAAGATCAACGAATTATCAAAGACAAACTCAAAATTTTACAGAATAATCCATATCCCGGTCAGGATGGAGATAAAGAAAAACTCCGTAACACATAAGAAACGGGAATCATACCGCCTCCATATCGCACGTTCATTCACCGTGATCTATACAATCGATCCGGATAAGAAAATCGTCTATATCACTCATATCATGTCTATCGAGAGGGCACATCGAAGATATGGGCGCATTTGAATTATGAGCAAACAACCAGGCAGAGCATCCCTGAAGAAATAAAACCCATCCAAAAAGCAACCCTCATCATCCACCCCGATCAATAGAATACCCATGCGCTACCTCATCACCGGCGGTGCCGGCTTCATCGGATCAAACCTCGCCGACCATCTCGCAGACAGCCATGAGATCACAATCTTAGATAACCTTGCCACCGGCAGAAAAGAGAACATCGATCATCTCAAAGACCATAAGAACGTCACCATCATCAACGGGAGCATCACCGATTTTGATCTGATGCATGAGATCACACAAGGCATGGACGGCATCTTCCACCAGGCAGCAATACCCTCAGTCCCCCGCTCGGTGAAGGATCCAATCACCACAAACCAAGCCAATATCACCGGCACCCTCCAGCTCCTCGTCGCAGCAAAAGAGAACGGCGTCCGGAAAGTCGTTGCCGCCTCATCCTCATCTGTCTACGGCGACACCCCCATTCTCCCAAAAGTTGAGACCATGCCGCCAAACCCGCTCTCCCCCTATGCGGTCACAAAACTGACTGATGAGTACTATGGAAAAGTCTTCACCGAACTCTATGGCATCCAGACGGTCTTTCTGAGGTACTTCAATGTTTTTGGTCCGCGGCAGGATCCCGCCTCCGAGTATGCCGCGGTTATCCCGAAGTTCATTACACGACTCCTGAAGAACGAAAGCCCAACCATCTACGGGGATGGAGAGCAGACACGGGACTTCACCTTCATCGCAGATGTCGTCCAGGCAAACAGAAAAGCAATGGAGAGTGATGCAACCGGCGTCTACAACATCGCCTGCGAAAGAAGGATCAGCCTTAATGAACTGGCAGAAACCCTGATGGAGATCACGGGCAGCAATCAGCCAGTCATCTATGAACTGCCACGCGAAGGCGATATCAGGGACTCACTCGCCGACATCTCACGGGCGAAGGCGGCATTTGGCTATGCTCCCGAATATACGCTTGAAGAGGGATTAAGACAGACTGTGGCGTGGTTTAGGGAACATATTGAGTTATAGTCAAGACATCTCTTTTTCTAATATCAAAGAACTCTTCGGAGAATATCCGGAATTTTTTCCTTTTTACCCAATCTCTCATCCCACCTCCAACAATCAGGAGACATCCCGGTTCACCCACCAGACAAAGAACCATCTCCTCAATCATCTCCATTGATTGCAGAGTCGTCTCCTTATATCTCAACAGATCCTCGTATACGCATGTGTACGCACATGTACGCACAGGAGAAAAGGAAATGAAAACAAAGGCTAAATCGGAAAAATGCCCTTTAACGGAGAGAATACGGAAAAGGATCACTCTCAGTATAGATCCTGATCATCATGAGTTCATCAAGAAAGAAGGTTTTAACGTATCTCGATTCCTCGATACTGCGATAAATGCGCTTAAAACGAATGTTTCGATATCCGAGTTACAAATAACGACCTTTACGACAGCGAATCACGAAAAGAACGAAGAATATGATGGGCCTGTCCGGATTCGAACCGGAGATCTTCGCCGTGTAAGGGCGACGTCATAACCAGCTAGACCACAAGCCCTGTTGTTCCTGAATATATTGCTTTTTTTGAATTAAAGCCTGCCGATCAGATGCACTCGTTGAAAAGATCCATCTGAACAATACATGGAGATAAACAGGTAGAGAGAGGAGGAGCCTCCTCCTCATCTGCGGAGATCTCCTTATTACCGGAGATCCCCTCATCACCAGATAATCCACTTCAGAGTAACCCAAACGATTTCAGGGTTACTTCAGGGTTGACCTTGCCTACGTGATAGACTACACCCTCGGAGAGCTCGTTAATCACCACTTCTGCTGGTGAGAAGAGTGAGGTGTCGATCTGGTAGAAGTCGTAGTTGGCTTCCTTGAAGATCTCATTGAATGGCTTGCCATATCCCTTTGATGTGTTGCTTGGGATCTTTTCGAGATAATCTTTGATCTCAGGCGCATTCATCGTCAGGCAGATCCGTCCGTGATAGATGGTGGCATCGTTTGTAACACCCATCGCAAGCTTCCGGCCGCGTACCGGCGGGATTGGAGCTGTTCCAAACCCGGAGATGATCTTCTTTGTATCAAAGCCAAGTTCATTCAGCTTGTAGACTGCGGTCTCAACACAGCGGCCGGCGACCTGAATCGAGCCGACAATCGAGGAGGTCGGTGCAACAACAGCTGCTACATTCTCAACCTCGACATTGCAGCCTTCTGCAATCTTCTCCATCACGTCACCATTTGGCAGGACGTCCGACTCAAGGCAGATGACAGCAACATCAAACTCGTCCTCGTACTCGATCACTTCATAGGTATGCTTCGGCTTCAGTGAGAGAGCACGGGCAGGACCGCTCCCCATTGCGAAGTAGTTCCCGGATTTGATCGTCCAGCCGGCCTTCTGTGCACCAAGACAGGAGATCGCGGGGAAATCCGTGTTGATATCAATGAAAGGCTGGGGGAAGGAACCGATCTCACCCATGCGATACGAGACCTCGCCGAGTCCGCCCATGCAGATACGGGTGAAATATTCACCGGCACCATACCCGCCCGGAACCGAAACACCGCAGTCGACGATCCGTGATCCATTATCCAGTTCGTGGTACGCGACATTCAGGAGATCTGAAATTTCTACAAGCTCTTCAAAAAGATCCAATCCAAGTTCATTTACACTAACCATACAATCCCTCTAGCATCAATTATGAGTTGGGGAGAATAGATAAGAGTTGCCAAATTATCTGAAAACTATCCAAGCCATCTGAAACCTACCCAAGCTCTGCCAGCACCATCTCAGGTTCAAAACGAAGGCCAATCTCCCGGGTCCGGCCGCGGCCCGCACGGTAATCGAGATTGATCAGCCTGATCGTGTCCAGTTTCTGAACGATCTCATAATACCGGGTATAGCCGATCCCCATCTCCTCTTTCACCCGGGTATGTACCTCCCCCGCGGACATCCCCGACTCCCCCTCTGACATTGAAGCGATCACGCGGAGAACTGCCATCTCATCATCCCTGAGTGACCGGATGAGGGAGACGAGATGGAACCGCTCTGAGACCTCATAGGCACGGCAGATATCATCACGGCAGACAGAACGGCGCGCATCCTGCTCGGCCAGGAGCCCGGCCCGTTTCAGGAGATCAATCCCGACACGGAGATCTCCGCCCCGCATCGTCTGATCAACAACAAGCTGGAGCATCTCCTCTGACAGAACACCGGGATAGAACCCCTGACCCACCCGCATCCTGAGGATCTCTTCCACTTCTGCGGGAGAATAGGGGGAGAAGAAGACCTCGGTCGGCCTGAGGACAGAGGCAACACGGATCTCAAAGACTTTTGAAAAATCAACATCCATATCCGAGAAGACCACGATCACTCCCACCCGGACCGACTCATACTCCTCATGCGCACGGAGCAGGGGATAGAGGACATTATTTATCTCATTTTCATAGAGCAGGTAGTTTGCATCATCCAGGCAGAGAATAAGCGTCAGATCCTCTTTCTGGAGGAGGCGGCAGACAGCATCATAGACCTGTTTGAAGCTGGTCCCGGTCGGCTGCGGCTGGTGTCCGGCAAGCCGCTTGTAGACCTTGGCAAGGATCGCATACCGGGTGTTGTCGATCTTGCAGTTCACATGGACACAGGCAATCTTTTTCGTATTCTCCTCAATCTCCTCGAAGAGTTTCCGGATCGATGTGGTCTTCCCGGTCCCGGGGGGCCCACGGCAGAGGGAGTTGAGCGGCCGACCCCCACGAAGCGCTGGCTGAATCTGAAATGAGAGAGCAGAAAGCTGCTCTTCCCGGAACCGGAACTCGTCTGGAACAAAATCGATCTCAAAGACCGTCAGATCCCGGAAGAGGGTCTCATCCCACATCAGCAGCTTCTTTGTCAAAAATACCAGCCCCCGGTCACGACCGGTTCATGCACGTTTTACAGAGGGTCTTGTTCATAAAGAGATGGCTCACATCATGCTGGACCTTGTTCACCTCCGCGCCGCAGGCTTCACAGACAAATGGCTTACCGGCCGGTGATGCCCTACTGGCAGGAGGAGCAGTACCCTCTGGTGACGATGCCAGATCATCAGGAGGTGCAGCCTCCGGGACGGGCTCAGGTTCAACAGGGGAGATAGTGTCTTCAGGAGGCAACGCCGTCCCAATCTCCGATTTCTCCCCGGAATCCGGCTCTTCCAGAGGCGGATAATCAGGTGATGGAGGCTGCGGCTCGGGTGTATCCACGCCGGAGAGATCGCGATCCGGCTCCTCCTCACTATATGATTCATCCCCGGGAACCGGACATGAAGCAATACCGATAGTCAGTTCTTCCGATGGAGGCTCATCCCGGAGACGAGAGCCAAAGACCCGGCTCCGGTAATGATCGACGCGCTCTCTCGTCGCCTCATCATCACGCCCGATACCGGAGAGCACACCATCCAGAAATGCGATGAGTTCTGTGGCATCCTCATCCGACTCCACCTCACCGGCCACATCAAACCTGATATTCTCGTAATTATCCAGGTTGATCGTGATGCCGATCGTCATCTGCCTGCGTGTACCCATACAATCACTATCCCCCCGCAGAGGAATATGGTTTGCGGAAGAACCATCCCATCCAAACGCACATAGAAAAGTGGCAGATGATGAGAGTTACCCCCGCTGACATCCCGGATGATGACGCAGGGATCTGATGCCACCTATTCTTCAAAGAGAAGAGGCAAAAGTTCCGGCCCCCTGATCAGCCCGTATGAGCCCTTTTCGGCTTCCCGCTCCGAATAGCTCCCGCACTCATCCTGCCCTTTTCCGAGGACCGCAAAGGGAACAGGATCGGAGGTATGCGTCTTTACGCGAAGCGGAGTCGGATGATCGGGGAGAACGGCAATGATGCCATCAAATTCCGCAAGCGCGATGCCGATTACTTCATCCAGCCGCTCGATCGCCTTCACCTTCTCTTCAAGGCTCCCGAGGTGCCCGGCTTCGTCAGGAGCCTCGACATGCACGTACACGAAATCAAGCCGCTTCAGCGCATCCAGTGCATACCGGATCTTGGCTTCATAATCGGTATCGAGATACCCGGTTGCTCCGGGAACCCTGATCACCTCCATGCGGGCAATTGTCGCAATTCCAAAGAGGAGATCGACTGCTGAGATCATCCCGCCGGATCTCCCGTACTGTTCTTTAAATGACGGAATTTTCGGAGTCTGCCCCCCACTCCATGGCCAGATGGAGGTTGCAGGAGATTGTCCCTTCTCAATTCGTTTCAGATTCACCGGGTGGCCGGCAAAGACCTCTGCTGAGACCTCCATGCAATGACGCAGGATATCCGCATCTGCTCCTGTCGGCAGATAGGAATCGATCGGCTGCCCGACGATATCATGCGGAGGGGTGGAGGATGCCCCGCTCCCATGATGAAAGACGAGCAGGTTTCGGTAGCTGATCCCCGGGTAGAGGGTTACGTCATCAAGCTCCTTCTGAAGCGAGGCAAAGAGTTCTTTTCCCTCGGAGCTTGAGATATGTCCAGCAGAGAAGTCCTCCATCACCCCGTCCCGGATCGTCACCAGGTTGCAACGGTATGCGATATCGCCTTCTGCAAGCACAACACCCATCGAAGCCGCCTCCAGCGGACCGCGCCCGGTATAGTAGAGGGCCGGATCATAGCCGAGGACAGAGAGATTTGCAACATCAGATCCCGGTTCAAAACCCGGAGGTACTGTCTCCAGCAGGCCCATAGTTCCATTCCGGGCAATGGTATCCATGTTCGGGGTCGAGGCATACTCAAGCGGGCTCAGCCCGCCAAGTGCTTCGATCGGCTCATCTGCCATCCCATCCCCAAGGATAAGGAGGCATTTCCTCTTCATTCCCTCTACTTCCTCCAGATGCATCATTAGTAGATCTGCCGGGAGTATCATTAATAGTCTCTTGAGCGCACATGATCTACTCTGTGAAACCTGACATCTCAATCCGTGAAGCAGCCGGAATCTTTCTCCGCGGCCTTATAATGGGCGGATCCGACATCGTGCCCGGCGTCTCCGGCGGCACCATGGCATTTATCACCGGCATTTACGGGCGGCTCGTCCATGCAATAGCCGCTGTGCGCCCGCATACCGCGATCCGGCTTCTACGGGGAGATATTAGAGGGTTCAAAGATGATGTTCAGGCAGCCGATCCGATATTCCTGATCATCCTGCTTGCCGGGATCGGCACCGCCGCCCTCCTGATGTCACGGGCGATCCTGCATATCCTTGAGACCTGGCCGGGCCAGGCATTCGGGCTCTTTCTTGGGATCATCGTAGCATCTGCTGTTGTGATCGCAATCCAGATCGAGTCTGCCAGAAAAAGTGCCATCATCTTCATTGGTGTCGGTTTTGGTGTCGGATACCTGATCGGGAGCATCCCCCCCGGATCATTTGGCCACTCTCTCCCGATGATCTTTCTAACCGGCATGATCGCCCTCTGTGCGATGATCCTCCCCGGGATATCAGGTGCATACCTCACCCTCATCCTCGGCCAGTATGAGTATCTTCTTCAGGCAATCCGGGAGATCTCACTCCCTGAGATCGTCACCTTCATCGCAGGAGGGGCAATAGGCATCCTCCTCTTCTCGCGGGCGCTCCGGTACCTCCTGGATCATTATACCGCCATTCTGCTCGCCTTCCTGACCGGCCTGATGCTCGGATCGACCCGGACATTGTTTGAGCGGATCGGGGAGGCCGGGGGATTTACCCCGGAGGTTCTCATAGCCTCGGGCATAGGAATTCTGCTTATTGCATCAGTCGAGTGGGTAAAACGGAAGAGGATGGCGAAAGCAATCGGGAAGAGGGCTTAAGAAGAGAAGAACAGGCTCATAAGGAAAGATGGTTTTGAGCCTGGCCAGATAAGGGATAATTTCGATAGAGTGCGCCTTGGGGATCAGTTTTCTAACCAGTCAGTTCAACTTCACCTGCCGCAAGAGGCCTGCAACAGAGCCGGCCATTATGCACATCCTTCATCACCATATCAATCTTTTTCGAGATCTCAATGGTATAGTACGCTTCACCACAGCGATCACAGATACATGCCGGGACATCCCTGATAACGATGATCTCATCCGCTACTCTGGCAATAAACTCAGTCTTTCCCTCATGCAGAGTTCCTTTACAAAACGTGCATCTCTCTGGAATCAACCTTCTCTCCTCTTTTGTTGTATATTTATTCCAATAAATAGACACAGCCAGTCATCAAAATCAAAAGAATCGAATCACAATTCAGATAACCCCGCCCGCACCGCCTCACGGACACTAGCCTCAGATCCGATCCCGGGCTTCCATCCAAGCCCCTGAATCTTCTCAACAGAGAGGAGCATCTTCGGGACATCCCCGACCCAGCCGCGATCCCCGCCGGTGAAGACGAACTCGACATCATCAAGTCCCATCTCCGAGACAACGATCTCTCCTATCGAGACGACATCGATCCAGTCATCAGAACCTATATTATAGACATTATACAGATCAGGCCCATGCTCTGAGGCATAGATCATCCCGTCCACACAGGCAGCAACCGAGAGATAGGATTTGGTCTGGGTCCCGTCACCCAGGATCTCCAGCTTCTCGGGGTCACTCTTGAGTTTCCTGATGAAGTCGAAGATCACCCCGTGGTTGCTCCGGGGACCGATGATATTGGCGAACCGGAAGACCGATCCTTTCATCTGGTAGGTGTGGCAGTACGACGAGATCATCGCCTCAGACGCGAGCTTGCTTGCACCATAGACCGAGATCGGCACCATCGGCGAATAGTCCTCTGGTGTCGGGATAACCAATGCCTCGCCATAGACAGTTGACGTGGAGGTAAAGACGATCTCAGGTATCTGATGCTCCCGCATCGCCTCAAGGACGTGGATAGTGGCAGTGACATTATTTTCGAATACAGGGAACGGATGTGCCGCACTCCCCCGGACATCGGGATCAGCGGCAAGGTGAAAGATCCGATCTGCTCCCCTGCAGGCACCCTGCCAATCGCCGGAAAGAAGATCGGCTTCGATCAACTCAACCTTTCCCGAATCGATATGCCCTTTGATATGCTCACGGCTCCCTGCTGAGAGCGAATCGATCACACAGACACGATCTCCCCGCTCAACCAGCGCATCAACAAGATGAGATCCGATAAATCCGGCACCACCGGTCACGACACTGAACATTATACACTAATAGGTTGGCCAGACAATTAAGTACCGGTATGTTCATCGGCATCGATCACGGAACAACAGCAATCCGGTTTGCATCTGAGAGCGCCGAGTTTAAAATGAGCCGGAGTGAGGCAAGATCCTTTACAATCCATGATCTCATGCGGCTCTGCCCCCTTGATGAGATAGAGGGGATCGCACTCTGTTACTCGATGGGGGATAATTTCACCGCTATAACCCCGGTTCAAAACCTCACTAACCGCGGAATTGTAACCCGGGAGGGGGCAGGCGAGCATGTCGGCGGCGGCACACGTGTCTTTGACGAGGTCGCGGGATCCGGCATTCCGGCAGTTGCAATACCGGGGATTCACCGTGGGTCTGATACCGATCCAAGATTCAAGATCTATTCACATCAGACGAGCCCCGAGAAGATCGGGATTGCGTACCTGGTTTCACAGGATCTGGGCGGGACCTTTGTTGTCTCCGATACCAGCTCAAATACCGTCACCCTCCTTGTAAAAAACAAAAGAATCATCGGAGCGTTCGATGCCTGCATCTTTGCCCCCGGCACCCTCCATGGAGCACTCGATGTCGATGCAATACGGCGGATCGACAGCCACCAGCAGACCGCAAACGAGGCATTCATGCAGGCGGGGGTCAGCTCCACCATGCCAATCGATCTTCAGATGAAAACAGTGGCACTCTTTGCCGCAATGGAGATCGCATCCATGCTCCTCCTTGCAAAAGATGCGCTAGTAGCACTTGCAGGATCCTGCGCTCCGATGATAGCAGAAGAGGTGCGATCCCTCATTGGACATGAAATTTCCATCTATGACGAATGGGCAGCAGCACGCGGGCTCTCAATGATTGCAAGGGATATTGCCCGAGGAAAAAGAGAGATTCTCGGAATCCCGGTCAATTTTGATATGATCTGAAAAGTCATTCACCGAATTTGAATCCCCCATGCCGTAATTATATATGATTAATCGTGTAAGATTATATGGGGTTTTTCTTGAGAGAATTACGCATCCATGGAAGAGGAGGACAGGGCTCCGTCACCGCGGCAGAACTCATCGCAGTTGCCGCGTTTCAGGGCGGAGTCTTTGCCCAGGCTTTTCCTGCTTTTGGTGTCGAACGGCGTGGCGCTCCGGTGCAGGCGTTTGTTCGGTTTAGTGACGAGAAGATCCGGCTCCGAAGCCAGGTGTACGAACCTGACTACATCATCGTGCAGGACAGCACGCTGATTGCGGACATCAATGTCTTTGCAGGAATGAAACCGGGAGGAATTGCCATTATCAATACGGAAAAAACCGGCGGCTATTCTGCTCCTGAGGGTGTTTCGACAATTACAATCGATGCAACCAAAATCGCACTCGAAGAGATCGGGCTTCCGATCACAAACACTGCCCTGATGGGTGCTTTTGCCGCCGCAACCGGCGAAATTGAGTTTTCCGCACTGGAAGACGCACTTCGCGGACGATTCGAAGGCAAACTCGCCGATACGAATATCAAGGCCTCGCAGAGGGCATATGAGATGATTAAAGGAGGCAGCGCATAATGCCGCTCAATATCGGATGCACTGCCCGGCCCGGCAGAGGCCGTGACAACAAAACAGGTTCATGGCGGGTCTTCTACCCGATCTTTACAAAGGACAAATGTACCGGCTGTGGGATCTGCACGCTGATCTGTCCTGAAGGCTGTATCGAGGTGAAGGGAGAGAAAGAGTATATTCCAGATCTCGACTACTGCAAAGGCTGCGGCCTCTGTGCAGAAGAGTGTCCCGGAGATGCGATCACGATGGAAAAGGAGGAGAAATAATGAAAGAGATACTTGAGGGATCACACGCAGTTGCCGAGGCAACAAGGCTCTGTCGTCCGGAAGTGATCGCCGCATACCCGATCACTCCCCAGACCCATATCGTCGAGGCGCTCGCCCAGATGGTTGCAGACTGTCGTCTTCAGTCTGAATATATCTGTGTTGAGAGCGAGTTCTCAGCACTCTCCGCCTGCCTGGGTGCATCTGCTGCGGGGTCCCGCACCTACTCGGCAACCACCTCACAGGGCCTAGCCCTGATGTTTGAGGTCTGTTTCAATGTTGCAGGGATGCGCCTTCCGATCGTGATGACGATCGCAAACCGCGCATTGAGCGCACCACTCTCAATCTGGAATGATCAGCAGGACTCAATCGCACTCCGTGATTCAGGCTGGATCCAGTTCTATGCAGAAGACAACCAGGAGGCACTTGATCTCCATATTCTGGCATACAGAGTCTGTGAGGATCACGAGATCCTCCTCCCGGCATTCGTCTGTTTTGATGGGTTTATCCTTACCCACACCTATGAGCCGGTTGACATGCCATCACAGGAGGAGGTCGATGCCTACCTTCCGGCATTCAACCCATACCAGAAACTCGATGCAAAGGACCCGATATCGTTTGGAATGTACGCAACGCCGGATTACTACCTTGAATTCAGGTACGAGAACCAGCGGGCGATGCTCCGTACAAAAGAGGCGATCCGGAAATATGGCTCTCTCTTTAAAGAGCAGTTCGGAAGGGATTATTCCGGACTCATTGAGGGTTACAAACTTGAAGATGCAGAGACAGCCATCATTGCAATGGGTTCGATCTGCGGAACCGTCAAGGACGCAATCGATGAGATGCGTGCCGATGGTAAAAAGGTCGGACTCCTGAAGATCCGCTGCTACAGGCCATTCCCTGACGAGGAGATTGCAAGCGCTCTCTCCCACATCAAAACTGTTGCGGTGCTTGACAAGAATGTCTCTCTTGGATCAAAAGGTGCAGTTGCACTTGAGGTGAGGGATGCACTCTATGGCTCATCAATCGATGTCTTTGGGTACGTCCTTGGTCTCGGAGGACGGGACATCCGGAAGAAGGATATCAAAGCAATCGTGGATCTTGCCGAGAAGGGATCAGGCGATATGTTCTATGGACTGCGCGAGGAGTTGTTGTAAATGGTTGATAAAACATTAGAGCTGTTCGAGTGCGGCCACCGTGCCTGCGGAGGGTGCGGAGCAGCAAGTGCAGTCAGGATGATCCTGAAAGGGGCAGGCGAAAACACCATCGTTGTCTCTCCAACCGGCTGCCTTGAGGTCTTCTCAACACCCTACCCTGAGACTGCCTGGAAGGTTCCGTGGATTCATTCCCTCTTTGAGAATGCAAGTGCGGTTGCCTCAGGAGTCGAAGCGTCACTGAAAAGACAGGGAAGAAAGGAGAAGGTCATTATCATCGGGGGGGACGGAGCAACCGTCGACATCGGGATGCTCTGCCTCTCCGGCGCCTTTGAGCGGAACCACGATATCACCTATATCTGCTATGACAATGAGGCGTACATGAACACCGGCATCCAGCGATCCGGTGCAACACCCTTTGATGCCAGCACCACCACAAGCCCGGCGGGATCCTGTTCCATGGGAAACAAGCATCAGAAGAAGGATGTTCCTGCAATCCTTGCTGCCCATGGTGCACCCTATGTTGCAACAGCGACCATGGCATACCCGACCGATCTCATGAAGAAGGTCGAAACTGCAGTCAACACACCAGGTGCCTGCTACATCCAGGTGCATGCCCCCTGCTGCACTGGATGGGGTTTTGAGGGGAGTAAGACCCTTGAAGTCGGCAAACTGGCGGTTGAGACAGGACTCTGGGTCAACTACGAGATGGTTGATGGCACTGTTAAGAAAGCCAAGAAAGTAAAACGAAAACCAGTCGAAGAATACCTCTCTGTCCAGAAACGATTCCGCCACCTCTTCAAACCACAGAGGAACGAAGAAGAGATCGCAAAAATACAGGCGATCGCTGATCGAAATGCAGAAAAGTTTGGAATCGATCTCTAACCTATTTTTATCTCTTTCGCCACAATCCCCTCAAAAATAGAACATACTGAGGGAGAACCTAAAAAACAAAGAGGGAGAGAGCCTACTCCCGGGATGCCACCCGCATCAAATAGTAGCCAAAGAGCAGAATGATCATGAGTATAACCCAGATCGTCCCGAATGCAGAGAGGATCACAAACCGCTGTTCGTCATAAAACCTGATCTCAGCATACCGGGTACTCTCCCAGAGGATTGTTGTCTGGTTCTCCCCAACAAGCACACTTCCCCCCTGGCTTACATAGCCAAGGAGAGGATTGTCTACGAAATAGACATCCGGAAGATATACCGTCACATTATACGGCTTTGTGAAGAGAACAGATAACGAGTTGCCATCGAGATCCCCTTCATATGCGATGATATAATCTCCCTCTGGAAAGGTGATCACAGAATTCCTCTGCTCTTCATAGGAGACCTCGCCGTAAACACCCATAACCCGTATCTCACGGACGGAGATAGGAACTGCCTCACCAAGGTACCCGGGTTCTGTGAACTGGTAACTATCTGCACCGGTTATTTCCACTGAAGCAGAGTAGCCACTGGCGTTCTCATAAATCGAGAACGTGGCATTCTGCGCAAAGGCAGGGGCTACCAGGATCAGAGCTGCAAGGCAGAGAGCAAGGCAGGTAAGGTGGCATCTATCTCGGTTGGTGGACTGCATTGTTTTATCACCGTCTCTGGATCTTTCAGCAGGTGGCCTGTCACGACACATACGATTCGTTCATCCGGATCGATTGCACCCATCTCTACCAGTTTCTTTATCCCTGCAACCGATGCCGCAGATGCAGGTTCGACCCCGATCCCCTCCATCCGTGCAAGATCCCGCTGCATTGAGAGGATCTCTGCATCGGTGACGGATTCGGCAAGGCCTCCGGTCTCCCGGATTGCACAAAGTGCCTTCTCTGCATTCACGGGAGCACCGATCCGGATGGCTGTTGCTATCGTCTCCGGGTTTTCATCCGGCACCACCTCAGGGAGATTGCCTTTGATTGCACGGACAACCGGGGCTGACCCTTCTGCCTGGATACCGGTCATCATCGGGAGGGAGTCAATCCAGCCGAGTGACTGCCACTCTGTGAGACCTTTATGCACCGCAGAGATATTACCGGCATTCCCAACAGGAAGGACAAGCCGGTCAGGAAGAGATCCAAGCTGATCAATCACCTCATATCCGATCGTCTTCTGCCCTTCAAGCCGATAGGGGTTTACAGAATTTAAAAGATAGATCCCATGCGAGATGCAGAGCTCATGGACCATCTCGAGGGTGCGGTCAAAATTGCCGGCGACCGAGATAACCCGCGCACCATGCATCAGTGCCTGTGCAATCTTTCCAATTGCAACCTTTCCTGCCGGGAGGAGGACCACTGCCGGGATCCCGGCCCGGGCAGCATAGGCAGCAAGGCTGGCTGAGGTATTGCCGGTGCTTGCGCAGGCGACCATCTTCATATTGAGCTGAAGCGCCATTGAAACCCCAAGTGTCATGCCCCGGTCCTTGAATGAGCCGGTCGGGTTCATCCCTTCATGCTTGGCATAGAGATGCGGAAGACCAAGCGATTCCCCAATCCGTTTCAGATGGTAGAGAGGAGTGCCTCCTTCCTGGAGTGTTACCGGAGGAATTTCAACCGGGAGCAGCTCCCGGTACCGCCAGACTGAAAGGGGTCGGGTTTTGAGATCTGATCTGGAGATTGAGATCTCATCCAGATCATACTCCACCGCAAGGAGATGTCCACATGCAGAACAGGTATACACCACAGAATCGGGAGGATATTCCTTTTTGCAATGGATACAGACGAGACGATGCATATCTACAGATTCGAGCCGAAAGATAATAAGGAGAGGGTATCAGGCCTTGAGATCATACCGTACATCATCCTGGAAAGGGAAACGTCTCCGGACTGATGCAACATAGTCAGCATCCACCTCTGCTACAATACAACCCTCATCCCCGCCTGCGCTGCAGAGGGTTTTTCCGAGGGGATCAACAATTGCCGATCTTCCGCAGTAGTGATCGATTGGGGTTGTTCCGGTGGGGGAGACACCGGCAACATAGTACTGGTTCTCAACTGCACGGGCCTGCAGAAAAAGTGTGAAGACATCAATCCTGCTGCATGGCCACGCTGCCGGAACCAGCATACACTCAACCCCGAGATCGGCATACCGCCTGAAGAGTTCGGGAAACCTCAGGTCATAGCAGATGGCAAGGCCGACCACAAGCCCGTCACAGGAGCAGACCGAGAGGGTGTCTCCGGGCATATAATACTGATCCTCGCCTGCATACCTGAAGAGATGAGTCTTTGCATAGCGTGCATGCACAGAGCCATCAGGAGCTGCAATAAGAGCTGTATTTCGGATACCATCCGGTGACTGTGTCCTCTGCGAACCCACGATCCAGACTCCGTGGTCTTCAGCCATCTGACACCAGGCAGACTCGATCGGACCCCCTTCCTCCTCGGCATACTTGGTTGAGGCAGGATCCCATCCGGTTGCATACTGTTCAGGAAAGAGAACAAGATCAGCACCTGATGCAACTGCACTCCGTATGGCATCGTCTGCATGGGCAAGATTTGTATCTGGTGCCTCCGGAACTGAGCCGAGCTGGGCACAACAGATCTTCACACTATTCACCCTTGCCGGTCTGCTCGGCATATCCTTTCAGAATAACAACGATCGCAACCATTGCTATCAGCATGGCGATGACAAAGAGGACGATCGGAGCAAATGAGATATGATACCCAAGTGTCATCAGGCCGACGATAACTGCACCAATTATCATGCAGAGACCCATGAAGAGGAAGAAGAGATCAAAACTGTCAACGTGTACCATCATAGACCTCCAACAAGAATCGGGAAGGCCTGCTGAAGTCCGGTAATGACGAACTGAACAGCAATTGCAATCAGCATCATACCCATCAGCCTGCCAATGACACGGTACTCCCGCGGCCCGACATATTTTGTGATTATATCAGCATGCTTCATCATATAATAATTCACCAGAATGACAAGGAGGCAGAGGACCAGAATAGCACCCATTGCTATGACTCCAAAATCCTGTGACTCGTTCATCAGCACAATGACGGTCGTGATCGTCCCGGGACCGGCTATCATCGGGATCGCAAGAGGAACCAGACCGATATCATCGGCATCTATCCCCTCATATTTCTCGGTCGCTGTCATCTTTGTCCGTGAAGTCTTCGCATAGACCATCTCCATCCCTATGCCAAAGAGGAGGATGCCACCTGCAACACGGAATGCCTCAAGCGATATACCAAAGATCTGAAGGATCGCACCCCCTGCTACAGCGAAGACCAGGATAACTATAAGGGCAACACGATTCGCCTCATATGCCACCTGTATCCGTGCAGCTGCATCCATCGAGTCGGTCAGAGTCACATAGATGAGCGTGACGGCAAGCGGGTTGATGACAATGAAGATGGATGAGAATGACAGCAGGATAAAGGTCAGTAGATCGACCATCATGAGAATTTAGATCTTCTTCCCTTAAGCCAATTGTGGGTCGAAAAAAGAGTGTGTAGGGATTCTGGTTTATTCGTAGATCATCGGTTCAGCAAGAGCAGCATATCCGGTTAGATCAGTGTCATTGAAGTGGATTTTGATCTCGCGCTCTGCCGATGCATCCGAATCCGAGGCATGGATGACATTTCTTCCGATATCAATGGCGAAATCGCCACGGATAGTACCGGGAAGCGCCTCTGCCGGATTGGTTGCACCAACCAGAAGCCTGACGATTGGGACAACATTCTTTCCTTCCCAGACCATCAGAAAGACGGGGCCGCTTGTGATATAGGCCTTCAGACCAGGGAAGAACGGTTTTTCAAGGTGTTCCCGGTACTGTTCCTGGACACGATCATCCGGAAGCGCCTCAAAGCGGGCTGCGACCAGTTTCAGACCTTTCTTCTCAAAGCGGGAGATGATCTCACCGACCAGTCCGCGCTGGACGCCATCGGGTTTGACCATCACAAAGGAGCGCTCCATTAGGAAATCACTCCTTGCCACGGGCTTTCCGGCCCATTGCAGTCCACTCGACGCGGCGTGGGACCCTGCGGAGCCGGTAGTTGCTCTGGCACTTGGAGGAGCAGAAATAAAAGACTGCACCATCTTTCCGTACAAAGAGTTTGCCGGTTCCAGGCTCGAGCTGTTCTCCACAGAAACTGCAGGTGTACTTCTCAACCATCGGCTTCACCGCCTCGATAGCTTCTTTGCTTCACGTTCCGTCTCAAGGAGCATGAGGATATCTCCCTCACGGATCGGCCCGAATGTATTCCGGGTGATGATCCGCCCCTTGTTTGGGCCATCGAGGATACGGCACTTCACCTGGGATGCTTCTCCGTGCATCCCTGTAAGACCAATCACTTCAATGACTTCTGCCGGCGTTCCATTATCAGCCATAGAAGACTCAGCCTCTCAGTGCTTCAACCTGTTTCACAAGCTCTTCGACAATATCCTTGCCTTTGCCGGATTTGACAATTGCAACAGCAGCTGATCCGACATCAAGGCCGCAGGCGGCACCGATCTCGGCCTGTTTGTTAATGAAAATAAACGGTATCTGCTTCTCTGCGCAGAGCGGCGGAAGATGCATCACGATCTCTTCGGGCTCTACGTCACTGCCGATCAGAACAAGCTGGGCAATACCGCGCTCAATAGCTTTTGTTGCTTCATTGGATCCTTTCTTAATCTTTCCGGTGTCCCGTGCAAGTTCAAGTGCTTCAAGTGCATTGTTCTGAAGCTCTTCGGGGACTTCAAACTGTTGGTACATCTTTGACATAGCTCACCTCATTCAGGAGAAGACTGGCTCCTCCTTCATCACTCATCAGCGGTATAAGAACCGATGCTGGCGTAACCATATTATTACACAGAGAAGGGGGATAAAGGTTCGTCTGCAAGACCGATCAGACCACCTGATAGACCGCTGTACCCCCCTCATCAAAGAGAAGAATGAGACCTTTTTTGGGGAGGTTGACCTGGTAGTGTTCTTCTTCAAAGACTCCGACAACGATATGTGTGATCCCATATTCCTGAAGAAGCGCAGGGCTCTTCCCAGGATCCTCATAGAGTGTCCTGACATCTGTTATTCGCTTACTGTACCATCCATCATCTGATCTCCAGACAACCTCGTGGCCGGGCCACCCGAGGATGGTTGGAATGCCTGTAAAGGACGATATGCGGCTGGCATAGGTGTAATCTTCTCCAATAGCTTCAACGATCAGGAGATCGCCTTCAAGAGAGCCGAGATAACGGATCGCGGCCGCATCACCGGGATGACGGCCTGAAAGCCAGGCCGCGCCATCAAGGGTACCCGACCCATAGCCATAGGTAAGGGGAATAAAGGCCGGGATCAGGAGAAGGCAGAACACCACCCCGGAGATACATATCCATTTCAGAGACAAGGGGATAGTGCGCGGAAGTTGGAGAGATGAAAGCCATCGGCCGGCGATGACAGACGCTGCAAGCCCCATCATCACCCAGGCACCCATATAGAATTTAAAGACCGTATTCATCCGGAAATAGTCAGCACCCATGCCGTCCTTCAGGTAGATCAGCTCACATAATGTGATGATGAGAAGCCCGGCAACTGCCAGGATATCTTCCCCCCTCCATTCCCGCCGAAATGCGATCAGGAGAGCTGTAAATACGGCAATACCTGCTGCCCCATAACCTGCGACAAATCCTGCTGCCGGAACAACAAGCAGCCATGGGTACCGGTACAGCACGCGCCAGCCATAGAGAAGAAAGACCCCGATGAAGAAGCCATGGACGAGAAGGAACGAGGTGATCGCACTCCCTTCAGGTACCATTCCAATCCCAAGGATCCCTGAGCCCTCGATGGAGAGGAGAAGCGGTGCATAGGCAAGAATGGAGAGCGGCGGCACCAGCAGAAGCGGAAGCAAGGATTGACGATCCTGCTTTGCATACCGGAGTGCGGTGAGAATCGCCACACCGCAGTAGAAGGGGGCATAGACGAGGACATCCCAGGAGTTCAGTCCGGGCATCGTCCCAAGTGACAGGGCAAGGAGGGCAGCCAGGATAAGCCGTTCCCTCATATCCAGATCACCATACCTGAGGTACATCACCAGGCAGAGGGTGACAAAGAGGATCTGGTTGAAGATACCGAGGATATGCGCATGCGGATCCCCCCAGAAGAAAGAGAATATGGGATATTCATTGATTGTTCCGGCGATAACCCGGGTACTCTCCCAGGGTATCGAGGCAAGTGGTGTGCGAGCGATCAGATGCCAGAGAACGGCGGGGTTTGGGATGAGAAGAATGAGAGCCGGGAGCCATTGGTATTTTGGGAGCAGCAGGTATCCGCATGCAACCGCCGATACAACAGCCATTCCTGCAATGGTTGGGAGCATCAGGTTGAAGACAACTGACGACTCGCCACCCGCAATAATCCCAAGAACCCCGGAGAACCAGTGGCCGAGATAGTAATAGACTGAGAGATCACCACCCGCAAACCAGGGATCAAGAGGCGGAACAACCGGGTTTCTCATAACCGAGGCAAGAAATGCATGATCCATAAACTTCTCGGCAAATGAGATCGCCGGATTGCAGAAACGAACCCAGAGGATATAAAGAAAGCCAAGAAGAAATGCGCCATCCCAGATAAGCTGCGGCAACAGATCCGACCACCTATACTCCCGCCGGATTATCATCAGACCACACAGAAGAACAAAGAAGACTGCGGCAATGGCTACCGGGAGATGAAGATAGCCGAGATACCAGGATATGAGTGAGAAGCAGAGGAGCGAGAGGGGATAGGAGAGAGGATATGCAAGATCCCCAAGTGACCCCCTGAGAGAGGGATAGAGAGAGATCTGGAGGAGCTTCAGAACCAGAATCCAGAGAAGAACAGTTTGTATCTGCACCTCAATGCCGACCATAGATCTCCTTCTTTATATCTCCTGAATATGCCCGTTTCAGGAGTGAGACGGTCCAGTTGCCGAAGTAGTAGATCGAGGCAACACCCCCGACAAGAGTCACCACATTCTTGATGAGATGATCGATAATGGCAATGAGAACCGCAGTTCCTGATGAGACACCTGCAAGCTCAAACGTCATCGCAAGCGCCAGTTCGTAGGTGCCGATACCACCAGGGGTTATCGGCACTGCCTTCACCAGGTTGCCGATGACGATCGCAAGCACGACCACCATGAAGGAGACAGATTCACCAAACATCAGAGCAACCATCATACAGACGAGACAGTCGATGATCCAGATGATAAGAGAGGAGAGGAGAAGGAGGAGGAGTGCCCGCGGGGTCTGGGATACCGATCGGATCTGTGAGAGAACCTCGATCACTTTTGCCAGTATCCGGTTCTCTGATGAGAATTTCCCCGAAAAGACGAGGACAATACCAAAAATAAGACCGAGAATAAGGACAAGGCCGATTAACATCGAGAACCAGGGCTCCTGGCCGACTACAAAGGGGAGCGCGATTGCACCAATGAGGGCAATAGTGAGAATATCAAAGACCCGTTCGGTGAGAACCGAGGAAAATCCGACAGTGTAGGTGGCCCCCTTCTCATGTTTGAGGATAAGAAGACGGATCAGATCACCCAGCCGTGCGGGGATGATCAGGTTTGCTGTCTGGGAGACAAAGATGCAGGCTATTGAAAATATGGTTCCGACCTGAAGAGAGAGGCGCATCAGAATAAAGCGGTACCGTTCTCCTCTGAGGTACCATGCGAGCAGACAGATAATAACAGCAGGAAGAAGATAGAGTGGATCTGCTTCCCTTGCTGTGATCAGGAGATCGTCCCAGACACGGGAGAGGAGAAATACGATGATCGCAACTGCAATCAGGGTAGAGACGACAACGGTACTAATCTTTCTCAGCATAAAGACGCCACCTGAACCTGAGGATCTCTGATCCCATCCCTGTTACATCAGAGAGTTTCACGGTTGTGCCCTTTCCCTGCTGCCATCTGACAGGGAATTCACAGACACGAAATCCATGTCGTTGTGCGAGCACGAGTAGTTCCGTATCCCAGAACCAGTGGGGAGCCACAACAGATGGCAGGAGTGCTTCAAGACTCTCACGTGAGAATGCCTTGAACCCGCACTGGTGATCATACAGGCGGCTCCCAAGGATCATCCTGACAAGGGCGTTATATCCCCTGCTTGCAATCTCCCTTCTGCTATCCCGATCGATTCTGGATTCCGGCATCAGGCGTGAGCCGGTGGCAACAGCACACCCCAAACGGATTGCATCAACCAGTTCCCTCAGGTGAGCCATATCGGTGGCAAGATCAACATCAAAGTAGCAGAAGATACGGCCTTTTGAGGCATGGAAGGCACGGGTGAGCGCCCTTCCCCGCCCAAGCCGCTCATCTGAATGGAGGAGGCGGACACGGGGATCACGCCCTTCCCATTCAAGAACAAGCTCTGCACTCCCGTCATCTGATCCATCCTCTGCCACCAGCAGTTCGAAAGAGCCGGTGATCTCCTCAAGCCTGCGGATAGATTCGGGAATGGCAGTTTCGAGTGCAGATCGATCATTATAGACAGGGATGACCGCTGTTACCTCACACCCCGTCAATCCGACCACTCCATCACACGCCGGGCTATCTCCTCGCCTGCCCGGATTGATCCTTCCATGCTCCGTTCAGGATAGTTCTCAGGAGAGAACATCCCGGCAATGAAGAGGCCGGGCGCCGGGTTTGGATCCGGGATCATTGATTTATATCCGGTCACATAGACCGGACCTGCAAATGGTTCGATCCTGAGGCGATGCCAGTGAATATGCTCACGCGGGATCTCAAATCTGGTGCAGAAGTCAGATAACATGACCTCTTCGCAGTCTTCCGGGGGATCACCTGAGAAGTACGAGGCAATGTAGACGATATGCTCACCGTACCGATCAAATGGAACAAGGTTGGTATGGGTTATGACCGCCCCATATGGTGCAGGATCACCCATATTGACCCAGTAGATGCCATCGGTCGGATCAGAAGAGGTAGCAAGGGTGAGGCAGGCGGAACCCTGGTAGGGAAGAGGAGTGAGCGGGATGGAGCATATTCGTGCAGTCTCCTGTGGAGGAAGGGTCGATATGAGACAGTCATACCGGGTGCCATCCACAATCCAGCCCCCTTCGTCAGGAGTTGCAGAGACGACCTGATGGCAGGTCACAACCCTGCATCCTCCTGCATTCAGGCGCAGGAGAAGGCCATCGATCAGCCGGATAAAGCCGCCCTTCAGATACCCCAGCCGCTCACCTTCGGGGCCGCGATCCGATCTGATCGCAATCCGGCTCACAAGCCAGGCAGCAGATACCTCATCTCTCTGATCCCCGAATTTGGATCGCAACAATGGTTCAAAGAAGGAAGAGTAGATCCGCTCACCCAGGCGATCAATACAGTATTCCCGGGCAGAGATGGAATCCAGCTCCTCACGATCTACGGATCTGGACCTGAGGACAAAGAAGGCGAGCCGGATCTTCTCAAAAAAAGAGAGGAGAGGATACCGGGCGATCTGGAGGGGTGTTGTAAGGGGGTAAATCCGTTGATTTTCCACATATCCTGTGCTCCCTTTCTGCCACTCGAGATCCCGGAGAAGATCAAGTTCATCAAGAAGAGAGAGGAGGTGGGAATCGCCTGAGAAGCAATGATGGTACAGTGACTCTATAGCATAATCGGGGAGATTATAGGAGGAGAGGCATCCCCCTAGATCTTCGCTCATCTCAAGAAGCGTCACCGTATGATTCCCTGAAAGGCGAAGTGCAGCTGAAAGCCCGGTGAGTCCTCCACCGATTACGCAAATATGCATGCATCTTATGTGATATCAGGGAGCATAAGAAAGTTTTTGAATCTTTCCATCATATAAACTAAGAAGCCATAAATACAGGAGATACTAAAGGTAAAACCATTAGTGTGGATGGTGTCATCTAAATGCGGGTATTTTTCATTGGATTTGGACAGGCAGGAGGCAAAATTGTCGATATGTTTCTTGCCCAGGACAGGAAACTGCAACAGGGCAGCTTCCGCGGAATTGCCGTTAATACGGCAAGAACCGACCTTATGGGCCTTAAACATATAGAAATGAAAGACAGGCTCCTCATTGGCCAGACAGTTGTAAAGGGGCATGGTGTTGGAACAGACAATGTAACCGGCGCAAAAATTGCGGCAGATGAGATAGACACCATCATTAATGCGATCGACACTCGCGGAACACATGATATCGATGCCTTTGTTGTCGTCGCAGGACTTGGAGGAGGTACCGGATCCGGTGGCACTCCGGTGCTCTGCCGACACTTAAAACGCATCTATCGTGAACCGGTCTATGCACTTGGTATGATCCCGGCACCTGAAGAAGGCCGGCTCTATTCATACAATGCTGCCCGCAGTCTTGCCACACTCGTAAATGAAGCCGACAACACCTTCATCTTCGACAACAGTGCATGGAAGAATGAAGGAGAAAGTGTCAAGAGTGCCTATGAGCGGCTGAATGAAGAACTTGTCAGGAGATTCGGCGTTCTCTTCCGCGCTGGCGAGGTCGGAAAACTTGGCGTCGGCGAGATGGTCGTTGACTCTTCAGAGATCATCAACACGCTCAGAGGAGGCGGAATATCCACTATCGGATATGCAATCTCTGACGTGATCACCAAAAGCAAGCAAAAGAAAGGTCTCTTTGCGGGATTTGGCAAGAAAGATAAGGCTGAAAGTGCCCTCACCGGCGAGGACAAATCAGCAAAGATCATCGGACTTGTCAGAAGAGCCATGCTCGGCAGACTGACACTCCCCTGTGATTATACGACAGCCGAGCGGGCGCTGGTTCTTGTTGCAGGACCTCCTGACGAGATGGACAGGAAGGGTGTTGAGAAATCCAAATCCTGGGTGGAAGAGAACATCGCAGGGGTTGAGGTCCGTGGAGGCGACTACCCGCTTGAATCAAACTATATCGCCGCTGTGGTCGTCCTTGCGACCATCGGGAATGCCCCACGGATTACCGAACTCCTTGAAGTGGCTAAAGAAACAAAACAGGACGTTATAAAATCCAAAGACAGGCAATCGACCATGTTTGAGGATGCGATCGATCCGCTCTTTGAATGAGGAGATGAAGATGAAGATACGGGTACTACTTACTATACTGCTCGCCTGCTGTGCACTCTGCGCTTTTTCTGTAACAGCTATCACCGTACAGCCCCCAACAGGCTTGCCAACAGGAGATCTCACTCCAGGAACGAGAGTGAACATCGAAACGACAATAACAAACTTCATATCTGCATCCGGAACAACATTTCCTGGATCAGACACACTACAATTCTATACAGATCTGGATTCTCCCAAGTGGAATATCGCTATTGTGTTGAACAGTATTGAAAATCCCCGTCCTGTTGAGAGTGGTAGAACGGTTAGAATATCAGGTTTTGACCTGGAATATCCCTCAACAAGCGAATTAAAAGTTCGTGTTAGCCTTGAGGGCGTGGTACCTGACGTTTCAGCAACCTCAGATAAGACAGTCATGCGCATTCGCCAGCTTGATTCAAGTGATAATGTTCGACCGAATGGGGAGGAGCTCTTCACTAAAAAAGTGATAAACCCGGCAGAAGTACAAACAGAAATTGCCTCAACAAAAACAGAACTTCAAATATTTATGAATGAGATAGATGAGGCAAAAGCACGGGGTGCTGACACCACCGAAGCATACACAAAATACACCACTGCCCAGACTGCATTGCAGAGTGCTGAAGTAGCAGGTAACAATGCGGGACTCGCCCAGTCAAACCTGAATTCAGCACAGGCCGCAATAGCTGATGGACGGGCGCTCCTTGAGCGGGCAGTTGTTCAGCACGCGATCACCAGTGCAGAGAGCACTCTTGCAGAGATTGATGGAGTGCTTAATTATTTTACCACAAACAAAAGCATGGGATCTGACGCACGTGTGGTATTACTCTCATCAAAACGGCAGAGTGTCAAGAACCAGATTGATACTGCAAAGGGAAACTATGATACAAACAACCTGGCTCTGGCAGAGCGGCAGGCAGACGATGCCCTTGCGGAGGGAAAGAGTGTTCTTGCCGAAGCACGGGAATTGCAGGAGCAGGTCGAATCACTCCCCGTCTTTGTTGATCCCGGTCAGCCATACCTCTGGATTATTCTTGGTGCGATTGCCATCACCGTGATTGGATTTGTCGTTATGAAGAAACGAAATGCATGGGATGAGCTTGGATAATTAATCCAACCTATTTTTAACTCATTTCAATAATACCTGCACCTCTTTTTCATTACCAAATAGAGAAAACTGACTATTCCAGTATTGTTATACCTCTCCGGATTCTCAAGAACTGGTATCATTGGATGGAATTTCTGCACATACGGACGATATATCCAGTGAGAAAATAGTGAAGTTTTCTTGTTCTCCTGAGGTTGTTTCGACCAAAATGAAGGTAAGAAGAGAGAGAGAGAGAGAGGAGGGGAAGCAATCAACAACATTCCGGATGAGAAAACCCATCAGACAGAAGCAGCAGATCTGAATATATCATAGCGCTTACTCCCCACTTCCGCATGACGAGTGAAATAATACCTGATGAGGTCTCCCTTCACCTCATAATAGGTTACCCAGTAGCTGTGTTTGAGGGTCGTCTTCTCAAATCCAGGGATGTCATCATAACTATCCTGGTCATGAGTGATGATCAGGTCAAAGTTTCCTGCCATGAGGGAGCCCTTGTTGGACTTCCCTCCAAAATACGTGATCTTTGACCAGCGATCCGCATCGCGATAATACCAGTTGAGCGGCCATATGGTATCTGTGGCAACAGCAATCCGATCCGATTCATCCATCCATTGCATAACAAGACGGAGATCTTCAGAGTTCTGCACCTGTACAATCGGCTCGGCGATATCACCGGGAGTGAATGCCACATGAAGCGTCATTCCGAGGAGGAAGACGGCACCCACTGCCACAATAACCATCTTCAGGCGGTCAAGCCTGAAAGTAGCAACAAAGACCATCGGGAGCAGCTGGTGCAGGATGAGCCAGGGGACTTTCTCACCGATATAGGCATAGACGGCAAGAGATGCAATCATCCACCAGATAGAGAACCTGATGAACTCTGTCTTTGGATCATAAGCGACACCGGGATCAGGCCGCCTGAGGGACGATGATATACGTTCAATCACAGTTGAGGAGAAGGGAGATGCCGATGACTTATCCCCGGTTCCTGAGTTGCGTTCCGGATCATTTGAATGCAGTTTCAGGGACGTCGTGTTTGCGGCGATAAATCCAAAGAGACCCATGCCTGCAAGCAGGATGATCGGCACCTCATAGAGGACGAAGAGTATCAGGTAAAAGAACCACGGCCCCCCGAGCCGCTGAACCTCATGCATCCCGGTCCAGTGGGAGATTGCCATCTGGCCGGCTTGCAGGACAATCTCCGGGTGTGCTCCAAACGACGAGTAGAAGAGGGCAATAATGCCCCCTGCAAGAGCTGCTGAAAGCAGGATATCCCTCTTCCACGTCCGGGGGAAGACAAGACGCCGTGTCCATAGGCAATAGAGGAGATATATTCCAAAGATGACAAGGACGATCGGCATATTCTCCTTGCTTGACATCCCAAGGGCTGCTGCAAGCCCTGCAACAAGGGCAAACCTGAGCTTCCCTGAGTTGAAGTACGCAAGGGCGGCAACAACCAGCAGAAGCGAGAAGAACGCGATGAAGATATCATTTCGGAGGAATCTCGAAAAATAAACCATGCTCGGAGAGAGTGCCAGGAATAATGCCGCAACAAGCATCTGCTTCCCATCAAGATATCCCATTCTATAAAGGGGATAGACAAGTGCAACAAGCAGGGTTCCAAGGAGTGCCGGGAAGAGCCGGCCGACAAGATCAAAATCCCCAAAGATCGAAAAAAGACCTGCGGTTACATAAAAGAGGAAGGGTCCATGGAAGACTGGATCATAGATATAGGTGCCTTTTGTCAGCAGTTGGTATGCAAACCAGGCATGTACCGCCTCGTCATGGTGATATAACTTCAGATCCAGAAATGCAAACCGCAGGATCAGGGTTGCCAGAAGAATACAAATGAAGAGCGACTCCGGTTGGAGGAGCCGATGATAAAATTGGGTATCTGATGCGGCTTTCATGCCGCTATCTCACGATGATCAGCCCTCAAGGACAATCTCAATGCCGATGTCCTTGGGTACCTGAATTCGCATCAGCTGGCGGAGTGCACGCTCGTCTGCATCGATATCGATGAGGCGTTTGTGAACACGCATCTGCCAGCGATCCCAGGTTGCTGTTCCTTCTCCATCAGGGCTCTTCCGGATAGGAACAACGAGGCGCTTCGTTGGAAGCGATATCGGACCTGCAAGATTGACACCGGTTCGTTCGGCGATCTCACGAATCCGGGAGCAGACCGACTCGAGTTTGTTATAATCGGTCCCGGTAAGGCGTATTCTGGCTTTTTGCATAGGGAGTCACCGTAAAAAAAGATGAGAATTATCTCATCTGCTTTGGTTTGATATCGAGAACAATACCTGCAGCAATGGTGGATCCCATATCACGGACAGCGAACCTGCCGAGCTGCGGAAGCTCCTTTGCCTTCTCAATGACGAGTGGGCGGGTGGGGACGATCTTTACAATTGCAGCATCGCCAGCTTTGAGGAAAGCAGGGTTCTCTTCCTTGACCTGACCGCTTCTTGGGTCGAGCTTCTTCTGAAGCTCAAGGAAGGTGCATGCAACCTGTGCGGTGTGGCAGTGGAAGACCGGAGTATATCCAACAGAGAGGACACTTGGGTGCTGAAGAACAACAACCTGTGCAGTGAATTCCTCTGCCACTGTCGGGGGTGCATCAACCGGACCACAGACATCGCCACGGCGGATATCGTTCTTTGCGATACCACGGACGTTGAAACCGACATTATCACCGGGGAGAGCCTGTGCGTGCTCTTCGTGGTGCATCTCGATGGATTTAACCTCGCCTTCCTTGTTAGCGGGCATGAACGAGACCTTCATTCCCTTCTTCAGGATACCGGTCTCGATACGGCCGACTGGAACGGTTCCGATACCGGAGATGGTATAGACATCCTGAATCGGGAGACGGAGCGGCTTGTCGGTTGGCTTCTCGGGTTCTTTCAGGGTGTCGAGTGCTTCAAGAAGTGTCGGGCCGGTATACCATGGGGTCTCCGGGGACTTCTTGGAGACATTCACGCCGGTGAATGAACTCATTGGGATGACAATGGTATCATCGGGTTTGAATCCAACGATCTTGATGAGATCAAAGAGCTGTGATTTTACCTCATCAAACCGCTTCTGATCGTATTTCACTACATCCATCTTATTGACAGCAATGATCAGCTGGTTGATACCAAGTGTCCGTGCAAGGAAGACGTGCTCCTTTGTCTGCTCCATCGGGCCGTCAGGCGCTGCAACAACAAGTACTGCGGCATCTGCCTGTGATGCACCGGTGATCATGTTTTTGACGAAATCACGGTGGCCAGGACAGTCGACGACGGTAAAGTAGAACTTTGCAGTGTCGAACCTCTTGTGGGCGATATCGATCGTGATACCACGCTCACGCTCCTCTTTGAGGTTATCCATAACCCATGCAAACTCAAAGGAACCCTTGCCCTTTGACTCTGCTTCTTTCTTGTATCCATCAATAACATGCTGGGGCACACTGCCGGTCTCATAGAGAAGGCGACCGACAGTGGTTGACTTCCCGTGGTCAATGTGGCCGATAACGGCTAAATTCATGTGTGGCTTTTCTGCTGCCATTCTCAATCCTCCACTCATTCAAGGACAATCATGCGTACATTCAGTCCAATGCGAGTATACTAGATTGGAAAGAGAACTATATAAAATATTTCTCTTAATTTGGGTTAATTCCCAAAAGAAGCGATACAATGATGAACTATCCACACCTATCCTCACCTGATGAAGACATTACCGTTCATTCGAGGCAAAAATGACCGTATCACAGTCGAGTGCGCGACTGAAGAAGTATCGATCCATACCAGATGTGTTCATTGCATCCACTGTGCAGGCATTATGGATGGAAAGCGGCTCGTCCCCAACCCCTATGCGCAGGAGTTCAAAAAGCAGGGGCGCGGATCGGGGAATGCATTTGAACTTCTGACTGCCCAGACCATGTTCAACACCATTGTCGCCAATCCATCGGCCAATGCAATAGAATGTAATGATGAAAAGGGAGAAGGGTTTCATCCGTTCTGGGTACGGTAAACCAGCCCGGGATCATTTACAGCGCTATCAGCAGTGAGAGGAGAACCACAGCGCGGACGATCTCATTTGCTGACCCGACGAGATCACCATTGATCCCGCCAAACAACTGCTCTCCGGAAAAGAGCAGAAACAATGTGGTAGCCGATGCACCAAATAGTGCTGAGACCACTGCGATTGGAGGGATGGGGAGCAGGAAGAGCGGAAGGGTCAGCAGCCATGCAACTGCTACAAACCATGGGCGGCTGCGCCAGAAGAGATAGCTGTGGATACCCTCCCGAAACGGCCGCCCAATGCAGGTTAGTGATGCCATCGACGCTTTTGCTGCAACCTCCGCTATCAGCACCGCAATCGGTATGATTGCAAGTGATGCAAGTGCGCCAAACGAGATGAGCGTGATGGAGAGGCCAAGGGCAACCCCACCCGCCCCAACCTGCCGATCAGTAAGGGCGCGGATTCGTATTTCCCTACTCCCATGAGCCATCAGGCCATCCCCGAGATCAAGGAGACCATCAAAATGATTACAGCCCGAGAGAAGAAGCAGGAGCCCAAGGGCGACAGCCGCTGCTGCAAGGGGATAAGGGATGAAGAACAGGGGGATCGCCGCCAGCCCGCCGATCAGGTACCCGGCAACCGGGTAGAGATATGAACGGGTGGCAAATGCATCAAAATCAGCCGATCTCCCGATAGGGAGGATCGTCGTAAACTGGAGCAGTGCCCGGATCCCCTCGATGAGGCTCATTGACTATCACTATAGAGTTTTGAGGTGCATCCGGCGATAAGTCCCGCAACGGCATCATCGAGGAAGGGACCCAGTGTCGAGAGAATCCCCGGTTTTTTCTGATCATACCGGGTGAACTCAAACCGGGCATAGGTACCTGCAATCACCTCAGCAATCGCCATTCCAATGATCTCATCAGCCAGGAGAAATACCGGATCGTCAGCAATCTCAGAATCCTTCCTCTTCGCATACAGCTCATTCTCAAGCAGGATCGCAGAGAGCAGCAGTGCAGAGACATTCGGATCTGCAAATGCGCGCCGTATATTCTGTTCAAGCTGTAAACGTCCGTCTTCAGGGGAGAGCCCATGGGGGACATACAGCTCCATTGCGGCATCCAGTATCGCATCCATCAAAACACCTGCGCGACCCAGGCGTTCTTCGATCTCAAACATAGCGATCATTATCTTTGAAGCATACCATACTTAACGTATATGGCGTTTCTTTCAGAGGATATCAGCTATTCACCAGAAAGACCGGTCTTTGCCCCGATACTTGCAAATACCATGCTCTCAACAGTTCCCGGTATCTCCGGTGCAGGACCCTCACCCGAGAAGACCCTCTTCACCCCGATTCTCGATTCTGAACTGATCGTAAATGGCAGGATCACCAGTATGCCGATCCGCCCCGATACCCCGACCGGCTGCCCGACACCTGCCACAATCACCCGCGCGATGATGCAGCTGACAGGGCTCACCCCTTTCTTCATTAATGCCGGGCTCGCACATCCCCCGACAATTCCCACGTTTGATTTCTATGGAAGAGGCGGAGGAGATCCGCGCAAAGGGGCGGCTGTCCCGGATGCAGAGTCACTATATCTCAAAGGGGAGCAGCTTGGATCCCTCCTCTCAAACCTCTCGGATATGCTGGTGATAGGGGAATGTGTCCCGGGGGGAACCACCACAGCACTCTGTGTCCTCCGCGCCCTTGGATTCCCTGCCCGGGTCTCAAGCAGCATGATTCAAAATCCGCATTCACAGAAGGAGGAGATTGCTGAATTGATCACCAGACGACTGAGAGACGAGGGGATAACAGAGCCGCTTGATATCGTCTCGGCAACAGGAGATCCGATGATGCCGGTTGCCTGCGGCATGATCAAAGGGTTCTCAGGTGATGTGGTTCTTGCCGGGGGCACCCAGATGCTTTCTGTTGCTGCTGTTGCACGAGGACTGGGTCTGCACATCCCCCGTGTTGTCACAACAGTCTATGTCCGGGATGATCCATCGGCAAACTTCCCCGAGATAGCAGACGCGATCGGCGTGGCTCCAATCTATGTCGATCCGGAGTTTGGAGAACTCGGGCATACCGGCCTTGCCAGGTACTGTATCGGGGAAGTAAAGGAAGGAATGGGCGCGGGCGGCGCAATGTATCTCGCCGCAGCGCTTGGTCATTCACCATCCAGGATCAGGGAAACGATTCTTCGGACAATCTCCGCATATTCCTGAAGAGATAAGAGGGGTAAGAGCCAATACTAAGCAGGATATGCAACCCCTCTTTGTCATCAATAATTTCGGGCAGTTCAACCACCTCATCCACAGAATGCTCCGCGACCTCGATATCGAGGTGAAGATGATCCCAAATACCACTCCTCCATCCGAAGTAGAGGAAGGATGCCGGGGGATCATCCTTGGAGGCGGGCCAACCATCGGCCGGATTGGCCGCTGTCCCGAGTATCTCGAACTCGATCTGCCGGTTCTTGGCATCTGCCTCGGCCATCAGCTGATCGCGCAGTCACTCGGAGGAGAGATCGGACCTGGAGAGAGCGGAGGATATGGCGGCCTTGATGTGACGATCCAAAATCATAGCAGTGTACTCAAAGGATACCCGGACACTATACGTGTCTGGGCATCCCATGCCGATGAGGTGAAGCGGGCACCGGAAGGCTTTGAGATCCTTGCCACATCATCCATCTGCAAAGTCGAGGCGATGGGATGCACTGAAAAACGGATCTTCGGCCTGCAATGGCATCCTGAAGTGAGCCATACAGAGAACGGACACCTGATCTACGAGAATTTCAGCAGGATATGCACAGAATAGAAGCTATCAGCCGCGAGATCAGGACGAGCGGTTTTCAGTGCCGGCAATGCGGGGCATGCTGCCGTGGTGATGAGCGGACAAGCAGGGTGATCGTCTCACCCCCCGAGATTGACCGGATCATCGAAGCCACAGGACTTGAAAGGAGTGAGATTGTGCTGCCATACCCTGAGTTCATCGAGTCAGTTGAAGGCGGGAGGTTCACCTTTGAGTGGTGCCTGAAGAATGAGGACGGAAGATGCATCTTTCTGGATGAAGATGGGAGGTGCTCTATCTATTCTGCACGACCATGGATCTGCCGGACATACCCGTTTGCGCTTGACGGCGATACGATAACAATCTCCGAATGTCCCGGGATCGGGGAGGAGATTACTCCGGAAGAGGTAGACGCACTTGCCGCATGCCTGGTGGAGAGGCAGGAGGCAGAGGAGGAGGAGGAGAATGCCGTTCTGAAGATCTTCTCCTCCCATACAATCCCTATGGGAAAGACTGTTGTCTTTGACAGCAGAGGAATGTGGAGTATTCATGGGTGAGCTGAGGATTGTTGGAACTGCACATGTTTCGCAGAAGAGTATCGATGAGGTAACTGCAGCCATCGCTGAGTTTGAACCCGATATTATCGCAGTGGAGCTGGATGCCCCACGCTATGCAGCATTAAAACAGCAGGAAACTGAGGTTCAGGAACCAAAAATCTCAGAGATCCTCTCATCGGGGAATATGACCCAGATGCTCATCCAGTGGGTGCTCGCCTATGTCCAGAGAAAGATTGGGATGAATGTCGGCATCGAACCGGGTGCCGAGATGAAAGAGGCGATCCGCCTTGCTGAGGAGCAGGAAATCAGGGTCGCCCTCATCGATCGGGATATCAGGATCACCCTCTCCCGGTTCTGGAGCGGGATGACCCTCCGCGAGAAGTTCAGGATGATCTATGCACTTGCAGTATCTGTCACGGGAGTGTCCGGGGAAGAGCTGGATATCGATTCACTGACTGACCAGGATATTGTCACCCTTGCGCTTGAAGAGTTCCGGAGATTCTCTCCAAACGGAGCAAAAGCATTAATTGATGAGCGGGATGCCTATCTCGCCCAGAGCCTCATTCCACTCCTAAAGGGAGAGGAGCGTGTCCTGGCAGTAATCGGCGCAGGGCATCTCGCGGGAGTTACCAGATACCTGAATAATCCGGAATCCCTTCCCTCAAGACAGTCACTCACAGCAGAGATACACCGCCGCCCCTGGGGAAAGATCATCGGGGTTGGTGTGCTCGTCCTCTTCCTCTCCCTCATCACTGCAATCCTCTTCTCCGGTGTCGGGTACGATGTGCTGATCACTGCATTTGCCTGGTGGGTTATCATCAACGGGACACTGGCGGCACTTGGAACCCTCCTTGCACGGGGACACCCCGTCTCTGCCGCAGTCGCTTTCTCAGCTGCATGGCTCACCTCCCTCAACCCGCTGCTTGCTGCCGGATGGTTTGCCGCAATTGTCGAGGCAAAGATCAGGAAACCCGCGGTATCCGACTTTAAAGCCATCAGTTCCGCAGAGAGCATCTCCGAGATGAGCAGGATACCCCTCTTCCGGGTTGTGCTTGTCGCAGCACTGGCAAATGTCGGGAGCACGCTTGGGACATTCCTCTATTTCATCTTCATCTTCCCGCTGCTTGGGATCGATCCGACAGTGCTGATCACCGAAGGTTTCTCAAAGATCTGGTCTACCATTTCGGGCCTTTTCTAAAGAGACCCGACACACTAACTTCAGATACAATCAAGAACCTGAAGCCTCCATTGATCGGATATGATACAGAGAGAAGCACTGAGAAGGATGATCCAATTTGGGTGTATCTTCATTCTTGCCCTCCTCTTCATCACCCCGGTACATGCCGCCATATCTGACATCCCGGCAGGCGGCACCGTATTCATCGGGGAAGAGGGGCTCGATATTACCGCGTGTGGAGTCGGTAATGGAGATACCCTCGGGTGGTTTCCAGCCGGTTCATCACCTGCCACAGGCAGTCCGGGCATGACCATTCAGGTAACTGATGCTACTTCATTCTATGTCGCACCCCAGACATTCAAGGGGAAAACCGGAACCTGGTATGATATGGGAACGAACAGTCCGGCAATCATCGTTGCCGATCCAAACCTTTCGATCAGGGTTTATGATGTTGGCTATGGGCAGATAGACAGAACCGGCCTCTGGGTGCCGATGGATTTTGAACTTCAGTTCCGTATTGAGACAAATCTGCATGCAATGACAGTACGCCCCGGGGTTGCCGGAGCACCAATAGAGGTGCGTGTCAACCAAAAAGATGGCATCGAATATTCTACCTTAACAAACCGTGCAGGTGTTGCAACCCCCCTCCTCTTTGCAGTTGATAGAAATCCCTACATGACCGGACCGGTCTGGTATCCTGATGCAGGATATTCACGCGGCGTTTATGATTTTTATGCCTTCTGCAATGCCAATAACATGAAAGACAACTACAATGTCGTCGGGAAAACGATCACCCCCCTGAGCGAGACGGTTTCACTCTCAAGGACTACAACCACGACACCTGCCCCGACACAGACACCCGTCCCAACACCCAAACCAACAATTCCCGTAACACCTCCCCCTACTGTGGCAACACCAGAACCAACACCAGAACCAACACCCGTTGCAACACAGGAGCCAGCCGAAACACCAATTCCGGAACCAACCCCAGCCCCCCTTGCCCTGGCAACAACACTCGGTGCACTTGCGGTGATCACCCGCCTCCGCCTGCGTAACAAATAACCCTGAGAAAAGCACTCTGATCTATTATGATTCAGAATAAAAACATCGCCAATTTTGGCGTCACTATCATCCAGGCACGGCACAGCATCAGGCACTTCAAGGACACTCCTATTCCGGACGATATCATCAGGAAAGTCCTTGATTGTGCAAAGAGTGCTCCATCGGCAAAGAATATCCAGCCATGGATCTTTGGAACGATCAAGGACAAGGCGCTCAGGGAGGAGATTGCAAACCTCACCACCCATGGGAAGTTCATTGCCGAGGCGCCCGTCTGCTTTGCCGTCTTTGGCGAGCGGGACCAGCAGTATGTGGTTGAGGACTGCTGTGCCGCCACTGAAAACATCCTCATCGCCTTAACCGGATATGGGATCGGATCCTGCTGGGTTGCAGGGGAGGGAAAAGAGTATGCAGAGCCGATCAGAAAACTCCTTGGCGTTCCGGACAATTACAAGCTCATATCGCTGATTGCCGCGGGTGAAGCAAAGACAGAAGGGTTCGTCCTTGCCAAGAAGAAGAACCTCTCTGATATCACCTTCACAGACCAGTATGGATCCGAGTGATCTGATCCGGCCCTCTCTTTTTAAACACCCTTTAAGCCGGATGAAAACCACAGTTGTAAAGTATGAAATCCCCGATTCTTCAGGTTGCACTTGATATCCTCGATCTCAGCCGCGCCTATGCGATTGCTGACGAAACAATTGCCGGTGGAGCCGACTGGATCGAGATCGGAACACCGCTCATCAAGAGCGAGGGGATGAGCGCCGTTCGGGAGATACGGAAACACCATCCTGATACCACCATCGTTGCCGATATGAAGATCAGCGATACCGGTGCGCTTGAAGTTGAGATGGCGGCAAAAGCGGGCGCAGAGATAGTCTGCATCCTGGCCGAGTCCGATGATACCGTCATAAGGGAGGCAGTGAAGGCAGCAGATCTCTATGGTGTGCAGCTTATGGGGGATATGATGAATGTCGCAGATCCCGTAGCCCGTGCCCGTGAGCTCGAGGAGATGGGGGTGCATATCATCAATGCCCATGTCGGGATCGATCAGCAGATGATCGGGAAGGATTCTCTTGAACTCCTTGAACAACTCACCGGCGCAGTCTCGATCCCGATTGCCGCTGCCGGAGGGCTGGATGCGGCGCGGGCAGCACAGGCAGTTGCACATGGGGCGGCAATCGTCATCATCGGCGGTGCAATCATCAGATCAGCCGATGTAACCGGATCGACCCGGGAGATCCGATCTGCAATCGATGCGCCGGTGAAGGCCACGTTCCGGAAGGTCGATCGGAATGAGGAGATCCAACAGATGCTGAGGCTTGTCTCATCTTCAAATGTCTCTGATGCAATGCACCGGAAAGGCGCAATGAGCGGACTCACACGGTATGCGGGAGAGGGGAAGATGATCGGCCAGGCAGTCACCGTCCAGACCTTTGCCGGGGACTGGGCAAAGCCTGTTGAGGCGATTGACCATGCACAGCCTGGGGATGTGATCGTGATCAATAACAGCCGCGACAGAACCATCGCCCCCTGGGGAGAACTGGCAACACTCTCCTGTCAGAACAAGGGTGTTGCTGGCGTTATCATCGACGGGGCGGTCCGCGATCTTGACGATATCCTCGAAATGGCAATCCCCCTCTATGCAACAGCAGCAGTCCCAAATGCCGGTGAGCCGAAAGGATTTGGTGAGATCAATCCTGAGATACGGTGCTGCGGACAGGCGGTTCGTCCGGGCGACTGGATCATCGGGGATGCAAGCGGTGTCGTCGTCATTCCAAAGGAGCATGCCTATGAGATCAGCCGCCGCGCAGTTGAGGTTTTTAAAACCGAAGAGCGGCTCCGCGAAGAGATACGGAGGGGATCAACCCTCTCGGTTGTGATGGATCTGCTCAGGTGGGAGAAGCAGTAAACATCTTCCTACAATACCTGACAACCACCTGTTTTTTACGATTTCAGGATGAATATACATCCATACCCGGATACAGGTTTTTTCCGATACATGTGATGGCTGGCATCCGGTTTCAGTATGGCTCATGAAGGAACGGGCAGGATGGAACAGAAATGTTGAGTGAAGGGCGTGAAACATTAAAAGAGGTCATTCAGGCAGTGGCACCCATTGCCCTCATCGTATTGATCGTCCTTGCAGTTCTCACCAGTTCACCGGTTTCAGATCTGGTCAACTATGCTCTCGGAGTCATCATGCTCACTGCCGGCATTACTCTCTTCCTGATTGGGGTAAATAACGGTCTTCTTCCGATGGGTGAGGTGATCGGATCCGATCTCCCAAAACATGGATCCATCTACCTGGTCATCTGTGTTGCCTTCTTCTTTGGGTTCCTTGCCACAGTCGCTGAGCCGGATGTGCGTGTGCTGACGAATATGGTCGAGATAGTCTCAAATGGAGAAATCGCACGCGACCCGATGATCATCTCAATTGCAGCAGGTGTTGGGATCTTCGTCGCACTTGCAATGTTCAGGATCGTCATCGGTGTTCCTATTACCTGGCTCTTTACCGGAGGATACCTGCTAGTGATCCTTCTGGCATTATTTACTCCGGCAGACTACCTGCAGATCGCCTATGATGCAGGGGGGGTGACGACGGGACCGCTCACGGTTCCCTTCATCCTCGCTCTTGGAATCGGCCTGAGTTCGGTTCTTGCAGGTAGATCAGCACTGACAGACGGATTCGGTCTAATCGGGCTTGCGTCAATCGGCCCGATCATCGGTATTATGCTCCTTGGGATTCTGGTATGATTGCCGAACTCGTCATATTCAACGGTATTGCCGAAGTCATCCAGGATGCAGTCATCGCACTCATCCCGCTTTCAATCTTCTTCATTCTCTTTCAGGTGATGTACCTGAAACTCCCGATGGGGCATGTGATCAACCTCTTTAAAGGGATCTTCTTCACCCTCATCGGGATGATACTCTTTCTCCAGGGTGTCCATATCGCATTCATCCCGGCAGGAGACGCGATAGGATCATTCTTCAGCGCTATTGGCAAAGCCTGGATACTCATCCCGTTTGGATTCTTCCTTGGAATGCTGGCAACCTATGCTGAGCCTGCAGTCCGAATCCTCAGTGACCAGGTTGAACAATCCTCAAGCGGTTTTATCAGGGGAACACTGATCCTCTATACACTCTCTATCGGTGTTGGGATCGCCGTTGCACTCGGGATGGCGCGGATCGTCATCGGGTTCCCGTTTCTTCCCCTTATCATTACAGGATACGCAATTGCCATCATCCTCCTCTGGCTCGCAGACAGGGACTTTGTTGCAATCGCCTTTGATTCAGGCGGTGTTGCAACAGGACCAATGGCAGTCACTTTCCTAATGGCACTTGCTGTTGGTGTTGCAGCGGGGATTGAAGGACGGGATCCGATCATCGACGGGTTTGGACTGATCGCGTTAATCGCCCTGGCCCCAATCCTCTCCATTCTAGTACTCGGGATCTACTTCAGAATCAAAAAGGTGAAATCATCATGATCTGTGAAGGCTGTAAAGAACTCATTGTAACAATTGTTAAAAAAGGCTGGTCACTACAGGTGATCGAGGCGTCCCGAAAGGCAGGTGCATCAGGCGGCACCATTATTCCCGGTCGAGGAACCGGCATTCATGAGATGCAGACACTGCTTGGGATCAGGATTGAGCCAGAGAAGGAGATTATCCTGACAATCGTCAGTCCCGAGCAGACCGATACGATCCTTGCGGCAATCGTATCGGCAGCAGAGCTTGATAAACCAGGCAACGGGATCGCCTTTGTCATCAATCTCGACAAAGTCGCAGGCCGCGTCCATATGTTCACAAAAGAAGATGAGGACTAGGGCTACCCAAGATCGCTCTCTCTCAGGAGGGAGCCACCTGCTGCCTGAATCTTTGAGATTGCCTCTCCGGCCTGGCTCACCCTCAGGATCAGCACCGCTGCTTCTTTGCCGGAATAGGCATATGCATACTCGATATTAATCCCGGCATCACCGAGGATCTGTGCTACCGTATGGAGACCCCCCGGCTCATCCTTCATCCGAACAGCAATCACATCTGTGAACTGGACGGCAAATCCGAGTTTTTCAAGGACAGATCGGGCATCGTCGGGTTTGTCAACGAGTGCACGGACAACCCCGAAACTGTTTGCCTCTGCAATTGAGAATGCATAGATATTCACATGACTCTTCTCGAGCGCCTCTGCGATAGCCGCAAGCCGCCCCGGCTTGTTCTCCGAAAAGATGGAGATCTGTTTGATGATATATTCTCCCTGCATCAGAATACCCTCCTGTCGATGACACGTTTTGCTTTCCCCTCAAACCGGGGTAGTGAGCCCGGTTCAGAGAGATCAACCTGTACCGCCACGTTCAGTGCGTTTTTCAAGGTATGCTCAACCTTTCGTTTGATGTTGATGAGATCATTGATCTTATCAGATAATGCCTCCGGTGCCATCTCAACCCTGACAAGCATATCATCAAGCGATCCCTTCCGGTCAACCTCGATCATGAAATGCCCGGATAACTCCGGTATGCTTAAGATCGCATGCTCAACGGCTGAAGGGAAGACATTGATGCCCCTGATGATCAGCATATCATCAACCCTCCCGGAGATCCTCTGGATGCGTGGGTGCGTCCTGCCACAGGGGCAGGATCCATCAAGAATCTGTGTCAGATCCCCAATCCGGTACCGGATCATCGGGAGCGCCTCTTTCTGGAGGACGGTCATGACAAGCTCACCATGTTCGCCCGGCGGGAGCGGCTCTCCGGTCTCCGGATCGATAATCTCGGGGATTGCTATATCGCCCCAGATATGAATTCCCTTCTGTTCAGAACATTCAGAGAACATCGGGCCCGATATCTCGCTTGTGCCATAAATATCATAGGCGCGGACACCCATCGTCTCGTAGATACGGGTCCGCATCGTCTCGGACCAGGGTTCAGCACCGATGATTGCTGACCTGAGCAGGGTATCCTTCTGGATCGATACCCCCATCCGCTCGGCAACCTCGCCGATATGGATCAGATATGATGGCGTGCAGGCGATGGCAGTCGCCTTTAGGTCCTGCATCAGTTCGATCTGCCGCTCGGTGTTCCCGACACTGGTCGGAAGAACCGTTGCCCCGATCCGCTCGGCACCATAGTGCAGGCCAAGCCCCCCGGTGAAGAGGCCATACCCATAGGAGACCTGGATCACATCCCCTTTCCCAATCCCGCAGGAGGTGAGTCCACGTGCAAGGGATGTCGTCCAGAGGTCGAGATCTTTCTGGGTATATCCGACAACAGTCGGTTTGCCGGTTGTCCCGGATGAGACATGGTAGCGGACGAGATCGTTCTGTGGAGCACAGAAGAGTTTGTCCGGGTAATTGTCCCGGAGGTCACTCTTGTACATGAAGGGGAGAAGCCGGATATCCGCAAGTGTTTTGATATCATCGGGATGAACCTTTGCCTCCTTCATACGTGCATGATAGAAATCCGAGAAGCTGTACAACCGGTACACAAGAGTCTTCAGGAGCCGGTACTGGACTTTTTCGAGTTCTGCTTTTGGCATCTCCTCGATTCGCGGGTCCCAGGAATGCATCAGAGATCACCCCTCCGATCCACAACACGTTTGGCTTTTCCTTCAAACCGTGGAAGCGACCCTGGTTCCACAAGCCGGACGGTGGTTCTGAGAGAGAGTGCGTCATGCAGCTTCCGGGAGATCATCGTCTGAAGGTCGACAAGACCATCCAGCTCACCCGAGAACGCCTGGCGGTTCATCTCAACATCGATTGTCATCTCATCGAGATGGTTTTTCCGGTCAACATATACCATATACTGATCACCCACCTCGGGGATTCCAAGGAGCACATGCTCGATCTGGGAGGGGAAGACGTTGATTCCGCGTATCACCAGCATATCATCGCTCCTCCCCATAATACGTGCGATTCGCCGTCCTCGTCCGCAGGGGCAGTCATCCTCAAGGATCATGGTGATATCGCCGGTCCTGTACCGGAGGAGCGGCATCGCCTCCTTTGAGAGGGAGGTGATCACAAGCTCACCCTTCTCTCCGGGTCCAAGGGTCTCACCGGTCTTTGGATCGATAATCTCGGAGAGGAAACAGTCCTCCCAGATATGAAGGCCATTCTGTTCCGGGCACTCAAAGGCGACACCGGGTCCAAACATCTCGCTCATCCCATAACTATCATAGGCATTAATCGAGAGGCGTGACTCAAGCTCCTGCCGCATCGTCTCAGACCACGCCTCTGCCCCAAAGACCCCGATCCTGAGAGAAGGAAGGGAAGTCCCCATCTGCTCGACCACTTCTGTGATGTGGAGGGCATATCCTGGTGTGCAGTGGATTGAGGTGACCTCGAAATCATTGATCATCTCGATCTGGCGTTTTGTGTTTCCGGTGGCACTTGGGATCACCATCATCCCCATCAGTTCTGCACCATAATGGAAGCCAAGTCCGCCGGTGAAGAGACCATAGTTCACTGCATTCTGAAAGGTATCTTCAGGTGTCAAGCCCACCATCGTCAGGTTCCGGGCGATCAGATCCGCCCAGGCCGCCAGATCATTGCGGGTATACCCGACAACGGTCGGTTTGCCGGTCGTGCCGGATGTCGTATGAATCCGGACAATATCACGTCGTGGAACAGCAAAGAACCCAAACGGATAGCCTTCACGAAGATCGGTTTTATAAGTAAACGGCAGTTTCCTGACATCATCGGGAGTATGGATTGAATCGGCAGACAGGCCCTCCGCGCGGAGTTTGTTTTTTAAGAAGGGGACTTTTTCAGCCTGCGAAATCGTCCATTTCAACCTTTTTAACTGGAGTTCTTCGAGGTCTCTTCCACGAAGGGTTTCCATCTCTTTATTCCAGAACATTGCTATCCCTGTATGAAGTCTTGTTTGCGGTATGACGCATTAGACTTTGTCAGATGTTGACACGGTACATGGAGAATATGAAGAACGTTTATATGCTACAAAAAGAACGAAAAATATGATACATATGGTCGATAAAGCAGGGCTTGGAAGCCTTATCGCAGGAATCGTACTCATTCTTCTCGGAGGATATGGGATTTACCTGTACATCCCCGAGGTGATCATGGTGCTGAAAGGATCGCTTGGGATCATCGCCGTCCTGATCGGCCTGTTCCTTGCTGTAATCGGGTTCTTCATCATGAAAGAATGAGGGATTAACTGAGCGCAGGCCAGATATACTTCTCTTCTGCTTCAAGAACAACTCCGGTTGGCAGATTTGCCCTGACATGGATTCTTCCGATGCCACGATCGGAACCGGCAAGGGAGAGTTCACTATAGGGAATCCATATTCCACGGAGAGGATAATCCCCTTCTGGAATTGAACGGGTAATTGTGGCATATCCCCGGTAGAGCATTTTTGGAGATATCTGCTGATTCTGACGGTTTGTTTCCGGAGTATAGACGGTAACCTGCATGGATATGGATGTCCCATCAAAACTGACAGGGCGGTTCATGGAATCTAAAAAACAGTACTTGACAACCAGCCCATCCATGTTATGGAAGCCATCACAATCCAGTATCTCAGCCCATACATTCATTCCGGCAATGGAACTGAGTCCACCAGCAGAAGGGGAATTCGACTGGGCATATCCCGGCTCCTGCGAAGCAGAGTCACCCTGTTGAGGCTCATAAGCAGTGGGATACGAGGTTGCCGGGATCTGTTCACCAGGATCATTCTGTACAGGGAGAATGCCGGTACATCCAGCAGATACAGAGAAGGCAATGAGAATAAATAATCCAATAATATGGAATCGATTCATACTGGCAGATGAGCAGTATCAGAAGATAAGTATTCTGTTCAGGCAGGGTTTGATGAGGTGACGGGCTGAATATGGTACCAATGGACATCCCCACATGGGTAGCCGGATTCATCACCTTATATGCATCCGGGAAGAATTACCGATCGATACTCTCTCCATCCGTGGACCATCTGAAGATGCTCTTTGCAGTCAAAGAAGGAATCGGTTCAGCTGAGGCAGTCGCCATTACCGATACCCCGGCAGCCGGATCAGCGGATGAGATAGAAGTCATCGCGGGAGATCCCGTTTCAATTCTTAATGGTTGCACCCGTGTATTCGATTTTGTTCTGCTCTTCCCCGGGAACCCTGCCTCGGTTCCGGATCTGCTTTTCGCCTCAGCACTCCATATCTCAGATAGCGGGGCTCTTATTGCTCTTGTTCACGCAGATTTCTTCCGGGACAGCACAATAATCCAAAAGCTCTCAGAATCGGGATTTTTCTGCGAGGCGGCACTTACCCTGAGATTGGATTCCTCGTTAAAGGCAGAGAAGGAAGAAGAGCTGCTCATCATCATCAGGAGGGGGGGGAGAGAGATGATCATGGCAGGAGAACTCACCCGGGATGTTGAACGACACAGGATCCTCCTTCAGAATCTTAAAGCGCAGAAGAATGGAAAAAGACCTGAGCTTGGGTTTTTTATCAGACGATCCCAGTACAGAAGCGTACATGAGATACTCCTTGAAGAGCATATCAGTAAACTGGCAGAAGAGCATGGGGCACCCCGTGTTCCATTCTCCGGGATCACACGGTCAATCATAACCGGCGCATGTGGAACAATCAGTGATGCAGGGAGACGGATCTATCTCCCATTCGCTCCAGGTGAGCCCCCGGTGATCTCAGATGAGGATCTGAGCGTCCCTCCACCAGATGCCGCATGCATCCTGCTCCGCACCGGAACAGTCGAGCCTGAATACCTGATCAGGTTCTTCCAGACAGAACTCGGACGGGGCATTCGGGAGCTTGTGATGAGAAGATCCGGAACAATTCAACATTTCGCCAGCACTCTTGCAGAGACAGAGATTTATCTCCCACCCCCGCAGATCCAGGCAGAGGTGATCGCCATAAACGCCTCGATCGAGTCAGCAAGAGAACGGCTTGGATCGATCCAGAGAGAACTCTGGATGCGCCCCCACTCCGCGCGATCGGTGCTTGGCCAGCTCGAAAGACTGAGAGAAGGGGAGGGGATCATTGAATGGATGGAGACACTCCCGTTTCCACTGGCATCCATACTCTGGATCTATCATACAGAAGGGATTCCTGCTAAGAAGGTCAGCCACCTCCTCCATTTTTTTGAGGCAGCTGCTGAGTTTATCGCGGGTATTCTCCTCTCAGCACTGGATCCGATCCTGAGAGGGGAAGAGATCGACCTTCTGGATGAGAACCCTGAGTTCCGTAATATCTACATGAATGCAACCTTCCGCAGCTGGATCATCCTCTGCCGGAGAGCTGCCCGGCAGGTACGAAAGAAGATTGCGGGGGATAACGGGTATGACGAGATGGCAAGGCTCTTTGGCAACCCGGACCGTGAATTCATCGACATGGTGACGAGCAAGAAGCTCTTTGCCCTTCTTGACGAGGTAGCCGATCTGAGAAACGACTGGAAGGGACATGGAGGCATTACCGGGAAGAGAGATGATGAAGAGCAGCTCAGCACACTGGAGAGACTCCTTGAACGGTTCCGGGAAGGCATCAGGGATCGTTTCAAGCATATGCAGGTTATTCTTCCCGGTGCAGCCGAGTATCGGGAAGGAATCTTCTCCTGCCAGGTGCAGTCCGTCACCGGAACAAGGGCTCGGTTTCAAGGTATGACTATCACATCACTCATCCCCCTTGATTTGGGATCCCTCTATCTTTATTCGGGGAGGGGTGGAGAGCCGATGAAGATCCTCCCCTTCTTCCGCCTGATCTTTCATCCTGAAACCGGCGAGCCTGCCTGGTACTTCTATAACCGGATAGAGGGGATGCGGGTTCGGTGGATATCATACCATTATGAAGCCGAATCTGAGTTTGAAGAAGAGGATGAAGAGGTCTATGAAATGCTCAAATATTGTGGGCTGATCACCGGGGAGTAGAGGTGCCACCATACAGAACGCTCCGGCTTGAAGGAGATGCCCTCCCGTTTGATCTTGACAGGACACTTGCCTGCGGGCAGGTATTCCTGTGGGAGAAACAGGGAAACTGGTGGTGCGGGATTCTTGGGCAGAAACCTGTCCGGATCAGGCAGGATGGAGATCTCCTGCGCTTCTCAGGAGCATCAGAAGAAGATATCATCAGATATTTTGATCTGGAACTGGATCTCGAAGAGATACTTGCCGGCTTTCCTGACGATCCAATCCTTTTGCAGGCGATCGATTCTGCATATGGGCTCCGCATCGTCCGGCAGCCCGCATGGGAGTGTACCGCTTCGTATATTGTGGCAACATTTGCGAACATTCCGGGGATACAAACCCGTTTAAAACTCCTCTGCGAAAGATTTGGAGAGAGGATCGGGGATGGAAAAACTGCCTTCCCCTCCCCGGAAAAGCTTGCAGCATCCCCACTCTGTGATATACGGAGCTGCCGCGTTGGATACAGGGACAAATATCTCTGCGGAACAGCGGCTATACTATCTGCCGATCACGGGTGGGAGGAGCGGATCGCTGCCCTCCCCTATAGTGAAGCGCGCAGAGAGCTCCTCAGGCTTCCCGGTGTCGGGAAGAAGGTTGCAGACTGTATCCTCCTCTTTGCCTTCCACCGGTTCGAGGCGGTCCCGGTTGATGTCTGGATCGACCGGATCATGCGTACGCACTACCTTGAAGAAGATAAGCGGTATTCATATGACAGAATTGCAGATGCTGCCCGGCAGATCTTCGGACCAAATGCGGGCTATGCCCAGGAATACCTCTTTGCTGCACGTGAGATGATTCCTGATATGAGAAAAAAGTGAGGGGGATTATGTCCCGACATCCCAGGAGGACATGTAATCCGCCTGCTCTTCGGTGAGGGTATCGATTGCGCATCCAAGTGCTGCGAGTTTGATCCTGGCAATCTGCTCGTCGATTGCGGTCGGTACCTCGTGAACACCGGGTGCCAGATCACGCCCTTTCTTAACCATATACTCAGTCGATAAAGCCTGCACCGCAAAGGAGAGGTCCATGACCTCGATCGGATGGCCCATTCCTTTCGGGACAGCAAGGTTTACAAGACGCCCTTCTGCAAGGACATGGAGGGTCCGATCACCAAATGTATACGAGTCGATCCCATCACGCCGTGCGATGGAATCCGCATGTGTCTCAAGATATCCGATATCGATCTCGACATTGAAATGGCCTGCATTACAGAGTATTGCTCCATTCTTCATCAATGCAAATTCCGATTCCGTAAGGACACCAAGGTTGCCGGTTGTTGTGACAAAGAGCTCCCCAATCTGTGCAGCCTCGCGCATCGTCATGACATCAAAACCATCAAAATGCGCCTGGAGAGCACGGCGTGGATCGATCTCTGTCACAATCACCCGTGCACCCAGTGCCCGCGCCTTTGTGGCAAGGCCACGGCCGCAGTACCCGTACCCGGCAACAACCAGATGCTTTCCGGCGATCATGCAGTTTGTTGTTGCCATGATCGCAGTCAGCGCGCTCTCTCCAGTGCCGTGGACATTGTCAAAGAAGTGCTTCATCGGGGTATCGTTGACAGCAACCACCGGGAAGAGGAGTTTCTTCTCTTTCGCCATTGCCTTTAAGCGGTGGATACCCGTTGTCGTCTCTTCGCAGCCACCCAGCACATGTGGCAGGATATCGCGCCTGCCGGTATGGAGGCGGTGGATTAAGTCCATCCCGTCGTCGATGGTAATAGATGGCTTTGCATCAAGTACCTGGTCGATTGCCGCATAATATTCCTCAAGGGAACAGGCACGCTTTGCATGGCAGTGGATACCGGATTCCCTGAGAAAATCAGCAACATCGTCCTGTGTTGAGAGTGGGTTGCATCCGGTGATATGCACCTCGGCACCTCCGGCAACAAGCGTTCTCACGAGAACAGCGGTCTTTGCCTCGACATGGAGAGCCATCCCAATCACAATGCCTTTCAGCGGCTGTTCTTTGATGAACCGCTCCCGGATCTCACCGAGAACCGGCATATATTGTTCCGCCCAGCGGATCTTTGCTTCACCAGTATGCATACTATAACCCTGTCTGTATCAGTTGGACGCATGATCTCTTAATAACCCCGAAAGAAAGCAGACGCTTGATAACCGGATGCGACATATAGTCTGTTGATGGCACTGACACGCAGGATCATTCCATGCCTTGACTTAAAGGACGGACGGGTCGTCAAAGGGACACATTTTGAGGGACTCAGGGATGCCGGGGACCCGGTTGAGCTGGCGGCACGCTATAATGAACAGGGAGCAGACGAAGTCGTCTTCCTCGATATAACTGCCTCGAAAGAGAAGAGGAAGACGATCATCGATCTCATCTCCCGCGCCGCAGATCAACTCTTCCTCCCCCTCACAGTCGGGGGCGGGATCAGCACAACAGAGGATATCACCGCCATTCTCAGGGCGGGAGCAGATAAGGTCTCGATGAACACAGCAGCAGTGCTAAATCCCAGAATCATATCAGAAGGCGCTGCCGCATTTGGGACTCAGTGCATTGTGCTCGCTATGGATGTCCGGAGAAATTTCGAGCATCAGGACGGGAGGACAGAGATTCGTCTGCCGGATGGGTCCATCTGCTGGTACGAGGTTGTAACCCATGGCGGGAGCAGGCCAACAGGGATCGATGCCATCCAATGGGCGCAGGAGGCAGAGGAGCGGGGCGCAGGCGAGATCCTGCTCACCTCGATGGAGACGGACGGCACCAAAGAAGGGTTTGACATTCCAATCACCGAAGCTGTTGCATCGGCAACACATATCCCGGTTGTTGCATCAGGAGGGGTGGGGACGCTTGAGCATTTCTATGATGGATTTGTCCTTGGAAAAGCCGATGCCTGCCTTGCCGCATCTGTCTTTCATTTTGGCGAGTTCACGATCAGGGATGTAAAAGAGTATCTTGCCGGCCGGGGAGTCCCGGTACGGCTCTAATGTACGATCAGAGGAATGGTCTCAGATCAATCTCAAACCCGATCACCGGATGTTCGAGATCGAATGCCACAATTACATCGGGGTGAAGCTCCCCGAAACAGCCTGTTTTTTCCGATCCATTCATGATAGCACCCTGCCTGCCTGAAAGGAAAGCCGGATCCTCAGATTCAGCAATGGTGAGTGTATCAATACCCAGTTCCCGCAGAATTGCATCCACTGTCGCATAGATCTCTGAGAAGTCCGCTGCCGGGTGGATGGCGGCACCTGCCACCTTCTGGTAGGTGAGGGCTCTCTCATTCACATCCCCGACCGTAAAGATCCGCTGCGGAAGTTCCCTGTGTTTATTCAACTGAAGGATCTCAAGGAGCATCGGCAGGAGATCGGTCCTGATAATGGTGTTCTCGATTGAGATCGGATGAAGCACCTTCAGGGCGGCATCAGATCGTGGCCGTTGCATCTGATCATAGCTGACCCGCTCGTTTGTCAGGGTAAACGGCATCACTTCCGTGTAGCCAAGCCCAATTGCAATCCCTGAGACGATACGGGCAAGGCGGCTTGCGGGATCCTCTGTTCCGATGGTGAAGGTGGGGGGAAGGGTGGCAGGGAACCGGTCGAACCCATATGCAATGGCAACATCCTCAAAGATATCCCAGTCATGCATGATATCCGCCCGGTAGCAGGGGATGGTTACCCGCACCTTTGATCCTTCAAGAAGAACAGCTCCAAAGCGCATCTTCTCAAGAAGCGGGATGATTGTTTCGGGAGTGAGAGGAACACCAATGAGCCGTGCACATTCATCACAGTCAATAATCCGCTCAACCGGTGCCAGCGAAGGGGTCTTCTGCCCGTCAATTGTGACCGATTCAATCGTTCCGCCGGCTTCTGCAAAGGCAGAACAGATGATCGCTACCGTATTCTGTACCGCCCTCTCATCGGTGCCGGTGACATCAAGGAGGATATCGGTGGTATCTGACGTGACCCGTGTCAGTTCCCCATTGATGATCGGGGGAAATGAGAGAACCTGATCGTTCGCATCGACGATCAATGGGAATCGGTCGAAATGCTCGACAATACCTGCATATGCCCTTCCTTTTGGATGAACGGATAAGATCTGATCCATCGTCATCGGCTCGGTATAATCGAGGGGCACAAACTGCCGATCCCTTGGAGATGCAATGTACCTGAATGGAGGTTGTACCGTTGAGAGATCATGAACCCCGATTGCAACCTTGGATCGCCCACGCCCAATCGCCCAGTGCAGCGCCTCCTGGAGCGCCATCACCGATTCGATCGAGGCATCGTCAAAACGGAGGTTTCGGATCACCGCCGATCCAAGCACCGGGCGGATCCCGGCAAGGCCGGAATCGACAGAGAATGTAATCTCAGATTCCAGAACCGGGTATTCGGGCAGCCCTGTCTCGATCCCGAGAAAGCCCCGCATTGCCCGTGCAACCCCTTCGACTGAGTAGAGATCGGTTCTGTCAGGGAAGAACTCGACATCGGCATGATCCTCTTCAATCCGTTCGATATCAGATCCGATCATCGGCAGGGCTTTTAGGATCGTATCCTTATCGGTTTTTGTGAGGCGCTCGAGATACTCATAATTCAGTGTAATAATTGCCATTCCTAGATCCTCCGGTATGAGGGAGTATTTCGGATCCAGTCGATATCGCTCTTATAGAGCTGCCGGAGATCTTTCAAGCCCAGCCGGAGCATCGCAACTCGCGAGATGCCAAGGCCCCATGCAAGAACAGGATGTGTGATCCCAAACGGCGAGGTCACCTCTTCACGGAAGATCCCTGCACCTCCAAGCTCCACCCATCCAAGGCCATCTACCCAGACCTCAGGCTCGACAGAGGGTTCCGTGTAGGGGAAGTACGCAGGCCGGAACCTGACATCCGGGAACCCCATCCGGTGATAGAACTCTTTTAAGAACCCGAGAAGATGGCTGAAGGTGACACCCTCATCCATCACGATCCCCTCAAGCTGTTCGAACTCGGCAAGGTGGGTTGGGTCAATTGATTCACGCCGATAAACTCGTGAGAGGGAGAAGGCCTTAACCGGGGGCTCCGGATGTGCTGCGAGATACTGGATCGAGAGGGCAGTTGAATGGGTTCTGAGAACAGAGCCTTCAGCCTTCGTCTTATCCCAGGAGCCGCCCCAACCTGTCGATGATGTGCTACCACCATGCTCGTGCATATCACGTATCTTCTCCCATCCATCCGGGAGAGGCGAGGTGAGATCAAGGTAGAAGGTATCCTGCATCTCACGCGCAGGATGGTCCTGCGGCTGAAAGAGGGCATCGAAGTTCCAGAAGACGCTCTGGACGATGTTTCCTGAAAACTCCGAGAATCCCATTTCAAGGAGGAGGGTTCGCACCTCGTCCAGTATCAGGCGATATGGATGCGGTTTGCCGGGATATATTCTTCTTGGAGGGGTAGCCAGGCTGTAGCGGCGGAGCGCTTCATTTCGCCAGGAACCTGAGAGGATCTGCTCACGGGTAAGCGTACCAACTTCAGGACGGAGATCGATTCCTGCATCAATAAGTTTCCTGCCATCGGGTGTGATCTCAATGATCCATCGCACCTGCTCATGCACGGTGACCAGACCCCGTGATTTCAGCTCACCGCAGTCATCCAGATCCGTAACACCAGCAGCAATCTTTTTGAGTGCAAGCTCTTCAGTGCTCTCAGGAGTTGAATCAGCCTTCTTTGCGATCCCGCGATCTATTGTGATCCAGTTATTCTTCCGCATCCAGCCGATTGCCACCTTTGCAAGAGGGTGCCGGGAGAGTTCTCCCATCGGGATTTCTCCAACGATGCTCTCGACGACCTGCCGTTCGGGAAGACCATCTCTGGCATAAGCATCTCCCTCTTCAGTAAGCTGGAATTCTTCCTTCACCTCGCGGTTAACCTGGACAAGTCCTCTGCCTGCGGCAAGGTGTGCCCACTGAACAACTGCCGCGGCATCTGTTGAGAGCTCATCTGCAAGGATCGATGCCTCTGCTGAGCCATGCTCCCCAAGCACGGCCAGAAGGCGTTTTTCATTTGCGGTCAGTTCCATCTATTACACCACCATATGGGAGACAGCATCTCTTTTCTCTTTGAAGTCCGAGAGGAATTCTTTCACCCGTTCGAATGTTGCCTTCTTGCATGCACCGCAGAGGAGTGAGCCTGAAAGGCACTGTGTCCGGATATCAAGGAGTTCTTCGTCATCTGGAACCATATGGAAGAGATTTAAGAGATAGACCGGGCAGCTGTCAGGCTCCCCTCCAAGCCGGACCTGCTCTTCTTTCGTCATCCTTCCTCCGGTGAGGGCTCCCATCACCTTCCGTTTCACATCAGAATCGGATTCATCGAACCAGAAGAGAGAATCAGGCACACTGCTTGACATCTTCCCCCCCTGCAGTCCCTGCATGAAGGAGTGGTACGTCGAGGAGGGGGTGATGAAGCCATAACCGCCTTCCGCAACCTCAATTGCACGGACTTTTTCAGAGACAGAGAGACAGTCTGCACCGGGGATATCAACATGCCCCTCATACCGTTTTGATCCGGGGAATGCCGCAGCAATCGCATCCATTGCATGAACAGGGGCATTCTTTGACCTGACACTGATGACAGCACCCTGATCCAGCACCGTGAACCATCGCATCTTATGTGCGATATCACGGGTGAGCCGCATATGCGGATCCTGATCGATTCCGACCGGAACAACTGTTGGCGCTGGTCCTTCCATCAGCTGCGGGTACAGGATATCCGCAACCTGTGTGGCAACCGAGTCTGCATGGGCAAGCGCAGTCTCCTGTGAGAATCCATAGATCGCCTGGAGATCCGAGAAGTTGATCTTAATTGCCGCTTCAAATGCAAGATCCTTCAGCCGCTCGTTTTCGCTCTGATAGTAAGTTACTCCTTCAAAGCCGAGTGCATAGAGGCATTCGAGATATTCACGCCCATATTGTTTGCAGGCATCCCATGAGAGGCCGCGGACCGCATGCGCCTCGCGATCTGCGATTGCAACATACCCGGATCCCCCCTGTTCGACATGCCAGACCACCTCACGCATCACCATCAGGTGACCGAGGTGGGGATGGCCGGATGGCATGAACCCCGTCATTACATTAAACCGGGAGCCGGAGATGATCGCATCAACAATCGGACCATAATCCCGGTGACCGACAACAATCTTCCGCCGGAAGAATGGGGGCTGGCTCTTCAGTATCTTTACCACATCTTCAACTGGTGCGATCCCAAATTCAGCAAAGAGGCGATCGATATCAACGCTCTGGTTGCTTGACCAGGGGTTTATTCCGGATTCCATAACGGTACTCTCACAACTTTATCCGTGCAAACTCGATGTACACGATCTCTTCATTCTGTACACAGGCAAACAACATCTTCTTTTTCACGCTATGGGCCATCCTGACTGACCGTGAGATGGTGGATATCGGGATCTCGGCACCTTCCCTGATTGCGTGGACAAGCATCTCTGAGTGGGTATTGCTCTCGGTATAAACCCTGAAATGGTGGCCGAATTTGTAGCCCGTCCTTGGGGTGTACCCAAGCGACCTGAGCCTGGAATAGACAGTGAGCTTCTCCTTCAGCTCATCATCGGAACAGAGGGCAGATACAAAATAGGTGGATCGATCGATTGTTGTTTCTGAGAGGGTAAGTGTCCCCTGATCAAGGAGATACAGTACCTCAGGTGGAGAGAGGATGAGCCGATCCTGATCGAGGCGTGTTCCAAACCACTGTTTCTCAAGGAGAGCAGCTCCTTCCCCGAAGACCATGGCGGACGAGCCCGCAGGAACAGCAACAACCCC
>NPIG01000208.1_pt1 | contig 62695 bp, 45 predicted proteins | sample 8637441 | NCBI WGS metagenome assembly NPIG01 (sample SAMN07420675, study PRJNA396082) | bioreactor metagenome | isolation source: sample BR6 brine-fed electro-methanogenic bioreactor BR | place: Japan: Kochi | collected 2016-06-14
CGTATGCTTGTTTGAGGACTAGAACCTGCGGGCTCAAGCCGTCAACCTGCTCGACGAAGGCGTCCAGCCGGACCGGTCGGCCCTCATGACTGCGTTGGCCAAGATCGGAGGCATCGCCCAGGCCTCTGACGAGCAGGCCCGCGGCGTGGAGGAGGTCAACACCGCCGTCGGCCAGGTGGATACGGTGACCCAGAGCATTTCAGCCAACGCGGAGCAATCCGCCGCAGCCTCCGAAGAACTCAACAGCCAGGCCGCCCAGGTGCAGGCTCTCGCGGAGCAGCTTCGGACGCTCGTCGACGGCCGGGCCTCCGAAGCGGGCCAGCAACCGACCGTGTCGCGCCGCACTGAGCCGCCGCGACCGGCGACCACGGCTCCCTTCACTGCGGCGTCTTCTTGCCCCAGGGCGCAGCACACCTCGGGAGACGAAGGCCAGTTCCTTTAAATGGATCAGCCCGACGACGATATCGTAACGTTCTGACGCCCAGCTCATGCTGTGCAGGTGGACGTTTTCTGCCCACTGGAACACGGCGTCGACAATACCGTGGCGTGACACCCTGGCGGAGCGGCCGAACGTCCTTAATCGGCCGCTCCGCCATTTTCATAGGAGGTGGCATTGACCATCGTTCAGTCATACCTCACGTTTGTCTTGCCCACCACGACACCGCAACCGCTCTCGATCGCTCCTCGCCTCCCCTACTTCCCTCGACTGCCCCGGGGGTTCCCCGGGTACGCCGCCGGTATTCTCTTATTCGCGCGAATATCCGCCAATGTCACGACTCGCGGTAGCTCATTCGCCTGCCGCGAAGATTCGATACGTAATACTACGGATACGCGTGCCACGTTATGGCACTGTCCGGCATGTCGTGCCGCGTTTGCGCGCCCGACGCCTCCGGCACTACTGCGTGTGATTGAAGAACTGGGAGGAATTCAATGTTCAAGTCGATGAAACTCGCAACCAAATTGGCTCTCGGCTTTGGCGCCATGGTGGCCATCGCAGCCGTTATGGGGCTCGTGAGTTGGTCCGGAGTCCGCCAGGTGGCCGATGATATCGCCTACTCGGAGCGGGGCACGGCAGTTCTCGACACGCTGAACCAATGCGGATTCCTGCGCCGCGACTTTGCCGAAAAAGGCTTCGACACGCTGGCGAATTCAGACAAGCACGCGGCGGACGCCTGGCAGGAAGAGTATGCCCAGCTCGTCAGTCAGCTTGAAGCGCTGCACAATGACGCCGACTTCCCGGATGAATACCGCGACGCCATCGGCAACGCCCTCAGCCAGGGGGAGGAATACCAGACGGCGTTTGCAGAACAGGTGGCCGCCCGCCGCACGCGCGACGACGCCTTTGCCCAATGGGGGCAGATCGGCTGGAACTTCACTGATACCAACCAGAAACTCGTCGCCGAAGTGATTCAGCCGGCGATGGACGAGGCGAAGAAGGCGAACGACCTTGAGGTGCTCGGAGAATGGGCCCAAATCAACGACAGCCTCAACGCCAACGTGCTTCGCCCCTTCCTCCTCCTGCGTGTGACAGCCGTCTACCTGGTTGCCACCGGCGCCGATGCGCAGTGGGAAGGCTACACCAAGCAACTCGCCACCACCCGTGACGGAGTCAGCCAATGGGCTCGTCTGGTCCAAGGCAAACCTCAACTGGAAGCTGTCGTCACGCAGATCGGCGTCTTGCTCGATGATTACGCCCAAGCGGGCGAGGACTACTATGCGGGCATCCGCCAGGAGCGCTCGGCAGATAAGGCCATGGCCTCGGCCGCGGCCGGCGTATTGAACACCATCACCACGCTTCAGGAATCGCTCAAACGCGACATGAACTCTGCCCAGGCCCGCGTCACCACCGTGGTCACGGGCATGTCTATCGGCAGCATTGTGGCCGGCGTGCTGCTCGCCCTCGTCATTACCCGGGGCATCACCAAGCCCCTGCGCCGCATCATATCCGGTCTCGATGAAGGCGCCGCCCAGGTGAACGACGCGGCCGCCCAGGTCTCCACCTCCTCCCAAATGCTGGCCGAGGGCGCCTCCGAGCAGGCTTCCTCGCTGGAGGAAACTTCCTCCGCCCTGGAAGAGATGGCCGCGATGACGCGAAACAACGCAGCCAACGCCAAGGAAGCCAACGCCCTCAGCGCCGAGGCCAAGCAGGCCGCCGAAACCGGCGACCAGACCATGCATACGCTCAACGACGCGATGAACGCGATCAACGACTCCGCCGGCCAGATCTCCAAGATCATTAAGGTCATCGAGGAAATCGCCTTCCAGACCAACCTCCTGGCCCTCAATGCCGCGGTCGAAGCCGCCCGGGCCGGCGAGCATGGCAAAGGTTTCGCCGTCGTCGCCGACGAGGTCCGCAATCTCGCCCAGCGGGCAGCGCAGGCGGCCGGCGAGACGACCGCCCTCATCGAAAACTCCGTCTCCAAAGCCCGCGAGGGCACCGACGTCGCCGCCCAGGTCGGCCAGGCCCTCAGCGGCATCGTCGGCAACGTAACCAAGGTCGCAGGCCTCATCGACGGCATCGCCAAGGCCACGGATGAACAGGCCCAGGGCGTTGACCAGGTCAACGTCGCCGTCGGCCAGATGGATCAGGTCACCCAGCAGAACGCCTCCGGCGCCGAGGAATCCGCATCGGCCGCCGAGGAGCTCAGCGCCCAGGCCGAGCAGGTCAAGGGCATGGTCGCCGAACTCCGCGGCCTGATCGACGGCACGTCCGCAACGTCATCGTCGCAAGCGTCTCGTAACTATGCCACGACGGGGCTCAGTCAGACTGCTCCGCGACAGTTCAAGACGCAGCACGCCACGACGGGCGCCAAGGTCGCCACGGCGTCAGCGGCGTCAGCGGCGTCACCGAACAACTCGGACTTCCTGTCCATGGACGGCCCGAACGACAATCTCGAGTCATTCTGACTTCGGCACGACCGTCAGGTGGAGGGCCTGCTTTCTCAGGTCCTCCACCTGACCTGATGCACCCACTCTCCCTGCATTCGCGCACCCTCATTCTCCCTACCCTTTTTCCAATATCGCGTGCGCTGTCACGAGCTACCGGCTCGTCCCACACACATCCAGCCGGCAAAACTTGCGCGTTCAAGCGTTGGAACGTTCCAGGGCGCCGTTTGGCCCCGCCGATCTCCTTTTTCTGCCTCATGAAATTCTCAATCCAAGCGTAGCGACCGGGGATCACAGGCAGTTGGCATCCGAGGAAAACCGCGTAGGCTACTACGTGGTTCTCCGGATCCCCGACCAGGAGCTATGCATGGGCGCACCCTATGCACAGGATCTTCGAGATCGTGTGCTTGCGGCGTATGATCGCGGAATGACCACCTGTCAGATCGCTGAACTGTTCCAGGTCAGTCCCGCATGGGCGCGACGGGTGAACCAACGGCGGCGAGAAACTGGTGAAACCGCGCCGCGCCCGATGGGCGGGCCCACCCTGGTCAAAATCGATCTACTGCGCCTCTCCGAACTCGTACAGAAGAATCCTCACGCCACGCTGAAAGAGCTGCGTGCACAACTCCACGTGGGTTGTGCATTATCCACCATTTCCATGGCCCTGCGGCGATTGGGGCTGTCCCCAAAGAGAAAACGGCTTATCTTGCGCAAAAAGCCCAAACGACCATATCACGCGGCGCCGCCCCACGTGCCAACTGATCACCCTCGGCAATACGAGAATGAGCAAAACCATCCTTGACCGCGGCCCTGCTCAACCTGCCTATCTTGCCCGGACTCTGCGTTTCCCCGCCACTGACCCCAAATGACCGCCATTGAGAGGCGTCGTCCGAATGCTACGCCTGGATTGAATTTGGGGTTCCGTGCCAGGCCGATGCTGCTCCTACGCGCCTGTCATTCGCAAGCAGACATGTTCGCTCGTCGATGACGGATTCCGGTGACATACAGCGGCAGTGACTGTCCCCATGACGACGGTATCTGAATTTGCCCGGATAGTGGAACTGGGCGATCTATTCCGAATTTACGGAGAATGCGTAATGCTCAAGCGAATGACCATCGGCAAGAAAATCGGGCTGGGCTTCGGGCTGGTCATCACCCTGCTCGTTGTCGTGGCCGTCACGGGCTACTCCAGCACCAACACCGCCACATCGAACATTGACAGCATCGTGGGACAACTGGAGATCGCCGAGGAGATCAACACCGTCCTCACCGATGCCCAGGACGCCCAAGCCGCCGCCCTTCGCTACATGATCTACGATGATGAGCAGTACTACCAGGAGATCGAGGGCGAAACCGCCAACGCCCGCGAACATGCTCAAGCTGCCAAGGAACTGATGCTGTCGCAGGAAAACCGCGCCAACGCCGACGAGGTCATCGACCAATTGGACCTGTACCTGGCCGCCAACCAGGCGTGGCGTGAGCAGCAGCTCCAGAAACGCAATGGCGGGCGGCTTCGCGCCCAATCCGCGGGTGTTGTCCTCGACAAGATTAAGCAATTGATCGACGCCCAGCAGGAGCTCATTGCCCGGCGCACCCAGTCCTCGGGCGACGAGCGGATGACCGACGCTGCGGTCGTCGAGCGAACCCTTCAGGTTCAGGAGGCGCGTAACGCCTTCAACCGGGTGCAAATCGCCGCACAGCAATACCAGCTCGCCGTCACCCCCCAGGCCCAGGATGAGACGGCTCGGGTCTGGCTCGACGAAATCGCCGCCACCCGCAAAGTGCTCACGGACTGTCAGGCCGTCATGCAGGACCCCACGGCCCTCAAATGCCTCGACCAGTGTCTCGCCGCACTGGTCGAGTACTCCGACCAGGTACAGACCTACCGCGAAATCAATATCGCCCAGCGCGATATTCAGTTGAACAAGCAGAAGCCCGCGGCTGACGCCCTCATGGCCCAGAGCCGCGCCGTCCGCGACGGCGTGTACTCGTTCATCGACGACGTGAATACCCGGACAGGCAAAACCATGTCGTTTGTCAGCACGTTGATTTCCACCATCGGCATTGGCGCAGTCATCTTGGGCGTATTCTGTGCGGTGGTGATCACCCGCGGCATCATCCGGGCGCTCGAGCGCATTATCGCCGGGCTCACCGAAGGCGCCGACCAGGTGAACGACGCGGCCGCCCAGGTCGCCGCCGCCTCCCAGCAACTCGCCAACGGCGCCAGCGAACAGGCCTCCTCCCTCGAAGAAACGAGCAGCGCCTTGGAGGAGATGGCCGCCATGACGCGCACCAATGCCGACAATGCTCGCCAGGCCAATGACCTCAGCGAGCAGGCCCGGAGCGCCGCGCAACGCGGTGACCAAACCACCGATCAACTTAACCGGGCGATGAACGCCATCAACGAATCCTCGGGCCAGATCAGCAAGATCATTAAGGTCATCGAGGAGATCGCCTTCCAGACCAACCTGCTCGCTCTCAATGCCGCGGTAGAGGCCGCCCGGGCGGGTGAACACGGCAAGGGATTCGCCGTCGTGGCCGACGAGGTGCGCAATCTCGCCCAACGCGCCGCCCAGGCTTCCGGCGAAATCACCTCCCTGATCGCTGATTCCGTGAACAAGACCAAGGAGGGCGCCGAAGTCGCCGGCGAGGTCAGCACCGCCCTCGGCGCTATCGTTGGTGACGTCACCAAAGTCACCGACCTCATCAACGGAATCGCCCAGGCCAGCCAGGATCAGGCCCAGGGCGTTGACCAGGTCAATATCGCTGTCTCACAGATGGACAAGGTCACCCAGCAGAACGCCTCTGGGGCAGAGGAATCCGCGTCGGCCGCGGAGGAACTCAGCGCTCAAGCCGAACAGGTCAAAGGCATGGTCATCGAGCTGCGCGGTATGATCACAGGCAACGCAGCCGGCGTGGAATCGCATCGCAAGCGACTGGCCAAGCCCAAATCCCGGACCAGACAGCACGCCGCATCAACGTCATCGTCGACCAACCACGTCGCGGGGGCCGCCGGCGATCACGCAACGTCATTCATGACCATGGAAGGCCCCGACGAGGACCTGACCGAATACTGATCCGCTGCGCCGGCAACGCGTAGCCTGTCCACGATACCTCCCATCGAAGCCCCCGGCTCGACGCTCCTTACCGCGATCGTTCCGGGGGCTTTGCATTGCCCCACCCCGCAGGCGCCCAGGCTGGCCGCTCAGCCGCCACGGTACTCCACCATCGTCTTGGGCGTCTCATAGACCCGCACGCCGGCCAGTCTTGCGCCGCCGAAGCGTCCGGCCAGCTTGTCCCAGATCACCCGCGTGATGTTTTCCACGCTCGGATTGAGATCGGCGAATTCCGGGCAGTCTTCATTCAGGTGTTTGTGGTCGAACACGTCAACCACGTGCGCCTTCACGATCGCCTCCAACTCCCCCACCGCCAGCACCACGCCCGTCGCCGCTTGCGGCTCGCCCTCAACGGTGACTTCCAGCATGTAGTTATGTCCGTGCCCGTTTGGATTGGTGCACTTGCCGAAGGTCGCGAGGTTCTCCTCCTCGCTCAGTTCAGAACAATACAGCCGATGGGCGGCGGCGAATTCGAAACACTGCGTGATTGAGACCATCGCGGATGCTCCCCAGTCCAGCGTGTACCTCAAGAACGGTGTGATGCGTAGTTGCAGGCGATGCAGCCCCACGCCGATCGGCAAGGACTCGGCCAGCGCCGGCGCTACCGCCTGAAGAAGCGACTCGCATGCCAGCCGTCCGCGGTCGCTCTCCAGCCAGCGCTTCCGCATCAGTGGAATGGCCGCTTCTCGCACCGCCCGGTCGACCACCGTGATGTTGCACAGGTAGCCGGTGATCGGATCCACCGCCCCGGTCACGGTCACCCGCAACACCAGGTACGGCGCCAGCCCCACGCTCGTCGGCCAGCCGCCCCACGAGTTCGTAATGGGACCGTCAGGATCCCCTTCCGTCAGCGAAAAACGCACTTCCCGGGTCAATTCCATGACGCCGGATTGTAGTCGCTCAGCCCGCGCCGGCGAGCGCCGATTCCCCACCCGAACCACTGGAAACCGCCGCTCGGTTGCGGCATACTGCTGCGACTATGAACGAGCCAACTTTCCACACCGCGATCACCTACACCGCCCCCAACGAGATCCGCATGCGGGGCTATCCCGTCGAACAACTGATGGGCAACGTCGACTTCGGACAGGCCGTCTATCTGCTGCTCCGCGGCGAAATGCCCGACGCCAAGGTGGGCCGACTGGTCACCGCCATCCTGGTCTCCTCCATCGACCACGGACCGGGCGCCCCCTCTGTGCTCGGCGCCCGCACCGCCGCCTCCACGGGCGCGCCGCTCAACGTCTGTGTCGCCTCCGGCGTGCTCAACATCAACCGATTCCACGGCGGCGCCGTCGAGGACTGCGCTCGGGCCATCCTCGAGGTGCTTGCCCGGGCCGAGAACGATGCGGTTCCGCTCCCCGACGCCGTCGATGCAGTCCTCGGCGAATACCGTGCCCGCAAGTACCGCGTAGCCGGCTTCGGGCACCGCTTGCACACGCGGGACCCACGCACCGGGCGGTTGTTTCAACTGGCCGAGGAGGCCGGCGTGAGCGGCAAGTACGTGGCCGCCTGCAAGGAACTGGAGGCCGGCCTGAGCCGTCAGCTCGGCAAACCGCTCCCCATCAACGTCGATGGCGCCATCGGGGCCGTTTTACTGGAACTGGGCTTTGAGCCCGAACTGATGAATGGTTTCTTCATCATGGCCCGGGTGCCTGGCTTGCTTGCTCAGGCCCACGAAGAGATGACCCGCGAGAAGAAAATGCGCAAGATTATGCCGGGCACCCACGGCTACGACGGCCCGGGCCCGAGAGATGTCCCCGGCGCTTGACGGCGCCGGTACCGGGTCATGACCGCCAGTCGGGGCCTCGAGCGCGAGGGGTGGCATGGTCAAGCAGACCGCCTCAGGCGGGCTGCGCAGCCATGCAAGACGCCCAACGATCTACGGTTCAACAACAAGGCAGGGCAGCAATTGCTGTCGACCCAACGGAACCATCGATGTCTTCAACCTGACAGATGAAAGCGGATCGCTGACAACTGATAGCTCAAACCCAAGGACCACCCGACCATGCGCGAAAAGATCCAAAAACTCCTCCCCGAAATCGCCGAAATCCACGACGCGAACCTCCGCGAAAAAGTCATCGCCGTCTGGACCGAGTCCATCACCCGCGGTGGCTGGCAGCCCGAGGAGCTTGAGGAGATTCCCTTCACCCTCCTCGCCGGCACCATCGAGATGCGCTTCATCGAGCATGTCCGCTCCTGCGTGCAGATGTGCTTGGCGGTCGAGAAGGTGCTCAACAACGTCTGGGGCGACCGCGTGCCCATCGAGCACGACCACCTCGTCGCCGGCGCCCTCCTTGCCGACGTCGGCAAGCCGCTCGAGTACGCCCGGGAGGGCGGCCGCCTCATCAAGGGGCATTACGGTGACATGCTGCGTCACCCCTTCAGCGGCGTTGGCCTGTGCTTCAAGCACGACATGCCCGAGGAGGTCATGCACATCATCGCCACCCACTCCAAGGAGGGCGACCACGTGCAGCGCACCATCGAATCCATCATCTTCCATCACGCGGACTTCATCGATTTCGACATCGCCAAGGCGCTTGGCAAGTAACCGCGTTCGTCGGCCGCATCCGCACCACCTGTGCCGGTGCGCAACGGAGTTTCACTGCGAGGGAGGTTTCCCGTGGGACAGACGCTCATTGAGAAAATCGTCAATCGCTACGCCGTCGGCCTGGAGCCCGGCCAGAAAACGCACGCCGGGGACTACGTCGCCATCCGCCCCAAGCACGTCATGACCCACGACAACACCGGGGCGGTCATTCCCAAGTTCGAGTCTATCGGGGCGCCCCGGATCCACGACGCCGGCCAGCCCGTCTTCTGCCTCGATCACGACATCCAGAACACCTCGCCGGAAAACCTTGCCAAGTATGCAAAGATCGAGGCCTTCGCCAAGAAACACGGCATAGCCTTCTACAAGGCCGGTCGCGGCATCGGCCACCAGATCATGGTTGAAGAGGGCTTTGTCACCCCCGATTCCCTCATCGTCGCCAGCGATTCCCACAGCAACCTCTACGGCGGCGCCGCCGCCCTCGGAACCCCTGTCGTCCGCACTGACGCGGCCGCCATCTGGGCCACCGGCCAGACTTGGTGGGAGATTCCGCCCATTGTCAAAGTCACCCTCACCGGCCGGCTCGCCCCCGGCGTTGTCGGCAAGGACGTGATCATCGCCCTCTGCGGCAAGTTCAACCAGGACGAGGTGCTTAACTGCGTCTGCGAATTCGTCGGCGATGGCGTCGCCCGCCTCTCTATGGACCAGCGCCTCACCATCGCCAACATGACCACCGAATGGGGCGCCCTGGCCGGCGTTTTCCCCTTCGACGAGGTGCTCCGCGCCTATCTCCACGCCCGCGCCGACCACTTCGCCGGCCGGGGCGACGTCACCGTCCGCTACAGCCGCGTCGACATTGAGCAGTGGTGGAGCCAACGGTTGGAGCCCGACCCGGACGCCTTCTATGCCAAGGAGCTGACCCTCGACCTTGCCCAGGTCACGCCGCACGTCGCCGGCCCCAACGAGGTCAAGACCATCACCCCCCTACCGGAGATCGAGAAGCAGCGCGTGAAGGTGCACCGGGCCTACCTGCTGAGTTGCGTCAACGCCCGCCTAGAGGACCTCGCCGAGGCCGCTGACGTGCTCCGCGACAAGCATGTTGCCGATGATGTGAAGTTCTACGTCGCGGCCGCGTCGGCAGAGGTCGAGCAGACCGCCAAGGCCTCCGGCGTCTGGGAGACCCTCACATCCGCCGGCGCCACCACCCTGCCTCCCGGCTGCGGTCCCTGCATCGGACTCGGCGAAGGCACCCTCGAAGCCGGAGAAGTCGGCATCAGCGCCACCAATCGCAACTTCCAGGGGCGCATGGGCTCCCGCGAGGCCAAGGTCTACCTTGCCAGCCCGGCCGTCGTTGCGGCCTCGGCCGTGGCCGGGCACATCGCGAGCCCATCGGCCATCGCGCCCACGAAGATGTCGGCCGAGATCAAGGTGAACGCGACCCCCAAGAGACCCGCGGCCACCGTCCGCATCCTCGAAGGCTTTCCCGGCGAGATTACCGGTCGCATCCTCTACCTCCCCAAAGACAACCTGAATACCGACGGCATCTACGGCAAGGACGTGACCTACCGCGACGATCTCACCCCCGAGCAAATGGGCGCCGCGGCGATGCTCAACTACGACCCCGAATTCCAGAAGATCGCCCAGGCCGGTGACATTATCGTGGGCGGGCGAAACTTCGGCTCCGGTTCCTCCCGCGAACAGGCCGCCACCGCCCTCGCCCACCGCGGCATCCGCATGGTCATTGCGGCCTCGTTCTCCCAGACATACAAGCGTAATGCCTTCAACAATGGCTTCATCGTCTTCGAGTGCCCCGAACTGGTCGCAACCCTGACCGACGAGTTCCAGACCGAGGCATCGTCCGGGCAGCGGACGATTCCTTCAGCAACAACTGCCCGGGTGAACTTCGCCGGCTCCGTCGTCCATTATCGGAACAACGCGTTCACATTTGCACCGCTCGGGGAGGTGCCCCAGCAGTTGATCGTCGCTGGCGGGGCCGAGAACCTCATCGCCCAGCAGTTGCGTCAAGCGTGAGTGAACGAGCCGGAGGAGATCCGTGAAACCTGTTCCGGATGTAGCGATTATGCCGATCAGGCAGGCCGTCAGAGGCCGAAATTGCAGGGATTTTCCGCATGCATTGGTGGTCGTGATCGGGTAAACTACCGCTCCCTGAACAGCACATAACGCGGACGGCAAAGCCTCCGCGAGACTGACATTGGTGGCGGGTTCGTCGGGCTGGAGGAGGACCGATGAGCCCGCCCACTCTTTGCGCCCCTGCAACGATCCTATCAGGCAGAATCCCGACCTCGCTCCCGGCAGCCAATAGCCTGCACCCACGGCCAGGGCCCTTTGTAGCCCCGCCAGCGCCCCCTGCCGCGCCGACCACTGGGCCAACCGACTAAACCGGTGGTGGATCACCGGTTGTTTTCGTATCCGGGGGCAGTGGCTCCTCCGGCGGTTGCCCGATCCGGTCGCGCGGCGCCCGCGTCAAAGTGATGGGCAAATTGGCTTTGGGGTGAATGGTGAGCGTACGCTGCGGGAACGGGATCTCGATCCCGGCCTCCTTGAACCGGCGGTCGATCTCGTAGCGCATGTCGATCATGCCGAACCACCGATCGCCCGGCGTCGGAAACCAGGACGCCACCGTGAAGTTCAGTGAGCTTTCGGCGAAGTCGGTGAACCACACCATCGGCTCGGGATATGCCAGGCACCGCGGCTCCTTGTTTGCAACCTCGAGCAGGATGTCGCGCACCTTGGCGACGTCGCTGCCGTAAGCCACTCCGACGTTCAGCTTCCCGCGGATCTTGGTGTCCTGCAACGTCCAGTTGGTCACCTTGCTGGCGACGAACTCGCTATTCGGAATGATCATGTCGATCCCGTCGAACGACTTGATCTGCGTCGAGCGCATGCTGATGCTCAGCACCTCCCCAAGCTCGTCTCCCACCATCACGATGTCGCCGACCTTCACGTGCCGTTCGGCGTAGAGGATGAGGCCGCTGACGAAGTTGACCACCAGCGGTTGCAGGCCCAGGCCGAGACCGAGACCCAGGCCGCCCAGCAGCACCGCCAACGCGCCCAGATTCAAGTGCAGCAGCCGCAGACTGATGTAGAGCCCGACGGCCAGCAGGGTGTAATGCAGCAAGGAGTTGATGGTCGCCTGTGCCGCCCGATTGATGTGTCCATACGCCGGATAGACCTTGGCGTCGAGCATCGTGCGAATGCCGCGCGAAACCTTGAAAGTTCCGAAGAACACGATGATCGCCGCCAGTACCAGCCCCACCGTCACCGGTTCTCTGCCCGTTTCCGGCGCCGGCGACGTGATCTGGAAGGTGAGCACCATCCGGGCCATGATCGGCGTCAAGCCCCACGCGTAGGCCACCCACCCCAGCGCCGCCAGCCAGATGGCCCAACGCCCCAGCCATGCGAGCGAACTGACCAGCAAGCCCAACTCCCGCGACTCAAACGTCTGCATGACCTCGTCGAAGTCGTACTCGCGCTCCGCCGGCGCCGCCTCGGAGGCTCTCGCAGGGGCCGTTTCCGTCTCTTTTTCCCCAGCCGGATGCACGTGCTTGGTGGCGAACTCCCGCAGCAGATTGCTCACCAGCCCCGCGACCACCAGTGCCGCGGCCGTTCGCACAAGGTTGCGCACCAGGTACGTCACTAGGCCCACGTACCCGACCAGCAGCAAGATCAGCAGCGCCAGCAGCAGCAGCAGGATCAACGGATAAGCCCGAACGATCGCCCCAAACACGATCGGCCGGCGCTGCGCAAACGCCCGGCCGAACACCCGCACGATCGTCTGCCGATTTCGGGCGAACAGAATCAACATGACCAAGGCCACGGCGCTATAACTGGTGAACAACGCCTTACGCAATGCCGGAGACACGTCGAAGAAAAACATCACCGTGGCCAGAGGCACGCAAACCAGCGTCAGCCACCATACCGACTTCAGCCAGAACCGATAGTGATTGGCCACGATGTTCGAACATTGGATAATCCTGAACCGGGCCTTCCCGCTGCCAAACAGGGTGGTAATCGTCACCCACGCGATGGTCAGCACCAGCGCCTGTTCAAGCAGTTGTTCGGCAACCAGCCTTGGCGTGCGCGCCATCGACGCGCCGGTCATCACCAGCGCCAACAGCAGCACCAGAGGAATGAACAACGGAAACAGCCCGCCCAGCAGGCGATACAACTGGATCGAAACCCGCTCGGTGACGCGCACCTCCGAAGTGCTCGTCTCGTGCAGTGCCGCCTGTACCCTGCCCTCCAGCCGTTCCGCGCGCCGCATCATCCGCCCGCGCGCGAACACCCCCACCCCCAGGCCGATCAGCACGGCCGAGAGAATCATGCCCAGTTGCTCGTCGTCCAGCCGTCGCGCGCTTGCCCAGGAGCGCTGCCCCAGCCGTGCGAACTCTTGCCAGAACGGCCGGGATGCCTGCTCCGCGGGTACCGCCCGCAACGTAGCCACCAGGCTCTCACCCCGAGCGAAGACGTACGCCCAGTACAGCTTCTCCCGGTAAATCTGAAGATTCTCCAGAAACCCCGCCAATTCCGCGTCGGCTTCGGTCAGACGCTCGGTAACCTCCGCCCCCGTGTTGATCACGTCGCTCATCGCCGCGTCCAACCGAGGCAGATACTCCGCGGCCAGTTCCGCGTTCCGCTGGTCGAACTGCTGCCGCAACTCCGCCGATTCGAGTTCCTGGACGGCCGCCTTGAGGGCGACCACCTGGTCGGCGACTTCGTCCATCGCCTCGTCCCGGCGTTGCAGCAACGCATCCAGTTCACGCTGCGTTTCGGTCAGCCGGGCGCTGACGCTCTCCTTGCGGGCTTCGAATTGCTCCTCGAACGCCCCCAGGCTCCGATAGGCATCCGTGCGTTCCATGCCCGTCGCGCGGTCCAGCCGATCGAAAAGGCGCGTGTAGCGCCCCTCGATCCGGTCGATCGACCGCTGCAACTCCTGCCGCTCCGACTCGGGAAATCGCTCCCGGATGTCGTCAAGCTGACGATAGTACGCCCGGCGCAGGTCCAGAATCCGCAAGCGCAGCGCCCAGTAGGTCTTCGCGGCGGCCGAGTTCGCCGCCTGTTGAGCGTCGACGATGAGTTCCCGCTCACTGCGTGAGGCGGACTTCTCGAGCGCCGCACGATAGGTCTTCAACGCCTCCGCATATTTCTGGAGCACCGGCAGCGCTCGATCCGCCGCCGCCTGTTCCAGGTTGAGAAGGACCTTACGGACGCTGTACTGCTCGGCCCGCAATGCCGCCAGGAACGCGCGCCACGCCAGGTTCCGGGCCTGGTACGTCCGCACCTGGTTCGCCGTCTCGGTATCGATCAGCGGCGCCTCGCCCTCTTCGCCGGCCGCCTGCGGCGCCTTCATCGGGGACTTGAGGAGGGCATCCAACGCCGCCCGGGCTTCCGACACGCGTTTCTGCGCCTCTTCCACCTGCTGCGGCAATTGCTGCAACGCCTGTTGCCGCGCTGTCTGTTGCTTGCCCAGCGTCTCGACCACGGTCGAGATCCGCTCGAACTCGGCCGCAATTGCCTCACGCTCTTCGGCCAGCTCATCCGGCAAGCGCCCGGCGATCCGCGCGCCGGTGACTTCTTTGAAGCGCTGCTCGTATTGCGCCAACTCCTCGGAGCGGGCGGCAAAGCTCTGTTCCGAACCCAGGTCGGCCGCGGTGGTCTTGGCTGTCGCGTATGCGTCCAACTCCTGCAAGCAGACTTGCAACGTCTCGCGCAGCGGCTTGGCTGCCTCCGCCAGCGCCTTCTGTCTTGCCGTGGCTTCTTCGCCGACTTCGATGATCGGCTTCAACTCCTCGAGCCGCTTGTTGATCAGCGCCCGGAGCGCGTCGATGTCCTCGCTTGTCTTGGGTACGGGTTGCGGCGCCACCACCACGGTCGACCCTTCGGTGGTCGCCGCCTCGATGGGCGAAGGGGTCGGCGTCGGCTGCGTCGTGGCGGGCTGCGTGGTTGACGGTTGGGTCGCCGCAGGCCCCGGATTCTCCGGCGGCGGAACCTGCCCTCGCGCCGTCACGGATCCCAGAGATGTCAGGTAGACGACCAGAAACAGCGCGCTCACCGCGCGCCACCGTATCCATCGGAGGTTCGTTGAGGTGCGCATCATAAGCCCGATTATAAACCCAGCAGGGTGCGCCACAACCGTGGAGGGCGCTTCGCGATATGGATGGCCTTCACTTCACTGCGGGGGCCGAGCGGGGCGTGGGAGGCGTTGGCGCCGACTCCCCGAGGTACGCCGCAACCGCCTGCGGAATCCCCTCTTCATACGTCACGCTCGGCGCCCAATGCAGTTTTTCGCGCGCTTTGCGGCACTCAAAGAATGTCTTGCGGCCCATCAACCACACCGAATAGCGCGTCACCAATGGCGGTTTCCTCGATCGCAGCAGGTGCCCCACGATCTCAAACAAAAACGCCGCGTTATACGCCACTCGATACGGCACTTTTCTCGTCACCGGCGGCTCGCCCAGCGCCTTCGCCACCATGTTGAAGTACTGTCGCTGCGTCAAAACGCCATCGTTGCTGCAATTGAACGCTTCGCCGATCCCCACATCGGATTCCGCCGCCGTGATCGCCGCCTCCGCCACGTTCCCCGCGTGCACCACGTTCAACCGGTTGTTCCCGTCGCCGATGAGTTTGATCTTGCGGCGGCGGATCGAATCGCAAAGTCGGGCAATCGTCGCCCGATCGCGCGGGCCGTATAGCCAGCTCGGACGAATCACCGTCACTTGCAGGTCGCCGCGCTCGTGCGCCGCCCAGACCAGCTTCTCCGCGGCCACCTTCGCTCTACTGTAGTAGCTCCAATGGTGCAGGTTTACCCCCAGCGGCGCGCTCTCGTCGATCACCAGTCCCGCGCGGTTCGGATGTCCGTATGCGCTGATCGAACTGATATGCAGAAAACGCTGCACCCCGGCCGCTGTAGCGGCCGCCAGCAGCTTGCGCGTGCCTTCAATGGTGATTTCAACAAACTCCGACCACGGGCCCCAGTCGCCGACCCGGGCAGCCGAATGGTAAACGGTGCTCACGCCGGCGCACGCCCGTTCGAGCGATGCGCCATCCGACATGTCCCCCTCGACCAACTCCACGTCCAGGGACTGGAGAAACCGCGTGTCGCTGCCCGGGCGCACCAACGCCCGCACGCGCCGTCCCCGCCGCACCAGTTGTTCCGCGATATGGCTGCCCAACAAGCCGGTTGCGCCGGTCACCAGACTCAGACCTGCCTCTTGCACCGTGAGCCCTTTCCGTTCCATCAGAACCTGGGGGCGACTCAATCGGCCGCCGCCTTCGGCGGCCACCTTAGAAAGCATCCCTGGGCTGGTCAACCCACTCGGACAACCGCTGAAAAAGCGGTGGCCGGCGCTTCAACCGGTCAGCCCAACAATCGCAAGGCCGCGCCGCATGGTGGATTGGTTGCTAGAAATCGATCGCGTCCGGATCAAAATCGGCGTCGGTGTAGCCCGGGTTGAGCACGACGTCGGTATAGACGTAGCTGCCCAGCAATTCGTTGCCAGCGGGGTCCGCGTACGAAAAGCAGCCCGTCGGCAAGAGCCACTCCTGGTCGATATGCATGACCAGCCGCGCGTCGGGATAGGCCGACGCGTCGCCAGCGTACGGCAGAATTCGTTCGAGCACGTACGTGGGACGCTCGTCGACCCGGCCCTGGCCCACGTAGCGCAGGTCAAGATCGCCCGCCAGCTCCGCCTCCCGCGAATACTGCATGATCAGCTCGAATGTCTTGCCGAACCCGAACTCATCAATCGTGCGCCGCGACGCCCGCTTAGCGAAATAGCCGTTCACCGGCTGTTTGATGCTCGGCACCAGGGCCCGCAGAATTGAGCCGCCCGGCTTGGCCAGCGCCTGCGGATTGCCCTCGTCGTCGAACCACCGGCCTTCGACGTACAACGCTCGCTTGCAGTCCTGCACGTTCTCGACGAAGGTCATGTCGACGCTGAACGGCTCTTCGCGGAAACGCACCGTCGCAGTCTGCTGCTCGCGGAGACGCCCCTTGATCCGCTCCTGCTTCACGAAGGTGCAGCGGTAACCCTCGATCTCGCGCTGATAATGGTCCCAGCACGATTGCAAAAATCCCAACGGATTGGTTCGTGCAAACGTCTCCTGCGGATCCGTTTCTCCTGCCGCCGCCACGCTGGCGTTGACCACCTGGCCACCCTGATCCGCCACCACCGCGGCAGTCCGGCTGTTCGCCTGGTGACAGCGCACGCCAATCGCCATGATCAAAAAGAGCCCCATCGCCACGCGCCACTGGCCGCGTTGCGGTCGCCGGACCTGATCCAACATCTTCCCAGATTGCTCAGCCAAAGAATGTCATCCCTTCCGGCACACGTCCGGCCCCATCGTTACACCACCAGCATATCCACGCCCGAAAACCTCGGAGCCCCGATACCGCGTCGGACAGCTTGCGAACACTTTGCGCCTCTGTGGGCGCCGTACGCAGTGGCCCTTGAAAAAAGTATCGCATCCCCTGTTCCCGGCGCGTTGCGCCTCCGCCCGGGATCTGCCGGCGCGTGCGAACACTGACTACAGTTCCATAGCCGGTTCGGCTGCGTCTGGATTCTAACTTGTCATCGTGAAACCGGCCAGTCTCGGCCGGCGCCCGCCTGTGAAATGTTTCGCCTATTCCTGCTCCCGATCAGACCCGGGCTCCAGCGGCAATCGCACCTCGAACTCCGTCCCCGCGCCTACGGCCGAATGCACGTAAATCGTACCGCGCAGCACCTTTAAAATGCCGTGTGTGACGGCCAATCCCAGTCCGCGACTGAGCTTGCCCGAACCCGCAGACGACTTGGTGCTAAAGAAGGGTTCGAAAATTCGTGTCAGACTTTCTTCGTCCAGCCCGCAACCCGTGTCGCTCACGCGGATGTAGGCGGTGTGCTCGTCAGCGTCGGCCGCGATTTTCAGCGTTCCGCCCCCGGCACTCATCGACTCGATCGCGTTGTCCACCAGGTTGCTCAACACCGTGCGCATTGCCGTGCGCGGCACCTCGATCACCGGCAGACTGCGCAGATCCACCTCCAACCCGATCCCCGTGCTCGTCAACCGCGCCTCCGTGTCGGAGATCAGGTCGATGATGACTTCGCCCAGCTCACTCAGCGTAGCGTCGCGAAAGTCGCCCTCGGCGAACGCCAGCAGGCTGTCCACCAGCCCCGTCGCCCGCGACAGCGCTTCCGCCGTCTTCTCCATGACCCGCCGCAGCACCATCGGGTCGCTGCTCGCCAACGCAAAGTCTACGCTCGTCACCACCCCGCCGAGGATGTTGTTGAAGTGGTGCGACAGCGCCCCGGCCATCTCTCCCAGCGCCGCCATCTTCGACTTCTGCGCCAGCCGCTCCTGTAGGATCACCCGGTTGGTGATATCTCGCACGCCTGCCAGGCCCCCCACCCGCGCGCCGCTCCCATCCGTGATCGGCGAAACGATCGCCGCCAGGCGGCGCTCATGACCGTGTTCGTCGCGCACGGAAAACGAAAACTCGTTGATCCGCCCTTCGCGCAGGCAGTCCGTCATCAATTGTCGGGCGTGCTCCCGTTCGTCCACCGGCACCACCTGGGCCCAATCGGTTCCCATCATCTCGGCGGCCGATGCCCCGAACATCCGCCCCGCCGCCGCGTTCCATCCGATGATGTCCCCGTGCACGTCGGCCGTTAGCATGGCCATCCCCGCCTGCTCGAACAGCAGCCGATGAAACTCTTCCGGTTGCATTGGCGGGCGCTCGTCGCTCACGGGATCACTCGCTGCCAAACGAATCCGAACACCTACTCGACGCGCGTCGGCTGCGCCGAGATGAACAGCACCGTCTCATACTTTTCCAGGTCCAGCGACGAGGTCAACCACCAACTGCCCAAAAGAAAGCCGTCATCGGCTGGAGCGCTGCTCCCGATAACCAGAAGCTCCCCCGGACCCACCGTTACCGTCGCCGCCAACTCGCGGAACACCTGGCCTTCGTGATCGCGAACGGTGACGATCCGGTCCCCCTGCGCCACCAGCTTCGTGCGCATCCGCTCCTCGACCACCACCGGTGTCGCCCGCAAGGTCACCCGCCGTGGGTCCTTCTCGTCCGTCGCGTAATCCACCCGAATCTGTTTCTTCCCGGCGTGAAAGGCGCCGCCGGCGAGCTTGCCGCCCCGCCGGTGCAGAAAATAGGATTCGCCTTCATCCACCTCGCCCAACGGAATGACCAGCGGCAGGTCCTCCAACGCCACGTGTTCCACCCGCGTGGTCCGCGCCTCGTTTTCCGCCAGAATCGTCCGGATCGCCGCCCACGACCCCGCGTCGGTCACGCCGACCCGGAAACCGTTCCGAGCGAGCAGCGCCGTCAGGCCGGGATCGCCCACCGATTCATCCACGTGATTCCACAGCTTCAGCGAGTGGCGAATGGTCTCCAGCGGCAAATCGACGCGGAGAACGTCAAAGTGCATCCGCAACACGATTACCGCAGCGTCTTTGTCCGTGTCCAATTGGGGGGCGCTGCCGTCCACCCCTTCATTGAAATGCTGGCCCGGAGGGGCCAAGGCGTCGCGCGGCGCGTCGGGCGGCGTCCCCGCAGGCTCGGTTGGCCACCAGGGCTCGGCGCAACCCCCGCCGCCGAGCGTCGCCGTGCCCAAGCACAGCGCGACTATGAACAGGTTGCCAAAACGGGCAATCATCGACGTTCCACTACCGCAGACCACGCGGCAATGCAAGTCCGCCCTGATCGCCGATCAGAATTGCTTACGCTGCCGCGCCGATGGAATCTCGAGTTGCTGGCGATATTTGGCCACCGTGCGCCGCGAAATGTCCACCCCACGCTCCCGCAGCAAGGCGGCGATCTTGTCGTCGTTCAGCGGCTTGCGCTTGTCCTCTTCCTCAATGATCTTCTGAACGCTCGCCTTTACGCTGTCCCAGCTCGTGCTCTCGCCGCTCGCCGTCGTCGTCCCCCCGGTGAAGAAGTACCGCATCGGAAAGATGCCCCGCGGTGTCTGCACGTACTTGCCCGCCACCGTCCGGCTGATCGTTGACGGGTCGCACTCCAGCTCTTCCGCCAGGTCGCTCATCCGCAGGACCTTCAGACCCTCCGGACCGACGTCGAAGAACTCTCGTTGCCGGTCCGCGATCCGCTCCGCCACCAAGAGCATCCGCTCGCGCCGGAACTTGATCGCGTCCATCAACGCCGACGCGCTCTCCACGTGTTGCCGCACGAAATCGCGCACGTCCTTCCCGCACGACTTATCCTTGAGCATCTCCAGCGCCGATCGGCTGATCCGCAGACGCGGACTGTTGCCCCGCGTGAGCCGCACGTCAAGTTCGTTGCCCGTGTCGGCCGGCTCGATGATCACGTCCGGCGTGATCCGTGGCACCTCCCGATCGATTACCGAGTACGCCGGATGCAGCGAAAGGGTCGACTGCATCGCCCGCACCGCCTCCGTGATCTCCCCCACCGAGTACCCGGTCGCCCGCGCGATCGCCGGGTACCGGTTGCGCACCACGTCGTGCAGGTGATTTTTCACCAGCTCCTTCTCGATCCGGTTGTCGCCCGGCAGGGCGTCGAGCTGAAGCAGCAGGCATTCCTGGTAGTCGCGCGCCGCCACTCCCACCGGGTCGAGCTGCTGCACCCGTTTGAGCGCCCGCTCGACAACATCCACCTCGAGCGGCGGCCTGACGCCGGTCGCGATATCGCCCAACTGCACTTTGAGATAACCGTCATCCTCAAGACTGTAGATGACGGCTTCGCCGGCCCGCCGCGTTTCCTCGTCCAGGTCCAGCACCGCCCACTGCTGGAGCAGGTGCTCCGCGAGGCTCTCCGGACGCGAGGCGGCGTTCGCCATGGCGTCCAGCTTGGCGTCGCGTTCCTCCCCGCCGCCGCTGGGCGCCCGCCGCGACGACGAACTGAAGAAGTCCTCACGGCTGTATTCCCGCGCCAGGCGCTCGAGCCGCTGGAAGCTCTCCACGTCGCCGTTGCCGCCGTTGCGCTCCTCCCGCGGAATCGCAGGCCCCTCCGACGGCGCCGGCTCCGTCACCTCCAGGGCGTAGTTCTTCTCCAACTCCTCCGCGACCCTGTTCTCCAGGGCCATGGTGTTGAGTTGCAGGATGTTCATGGATTGGATCAACTGCGGCGTGAGCTTCTGCTCCAACCGCATGTATTGACCCAGGGATTGGGAAAGCGAATGAGCCATCCGTAGTCGCACGCGTCGCCGATGGACGGCCGGTCCGTTCCGCCGCCATCGCAACGTCCGGGAATCAGCTCCTCACTGCAAGCCCGGCCTTTGCTCCACGAAGATCATGCCATGCAAAGTGGCAACATTCAAGACCGCCGCGCCCCATGGCGGTTCCAGCGCCATTGCGATGCATTTATCACAGTGGCGCTGCGAAGATGTGTCCGTCTTGCAGGATGCCTGCTCGCACGAATGCGAATCCGCACCCGCGGCATGGAGTGCACTAGAGCGTCGTTCGACCGCGGATCGCCGCTTCCAGCATCCCCGCCGTCGCGTACTCCAATTGCGACCCGACGGCCAGCCCCCGCGCCAACCGCGTCACCCGCACACCGGCTTCGCGAAACAGGCTCTCGAGGTACAGCGCCGTGCCGTCCCCTTCGATGGTCGGGTTTGTTGCCAGGATGATCTCGCGCACGCCGCCCGCCGCCACCCGCTGCTGCAATGCCTCGATCGTCAAGTCGCCCGGCTCCACCCCTTCCAACGGCGCGATGTGCCCCATCAGCACGTGGTACACGCCTTTCACCAGGCCGGTCTGCTCCAGCGCAATGACGTCCTTGGGTTGTTCCACCACCCAGATTTCCGCATTGTCCCGCCCCGGATTGCGGCATATCGGGCAGGGATCGGATTCGGTGAGGTTAAAACAGGTGTGACAGTGAAAGACCTTGTCCTTGACGGCCAGGATCGCTTCCGCGAGCGCGGCCGCCTCTTCCCGCGAGTGTCGCAGAATATGAAATGCCAGACGCTCCGCGCTCCGCGGCCCGATTCCCGGCAGGTCCTGGAACGCTCGCTTCAGCCGCTCCAGCGATTCGATCTCCATCTTTCCCACGGCCGCAGACTCCCCGGAGAACACCGCCCTCCCGCGGCCTGCTTTCGGCCGCGCTGCCCCCCTCGCCGTTTGCCAGCGTTTAACTCGGCAGCATGTTGTCCAGACCGGGAATATTCAAGCCGCCCGTCAACCGCGACATCTCCTCCTTCATCGCGCTCTGTGCCCGGTCCACGGCACTGCACACCGCGGACTTGATCAGGTCTTCGAGCAGCTCGACGTCCTTGGCCGCTTCCGGCTCGATCTTCACGTTGACCACACTGCCCTTGCCGTCCACCGTGACCTTGACCATCCCGCCGCCGGTTTCCGCGTCGAAGCGCTTCTCGGCGAGCTCACGCTGCAATTCCCCCATGCGCGCCTGAATGTCTTTGGCGCTTTTCATGAGTTCCATGATGTTTCCAAATCCGCCCAGCATCAATTCATCCCCACGTACACGTCGGCCAAGTGGTCCATCCGCGCGCCCGCTGCCTTACGCGCCGCCGTCTTGCTCATCACCTTCGCCATCCTGGTCTGCCCCCCCGTCTTCCGGTGGCGGATCCGTCCGGCCGCGAACGTCGACGATCGTACCGCCGTACATCTCCAGGGCCTTGCGCACCACGGGACGCTGCATCAGGGCGTTCCGCTCCTCGGACATGGCCCGCGCGGGAGCCTCCGGGCGCCCCCCCGAACGCAGTGGCGTTTTCACGATCGGCCAGCTTTCCGCCGCCCCCCTCACCGTCGATCCCGTCGACGTTGCCGCTCCCTGGCCTTGATCCTCGCCCCCAGTGTCCGCCCTGTCGCGCACCGCTTGAGTAGCCGGCGCTACCCGTGGCTCACTTTTTTTTTTCGCCCCCGCCTCGACGGTAGGCACCCCATCCAACCGCTGGAGCAACTCCTCCACCCGGCTGAAGGAGGACGACATCGCCAGCCGCACAATCGCCGCGTCCAGCAAAGGCCGCGGCGCGCTGCTCGCTTTCACCTGCCGCCGCACTTCCTCCATCAATCCGATCATATACACATAGGTGGCTGCGTCGAACTGTTTGCACTGGCTCGCCAACTGCTCTCGCGCGCTCCCCGCGATGTCCACCAGGTCAGTATCCGTCCCGCACACCGCCAGCAGCATCAGCGACCGCAGATACTCGATCACCGCATCGCAGAATCGCGCCGCCGTTTGGCCCGCCCCCAGGCTGCGCTCCACGCAACGCAGCGCCTCCGCCGCGTCATCGCCCGCCACTGCGGTGAACAATGTGGCAATCACCTCGTCGTGCGCCGTCGGCAGCAGATCCTCGATCAGTTCGGCCGTCAGGTTGCGCGTCCCGTACGCCAGCAACTGATCCAGCAGGCTCAAGGCGTCGCGCATCGATCCATTGGCCAGTCGCGATACCCGCCGCAACACCAAATCATCCGCCTCGATCGATTCCGCTTCCAAAATCCGACGCAACTGCTCGGCAATGTCACTCGGGCTGATGCTGCGAAAATCATATCGCTGGCAACGGCTCTGAATCGTCGCGGGCACCTTGTGCGCCTCGGTCGTCGCCAGCACGAACTTGACGTGGTCCGGGGGTTCCTCCAGCGTCTTCAGCAGTGCATTGAATGCACCGGCGCTGAGCATGTGCACTTCGTCGATGATGTAGACCTTGTACCGCGACCGGGCGGGCTTGTATGCCGCATTGCTTCGCAACTCGCGGATGTTGTCCACCCCCGTGTTGCTCGCCGCGTCGATCTCCACCACGTCCAGATCCCCGCCCTCGGCGATGCGCACGCACGACTCGCACGTGCAGCATGGCGTCGCAGTGGGCCCATCCGCCGAAAAGCAGTTCAACGCCTTCGCCAGGATCCGGGCCGTCGATGTCTTACCCACGCCCCGCGTACCCGTAAACAGGTAGCCGTGGTGGATTCGGCCGCTCTCCACCGCGTTCTTGAGCGTCGTGGCGATCGCGGATTGCCCAACGATTTCCTCAAAGTTGCGACTGCGATACTTGCGGGCGAGTACTTCGTACGCCATCGACCTATGCCCTTCGGTTGATCCCGCGCGTCGGTAAGTGGGGTGCAGCTCGAAACTTGCGCTCTGCCGGCTCACAGACGAAAACCGGTGACGATCATTGACGGCCAGGTGTAACCACGGCACCTGAACTCAACAGGTGGGCTGCTCTGTCTCCAGCCTGACCCGATATCTGCGGAGCCCACTGCATGGGACCCGGCCGTCAATGTTCGCCACCGGTCGCACAATTTCGGCCTGTGGCGGCGCTCCCGGATGCTGCGGCCTCGCCGCCCGCTCCGGTGCGTGCATGCGCGATGTTATACCATTATCCGACGCGAAGTGAAACGCGGCCGATAATTTCTTCCCCCGCAATGCCCCCTACGGGCTTGAATCCGGCCGTCTGACAGGTTCTTCAGGGCGTTGCTTCCCCCGCCGGACCCTTGATCGCGGCCAGATCCTCCTCCACGGGGGCGTCGACCAACTGAATGGCGCGAATCCGCACGCTCAACTCAGGCCGCCACTGCTCGTCCACCGCGTGCGACATCAGGTTGTCGAGCGTTTCGTACGATTCCTCGCCCACCAACTGTCCGAACACCGTGTACTGCCCATCCCACTTCGGCATCCGCGTGTTCGCGATGATGAACTGGCAGCTCGCCGAATCCGGGTCGCTCTCCAGCCGGGCCATCAGCACCGTCCCCCGTGTCACCGGGTAGTCGCTGAACTCCGCCTTCAGCTTCTTCCCGTCGGGACGTATCCCCGTGCCATCACCCCGCGGACACCCCCCTTGGATGAAGTAGCCGGTGTACACCCGGTGAAAGGTCTTCTGGTTGTAGAAGCCCTGGCGAACCAGCTCGATGAAATTGGCCACGTGGTTCGGCGCCACATCGTAGAACAACTGCACCGTCATCGTGCCATCGTCCGTGATGATCTTGGCCTGCTTCAGCGGCGCTACGTCGATCGCCAGCGTGTTCGACACCACCAGCCCGTGGTATGGCTGCCAGACCAGTCGATACCGGCCCGGCGCGGTCAACGCCGGGTAATACTGTGTCACCTCGATCTCTTTCTCCACCCCAGCGTGCGGCGCGAGCACCAAATCCGGCGCCGCCGACGGGGGCTCATACCCAAAGGCGTCCGTCCAGGTCCGGTCGAAATCACCCCGTACGGTCAGCGCCCCGTACCCCACGCCGCTGAAAACGTGGGCCAAGGGCAGGTCGATCACCTTCCGCACGGGCTCGGTCTCCACGTCGGGTACGCTGAGGACCACCGGGCGATCTGTGTGGTTCTGGAGCGAAAAACGCACCCGAATCGGCTTGCCGGGATGGATTGTCTGGACCGGAGTACTCAGCCGGGCCTCCACCCCCTCCAGGGGGTCGTCCGCTCGCGCCTCGCACACAACCAGCGCCAGCAGGGTCGGTGCTATCCATCTCAGCGTCGGTCTCAGTTGCATCATTCTCTGGCGTCCTCGGTCCACCCGTCCTGCTCGCCCCACGACCTCCCGCCGACACGTTCCCTTACCGGCGGGCTGCATTCTCGTCGGATTCAAACGCTTGTCCACACCTAAATCACAGCGCACAATGGTGTTTACGTCTTATACGCACCCTGTGCAAAATGGGTTGCAGCATCCTCCCAAACTGGGCAAGCACCCCACGCTCCGCGACCAGACCGCCTTGACCCGCGCCGCACCGTTGCGACAATGGCCCCACTCATCGGTCAATATCGGCCGAGCCGCTACCGAACCATGATCCTGGACCGCAACCCCCCACGAGCCCGCCATGTTCCATGTCTCGACAGCGCTGCTCACCGGGGTCCTGATCATCGGCCCCGTGCAGTCCCAGCCCGCCCCCGGCCCTTTTCGCCGCGTGATCGCCTCTGCTCCCAATAATGCCGAAATCGTCTGCGCGTTGGGGGCCGAAGACCTCCTCGTCGGCGTCAGCCCCTACGCCACTTTCCCCTCCAGCTTGGCCACGCTTCCCAAGATCGGCGGCATCCAGGATCCCGATCTCGAGCAGATCCTTGCCCTCCGGCCCGATCTGCTCATCCTGAGGGGCCGCTTTCCCCAGGTTGAAAAACTCTGCGCTGCCCGCGACATCGCCATCTACTACGACCAGACCGACACGCTGCCGAGCCTGTACCAGACCATCACCGACATCGGCCGCCTCCTCGACCGAACTGCCCAAGCGCAGCAACTCGTCGAGTCCATCCGAACTGAGCTCGCGAAAATCCGGTCCGCCACCGCCAACGGTTCCCGCCCTCGGGTGCTGCTCACCGTCCGTAGTCCCGACCGCCTCGCCGATATCACCAGCGTCGGTGGCCGTTCCTACCTCGATACCCTCATTGAGATCGCCGGCGGCAACAACATGTTCGGCGACCTCGACGCCGCGTATCCGCACGTCAGCCTGGAGGAAATCATCGCCCGCGACCCGGAGGTCATCCTCGAAGCCATGCCGGGAGAAGACCTGACGGAATCCGCTCAAGACAAGCTCTTTCAGCAATGGAAAGCCGTCGGTACCCTCACTGCCGTCCGTCACGGTCGGGTTCATTGGCTCACGGCAGACTACGTCCTGGTTCCTTCTCCACGGGTGACGCTGCTCGCCTCAAAGCTCCAGGCGCTGCTCGCACCGGATTTACTCCCGGCGACCAAGACGAAATCCAGTTCGTCACCCACTCCCGCTGCCGAGGCCGCTGCTCGTGAGCCCTGACAGCCCGCCCATCCTGCGCCTCCGTGGCGTCACCTTTGGCTATCAGGCCGAAACGGTCTTCCTCGGCCCGGTCAACCTGAGCGCACACGCCGGACAGATTCATGCCATCATCGGGCCCAACGGCGCAGGCAAAAGCACACTGCTCCGGCTGGCCATTGGCTTGCTTCCCCCCCGAGTGGGCGAAGTCCATCTCGACGACCGACCCTGGCCCGAGACACCGCCGCGAGAACGGGCTCGGCGCATCGCCTTCCTCTCCCAGACGCCGTCCGCCCCGCCAGCGGTATCCGCAGAGGAGATCGTCCGGCTGGGACGCCATCCGCATCGAGGCTGGAGCCCCTTTGAGACCCCGGCCGATCTGGATGCGGTCCGCGACGCCATGACGCGCACGGAAACTCTCGCACTGATTGACCGCGACATCGCGACCCTCTCCGGCGGTGAGGCCCAACGGGTCCATCTCGCCGCGGCCTTGGCCCAGCATCCCAGGCTCCTGGCCCTCGACGAGCCAACCGGCGGGCTGGATCTGTATCATCAACTCCGGATCTTCGACCTGCTCCACACGCTCGCCCACGACGACGGCCTGGCGGTCCTGGTTGTGACCCACGAATTGAATCTCGCAGCCCGCTACGCCGACGTGATCACCTTGCTGCACGAAGGTCGGACCGTCGCCCAGGGGCCGCCCATCGACGTGCTGCGTTCCGATGTGCTCTCCGACGTCTACCGCGTGCAGTTCGTCGCCTTGGACCCCGCCACCGGACCCCCTTGGCTTTGCGCCACCGCCGTAACGCCGGACGCCGGAGGCCACGAGCCATGAGGCCACTCACCGCCCGACGGTTTCTACTCCAGATCAGTTTCTGTGCCCTGCTGACGGCTGCACTCCTCGCAGTCAGCCCAGGCGTGGGCACATCCGACGTGGGCGTCGACTTGCGGGCGGCCTGGAATGCGTTGGGCTCTGACCAGCCCGACCCCGTCGCCCACGCCATCGCCTGGCAACTGCGCTTTCCCCGCGCACTCAAGGCCCTGGTCGCCGGGATCACCCTGGCGCTGGCCGGCGCGGTCTTCCAGACTCTCTTTCGCAACCCCCTGGCCACGCCCTACACCGTCGGAATTGCCAGTGGCGCCTCGCTCGGCGCGCTCATCGCTCACCAGGTCGGCTGGGTGGTGTCCCTGGGCGGCATCTCGAGCGTGTCCATCGCCGCCTTCATCGGCGCGATGGCCGTCCTCGGCGTCATCCTCTTGCTCGCGCACTCCTCCGCACGGGTCTCCGGAAATACCTTGTTGCTCGCCGGTGTGACCATCGGCTTCTTCTGCTCGGGCATGATGATCTTCGTCACCTCCCTGGCCGACGTCACCGAGACGCACCGCACGGTGCGCTGGCTGATGGGCAGCTTGGACACCTTCGGCTCTGTCGAATTGGTCGCTTTGCTCCCGCTGGTACTGCCGGCGTGGATCGTGCTTCTGCTGCTTGCCCGCGGCCTCAATCAGTTTGAGGTGGGTATGGAGATCGCCGCCGCCCGCGGCGTAAACGTCACCCGGCTCGAGGTGGCCGGAATTCTCTGCGGCGCCCTGGCCGTTTCCGCCGTCGTCTCTCTCTGCGGACCGATCGGATTTGTCGGACTGATCATCCCGCACCTGACGCGGCTGCTCACCGGCCGCGACCATCGCGTGCTCCTGCCCGCCGCGGCCCTGCTCGGCGGCGCCTTCCTGATCGTCTGCGACTTCCTCACTACCCTCGCGCCGGCATGGTACAGCGCAATCGCCGGCCGGTCCGCGACCACCGCCCGCCTGCCCATCGGCGTCATGACCGCCCTCATCGGCACGCCGATCTTTCTCACGCTCCTCTGCACCCGGCGGCGTTGACCGCGATCCTCACCGGCGGCAACGGCCCCGTCACCACTCAATGACAAAAGGCGGCTTCCCGCCTCATCACGCGGAAAGCCGCCTTCCATCGAACCACTTTCTATTGCCGGGGCCTGTCACACCCCACGAACCGACGGGCTACGGCGCGTGAATCACCGGCACGTAGTCCGGCTCCCAGACGGCGTTGCGCACCACGCTTTCGATCTTGTCGTCCGGAATATGTCGCCCAATATGCTTGTCGCGGGCGTAGCGCACGACCGCACAGGCGATCTTGTAGCTCACTGCGCGCAACTCCGACTGGTGCGGATAAATCGCGCCGGCGTCCAGCCGCTCAGGCGAGACGCAATCCGCCATCGTCCGCGAGGCGATGGAGAACATTTCGTCATCGATCTCCGACGCTTCCGACACCACGGCCCCCAGTCCAACGCCCGGGAAGATGAAAACGTTGTTGGCCTGCCCGATCACATGCCGCCGACCCTTGTACTCCACATCCGCGAAGGGACTGCCCGTGGCGACGATCGCCCGCCCGTCAGTCCAGGCAATCGCCTCCTTCGGTGCGCACTCGGCCTTGCTGTTCGGGTTGCTCAGCGGCATCACGACAGGCTGCTCGACGTGCTTGGCCATCTCCTCGACCATTTCCTGGGTGAACGCGCCGGGACGGGCCGTCGCGCCGACCAGAATCGTTGGCTTCATCGCTCGGATCACCGCGGTCGGCGTCAGGTCGCCCTTGGGATCCAATCCGTGATACGCCATCACCTCGGCGCTGATCGCGAACTCCTTCTTGAACGACTCGGTGATGTCGCGCCCGTCGTGCAGCAACCCCTGGCTGTCGAACGCCGCCATCGACCGGGCGATCTGCTCCTCCGTCGCCCCCTCCGTCCGCATGGCCGTGGCGACCAGCCGGGCAATGCCCGTGCACGCCTCCCCGGCGCCAATGAACACGATCCGTTGTTCGGTGATCGGTTGCTTGGTGATCCGCAGCGCCGCAAAGATTCCCCCCAGCGTGACGCTGGCCGTCCCCTGGATATCGTCATTGAAGCAGGGCACCCGCTTGTGGTAGCGTTCCAGCAGGGTGAACGCCTGGTCCTTGTGGAAATCCTCCCACTGCACGACCGCCCGCGGGAAGACCTCTTTCACCCCCTGAATAAACGCCTCGATGAACTCCTCGTAGGCCTTGCCGCGCAGCCGGCGGTGCGGATAGCCGATATACAGCGGATCGTCGAGCAGATCCGGGTTGTTCGTCCCCACGTCCAGACTGATCGGCAGACACTTGGATGGATGGATGCCGGCCCCCGCAACGTACAGGGCCAGCTTGCCAATCGGAATTCCCATTCCACCGCAGCCCTGATCGCCAAGGCCCAGGATCCGCTCGTTGTCCGTGACCACGATCAGGCGAATGTCCTTGAACGGTGCGTTGCTCAGCACCGCCGGTATGTCGTCGATGTCGTCCGGGGTCAGCCAGATCCCGCGGGCATTCCGGTAAATGTGGCTGAATTTCTGACAGGCCTCGCCCACCGTGGGCGTGTAGACGATGGGCATCAACTCGGCCATGTTCTCCACCATCACCCGGTAGAACAGCACCTCGTTGCGGTCCTGCAACGCCGCCAGGCCAATGTACTTCTCCAGGTCCGTCGACTTTGCCCGGATTTGTTCCAGGGTGAACTGGACCTGCTGGTCGATGGTGGTGACGCCGTAAGGGATCATACCGCGAACGCGCAACTGGTCGCGCCGTTCGCGACTGAAGGCCAATCCCTGGTTGGTCGAGGGGTTGTGCAGCACCCAGACGCCCGATTTCCGCGTCCTGATCTCTTTCGCTCCGCCGAGGTGGTTCGATTCCTGGTTCATCGCGACTGTCTACTCCTCTGTCAGGTGCCCTGTTCCGAGGATGCGCCTGGCGGCGCCAGGCTGTCCGCGTGTAACCCTCCGGCCGGAACTGCGTGTTTTAATTATAGCGTCGTCGCAAAAAGCGTCGGATCAACCTGCGCCTTGCGCGGCCCGCCTCCGGTGCCCTCGCAAAATCGCATGAATTGCCACGCCCACCAGCGCTCCGGCCACGTATGCCGGCAAGTCCCGGGGGCTGAAACCGATCCCGAACATCCACCGCAACACGATATGCTGGCCCGAAAGCCACGCGGGAAGCGCCGTAAGCTGGGCGAATTCCACCGCCCACCCGATGGCGACGGCCCCTGCCACGCACCGCCCCATTGACCACCCGGGCCGCACCAGCAACACCAGCACGTACACCAGCGTGTCCCACAGCGCCACGCCCAGATACTTCGCCCACCAGCCGGTCAGCCCGTAGCGCGCCCCCAAACCCGCCGCGACAACCACCGCAGCCGCCACGAGGACTGGTGAGCGGGCCACTGGCAGCGTGGCTCGTGGAAGCTGACGATCGGCCTGGGCGGCGCGTTCAGTGGTCGACATGGTGAAAATCCCACACAATGACGCGTGGCCAGGCGGTCGCTCAATCGCCGGTCCGGTAGACGCAAAGCGACGCTGTTCGCCCCTTCCTGCCCCGTCCGAAAGCCCCGTTCGCAGATCGCACTGGCGATTGGACGCCTGTGCCCATACCATCCTCACACCCGAAGTCGATTCCAGGGGCGATTCCAGGGGCGCCGCATGACTTACAGCCACACGCGTCCCGTCTTTCCGCACGAAACGACATTTTGCAGTGGAGCCGAGGTGATGGGCAAGACCAAGGTCAAAAAACGCAACGACGGCACCGGCCTGATTGACATTGACCCCTGGCTGGAACCCTACGCCGATGCGTTACGCAGCCGTTATCAGCGCTACGAGCACGCGCTCAAGTCGATAGAGCAAACCGAAGGTTCGCTCGCCGACTTTGCCCGTGGCCACCACCACTTGGGGTTCAACCGCGGCGAACGCGACGGCGTCCCCGGCGTCTGGTATCGCGAGTGGGCGCCGGGCGCCTCCGCCTTGCACCTCATTGGCGACTTCAACGACTGGGATCGCGGCAGCCATCCGATGACGCGCGACGAGTACGGCGTTTGGAGCATCTTCTTGCCCGACGCCGAATACGCCGACCGCCTTACCCATGGCAGCAAGCTCAAGGTCCACATCGACAGTGCCATGGGGCCGGCCGATCGCATCCCCGCCTACATCCGCCGCGTCGTCCACGATCCGGAGACCAACAATTACACCGCCGAGTACTGGGCGCCGCCCGAACCCTACCAGTGGCAGCACGCTGCCCCCAAGCTTTCCTGCGGGCCCCTGATCTACGAGGCCCACGTCGGCATGGCCGCCGAAGACGAACGCATCAGCACCTACCGCGAATTCGCCGACCTGATCCTCCCCCGCATCGCGGCCGGGGGCTACAACACGATCCAGCTCATGGCCATCCAAGAGCACCCTTACTACGGCTCCTTCGGCTACCACGTCAGCAGTTTCTTCGCCGCTTCATCCCGCTTCGGCACGCCCGAGGAACTCAAGTACCTCATCGACACCGCCCACGGCCTGGGTCTGCTCGTGTTGCTCGACGTCGTCCACAGCCACTCCGTCAAAAACGTCTACGACGGGCTGAACATGTTCGACGGCACCGACCACCAGTACTTCCACGCCGGCGGACGCGGCGAGCACCCCGGCTGGGACTCCAAGCTCTTCGACTACGCCAAGTGGGAGGTCCAGCGCTTCCTGCTCAGCAACGTGCGCTTCTGGCTGGAAGAATACCGCTTCGACGGCTTCCGCTTCGACGGCGTCACCAGCATGATGTACCTCCACCATGGCAACAAGGCCTTCGGCTCCTACGACGACTATTTGGTGCATGACTTGGATGAGCCGGCCATCACCTACTTGCAACTCGCCAACCGACTCGCCCACGACATCAACCCCAACTGTCTCACCATCGCCGAGGACGTCTCCGGCATGGTGGGCCTGTGCCGCCCGATTGATGAGGGCGGACTCGGCTTCGACTACCGCCTGGCCATGAGCATCCCCGACCACTGGATCAAGACGCTCAAGCACTCCCGCGACGAGGACTGGAGCATGGGCGAGATCTACAACACCCTGCGCAACCGCCGCTACAAGGAGAAGCACATCGCCTACGCCGAGAGCCACGACCAGGCCCTGGTCGGCGACAAGACCATCGCCTTCTGGCTGATGGACAAGGAGATGTACTGGCACATGAACCTGGCCAGCCGCAACCCGATCATCGAACGCGGCATCGCCCTGCACAAGATGATCCGGCTGGTCACCTTCGCCCTCGGCGGGGAGGGCTATCTCAATTTCATCGGCAACGAGTTTGGCCACCCCGAGTGGGTCGACTTCCCCCGCGAGGGTAATGGATTTTCCCATAAGTACGCCCGGCGGCAGTGGTCGCTGGTGGATCATCCTGATCTGCGTTACCAGCACCTCGCCGCCTTTGATCGCGCCATGCTCGCCCTCGAGCCCGAGCACGATCTCCTCAACGACGAGCTGATGGAGGAGCTTAACGTCGCCGATGATCAGAAGATGCTGATTTTCTACCGCGGACCGTTGGTCTTCGCTTTCAACTTTCACCCGACCCAATCATACACCGACTATCGTTTCGGCGTGCCGCGCCGGTGCGACTACCGCGTGGTGCTCAACACCGACGATCCCGCCTTCGGCGGGTTTGGCTCAGTGGCCGCCGGGCAGGAGTACCCCATGCAGGACGAACCGTTCCACGGCCGGGACCAGAGCGTGCAGATCTACATCCCCGCCCGCACCGCGCAGGTCCTCGCCCCCGGCAAGCAGCACCAGCCCAAGCCCCAGGCGGCGGGCAAAGCCTCGCTCAAGACCAGGAACATCAATGAGGCCTGACCGCTTCATGCTGACCATTCTGGAAACGCCAATCGTAAATGCGAAGGTGCAGAACCCGCGCCTCCTGACATTGTCTGCCCCGTATCTGAACCGGGCCCTTGTACGGTTGCACAAGGGCCCGGCGAAATCCTCCGCCTTCGGGCACGGGCGGAAGCTTCAGTCCTGAATTCCAGACGCGCCCGCGACGCTGCCGGACAAACGACCGGGACTTCAGCGCCGGCGACGCCGCAACAGCGACAAGCCGCCCATGCCCAGCAACGCCAGGCTCGCCGGCTCGGGCGTGATCTCGATCGTCGCCACCAGCTCATCTGGCGTCAGACCGTCGGTCAGGTCGCCGATCGGTGTCTCCATCCCGACGATATCGTTGAGATAAGTGTCCACGCCGGGCACGTTGAACAGAGACAGCACCACACCGCCCTCGGCCGATCCATCTCCAGCGTTCTGCCCGACAATGAAAGCCGGCCCGTCCGACAGGTCGTTCTCCTCCGTGCCCGCGTCCCAGGCGTCCCGGGCAAAGACCTGGATCGTCAGCGGCCCGTTGAAGTTCCCCCCTGCATCGAAGACCTCGTATGCCATGGGATCGTCATTACCCAGGAAGAAATCGTTCGAGGGCACCAGCATCGATCCGAAGCTGAAGTAACGATTGACCGTGGAGTCCCCCACATTCATCGTGGCCGACCCGCTCTCCCCCGGAATGAACGGCGGCGGCGCATTGGGCGACATCACCGTCCCACTGACCCCGGCTCCCCCCAGGTCAGACGTCAGACCCGAGCCGTCCCCGAGCTCCGCCACGGCCTCGACCGAACTCGACGCGGCCGCCCCTGCGTCGAACGCGTCGAACGTGCCGTCGTGGAAGCCGAACCAAACTGGCGAAAACGTGAAACCGCCGGCGGGTTGGTTATTCGTGACGTTGACCGTGACATTCTGAGCGGCGGCAGCAAGTGGCAACGCCGCAACCACCGCAATGGCACAACATGCTCGCAGTTTCTTCATGGATTCTCTCCTTTTCTCCTACTGGTTCCAGGTACACCACACCGCCAGCCCGCAGGCGCCCGCTTAACGACTGCCCAATGATCGACTGCGCGCGTCGTTATCGTGTGCCCGCCGGCAAGCGTCGGTCGAGACCAATCTCGGCCTTGTGGACCACGCCGGCCCGTGTGTACTGGTTGGTCGGCCCTGACCGCAGCGCCTTGCACAGAATCTCCGCGGCTTCTGCAGTGGGCGGTTGTGCAGTGGTCGTTTAAGCGGTGCGCCGGCGCGCAGGATGCCGCGGAATTGTCCGACGCTGATCGCATGCAGGCAGCACGCGGAAGTTCTGCGGCTTGGCCCTCAGGTCATCGGAGGGCCACCCAGACCATAGAGGACCGGCCCCGACGCTCACGCGTCGGGGCCGGTCAGTAGATCGCACTGCAATGTCGTCAAAGGCTCAAACGATGGCGCCGCCTTCCACCCGTGCGGCGAGGTGACCTACTCCTCGATCGGGGGCTCGACCGGGAAGTTGTTGACATCGGCCTCGCTGAACGCGGACGTTGCGCGCACCTCGGCGTCCTTGGTCCAGGCAACAAGTCCGAACTTCAAATTCACGGCATCGTAACCCAGCAGGTTCAGCGCCGTCGTCGCCAGGGCGCCGCTGTGGCCAGTGTAGCAGTAGACGATAATCTGGCGATCGGTCGGCAGCTTGCGGAGGTTCTCAGCCTTCGCGATCTGCTTCCAGGGAATGTTGATGGCGCCCTCGATGTGGCCCTTGGCGTAGTCGTCCGGGCCGCGAACACTCACCAAGAAGAGCTCCTCACCATCGACGATGCGCTCGAACACGGCCTCGGCGGTGATGATCGGCGATTCCTCGTTGGCGAGGTAGTTCTCGACCGCGGCGCGGACGATCTCGTCTTCATCTTCCGAGTCGGTTACGTCCAGGGTGGGCAGATCGTTGTTCGCCTCACCGGGCACGTCCACCGTGCTCACCGGGTAGTCGGCACTGGTCTCTTCATCGAAGCAGGTGGTGGCCCGGACATCGGCGTTTGGCGTCCAGGCGCACATGCCGTACTTCATGTTGACGGCGTTGTAGCCCATCGCGTTCAGGCAGGCCGCGGCAACGCCGCCGGTGTGGCCGGTGTAGCAGTACACGTAGATCGTCTCGTCCATGGGCAAATCATCGGTGGCGCCTTCGTTCCCCGTCGACTTCCAGGGGATGTTGACCGCGCCGGGGACATGGCCAATGGCGTAGTGCTCGGCGGAGCGGGCACTGACGACGTACGGATCCGACTCATCATTGATCAGTTCGAATACGTTCGCTGCGGTGGTGGCGGCCGGCGGGTCGGCACTGAGCCAGGTGTCGAGCCGCGCCCGGACCACCTCGAACTGGTCCACGGGCTCCGGCGTCGGTGTCGGCTCCGGGGTGACGGGTACGCAGCCGCTGGCCAGCAGTGCACAAGCGGCGAACAGGGCGAGACTGTGGGTCCATTTCATGATCATAGTTCTCCAGGTCCTTCATCCACAATGACCGGTTCGTTGGCTTCGATTTCCTCCGAAACCATCACGCCTTCTTCGATCAACTGATCGATGTAATCCCGCGTCAAAAACAGCTCCAGGCTGCCGTGGCAATTCCCGCACGATGCGGTTTGCGGCGTATTGCGCTGGATATTGTGTGGTGTTGCGTAGCGCCAGGTCGGCGCGTCGGCGTAGCCCGGCAACTCGAGATCCCACGGCTCAAACGTGTCCGGAGCGATGGGTATATGCCGCACGAGCACGTAGTCGTAGGGCCGCTGCTCCGATTTCAGGTGGTTGCGCCCGATGCGGAAGTCCATCCGCGACGGGAATCGCAGCCCCTGGGCGTCCAGTTCCACGTGGCACGAATAGCAGTTCTTGTAGGAGACGGAGTGGCACACCTGACACGCCACCACCCCCGCGTGCGCCTGGTGGTACGCCACGCTCGACTCCGGCGACGCCGCATCCGGGTGACAATCCACACACCGCGGACCGGCCTCGTTGGCGTGACGGTCCACCGGCGTGGTGCCGTCACCGTGCAGTTCCATACCGGTGTGGCAATCCATGCAGTTCATGCCGCTGAGGTAGTGCACGTCAGCGGAGAGCCCCTCGTTTCTCCCGCGAAACTCATCGCCCACCCGGCTCCCATGGCACGCCGTGCACTGGTTGGTTTGCGACGGACTGCGAGTGAACACGTGGCCCTGAGTCAGACCGCCGCCGACCGAAATCGGGCGAGTGACGTGGCACTGTCCGCAACTCGCGTGGCACTCATTACAGCGGGCATTGAACATGGCCACGTAGCCGTCGTGATTCGGCGTTGCCCCCGCCCGATTTTCGTACGCGGTGAAGTAGCCCTGCTGCGTCGCGTGCAAACTGGCCGGAAAGCGGAACGTGATGTCCGCATGGCAGCCCTGGCACGCCTCTGCATTGCCGTCGGACGGATGCGGAATCATCCCCTCGTGAGCAGCTTCCTTCTCTAACTCGCCCTCGCCGCCGCCATGGCACGTGCGGCAACCGATCGATCCGTGCGTCGAGTTCGCGAATTCGGTGCTGACCAGCACCTTCTCCCACACTTCCAGCGGGGAGACGCTACCGCCTCACCCCTCGCCCGCGTCGGCCGGGGGCGGTGGTTCCTCCCGCGCGACCTGCCGCAATAGGCTCTCATCGGTGTGGCACCCGATGCACGTGCGGGCCAACGGGTTGTCGGGTCCATTGTCGTTATCGTTGTCGTTGTTGTTGCCCGGCGGCGCTGGTGGCGCGGTGCACCCGGCCGCCAGAATCATACCAAACAGCCAAACCAGGCACCAAGCCGGAGCGACGGCGATCCCGAGTGTGTACCGACTGCAGGGTTCGTAGCGATGCATGGCTTTCATCTTGACCACTCCTCTGGTTTGCGGTCGTACCTGCTGGAATTACGAAGCTGTAATCCTCGCCCGAAATCGAATCGCGCGCAGGGCGCACCCTCCAACCTTCAGTCTGTGACCAGCACGTTACATGCCACCGAGGTTCTTCGTCCGGCGCGAGGAGAAACCTCCTCTTCGTCGATTAGGGGCTACAGAAGATACCCCATCAACGGAGTGTCTTCGCCGTATGTGTTATGGGCCAAATCCCACAACCCTGGTGGAATTTCTCGCGCCGCGTTGAAGGCTTGGTCGACTGGGCTCAAGTTTCTGCTCGACAGCGCGTTAAGACGGGCAGACCCGGCGTCGGGGACGAACTCCACCCTGGGAGGAAAGCTGAGGACAATCTCCAGCAGGCCATAGCTATGCAACGGCGATCGTACGCCCCGAGAAGCTGCGACAATTCGCCGCTTGCTCCCTTGGCAACCTGTGTCATGCTGAACGGGGGCTGCCTGTGCGCAGACGTCGTACGTCGATGAACGCATCGATCCCGTTCAGGGTGACTGCGCTGTCCTCCGCCTCCGAACCCCACGGCGCGGACGCCATCATCAAGTCAGGCTCATTGAACGAAAGGTGTCGGTTATGCGAGAACTCCGTCGTCGCCGCTTTCCCTGCGTGGCCGGCGCGGCCAGCCTGCTCGGTGCGCTCGTCCTGGTCGGCTGCACCCCCAGCGTCAATCCCAACGGAAACGAGAACGCGAATGACAACCTCAATGCCAACGAGAATATCAACGACAACATCAACGACAACGTGAATGACAACAGCCCGGCGCCGGCCGCCGGCGGCATACCCGCCCAACGCCTCCAGCCTGATGACCTCACCTACGCCGGGGCGTTCCGCCTTCCCGACGAGTTCAACTGGGGCGCCCGTGGTATCGCCTTCTACCCGGACGGCGACGGCGGTGCAGGCTCGCTGCTGGTCACCGGCTTCGAGCTTCTTTCCGATCCCGACCATCCCGGCGAATCATGCTGGGACCCGACTTGGAACTGCCACGCGACCTTTGGCGAAGTGAGCATCCCGGCGCCCGCCCGGTCCGACGATTGGGCAGCGCTGCCCGCGGCCGCGCTGCTCACCCCGCTCACCCCCTTTGACGGCGGGCTGGCGGCCACGGTGCACCGGGAGTATCTCTTCGTCGACGACATCGCCTACGTGCCGGCGCAGGGGACGCAGTCCTCCGCGAAGTTGTACGGCTCCATCAATCTCTGGTATGCCGAAGGCGTGGCCGGGGAGGATACCTTTCCCACCGTCTGGATGGCGGACATGAATGGCGTCAACGCTCGCGGGATGTTCCACGTCGGCCCGCAGGCGACACCTTACCACGGACGCAAAACGGGCGCCTACCTTTTCACAGCGCCCGCATGGTACGCCGACCAGTACCTCGGCGGGCGGACTCTGGTCACCGGGCGCTCGCGGGGCACGCCAGCCGACGGCGCCGAGCCGGTGACCATTCGTGGAGGTTCGCAGGGCCCCACCCTCTTCGCCTTCGCCCCCTTTACCGAGGATGCCCCCTCCGGCGACCTCGACGCCCTGCCCATGCTCTATTACCGGGTGGCGTTTCCCGGCTGCGCCGGCCCCAACGTGGGCGAACCCGAGAATTGCGATTATCCTGATTTCACCATGTGTGACGAGTGGAGCGGCGGCGCCTTCCTCGACAACGGCGCCCGCCGCGCCATCGTGCTGCTCGGCTACAAGGGGCTTGGCGATAACTGCTACGACGAGCCGCCGGTCGAATGCCACGATCCGTGCAGCGACGGCCACGGCTATCATTGCCAACCCTACGAGCGGCAGGTGATCTTCTACGACGTTCACGAGTTGGGCCACACCGCCCTCGGCAATCAGGACCCCTGGGTGGCGACCCCCTATGCGACCTGGCGCCCGGAGGAATTCTATCTTGCCGGCGAAACCTGCTGGAATGCCGGCGGCATGGCGTGCGACCCCGATACGGGCCGTGTCTTCATGGTCGAGCGCGGACTTGGCGACGGCGAACTCAACGCCGCGGTTGTGCACGTGTGGACGGTCAACTGATTGCGGCGCCGGCGCAGACGATCAATTGTCCCCGCCGGTCCATGAATCTCAGCTTCCCTGGTCCAGCGCGCCGCCGGCCTCTTCCTGCGCCTTCTCATGCCGGGCCAGAACCTCCCGGATCCTGGCCAGCAGGCGCCCGGCCGTAAATGGCTTCTCCAAAAACTCCACCCCTTCGTCCAGTACGCCGTGATGGGCGATCACGTTCGCGGTATACCCGGAAACGAAGAGCGTGGGCACGTTCACTCCGGCGCCGCGCAATCTGTCCGACAATTGCCGCCCGTTCATATCCGGCATCACCACGTCGGTCACCAGCAGATCAATGGCCTCGTGCTCGTCGGCCGCCGCTTGCAACGCCTCCTCACCACAACTGGCCGCCAGCACACGATATCCGGCAGACTCCAGCAACCGCGCCGCCAGCGTACGCACGCCCGTGTCGTCCTCGCACAACAGCAGCGTCCGACGACGCTCCGACAGCCCCTCCTCGATCTGCGGGCTACTTTCCGCCACGGTCTCAACGTCGGTTGAGTCCACTGTCTCCGGGTCAGCCACAGGCAGATACACCTTGAACGTCGATCCCTGGCCAGATTCGCTGTACACGTTCACATGCCCACCGGCCTGCTTGACGATCCCGTACACCGTCGCAAGCCCCAGTCCGGTCCCCTTTCCCACCGGCTTGGTGGTGAAAAACGGCTCGAACACATGCGCCCGAACCTCCGGCGTCATGCCCACGCCCGTGTCGCTGACGGCCAGCAACACGTGCGGTCCCACCTGTGCCTCCGCATGGGATGCCGCATATGCCTCATCCACCTCCACGTTGGCCGTCTCGATCGTCAACCGTCCCCCATTCGGCATGGCATCGGCCGCGTTGATCGCCAGGTTCACCAGCACCTGCTCAAGTTGCCCGACGTCGGCATGCACGGGCGCCAAACGCTCCTCCGGCGCCATGTCCAGATTGATGTTTTCAGGAATAATACGGCGGAGCATCTTGTGCAAGTCGCGCAGTACCCCGTTCAAATCGAGCAGCTTCGGCTGGATCATCTGCCGCCGCCCGAAGGCCAGCAACTGCCGGGTCAGATTCGAGGCCCGTTGCGCGCCCTTCTCGATCTGCTCCAACGACTCCGTCAACGACTGTGTCGAACTGACGCCACTGCGGAGGGTGTCCAACTCCAACTCCACCGTGCCGAGGATCGCCGTCAGTATGTTGTTGAAGTCGTGAGCGACGCCGCCCGCCAGGTGCCCGATCGCCTCCAGCTTCTGCGCTTGGCGCAACTGCAATTCGAGGTCCGCCCGTTGCTGTTCCGCGGCTTTCCGCTGGGTGATGTCCATATGGGTTCCGGTCATACGAACCGGACGGCCCTGGGCGTCACGCTCCATCACCCGGCCGCGGTTGGACAGCCAGATCCACTCACCCGACTTATGACGCAACCGCAGTTCCAGGTCATAGCCCGGCGTCTTGCCCTCCAGATGCGCCTCCGCTGCGGCTTGGGCGCCAGGCAGGTCTTCCGGATGAATCAACGCCTGCCAGTCGTCTGCCGTATCTCCCAACTCGTGAGGCTGGTATCCAAGCATTTCCGCGCAGCGTGCGCTGTGCACCAAACGGCCGGTGCGCACGTCGTAATCCCAGATGCCCAGATCAGCCCCCGCCAGCGCCAGTTGCAGGCGCTCCTCGCTGCGTCCCAGGTCCCGGCTGACCAAGTGCTGCGCCATCGCGTACACCGCGAACGCCCACCACACCGGCAGCGTGACGCCCAAGAGATTCTCGACATTCTCCAGACGCGTTGTCCGCCAGGCCCACTCCACGAACACGCAGATGGCATAACACAGTGAGAATGTTAAAAACCCCAATAGAATCAAGCGCACCTGGCGTGAAAGCGCAAGGGGCCGCCGCAGCAGCATCCCGGCGAGCCCGGCCGTCCAGGCGCCCACCGCCACCATGTCCAGGTAGGCGACCGGATGCATCACTTCTCCTCCCAACCCGCGCCGTCGCAGCGCCAGCACCACACCGCCATACCCACCGCGCCCAACGCATAGCAGCCGTGTTCGATGTAGTTCCCCACCGCCCCCAGGATCACGTGCTCCAGCACAGTCGCGGTCCACCCCAGCAGAATCAGAACGAAACTGCCGACCAGAAGCCGCCAGTGACTGATTCGTTGAAGCTGCGCGCGCACCGCGATCGTGCCGGCCAAGGCGGCCAGCCCGATCATCAGCATCACGATTTCATTCTGCGGAATCACGGCAGCCTCGCGCCCTGCGGACCCCATCCCCACCCGGCTTTCCAGCGATCACCACGGCCCCGTCCGCTTCCGGCCCCCGCGCAAAGGTCGCCTCCGACCATCCACCACATCGACCGCCGCGCCCGACGCCGGCCACTGAATCTACCCCCGAAGCGAAATGCCGTCGCGGCGCTCTCCGGATGCCCAATCGTCGCTCTACGGGAAACCACCTAGCCGTCCAGGTGTTTTTCGTAGGCGGCAACGTCCATCAACTCATCCAATGGCGACAGGTCCACCGCCTCGATCTTGATGATCCAACCCGCGCCGAAGGCGTCCTCATTCAGCAGTTCCGGCTGATCCGCCAACGTATTGTTGACCGCCGCCACCTTCCCAGCCACGGCGCAAATCAACTCGCTGGTCGCCTTGACGGATTCGATCTCACCCGCCACACCGCCCGCCTTGATCTCCTTGCCCACCTCGGGCAGTTCAACGTAGGTGATGTCCGTAAGCTCGTCGGCCGCGTACTGCGTGATGCCCACCGTCACGATTTGACCATCAGCCTGATACCATTCGTGGGTGGCCGAATACTTCCTGTCCGCCAGAATGCTCATCGTTTACCTCGGTTATTCTAGAATCACCGGCGTTGCTTGCGGAACGCCGATACGCTTCAACTTGGCCCGGGCGCTTCCCATCTCATCCCTGCTCGCCCCGGGGATCCTCCCAGTCTCCTCGCGGAGCTCAATCTTGCCGCTTATAGAAAGGCAGCTTGACCACCTTCGCCGCCACCGCCTTGCCGTTGAAGTCCACCATCACCGGCGCATCGGCCGCGGCATGCTCTCGCGCAATCAACGCCATGGCAATGCTCTTGCCCAGCGTGGGGCTCAAGACCCCGCTCGTCACCATGCCGATCGCCTTGCCCTCAGCGTGCACTGCGTATCCCTGCCGCGCCGTCCGCCGACCTTCCAACTCAAGCCCTACGACCTTGCGGGCAAGTCCCGCCGCCTTCAACGACCGCATCGCCTCGGCCCCGACGAAGTCCTTTTTGTCCAGGTGGACGCACCAGCCCTGACCGGCCGTCAGCGAGTCCCAGGTTTCGCTTAACTCGTGGCCGTACAACGGCATGCCCGCTTCCAGTCGGAGGGAGTCGCGCGCCCCCAGCCCGGCGGGCTTGATCACCTGGTCCTGCTCGTCGCCCAGCCCCAGCAGCGCCGGCAAGGCCAGCTTCACCAGGTTGAGCGGCAGAATCAACTCGACGCCATCCTCACCGGTGTAGCCGGCCCGGAAAATCGGAAACTTGAAGGTCATGTAATCCTGGAGCTTGAAGTGATACCGCTTGAGCCCCGACAGATCGATATTCATCAGCCGCTGGAGTTGCGGCAATGCTTCGGGCCCCTGGATCGCGACCATCGCCGAGCCGGTCGTGCGATCATCAATCGTCACGTTCCGCCCCTCGGCGTGCCGGTGCAGCCAGGCGACGATTTTCGCCCGGTTGGAAGCGTTGCAGACCACCAAGAAGTCGTCTTCGAACCGCGATACGATCACGTCGTCGAGCACCCCCCCGTCCTCGCGGCACACGTGGCTGTACCGCGACTGCCCCACCGGCATCTCCGCCAGGTCCCGCGTGCAGATCCACTGCAGCAAATCCAGAGCGTCGGGCCCGCTGACGTGCAGCCGCCCCATGTGCGAGACGTCGAACACGGCGCAGGCCTGCCGCGTGTGGTGGTGCTCCTCCACGATGCCGCGGTACATCACCGGCATCGACCACCCGGCGAAATCGATCATCTTCGCGCCCTGGGCGCGGTGAAAACTGTCCAGCGGAGACTTCAGGATAGGGTTTTCCGTCACAGGCGTTCTCCAGGGTACGGGAGGTGCAAGTCGCGCGGCTAAGCCTAGGGAGCCCCTTTGCACCTGTCAACCGCGCTGGCCGACGGCTTCGCCGCCCGCGTCCTTGCGACCCGGGCCACACGCAACTATAGCGCGCCGCGCCGGGCGCAGCCGCCGAACCGGTCACCGCCCGCGCCGACCCCGTTTGCCCTTGGCTTTGCCCTCTTTGCCGCCGCCCTTCCGCGCCGTGCGCACCACCTTGCCCGACTTGCGCACCGCCGTTTTGCCGCCCCGCCGGCCGCCCTGCGCCCCGCCCCGACCGCCTTTACCCTTGACCGGCCGGCCGCGACCGCCGGCGCCTGCCGCCCGCGCCAGGTCAATCTGCCGCGCCGCCACGTCCACCCCCGCGATCGTCACCCTCAACACCTGCCCGATGGCGATACGCTGTCCGCTGCGCTCCGCCCGGACGCACCCCGCCTCGCTGTCCACCTCCCACCAGTCGTCGGACAGGTCGTTGAACCGTAGCAGTCCGTCAACCAGATACTCCGGCAGTTGCACGTAGAGCCCGAAATTGGTCACCCCCGTGACCACGCCGTCCATCTCGTCGCCCACCTGGTCCTCCAGCAAGCGGAGGATCTTGACCAGCCGCAGCTCCCGCTCGGCATCTTCAGCCCGCCGCTCCTGGTGGCTGCAATGCGCCCCCAGCTTGAGCAGGTCGCCCGTGCTCGGCACGCTCTTGATTCCCCGTTCGTCGGCCAGTTCGCCGCGCACGTAGGCGTCGAAGAGGCGGTGAATCGTCAGGTCCGGATAGCGCCGGATCGGCGATGTGAAGTGCACGTAGTGCTCGCTCGCCAGGGCGAAGTGTCCGATCAGCTTGGGCGAATACTCCGCCCGCTGCATCGAACGCAGCAGCGCCAGGTTGGCCGCGAAGCTGCCGGGCTTTCCCTTGACCTTGTTCAGGATCGATTGCATGGCGAACCGATCGAGCTGCTTCGGCGCCTTGATCCCCATCGCGGCGAGGAACTTGGCCAGCGCCGCCCCCGCCGCCTCGTCGGGCTCCGGGTGAATCCGCCGCAGATTCGGTGCGCCCAGCCCGGCGAACAGCCGGCCCACCGCCTCGTTCGCCTCGACCATGAACATCTCGATGATCGTATGTGAGAAGCTCGCATCCGCCGGCTCGGTGCCGATGACGTTGTCCGCGTCGTCAAAGACCAGGTCGACCTCGGGCAGATCCAGCACCAGCATCCCCTGCTCGATTCGGCGCTTCTGGATCCTGCGGGCAAGCGCCTCCATGTCCTTCACCAGCGCCACCACCTTCTTCGAGATCCGCCCGCCGCGGCCCCCGATGATCGCGGTCGCCTGCTTGTAGGTCAGCCGCTTCATCGAGTGAATGATCGTGTTGGCGAAGCGCGACTTCACCACCTTTCCGCGCCGGTCGTAGGTGATGAACGCGCTTTTCGCCAGCCGGGGTTGTCGCTCCTGAAGACTGCACACCCCGTTGCTCAGCACCTCGGGCAGCATGGGGATGACGTGCTTGGGAAAATAGACGCTGGTTGAGCGCGCCCGGGCCTCCTCGTCCAAAATGCTGCCGGGCTTCACGAAGTGGCTGACGTCCGCGATGTGCACGCCCAGCTCCACGGCGCCGTCTTGCTTCCTCTCGATGGAGATCGCGTCGTCGAAGTCGCGGGCGTCGTCGGGATCGATGGTGATGATCGGCAGCTTGCGCAGATCTTCACGCCCCTTCGCGGCGGCCGCCGGGTCATACGCCCGGCTCACCCGCGAAGCCTCATCCAGCACCTCCTGCGGAAACGCTTCCGGCAGTTGGTACTGGATGATCATGCTCAGCGTGTCCACCTCCGGACGGCCCCGTTCGCCCAGCACCCGCACGATCACGCCGTGCGCGTCCTTGCCCACCTCCGGGTACCGCAACACCTCGACCACCACCTGGTCGCCTTCGCGCGCCGATTTCGCCCCGGGATCCTCCACGAAGATCGGCGCGTGGATGATGTTGCCGTCGGGTCGCACGAACCACCGCCCGATTTCCTTGCACAACTCCCCCACGAAGGTGTTCTGTCCCCGCTGGACAACCTCGACGATGTGGCCTTCGAACATCATCTTGTCGCCGCGCTTGCCGCGCTTCAGCACCTTCGCGACCACCGTGTCGCCCGTGATCGCGTCCTTGTTCTCCCCCGGCGGAACGAACAGGTCGCCATGGGCGTCGGGCAGATCGGGAATCACGAATCCAAAACCGCGCGGATTCAGCCGGAACTTGCCCACGATGCGCCCGGACGGTTCGGGCAGCGTGAGCACCTTGGTGCTTCCCATCATCAGCCGCCCCGCCTTCATCAACGCCTTGACCGCGTCGCGGAATTCGCCGTACTCTCCTTCGGCGATGCCCATCGCCCGGGCGAGCGTGCGCAGCTTTTGCGGCCGATAACCCGTGCCGCCGACGAAACGCAGGATCCGTTCGGTAAGTTCTTCAGTCGACATGATCGCTCTCAGTGGTGGAAACGTTCGTGTAGCGCCTGCCGGGGCGGTTTTCCGCAACGCCCCCGGCCGCGCCGATGGTACGCGCCCGGAGCGTGTTTCGCAAAAGCGACACGCGCACATTTCGCCGCCGTCAGGGCATCTCGGCCGTTCAAGAATCTTCTTGCCCGCCGCCGATAGTTCAGGGGTCCAGATGGCCTGGACGACCCTGGTTACGGGCCCCTTGGACCGCTCGCCCCACCCGCGAGCAAACGCCGTGCACACGACTGTCACGCCGGTCCGGAGGATCGGTCTTAACATCGAGATTTCGCCGCGGACCCCAACGGACTCGGGCAGGAGGCCCGGTTTCTGCGACCTCCGTTCGTCCGGTCCGCCGCCACGCTGGAGTCCGTTTAATGCCGTCTTCCTCCCTCCTCGACCGGTATCTTGAACCCCTCCTCGAAGGCAATCGCAAGGCCTGCCGCGACATCGTCCGCAAGCAGCTCGACAACCTCCACGACAACGCCGTCTGCCTCTACCACGATCTGCTCTGGCCTTCGATGGAACGCGTCGAACGCCTCTTTCGCGCCGACCGCATCAACCTTGCCACCGAGCACATGGCCACCCGCATCAACCGCGTGATGGCCGACCAGATCCAGCCCTGGCTCCGCCAGATGCCCGCCAATGGCAAGAGCATCCTCATCACCTGCGCCGACGATGAGCCGGAAGAGCTCGGCGCCCAGATGTCCGCCGACCTCTTCGAGGCCGCCGGCTGGCAGGTCCACTTCATCGGCGGCGGTGTGCCCAACGACGAGATCCTCGCCCTCGTCGGCCAGCTTCGCCCCGACATCCTCCTGATCTTCGGCACCAAGCCGACCGGGGTTCCCCAGGTCCGCGCTCTCGTCGACCTGATCCGCAGCGTCTGCGCCAACCCGACCATGAACATCATGATTTCCGGCGGCGTCTTCAACCGTGCCGAAGGGCTCTGGAAAGAGGTTCACGCCGACGTCTTCGCCCCCACTGCCCGCGAAGCCATCCCCATCGCCGAAGCCGCCGAGCCCCGTGAGCCCGAGGTCATCATCCCCGGCGCCCCCAAGAAACGCCGCCGGCGCCGCCGTCCCCCGCTCCTCGCCATGGCCGAGAGTGCCTAACCCTTCAGAGGTTGCACAACCAACACGAAACCGCGTCGGCGCTCCGCCTAAGGCGGCGCCGACGCGGTCACCAAAATACCCAACAGCACCTCATAGCTAAGAGCTGACGGCTGATAGCTGATAGCTGACAGCTCACAGCACCTCACAACTTCAGAAAATTCGCCAGCAACTGGTACCCCTGCGTCGTCAAGAAGCTCTCCGGGTGAAACTGCACGCCCATCACCGGCATCGACTCGTGCCGGATCCCCATCAGCTCGTTCCGCTCGCTCCACGCCGACCGCTGGAAACCAGCCGGCAGCAGGGACTCTTCCACCGTCAGCGAATGATACCGCGTTGCCGTAAACGGGTTCGACAGCCCGCTGAAGATCCCCTTGCCGTCGTGGCTGATCTCGCTCGTCTTCCCGTGCATCAACCGCTGGGCCCGTACCACCTTGCCGCCGAAGGCCTGCGCAATGCACTGATGCCCCAGGCACACGCCGAGCACCGGCATTTTGCCCGCGGTATGTCGCACGATCTCCACGCTCATCCCCGCCTCGTTCGGCGTGCACGGCCCCGGCGAGATGATCACGTGCGACGGCTTGAGCGCGTCAATCTCCTCCAGCGCGATCACGTCGTTGCGCACCACGTGCATCTCGCGCCGCTTATCCAGTTCTCCGATTCGTTGCACCAAGTTATAGGTGAACGAATCATAGTTATCGATGATCAGAATCATGCCGGCAATGTAGTGACCCTGGCCCCGCTTGGCAATCACGCACCGGTCTCAGGCTTCATGCTCGACGACCTCAGCCCGTTCCCTTGCGCAACCCTGTTGCCCGGTGATGCGGACTGTCCGCGGCCCCTCAGGGCCCTACCGTGGCCTCCCCGCTCACCGGGTCGATGCTGACCGTGAGGTTGTCCCCGCCCATCCGCAATGTGATGACCGCGCTCACCGTCTGGTCCAGTTCTCCCAGCGGCCCGAACACCAGGCAATCGTCGCCGTCCAGATCCACTGCGTCGATGGTCACGCCCGCCAGCGCCCCGGCCCGCCCGGCGCCAAACACGGTGACATAGTCTTCCTGCCGCACCGCGTCGATGATCGGTGTGGCGGCCGCACAATCAAACGGCCCCCCACCGTCATTGACCAGGGCGTAGCTCTCCGCCGAAGTATCAAACCGCACGCCGCACAGTGCGTCCGGATGACTCAATGATTGCATTTGGGCGAACTGGAGGTCCGCCAGCAGCAGACTCGCCGCCGCCTGCAAACGCGTCCCCTCCGCTCTGGCGAGCATCGGGACGGCCGCCGTCGCCATGATCGCGAGCACGACCACCACGATCAGCACCTCCACCAGCGTCAGGGCCGAGCTGGCGTGGCGCCGGTGCGGGGATCGTACTGTCCATCCTGGTCGCCGGTTCATCACTGGATAATATCGACGCCTCGCCCCGCCGGCATGCGGTCCGAGCCTCTTCCCGTACCTTCTTGGGGCCGATCTATCTGCCGGTCACAGCACGTATGCCCGGGGACCGGCCTCCTGGCCCGACGAGCCCGATAACCGAGAAAACCGGGCTTCTCCGCTCAACTCCTCACCCCCAAATGGACGACCGATTAAGCAGGGGGCTGCGCCGTCACCACCGTGCAGCCTCCCGACGCTCGCGCTGTGCGAACGCCCAATCATACGTGCGGGATTAAATCCCATGCGGCATCCACGCAGACGTACAGCCTTCTCGCTGCTCGAGGCCCTGATTGCGGCCGTCCTGCTGCTGACAGTAGTGCTGGCCATCTCCCAGGCGCTGCTCGCCGGACAGATGCAAATCTACGATGCAGCGCACCGGGCCCGCGCGATCGAACTCGCACAGGCCCTCATGGAGGAAGTGCTCCGTTTGCCCTACACCGATCCGGATGGCGGAAGTGAGGCCGCCCGCGACGCGTTCGACAATATGGACGACTTTGATGGTTTTGCTGAGGCTTCGCCCCTCACCAATGCGGCCGGCAGCGCCTACGCCGACCCCTACCAGGTCTTCTCCCGAAGCGTGGCCGTCACCCCCGGCTCCGTCAACGTGTCGGAATTCGGCGGCGCCATCGCCGGCGTGACCATCACCGTCACCGTAACGGACGCCACCGGTGCAACCTGGTCCCTCCAGCAGTTCGTTCCCGAACCTTGAGATGACTCCCCAGGTGGGCTGCACCCCTCTCGTTGCGGCAGATACCCTGCTATAGCGCCCGCATCCTGCCACCACGAACGTGAGCGCCAGCCCGTCCGTATCGCAAAGGTCTTCCAGCGCCCGAGCCTGCTGCCGCCTTGAGCCGGACGCCTGAGACCAACATCCGACCGCTCAGCTTGCCCTGCCCTGAGCAGCAACGACGCACACCGCCGCTGCTATGCCTGGGCGCAGCCGATTCCTCGTCCGCGCCTCGCTTGCCGCGGAGTCGCGCTATGCACTGGTGGACTGGGGTTCATCGTGTGTAACCAATGCGGTCAGGTCCGCGGCCAAGTGCTTCAGTTCCACCGCTTGGCGATTGAAGGCCTCCACGGCCGACACCGACTCTTGCGCGCTTTCCGCCGCCCGTTGCGTGGCTTGATCAATCTGCGCGACCGCCGCGTTGAGTTGGTCGATCCCTTCCGCCTGTTGACCACTGCCCGTGGCCACGCCATCGATCAGACCGGCCACCTGTTCGACGTCCCCCGCGATCCCCTGAAGGATGCCGGTGACCTCACCCGAGACCGTGACGCCGTGGTCGGCGTTCTGACGGGACTGCTCGATCAAGTCGGCCGTGGTTTTCGCCGCCTCCGCGCTGCGCCGCGCCAGGCCCCGGACCTCCTCAGCCACGACCGCGAACCCCTTGCCCGCCTCGCCCGCTCGGGCCGCCTCGACCGCCGCGTTTAGTGCCAGCAGGTTCGTCTGAAACGCGATTTCGTCGATGGTCCGGATGATGTGTTCGGTCTGGTCCACCGACTGCTTGATGCGGTCGATAGCGTCCGACATTCGGCCCGTCGCCGACTGCCCCTGCTCCGCCGCCGAGCGCATGCTTGACACGCGCTGATTGGCCTGGCTGGAGTTTTCTGCGTTCTGCTTGGTCATCGCGGACATCTCTTCCAGCGAAGCCGAGGTCTCCTCGAGCGCCGACGCCTGCTGACTGACGCCGTCCGCGATGTGCTGGCTCGCGCCGGCAATCTGTCCACAGCGGGCGGCCACCTCGTCGCTGGCCGTGCGCAAGCCGTCGGTAACCCGCACGATGGGGCGGGTGATGCTCCGCGTCACCCGCCAGGACACCAGGAACGCCAGCACCAACGTAACCGCCAGTGCTCCCGCCAATTGCATCAGCACCTCGCGCTGATCCTGCCGGGCCTCCGTGCGCACGGCCTCGAGCGCCGCCGCGATGTCGTCCACGTAGATCCCGCCGACCATCACCCAGTTCCATCCGTCGAAGCGCTCGGCGTAGGCAAGCTTCTCCGCGATCTCCCTGGTGGTGGGTTTCTCGTAGTGATAGGTCGCGAAGCCTCCGCCCGCGGCAGCCTGGTTGATCAGCTCGCGGCGGAAGGCAAAGCCGTTCACATCCGGCTTGTCCAGGTTCGCAGTCTTATGCCACAGGTCTTTCTTGGCGCCGTGGAACGCAAATTGGTACTTGCCTTCGCCCACCTCCTCGTACGCAAAATAGTAGCCGCTCCCCTTCTGGTAGCGAATGCTCGCAAGTGCCTTCTTCGCCGCCTCTGCCGAAGCGTCGTCGGCCGACTCTTCGTAGTGGTGCTTGGCGATATGAATGGCGGACTGCACCAGGTCGCGGAGGTAGATCTGCTTCTCCGCCATCATGGTCGCCTTCGTCGAGGCCATCCGCTGCTTGAATGCCTTGTTCAGATAAACCACCGCTCCGGCGCTGAACAGCATGCACAATACCGTGGCCAGGGCGACACAGGTCAGGGTAATCTTGGCGCCGATCTTCATCACGCGGTTCTCCAGGTTCCAGGTGCCAACGCGCGCCGCTGGTGGATTTGCCCAAGTGGACAACGCCCGCCGACGGCCTGAACGCCCTCCGCAGTGGGCGATCGCCGCCCTGGCCCGATACCGGAGCCTTCGTCACCCCGTATCCGCCGGTTGAGCAAGATTCGCCGGAATTGTCCGTGCCGCGAGCCCGCGCAGCCCGGCAACACCGGCGCTTCACGTCGCAGCAGACGCCCTGCCCGCCGCTACCGGCAGTCGGCGCGCTCCCGGTGTTTTTGCACGCAGCCACGCCTCCACGCCTCACGAGCCCGCCCGCGGGTTTGTCCGGAGCCGATATCCGTGCTACACTGCTTGCGCGACGTTCGGCCCGATGCGCCGACGACGACCAAGGCTGGTGACCCGAGGACCTTGCCGTCCAACGTTCATCCACGCGAGACATGACGATGATCACCAAAACCGACAAGGCATCGGCCACTGCGCCCCTGCTGCAACTCCGCCAGTTTTCCTACCGGAAAACCCCACCGCTGCCCATGACCCGCGCGGAGATGCACGACCGCGGCTGGGATGCCGTCGACGTCGTCTTCGTCACCGGCGACGCCTACGTGGATCATCCCGCCTTCGCCAACGGCATCCTCTGCCGCGTGCTCGAGGCCGCCGGCTTCCGCGTCGGCGTACTCGCCCAGCCGGACTGGCGCTCTTGCGAACCCTGGACCGAGTTCGGCCGGCCCCGGCTCTTCTTCGCCATCAGCGCCGGCAACATGGACTCCATGCTCAACCACTACACCGCCAGCCGGAAGGTCCGCAACGACGACGCGTACTCCCCCGGCGGCCGTATCGGGCTGCGCCCCGACCGCGCCACCAAGCCTTACTGCCAGCGCGCCCGCGAGGCCTACAAGGGCGTCCCCGTGATCGCCGGCGGCGTCGAGGCCTCCCTCCGCCGCCTGGCTCACTACGACTACTGGTCCGACAAAGTGATGCGCTCCATCCTCCTCGACGCCAAGGCCGACCTGGTCGCCTACGGCATGGGCGAAGCCCTCATCGTCGACATCGCCCGACGCTTGCAGGCGGGTGCCACCGTCACCGACCTGCGCGACATGCGCGGCGTCGCCTACGCCCTCGGCGCCAGCGAATCCGCCCCCACCGGCGGCGACGTCGTCGAACTGCCCAGCTACGAGGCCGTCCGCGACAGCAAGGCCGCCTTCGCCGAGGCCACCCGCCGCTACCACCTCGAGACCAACCCGCTCAACGCCCGCACCCTGGTGCAGTATCACGATCGCCAGGCGGTGGTCTGCAATCCGCCGGCACTGCCGGCTTCGCAGCAGGACATGGACGCCTTCTACGACCTCCCCTATACCCGCCGCCCCCACCCACGTTACCGCGACAAGATCCCCGCGTACGAAGTGGTCAAGGACTCGGTCACCATCATGCGCGGCTGCTTCGGCGGCTGCACTTTCTGCAGCATCACCATGCACCAGGGGCGCATCATCCAGTCGCGTTCCAAGGACTCGATCATCCGCGAGGTCGCCGGCCTGCGCGAGGATCCCGACTTCAAGGGCGTCATCAGCGACATCGGGGGACCCACCGCCAACATGTACGAGATGCGCTGCACCCGCCCCGAGATCGAGGCCCGGTGCCGCCGCCTCTCCTGCGTCCATCCCACCGTGTGCAAGCTGCTCGGCACCGACCACGGCCCCCTGATCGACGTCATGCGCACCGCCCGCAAGCAAAAGGGCATCCGCAAAGTGTTCGTCGCCAGCGGCGTCCGCATGGACCTTGCCCAGCACAGCCCCGAGTACCTCGAGGAGCTCGCCCGCCACCACGTCGGCGGACACCTCAAGGTCGCCCCCGAGCACACCGATCCCGAAACCCTGCGGCTCATGAAAAAACCCGACATCGACGACTTCCAGGGCTTCGCCGCCGCCTTCGAAGGCGCTTCGCGCCGCGCCGGCAAGAACCAGTACCTGGTGCCCTACTTCATCGCCTCCCACCCCGGCAGCACCATCGAGTCGATGATTCACCTGGCCATCTTCCTCAAACAGAACGGCTACAAGCCCGACCAGATCCAGGACTTCATCCCCGCCCCCATGGACATCGCCACCTGCATGTTCCACACCGGTATCGATCCCATGAGCGGCAGGAAGGTCCACGTCGCCCAGCACCTGCGCGACCGCAAGTTCCAGCGCGCCCTCATGCAGTTCTTCAAGCCGGAGAACTACTTCCTCGTCCGCCAGGCCCTGCTCAAGGTGGGCCGCAAGGACCTCATCGGCGACGGCTGCGACGCCCTCATCCCCGCCCATCCGCCCAAGGCCGCCCTCGATGCCCGCCGCCGCAACGCCAACCGTGCAATCCGCGTCGACGACCACTATCATGCCGCCGCCCAGGAACAAAAACTCAACGCCGGCTACCGGCCGGGCCGCGCGACCCGCCGACGCCGCAATCGCAAGAGGAAACAGCCGTGATCTCACCGTTGAACCGCCGTTGCGTGCTCCATCCAACGAATCTCATCGCCACCTGCGCCGCGTTGCTCGTCACCACCACCCTGCTGCCAGCCCAGTCGACACCGGATCAAGGCAAACCCCAATCGCCCGAGACCTCGTCCAACGCCCCCCAGCCCGCCGACGCCCGCGGCTACAAGCCTTACTCCGCCATCGAGTTCACCAGCTACGTCTTCGACGAGCCGCGGCCCATCCGCGCCTGGACCGCCCGCATCGACCTCGCCGCCCCTGAAATCGTGCTCGTCTTCACGCCTCCGGCCGACCTGCCCGGCAACCTCGAAACCACCTCTGCCACCGCCACCGAGTTCGCCCAAACGGAAGACGTTCAACTGGCTATCAACGCCACGCCCTTCCGCCCGCAACGCGACCGCAGCGGCGAAGGCATCGACCTCCTCGGGCTCGCCGCGCGCGACGGACGGATCTACTCCGAACCCCATCCGCAATACGGCGCCTTCGTGCTCACCACCGAGGACGATGCCGAAATCTGGGCTGCCCCCATTGCCAAAAACCAATTGGACCACGTCGACGGCGCCGCCGGCGGCTACCACGTCCTCGTCCGCGACGGCCACAACCGCGTCGACCGCATCGCCCACACCCTGCCCGCTGAGTTCGTCGCCCCCCAGCCCCGCACCGCCCTGGGCCTCGCCGACGACAACCGCACCCTCTGGGTCCTCATCGTCGACGGCCGCAACCCCGGACGCAGCGAAGGCATGTCCCTCACCGAACTGGCCGACTGGGCCATCGATCTCGGCTGTGCGTCGCTGCTGAACATGGACGGCGGCGGCTCCACCACCCTCGTCCTCCAGGATCCCGCCAGCAAAGCCTGGCGGCTGATCAATCAGCCCATAGGCCGCGGCATCCTCGGCACCGAACGCTTCGTGGGCAACCACCTGGGCGTACGGATTCGAGCGGCAAATTCCGCCGACGCCGATCCCGACAAGCCCTAACCCCCCTAAAACAAGCAAGTTACAATACTGGGCATTCTCCCCAACCTCCCCGCTGCGGATCGACCCGGCCCGTGTCCGATACACACGTACCGCGGCATTTAACCACGTCGCGAAATCCTCTGGTCGCACGGAGGCGACCCGGGATTCCGAGGGCTTTTCCCCGGCCTCGGCCAACGTGGAACAGGAGGTTCCCCCGTGCCTGGTGTTCATCCTCAGAAGACGAAATCTCGCCGCCGCAAGGGCAAATCCAACCAGCAATTGCTCGCCCAACGCGCCCAGCGCCAGGAACTCCTCCAGGCCGAGCTCGACACCCTGGCCCAGCGCCTCGCGGAACAACGCGACGCCCTCGATGACCGCGCCCTCCAGCTCGATCAACGAACGGCCCAACTGACCGAGCACGAAAACGCCGTTGCCGCTCAACGCACCGAACTCGACGCCCTCCGTGCGGAAGCCGACGCCGCCCGCTCCGAAGCCACCGCCGCAGCAGCCGCCAACGACGAGCGCGCCCGCTCCCTCGCCCAGGAAGCCCGCATCCTCACTGAGAAATCCGCCGGCTTCGAGCGCATGGAAAACGAGCTCATTCGCCGCTGCCAGGCCCTCGAATCCACCGAGGTCCAGCTTTCCGAACACATGCAGGAAGTCGCGGATCTCGAGGTCACCATCCGCCAACGCGATGAAGAGAGCGAAAACTTGCGCACCCGCCTTCTCCAGGTCAAGCAATATCTGGAGAAACAGCAGGCCGACTCCGCCGCCCGCACCGCCCGACTCGACCAACGCGAAGCCCAAGTGTCCACCCAGACCCAGGCCTTGGAGGCGAGAGAGAGAGAACTCGCCCACCGCGAAGCCGCCCTCGACGAGCAGCGCCGCCACGTCGAACAACGCGGCCGTAAAACCGTCCAGATCGCCGAGCAGCTCAAGGCCGCGGACGCCCGCCTGCGCCAGCGTGAAATCGAGTACGCCCCCCGCGAAGCCGCCCTCCAGCAGCGCGAAGCCGAACTCCGCGAACGCGAGCAGGCCCTCGCCGAGCAGGCCCAACGCGTCGATCTCGCCCGTCAGGCCATCAACGACCTCAAGGCCCAGATGGACGCCGATGCCCAGGCCATCGACCGCGAACGTACCGCCGTCCGCCAGCGCGAACAGGCCGCCGCCCAGCTCGATCGCACCCTCGCCGAGCGAGAGGCCGCCGTCGAGCGCCAGCGCGCCGAACTCCAGGATCGCGAAACCCAGGTCGCCGCCCGCGACGCCGAGCTCAAAACCTCCCTCGCAGAAGTCACCCGCATCGCCCAGCAGCTCGACGCCCGGCACCGCGACCTCACCGTCCGCGAAGCCCGCTTGATGAGCCGCCAGGTCTGCACCCCCCGCCCAACCCAGCGCGTGGCCTGATCAGAGCGCAGACGTCAGCGCCTCATCCAGCTCCTGCGCATCCAGGTCGTAGATCAGGATGCTGTAATTCACCCAGTCATCCGGCTCACGATTGCGCAGATACGCGCTGAGGCGGCCGAAGCGGAGTTGGAAATATCGATTCAGTGCCTTGCGATTCTGTGGCGTCGCCCATGCTCGGCGAGCGGCCACCGTGTCATCTGACTTTGCGAAACGTTCATAGACCTCGCGCAACCGCTGGTACTCCGCCTCGAGTTCCGCATTCCAGCGCAACCCGGTGTAGATTTGCTGGAGATTCGTCGCGCTGATCGCAAACAGGCCCGGCTGCAAGGCGTACGCGCCGGTGGCGTCGGGCGCCAGCCGGCCCGGCAGCGACTCCGCCGCGATCCCGTAATGCTTCGGCGCCAGATCCCTGCTCGCGCCGCTCCCAAAGTATGACAGGTAAACCGGCTCCAATCCGCCGGTCGTCTTGCGACGCTCCAGATACCTGGCCAGCCCGGGCAGGTCCTGCCCCCAGTCAAGCGAGCTATCCACCAGGTGCCGGTATCCCGCCTTCGGACCCCCTGCAATCCGGTTGAAATAGGCCAGATAGTTGGGGTAAATCCAAACGGACGCCCCGACGAACAGCGCGATCAGCAGCACCGGAACGGCCCGCGCAATCGCCGACCGCCGGCCCAGCCACAGCAGGTTTGCCCCACAGAGCACGAACAGCACCGGGTACGTGGGCATCACGTGCCGATGCCCGATGTTCAGATTGCTGTTCAGACTCGCCCCCCAGTAGATTACAAAAAAGATCCACAGAGGCGCCGAAGCATACAACCCCCTTCCCACGCGCCGCCACGTCGGATTCGCCGCAGGCTCCGTCGTCTCCTCCGGCATTGCCCGCCCCTCCGGCATCGTTCGCCCGCCGCGCGTCACCAACGGGCTGCACGCCGCCGCCACCAGCAAGCCAAACAAAGGCAGCGGCGTTTTGTACAGCATCGTGTACAGAAAGAATCTGGGAATTCCGCGCAGGTAATCCGGATCGCCGGGATCGGTCAGGTTCGTTCGCCCATCGACGAACGACGCCCGCCCCCGCGCCGTCTGCTTCGCATACGCCGCGCTGTAAATGTACGCCTCGGGGAAAACATGATGCGCTCGCAGCCAGGCGATCGTCGCCCGAAACCGCGGCGTGATGTCCCGATCATGTTGATCGCGCAGTACGTGCTCCCACAAGTCCTCACCCGCCGGGAGCGGCATGTTAGTATACAGGTGGGCGTTTTCCGCCGCCCCCTCGGCCATTGCTTCGTAGCGAAAACCGTACGCCCCCCAGATCGCCACCCAGGTCGTGGCGATCCAGAAAACCATCACCCCAAGGAAACAGCCCGCCTGCCCCCACCGCGAACGCACCTCCCGCCGCCACCGCCCGGCCGACACCGGCAAAGCCCGCCCATCGATCAGCCGCAGCACAAGCAAGACGGCTCCGATCGGGATGATCAACACCGCCGACAACTTCGCCAGAAAAAGGCAGGCCAGCGCCGCAGCGCTCACCAGCACCCTTCCCGGCGAAACCCCATGCAGCAGCCACCAGATGGCTGTCACACTGGCCAAAAAGAAAAGGGCCGCCCCCATGTCCGTCGTCACCAGCCGTCCATGGGCCAGCATGGTGGGGCTGAAGGCATACAGCGTCAGCGCAATCAGCCCGCCGCCGTTGCCGAACAGGTGACGCGCCCAAAAGAACGTCAGCAACCCCAGCCCCACGCTCCACAACGCAATCATCGCCCGCCCCTTCAGCAGCAGGCTGTCGATGATCGCCGCGTTCCCGATATTGCGGTAGTAAAAGAACTGCCGACCCACCTCCCACATGTCCGAGCGTTGCCAAGATTCCAGGTGTTCGGCGCTCAGCAACTGCGCCGGAAACTTCACCCGCGACATGTCCCCCGGCACAGACGCCCAGTAGTGCGCCAGCGGCGGATGCGGCGGCCCCAGGCGAAAATCATCCATGATCCGGTAGCTGTAGCCCCGCGTCAGGTGGGCGATTTCATCGTACGTGTTGGACTTGTGCCGCACGCTCGTGACCGCCAACACGAAGTGGATCACGCACAGCAACGCCACCGCCGCAGGAACAAGCCAGCGCCGCGACCGCGTCGACTGCCCCGCCTGCCGTTCCATACCGGCCGAACCGCGGTGCCCTTTCCTTTGCTGTCGTCGCGCCATCGATCAATCGCCCGCCCGCTGCGCCCCCGGGACCCGCCACACCTCGTATATCCCGCGCCGCGTTCGGCCCACCCGCTCCCAGCCGCGCTCCTTCAGGTAGGCAATCAGCAGTTTCGGCGACGTTCGGTACCGACGGTCTACCACAACGTGGTCAATGGGATAGAGTTCCAGCAGTCGATCGAACCACGGCGTCTGAAACATGCCGCGGCTGTAGCCAGTGAATACCGTCAGAACCAGATCCCGAAAGTCTTCATCCTCGGCTCTGCGCATGAACTTGTCCCGCGACATCACCAGCTTGATGTTCGGCATCAGTTGCGGCAGCTCATGATGCGGCAGGAAAGTGCTCCACACGAACGGATCGGCCTCCACCCCGCCCAGCAAACTCACCAGTTCATGCATGTCGTCCGAGAACTTGGTCAGGTTCGCCGGCGCTTCGCCCACTCGAAGCCGCTGACTGCCTGTGTTCGCAACCGCGACGCCAAACGTTCCGCACGCAAGGCACGCCGCCAGCAGGCGCCAACCCGCGCCGCCTCGTGCCCTCCGCGGCATCACGCCCGCAAACGCCGCAAACAGGACCGCCGCCATTGCGCCCACGTTGATCAGCTGCGGCACCATCCACCGCCCGCGCCAGAAAATCGACATCGGCAGCGCTTTGCCCAGCAGCCGTCCCAATGGCTCAATGTTACACGCCAGCACCACCGCCAGGCTGATCAGCCCCACGTACATCAACGCCCGCTCACGTCGCCCACATCCGATCAATACCGGTATCGCCAGCACGCTCGCCACGTACAGCGTGTTCATCCCGAAGGAATAGAACGGATCGTGCCGAAACACCGGTTCTCCCTCGATGCGATATACCGCGAGCGCCTCACCGCCGCCCGTGCGCTGAATCCGATACCTGGACTTCCGCCCCCTGAGTTCCCACGCCCCGTCCTCGTCCACCTCGATCGACTGCCCCGGCGCCAGGGTGATTTCGTGCTCGCGAAACGCACGCACCAGCTCCGGCGTCGCCACGCCCGACTCCAGGTCGGCTCTGAATTCGGCCCCCAGGTTGAACATGAACGCATCGGTCCGCACCACGTCGCGCGATTGCAGGATGTCCCCGGCCTTTCGGCCACTATGCAAACTCGGACCTTCCGGGCGAAACACGTAACTATCCAGGTAGAATTCGACGCCCAGCCCGCAGTAGACCACCGCCAGCAGCAGCATCCGCAGCATCAGCGCCCCACGCCGCTCCGCCAGCAGCACCACCACCGCCGTCGCCGTCCACACCACCCCCGTAATCGCCCCGAAGGGATGCGTCAGGTGCGCGACCACTGCCACCATCGCCCCGAATAAGAAGTACCGCCATCGCCCGTCGCGAACGATCACGATCAGGCTCGCCAGTTGCAGCGGCTCCAGCAGCCAGAGGTGCACCGCCTTGGGCTGCATCGCCCGCATTGCGAGCATCTCCACCACGCACCGCGCGTAATCCCACGACTTATAGATCATCAGCAGCGCTACCAGCAGCGCCACCGGAACCGCCCACAGGTGACCGCGCAGCACCGTGTGAAACGTCGCTGCCAGCGCGCTCACCCCCAGCAGCACGACCAAGGGGGGCATCACGCCGTGGTGCAACGCCGCGCAAGGCACGCCCGTCATCCGCGCCACCATCGCCACCAGCGGCGCGAACAGCGGCGACATGCCGCCGCGGCTCATGGGAACCTCCGCGCCGACCGACGGCTCATATTTCCCCAGAGGCGCGCCGTAACGGTAGTCCACAGCCTCGGACACGTACGCCACGTCGTCCACGTTCCATGCCAGCGCCCCACGCTCGAGCATGGGCAATTCCGGAACCGCCTCCGAGTACGTCCACCGCATGATGTGCATCGTCAGCACGGCACAGCCCAGCCACGCCACCGCCGGCAACCAGCGATCCCAATCAATGCCCTCTGCGGCGATGGCCCGGCGTTTGCCTGCGCGCGGTTGCCGGCCGTTCGACCGCCCCCCGCTCGAACCCGACCGCTCCGCGTGCGTCTCCGTGGACGCTTCCGCATCTGCCGGAACGCTCCGCCGTCCCCCCGCCAACAGCGCTACCCCGCCCGCCAACACGGCCACCACCGCGCCCGCCAGCGGCGCATGCCACCAATCGGGACGTTCACTTTCCACGTATCGCGCGGAGTTCGTACGCCAATCCCCGTCCTCCGTCTGCACGATCGACGGCGGCGGCGACGCCCACACCACCGCCACCGCCACCCCGATCAGCAGCGCCGCCAGCACACCCGCCAGCGGGCGCCCTGCCGCTCCGATCAGCCCATCCGCCGCCGCGCCCTTGTCCCCCGACCGATCGCCCTCCGTCGCCGAAGCCACCGGCTCGTGCCGCAGCAGATGCCGCACACAAGCTCCCGACGTCACCAGGTGAACCATCGCGAACACCACCATCAAGGTGGTCAGCGACCAGTGCAACATGCAACCCAGCCAACTCGGCACGCCGAACAGAAACAGCGCCAACACCGACGCGACCGCCGGACGCGACACTCCCCGCCCCAGCGGATGCTCCGAATCAAATAGCACGTTCCCCAGCAGCCATCCGGGGATCATGAAGACGGTCCATACCAGCCCGACGGCCAGCATCTCCCAGCGCGGCGTTCCCCCCGACACCAGCGCCGGAACAACCACGATCAACAGCGGCGCTAGCAATGGCCCCAGCGCTCGCAGCAGATCCCACCCGGCGCCGCCAGGATGGACACTCGGTCGCAAGGCGGCGATCTTCGTCAAGGAGCTGGCCATGCAGTTCTCCCCTCCTGCCGAAAAATGGTCCCAATGAGCCGGCCAGTGTACGCGCCGCCTGAAGCCGCACAACACCGCCCCCGCCGGCCCTTTTGATCCCCACCTTCCGCAAGAGCTTCACCCGCCCCTTGGACCCTACGGGCCGACGACCGCCCCGCCTCCACGCGCGCCGCCAATGTGGCTTGTCCCCCTCCATCGGTGGACGTTCCCGCCCAATCCCGCTACCTTCGCCACCGCAACGCCCGCAGGCCTGCGGACCACGCGAAGGGAACGATCGAGACACCATGGCCGCCAGGAACCGACGACAACCAAGCAAGCCTCGTACCCGCCGGTCGCCCAAGACGGCGGCCCCGCCGCCCCCCTACCTGCTCGACGCGCAGCCCTGGCGCACCGCTCAACCAGCGCCCCTCTGGCTCCGCATCGTCCTCCCCTTGCTGATTGCGGTCGCCGCCTTTGTCACCTACTTCCCGGCCCTCGACGCCGGCTTCGTCGACTGGGACGACGACAAGGTCATTGTGGACAATCCCCGCATCCGCGGCTTGACCGACGACAACCTTGCCTGGGCCTTCCACGCCTCCAAGATGGGCCACTACCACCCCCTCACCTGGCTTTCCTACGCCCTTGACCACGCCATCGGTGCCGCCCGCTACAACACCCTCCCGCCCGACGCACAAACGCGCTACGACCGCGGACTCGACCCCCGGGTCTTCCATCTCACCAACCTCCTCCTCCACGCAGCCACGGCCGTCGCTTTCTACTTCCTCGCTCGCCTTCTGCTCAAGCTGGTGCTTCCGCCCCCCGCAGGCCAGCGCAGCGGCGCTGCCGAAGGAGCGGCCACGATCGCTGCCCTGCTTTTCGCCTGCCATCCCCTCCGGGTGGAAAATGCCGTCTGGGTGACCGAGCGGCGCGACGTACTCTCCGCCCTTTTTCTGATTCCCTGCCTGCACTGCTACCTGCGCTATGTGCTGGTGGACCGCTGGAACGCCCGCAAGCTTGCCTGGTATGCCGCCGCCACCGTTCTGCTCTTCCTCTCCTTAATGAGCAAGGCGTGGGGCATCACCCTGCCGGCCGTCATGCTCCTGCTCGACTACCACCCCCTTCAGCGCCTCGGGCGCAAAGCCGGCTGGCTGTCACCGCGAGCGCTGGTCGCCTACGTCGACAAGCTTCCCTTCCTCATCCTCGCCGGCGTCTTCGCCAAGTTCGCCCGTGACGCTCAGGCCGACCAGGTCGGAACCATGAAGACCCTCGCCGAATGGAGCCTGCTCGACCGCACCCTCCAGGCCTTCTACGGCCTGTTCTTCTACGCCTACAAGACACTCGTTCCCACCGGACTCACCCCGCTGGTTCAACTGCCGCCGGTAAGCCCCAGCAACCTGACCGAGACCACCCCGGAGGCGGCCCGTATCATCGCACACCAGTTCGTCCTAGCCTCCCTGCTCGCGGCCGTCGTGGTCATCGCCACAGCCGTGGTCCTCTTTCTCCTGCGCAAACGTTGGCCGGCCGGGATCATCTGCGGTCTGATTTACGCTGGCGTGGTCAGCCCCGTCCTGGGCTTCGCCCAGAGCGGACCGCAGTTGGTCGCCGACAAGTACGCCTACCTCGCCTGCCTGCCCTGGGCCGTCCTTGCCGGCGGCGGGCTGCTCTGGCTCTGGCGCCATCGCCACGACCGGTCCTGGGCCCGGCGCATTGCGCCCGTTGCCGGCTTGGTCGCTCTCCTGCTGATTCCGACCTATGCCGTCCTCGCGTACCGGCAAAGTAAGATCTGGCAATCGTCGCACGCCCTCTGGACCCACGCCGTCCGCGCCGACCCCCAATGCGTCCTCGCCCGCACCAATCTCGGCATGCTGGAACGCCAGGCCAACCATCTGGACGCTGCCATCGCCCACTATCAGGCCGCCCTGGCCATCGACCCCGACGACGCCATTCTCCTCAACAACTACGCCGTCGCGCTCCAGCAGCGACCCGGCGGTCTGGACAAGGCCATCGATGTGCTCCAGCAGGCGGTCGATGTCATGCCCGACCACCCCGACCTGCACTACTCCCTCGGGTCGGCCCTGCGCAAAGCGGGCCGGCTCGACGACGCCATCGCCGAATTCCACACCTGCGTACGCCTCCGCGATGAGCAACCCACGCCCAGGTACCACCGCGCTCTCGGCGAAATCTACCGCCAGCAGCGCCGCCTTAACGCCGCCCGCCAGGAATACGAACGCGCCCTCCAACTCGAGCGCCGCCTCAACCCCCGCGGGCTTGGCGTCATCAACGCGCTCGACCGCCTCGGACGCATTGCCGCCGCCCAGGGGCACACCGACGAAGCCATCGCCTACTTCGAGCGCCTCCTCGAGGTCGAGCCTGACAACGGCCCTGCCCAGCGGATGCTCGCCGCCCTCCGCGCCCAGGCTCGGTAACGATCCCGTAATGAACCCTTCGTCGCACCGCGCCGGTCGCGTCTTGGCATACAAAAGACAGCCCTCGGCCCCCGGGCACTTGCATCTAAATTCCGCCGCTGCCGACCTTGAGCAGGTATTGCTCCTCCAG
>NPIG01000209.1_pt1 | contig 62587 bp, 68 predicted proteins | sample 8637441 | NCBI WGS metagenome assembly NPIG01 (sample SAMN07420675, study PRJNA396082) | bioreactor metagenome | isolation source: sample BR6 brine-fed electro-methanogenic bioreactor BR | place: Japan: Kochi | collected 2016-06-14
CTGCCGGGCCTTTTATTTTTTATTTCAGTTTATATTCGATAGATAAATTAATTATCTCTCTAAATATAAATTGATTTGGTGGCCATAGCAGAGTGGACACACCCGTTCCCATCTCGAACACGGCAGTTAAGCACTCTCACGCCGATGGTACTACAATTATGTGGGAGAGTAGGTAGTTGCCAAATCTTTTCTTTTGTCTACAAAACTTAGATGTTTTTTTATTATAGATTGCTTACCTAAAAAGGTGAGCTTTTTTTATGCCTAAATATTGTTATTATTATTAAAATTGATATAGAATATAACAAAATATTGATTTGGGGTTATTATGCAAATAAAGCTTAAGCAATTAAATAGAAGATATGGAGATTTACAAGCTGTAGATAATATCAGTTTAAATATACCTTCAAATACTGTCTATGGAATAATAGGTCGAAGTGGAGCTGGTAAATCAACATTAGTTCGATTAGTTAGTATGTTAGAAAAGCCTGACTCAGGTGAAGTATATTATGGGGAATCAAGAGTTGATAATTTACTAAAAGATTCTTTGTATAATCAGAGAAGAAAAATAGGTATGATTTTTCAAAATTTTAATTTATTTTCTTCAAGAACAGCAGGGCAAAATATAGCATATCCTATGGAAATACAAGGATATTCAAAAGTTAAAATACAAAAAAGAGTTAAGCAAATGCTAGAATTGGTAGACTTAACTGGGCGAGAAAATGCTCCAATAAGTACTTTGTCAGGTGGCCAAAAACAAAGAGTTGCAATTGCTAGAGCTTTATCTACTGAGCCAGATATTTTATTTTGTGATGAAGCAACAAGTGCTTTAGATCCTCAAACTACAAGATCTATTCTCGATTTAATTAAAGATATTCAAAAAAAAATGAGTTTAACCGTTGTTATGATTACTCATCAAATGGAAGTTGTTAGAGATGCTTGTGACTATGTAGCCGTATTAGATGATGGTAAAGTTGTAGAAGAGGGTAAAGTAATAGATATATTTAGTTCTCCTAAAACAACAGTAACAAAAGATTTCTTAGCTCATTTATCAAATGATGCAACTAATGATGAAATTGTTAGATGGAGTGAAGGAGGTCTTTATACTCTTCGATTTAGAGGAGTTAAAACAGACGAACCTATATTATCCATAATAACAAGAGAATTAGGTGTAGAATTTAATATTCGAGCAGGAGGTGTTCAAAATGTTGATAACACTCATGTTGGAACACTTGTTTGTGATATTTCTGGAGATGATGATTTAGTCAAAAAAGCTATTCTATTATTAAGAGAAAAAGGAATTATTGTGGAGGAAAGTGTATGAATCAATTATTCATGTTAGTAACATCAGCTACTTTAGAAACATTACAAATGGTATTCTTTTCAACATTATTCTCTTTAATATTAGGACTTCCTTTAGGTGTGTTATTATGTGTTACAGCACCTGAAATACAAGGAGGAATAATTCCTCATCCAGTATTAAACAATGTTTTAGGAAGAATAGTAAATGTTTTAAGATCCTTTCCTTTTATTATTTTGATGATTCTATTATTCCCCTTGTCTAGATTAATATTAGGAACTTCTATTGGGACAACAGCAGCAATCGTTCCATTAAGCATAGCTGCAGCTCCTTTTGTTGCAAGAGTTATTGAATCAGCACTAAAAGAAGTAGATCCAGGAGTTGTTCAAGCCGCAAAATCTATGGGATCTACAAATTGGCAAATTATCCATAAAGTATTAATTCCTGAAGCTTTACCTTCACTTGTAGCAGGTATTATTTTAACAATCATTAATTTAATTGGATATTCAGCTATGGCAGGAGCTATTGGTGGTGGTGGATTAGGAGATTTAGCTATAAGATATGGTTTTCAACGATTTAGAGCTGATGTAATGTTTGTTGCAGTAGTTGTAATTTTAATATTAGTTGAAGTTGTACAAGTTTTAGGCGATAAATTAGTAGCTCACTTAATGTCAAAAAGATAGAATATGAATTTATAAAATACTCTCAAATATTGAGAGTATTTTATTTAAAACAAAAAAATATACATAAATTGTATAAATATACTTGAATTATTGATAAAAACAAGATATCTTTTATTAAAAGAAGTACCAAGGAGAGATGTCATGATTAGATTAAAATATAAATCATTCACAACAACAATGATGTCTCGTATTATGATGCCCTAAGGGGCTACATATTTCTATCTTTATTTAAATTCTTAAAAATTATTATCTATAAAAAGTATAAATCAATAAAATTACATAGGATAACTATATCCAAATAAAAAAACGAGGTAAAACATGAAAAAATCAATTAGTATTGTATTAATAGCATTATTAGCAAGTGCTGCATTATTTGCAAATGGTGCAAAAGAAGATGAAAATTCAAATAAATTAGTTGTTGGTGCTACACCAGAGCCACATGCTGCAATGTTAAATCTTATAAAAGATGATTTTGAAGCTCAAGGTTTTGAATTAGAAATTGTAGAGTTCACTGACTATGTAACACCTAATGAAGCTGTTGAAAGTGGTGAAATAGATGCTAACTTCTTTCAACACTTACCATATTTAGAAACATTTAACTCAGAACATAATACTCATTTAGTAACAGCTGGAGGTATCCACGTTGAACCAATTGCATTATATTCAGAAAAATATGATTCATTAGATGAATTAAAAGAAGGATCTGTAATTGCTATTCCAAATGATCCAACAAACGAAGGAAGAGCCTTATTATTATTAGAAAGTGCTGACTTAATTAAATTAAATGATAATGCTGGTTTAGAAGCTACACCTTTTGATATAGCAGAAAATCCTAATAAATTCAAATTTAAAGAAATTGAAGCTGCAACTCTTCCTAGAATTATAGGTGATGTTGATGCTGCAATAATTAATGGTAACTATGCAATCCCTGCTGGATTAATAGCAACAAAAGATGGTTTATTAATAGAAGGCGCTGCATCTCCTTATGTTAATGTTATCGCTATTAAAGAAGGTAATGAATCTCCTGCAGTTGATGCTTTAGTTGCAGCATTAAAGAGCGATAAAATTTCAAAATGGGTTGCCGAAAAATATCCAAATGGTGAAGTAGTTCTTGTAAAATAAGAACAATATTAATGGGAATGTGATTTATTCACATTCCTTTTTATTTTCTTAACTTAATGTTATTATTTAGATAATGAATATAAATTTTATACTTTTAGCAGTAAATCTTGTATTATTAGTAATTGTAATAATTTTATTGATAATGATAAAAAAATCTAAACCAATGGATAATGATTCCTCATTAAATTTATTATTAAATCAAAATACTGAAACAAGAAAAGAACTTATACAAATATTAGAAACACAAAGAAAAGGTTTATTTGATCAAATTCAAAGTTTTGACCAAAGATTAAATAGTTCTCTAAACAATGTGGAGAAAAAAAATGATAAACTTATATCAGATGTAAATATTCAATTGGATAAAATCCAAAATGATAATGAGAAAAGATTAGATTCAATTAGAGAAACAGTAGATAAGAAATTAACTACGACTCTAAATGAAAGGTTAGGAGAATCCTTTAAAGTTGTTAGTTCTCAACTTGAGGTTGTTCACAGTTCTTTAGGTGAAATGAAAAAACTTGCTAATGATGTTGGTGATTTGTCAAGAATATTGTTGAATGTTAAAGTTAGAGGAACTTGGGGAGAATATCAATTAGAAAATATTTTAGAACAAATATTAATTCCTTCTCAATGGAAGAAAAACGTAGCTACAAAGAAATTATCAACAAATAGAGTTGAGTTTGCAATTATTCTTCCAGGAAAAACAAATGAACCTATATATCTTCCAATTGATGCTAAATTTCCAAAGGAAGATTATGAGAGATTACAAACATTTCAGCAAGAGGGCGATAAAGAAAAAATAGTCCAAGCTAAAAAAGCAATACTAAATAGAATTGAAAGTGAAGCAAAGGATATTAGTAATAAATATATTGATCCTCCTAATACAACCGATTTTGCTATTTTATTTATACCAATTGAAGGTTTATTTGCTGAAATTTTAAGCATAGATGGATTAATTGATAAAATTCAACGAGAATATAAAGTTGTAATCAGTGGTCCTACTACTTTTGCCGCTCTTGTAAATAGTTTGAATATGGGATTTAAAACATTAGCAATAGAAAAAAGAAGTGAAGAAGTTTGGACTTTATTATCAACAGTAAAAACAGAATTTAAAAGATTTTCTTTACAAATTGAGAAAGTACAGCAAAAATTAAATCAAGCTAGTTCTTCAATAGATCTTTTAGGAACACGTACAAGAGTTATGACTAAAAAATTAAATATGGCAGAAAGCCTAGAAGATTTAGATAAAGATGATATAGAGAAATTATTAGATTAAAATATTATTATATAAATGAGGTAATATATATGAATAAAGAAGTAAATTTAAAGGGACGTAGTTTTTTAACACTATTAGATTATTCTAAAGAAGAAATTGTTTATTTAATGGACTTATCCAGAGATTTAAAAAATAAGAAAAAAAATAAACCATTCTCAAAAGCTTTAGAAGGCAGATTATTAGATAATAAAAATTTAGTATTAATTTTTGATAAAACATCAACAAGAACTCGTTGTTCCTTTGAAGTCGCCGCTTTTGATGAAGGCTGTGGTGTTACTTTTTTAACTAACAGTCAAATGGGTAAAAAGGAATCTATTGAAGATACTGCTAATGTATTAGGTCGTATGTATGATGGTATTCAATATAGAGGATATAGCATGGACTTAGTAAAAGATTTAGCCAAGTTTAGTGGTGTTCCTGTATTCAATGGTTTAACAGATGATGATCATCCAACTCAAGTATTAGCAGATTTTTTAACAGTTCAAGAACATAGTGGAAAAGCTTTAGAAGATATCACTTTCACATATGTTGGAGATGGTAGAAATAATGTTGCTAATGCTCTAATGATAGGAGCTGCAAAAGTAGGTATGACATTCAATGTTGCAACACCTAAAGAATTAACACCAGATCCAGCTTTAATGGCTAAAATTCAAGATGCTGCAAAAGTAAGTGGTGCTAAAATTTCAATTATGGAAAATCCAAAAGAAGCTGTTAAAGGTGCAGATGTAATTTATACTGATATATGGGTTTCTATGGGTGAAGAAGATATGATGGAAGAAAGAATTAAATTATTAAAACCTTATCAAGTTGATATGGATTTAATAAAAGCATCAGGTAATGAAAAAGTATTATTTGAACATTGTCTTCCTTCTTTCCATGATTTAGAAACAAGTGTTGGAAAAATGGTATTTGAAAAATATGGTTTAAAAGAAATGGAAGTCACAGATGAGGTCTTTAGATCAAAGCATTCTGTTGTCTTTGATGAAGCTGAAAATAGAATGCATACAATAAAAGCTGTAATTGTTGCTACTATGAGTGATAAATTATAAAAAACATATTTTAAAATCATATAAATGAAAACGCCTTATAAGTAGTTTGATATTTTAATCTACTTATAAGGTTATATTTTTTTGAAGAATATATATAAAATTGATTGTATAATATAATTTAGTTATTCTGACAAATTGATGTTGTGATGTACAAAAAAATGATGCATAATGTTAAGCAGAATATAATTTTATGTAGTTAAATGAATATAAAGGATTTAGAGATGCCAAAGAAAATTGACCATGAAGATAGAAAAATAAAAATCTTAGAAACAGCTTTAGAAGTTTTTGCTACAGAAGGGTATAAAGATTCAAATTTATCATTAATTGCTCAAAAATGTGGAATTTCTCGACCTACTATATATCAATATTTTAAAGATAAAAATGAGATTTATTACTATGCTGTTAAATTAGTAACAAATTCAATGTTTGAAAAATATGGAGAAGTTGCTTGGCATTCCGATATTAATGTTATTGATAGAATAATTGCTATTTGTTCTGATATTATAGATACTGCTATGGCAAATATTGATAAACTTACTTCTCTAGTAGATGTTATGTTTATAATGAGAAGAGAAGGAACTGATTTCAATCAAGTTATTATTAGAAGGACAGCAAAACTTAATATATTATTTAAAAGATTGCTCCGACTTGGAATTGATAACGGTGATATAAAGCCTAATACTTCTATAGGTAAAGTGACAACTCATATATCCTTGTTGATACAATCTTTTTGTATAGAATTAGCTTTTTTGGAATTAAAAGATGCAAATAAAAGCAAGGAATTAATTATTACATATCTTAATTTTCTACGAAATTCAGATTAAAAATTATATTTTTAAAAGTTGTCAATTTATTTTTTTATTATTATTTTCTTACTATAAAGGGCGAGTAAAAAGGATAGAAAAATGAATATAGAATCAATGACAATTAAAATGAGAGAAGCCATTTCTGAAGCATATTCTATAGCCAATGAAAATGGAAATCCTCAAATTACAACTGAACATATTGTGTTAGCATTATTAAATGCTGAAGAGGGACTATTATCTCCCTTGTTTGAAAAAATTGGAGTTCCTCCTAGGAATGTAGTTGATTTAATAACAAGTCGAATAAATAATTTACCTAAAGCTTATGGTGGAAATACTAGTCAGAATTTATCAATGGAAGCATCAAATATATTAATGGATGCTGAAAAAGAAAGTCATAAATTCAAAGATGAATATGTTAGTACTGAACATTTCCTTTTAGCCATTTTAGAATCTAAATCTCAAATAAAAGATGATTTTATAAAATTGGGATTAACTAGAAAGAATATAATGGAAGCTTTAAAAGATATAAGAGGTAGTCAACGAATTACTTCAAATGATCCTGAATCTAGGTACAAAAGCCTAGAAAAATATTGTAGAGATATTACTAAATTAGCTAGAAATGGAAAACTTGATCCTGTTATAGGTAGAGATGAAGAAATTAGACGTATAATGCAAGTACTATCTAGAAGAACAAAAAATAATCCTGTTTTAATAGGAGAGCCAGGTGTTGGTAAAACAGCCATTGTTGAAGGCTTAGCAAATAGAATTATTGCAAATGATGTTCCTGAATCTTTAAAGAATAAGAGGATATTATCTTTGGATATGGGTGCTTTATTAGCCGGTGCAAAGTATAGAGGTGAGTTTGAAGAACGATTTAAGGCTGTCATTAATGACATTTCAAATAGTGAAGGAAATATAATTCTATTTATCGATGAGCTTCATACAATCGTTGGAGCAGGTGCGGCTGAAGGATCTACAGATGCCTCAAATTTAATAAAACCTGCTTTAGCTAGAGGAGAATTACATACAATAGGAGCAACAACTTTAGATGAATATAGAAAATATATTGAAAGTGATAAAGCTTTAGAAAGACGATTCCAACCTGTATTTACAAAAGAACCTAGTGTAGAGGATACAATAGCCATTCTAAGAGGACTAAAAGAAAAATATGAAGTACATCATGGTGTTAGAATAAAAGATGAAGCATTAGTTGCTGCTGCTGTTTTAAGTAATAGGTATATTACAAATAGATTTTTACCTGATAAAGCGATTGATTTAGTAGATGAAGCTGCTAGCCAATTAAAGATTGAAATAGAAAGCCAACCTGAAGAGTTAGATAAACTCCAACATAAGGCATTGCAATTGAATATTGAAAAACAAGCTTTATCTAAAGAAACAGATACTTTAAGTAAAGATAGATTATCTAAAGTTGAAAGAGAAATAGCTGATATTCAATCTCTTATAGATGCAATGAGTGCACAATGGATTAATGAGAAAAAATCTATTGAAGAACTTAGAGCAAAGAAATCTAAAGTTGAAGAGCTTAAAAATAAAGAAAAATCAGCAGAAAGAGATGGTGATTTAGCTACAGCTGCACAGATTAAACATGGTGAGCTTCCTAATCTTTTAAATGAAATAGAAGGTTTATCAAATAAGATTGAAGAACTGAAAAAGAAAGGAAAAACTTTATTAAGAGAAGAAGTATCTGAAGAAGACTTAGAAAGGATAGTGAGCAACTGGACAGGTATTCCAATCAGTAAGATGGAACAAAGTGAGATGGAAAAATACATCAATCTTGAAGAAACTATTTCCAAAGAAGTTATAGGTCAAAAAATTGCTATTAATGCTATTAGTGATGCAATAAGACGTAATAAAACAGGAATTTCTGATGAGAGAAAACCATTAGGAAGTTTCTTATTTGCGGGCCCAACAGGTGTTGGTAAAACTCTACTTGCGAAAGTTTTAGCTAGATTGCTTTTTGATAGTGAAAAAGCTTTAGAGAGAATAGATATGAGTGAGTATATGGAAAAGCATTCTGTTAGTAGATTGATTGGAGCTCCTCCTGGATATGTGGGGTATGATCAAGGTGGACAACTTACAGAAGTCGTTAGACGAAGGCCTTATTCAGTAATTTTATTTGATGAAATTGAAAAAGCTCATCCTGAAGTATTTAATGTCTTATTACAAGTGTTAGATGATGGTAGATTGACAGATGGACAAGGAAGAGTCGTTGATTTTACAAATACAATAATAATAATGACAAGCAATTTAGGTTCTCAATTTTTACTTGGAGATTTATCTAGTGAAGAAGCAACTGTGAGAGTAAATCAAACTATTTCGAGTTCATTTAAACCAGAGTTTATAAATAGAATTGATGAAATTGTAGTATTTGAAAAACTTGGAAAAGAACAAGTTGAAAAGATTGTTTCTTTACAATTAAATGAATTAAAAAATAGATTAGAGAGAAAACAGTTATATTTAAGTTGGGATGATTCTTTATTAGAAAAAATTTTTAATGAAGGCTATAACCCAAATTTTGGAGCAAGACCAATTAAGAGAGCTATTCAAAGATTTGTTGAAAATCCTCTAGCAAAAGAAATATTAAAAGGAAACTTTAATGATGGGACATATATAAATTTATCTTATGAAGACGATGGTTTGCATATTAACTTATCATAACTTTCTTTAGTGTCGATATCTTTTATATAATTAATATTTGATGAATTGAAGGCAATAGTATCTTTATTTTTTAAATAAGATCTAAGGCCTTCATTTTTATTTTTATAATCTAATTCTATTATTTCTTTACTTATTTTATTGTTAATTAAGACTGGATGTCCAAATTTACCATTTACAAATGGACGAAGAGCATCATGATTTTTTATATTAGGGATTAGAATTAAAAAATCTTCTTTTTTTATTAATGGAATGTCACTTACACTTATAAAATAATTCTCTTTGTTATTTAATGAAATTAGTTTTCTAACACCACAAATTAATGAGGAAAGTTGTCCATATTTATAATTAGCATTATGAGCAATTTGAATATTAATATCATATTTTTTTTCAATTAAAGTAATTTCTTTTTCAATGTCTTCTTTATAACAACCAGTTACAACAATTATATCTAAACCAGCCTCCAAAGAAGCTTTAACTTGATGTTCTAAAAAGCTCATCTCATTATATTTTAATAATAATTTATTTTCTTTCATTCTAGATGAAAGTCCTGCTGCTAAAATTATGTTAAACAAATTGCTAACCTCTTGAAAGTGTAAATATAATACTATAATTTAATATTCATGATTGCAACAATAATAAACTGTATAACTGTATTAATAGGCTCCATAATAGGGATTTTCATTAGAAATCATATAAATAAAGAATTTAAACATATAGTTGAAACAGCTGCTGGATTAATAACTCTATTATTAGGGATATCTATGGGATTAGCTACAGATTCATATGTTGTATTATTATTTTCAATAATAATCGGAGGGATGATAGGTTATTTATTGCATATACATGAAGGGATATATAATCTAGGTTCTAAAATCGAAGATATTACTATGAAAAATGGTAAGAGTGAAGAAGATTCTTTTGCTCGAGGGTTCTTAAATGCTTCTGTTTTATTTTGTGCAGGTGCAATGACAATTTTAGGTTCTATTCAAGCAGGAACTACTCATGATTATGAATTGTTACTAATCAAAAGCTTTTTGGATGGTAGCATGTCTATTATTTTTGCAGCAACATATGGAATTGGTGTTATGTTTTCCATTATTGTTATATTTATTGTGCAAGGTCTTTTTACAGTCTTAGGAGCTGTTATTTCTCCAATATTAGGTGATGCAGGTATTACTGAATTAGGTGCTGTTGGAGGAGTTATGGTTATCATGATTAGTTTAAATTTATTAGAATTAAAAAAAATTAAAACCGCAAATTATTTACCAGGATTAATTCTTGCTCCAATTCTAATAAATTATATTCCTCCAATGATTGAATGGTTTATAAAACTTTTAGGATAATTTATTCATCAATAATATCAATTTCTTCTTTTTTATCGATTTCAATTTTTAATCTTTTTTTCCTTTTTTTTACACACTCATTTAGGATATATTCTATCTGACCATTAACTGATCTAAAGTCATGTTCTGCCCATTCAAATAAATCTTCGTAAAGAGAAGATGATAGTCTAAGTGGAATTTGTTTTCGTTGTTGCTTCTTTTTTTCATTCATAAATTTTTATTAGTTTACTCTTTACTCCTCTTTTTATAGAGGAGTATATTTGTATATTTCTAATATAATGATCCAGAATTTACAATAGGTTGAGCGTCTTTATTTCCACAAAGAACTACTAATAAGTTGCTAACCATCGCTGCTTTTCTTTCTTCATCTAGTTCTAGGACATCATTTTCTTTTAGTTGTTCTATGGCCATTTGAACCATTGAAACAGCTCCATCAACTATCATTTTCCTTGCATCTATAATAGCTGCAGCTTGTTGTCTTTGTAACATAGCAGCTGCAATTTCTTGAGAATATGCTAAATGTGTTATTTTAGATTCAATTATTTCAAGACCAGCTACATTTACTTTTCCCTGAATTTCTTCTTTTAAGCTTTCAGATATTTCAAGCGAATCACCTCTAAGTGATAATTTTGAATCATCTTCTGGACAATCGTAAGGATATTTTCTAACTATACTTCTAAGAGCACTGTCACTTTGAATAGATAAAAATTCATAATAATTTTCAACTGCAAAAGCAGCTTTTGCACAATCAACAACTCTCCATATTACTACAATTCCAATTTCAATTGGATTTCCCATTGAATCATTTATTTTTTGTTTTTGATTATTTAGAGTTATTGTTTTTAGAGAAACTTTTTTTATTGGTCTGTCAAAAGTGACAGAATTTCCATTAGAATCTTTTCTTTCTGATTTTTTATATCCAACTGTTGCACTTGAATAAAAAGGATTAATATAGAAAAAACCTGGACCTTTTAGTGTTCCAGCATATTTACCAAAGAATGTTAATACTCTTGCTTCATTTGGTTTTAATACTTTTAATCCTGTTAATAGAATGATTTCTATTAATTGCATAATTGCAAAAAATATTGATGAAAATATTGGATGTTTTAATAAAGTAACAATAAAAATGTATATAATAGCTGCTTGAATAATTATTAATACAGATAACATTAATCCACCATTTAAAGATTTTACTTTTGTGTCTTTAATTTCTACCATTATGATTTTCTCCTTATGATATCAATTTGATATCATAAGTAAGTATGTTACTAATTAACAATTTTGTCAATGAATAAAAAATGGTTTGATATTTAATACATCAAACCATTTATATTTTTAATTTTAATAAAACTATTATTTAGAATTTTTTTGCATTTTCAACTGCAGTTTCTTTTTGTGCTGCCTTTTTTACAGGACAAGGTTTCACATTCCAAATATCTTTTGCATACTCATTAATAGTTCTATCTGAAGAGAATTTTGCAGAAGCTGCAATATTTAAGATAGCTTTTTTATTCCATTCACTTTTGTTATTTTTGTATAAATCTCTAGCTTTTGTATGAGCTATGCTATACATATCTAAATCTGCAAATAAGAAATATCTATCTCCTTCTTCTAGTAAAGATTTAGTCAATTTATCAAATATATGAGGTTCTCCTACATTGAAGTATTCACTTGTTACTAAATCAACAATATTTTTAATTGAATCATTGTTTAAAATATAATCATAAGGGTTATAAGATGGAGCTAGTTCTGTTATTTGTTTTTCAGTATTACCGAAAATGAACATGTTTTCTTGACCAACTTCCTCGGCCATTTCAACATTAGCACCATCTAGAGTACCAATAGTTAGAGCTCCATTAGCCATGAATTTCATATTACCTGTACCAGAAGCTTCTGTTCCAGCTGTTGAAATTTGTTCGCTTAAGTTAGTTGCAGGAATAATTTTTTCTGCAAGAGATACTCTATAGTTCGGCATAAAGAACACTTTTAGAACATCATTAACAGCAGGGTCATTATTAATTGTTTTAGATAAATTATTAATGAATTTAATAATTAATTTAGCATTAACGTAACCTGGAGCTGATTTACCTCCAAATAGGAAAGTAATGGGTTCCATATCTTCTTTATTTATTTGACCATTTTTAAGTTTAGTATAAATAAGTAAGATATTCATTGCATTGAGAAGTTGTCTCTTGTATTCATGAATTCTTTTAACTTGTGTATCAAACATTGTATTTGGATCAAGGATAATATTAGAATCTTTTTTCAAAAACTCTGCAGCACTTACTTTACAATTATTTTTTATTTTTACAAAGTCATCAACAAAAGAACTATCTTCTGCAAATGGTGCCAGTTTTGAAATATTTGAATAATCTAAGATCCAATCATCTCCAATTGCTTTTGTTATTAAATTTGCTAATTCTGGATTAGAATCTAATAACCATCTTCTTTGAGTAATACCATTAGTTTTATTGTTAAATCTATCAGGAAAAATTAAATTAAATTCAGGGAACATATTAGTTTTTAATAATTTGCTATGAAGTTCAGCTACACCATTTGTACTGTGAGATCCAATTATTGATAGATTAGCCATTCTAACCATTTTAGGGTTTGATTCTTCAATGATACTAACTTTGCTTAGCATTTGTGGTTTTAAAGGGAAGAAAGAAGCTGCTTGTTGTAAGAATCTATGGTTAATTTCAAAAATAATTTGAACGTGTCTAGGTAATAGTTTCTCTAACATTGGAAGAGACCATTTTTCCAAAGCTTCAGGCATTAAAGTGTGGTTTGTATAACCAAATGTATCGACACAAATCTCCCAAGCTTCATCCCAACTTAAGTTTTCTGTATCAATTAATAATCTCATTAATTCAGGGACAGCTAAGGATGGATGAGTATCATTTAATTGAATAGCAGCAAGTTTTGAAAAATCAGACCATTTATGGGTTTTCTTTTGTTTGAATCTTCTAATAATATCTTGTAGGGAACAAGATACAAAGAAATATTGTTGTTTAAGTCTTAATTCTTTGCCCATGTAACCTGTATCATTTGGATAAAGTACTTGAGATATGTTTTCTGCAGTTATTTTTGCTCTTACAGCTTCTGTATAATCTCCATCATTAAATTCTTGGAAATTAAAATCTTCAGCGGCTTTTGCACTCCACAATCTTAATGTGTTGATAGTTTTGCATCCATAACCTACAATTGGCATATCATAAGCCATACCTGTAACTATTTCACCACCATTCCAATTAAAAATATCTTTATGGTTATTGTTTATAACATTAACTTTACCACCAAATCTAACTTGGAATTTTAAATCTTTTCTTGGAATTTCCCAAGGATTTCCATTTTTTAGCCAACTATCAGGAACTTCTTCTTGCCAACCATCTTTTATTTGTTGTTTAAAAATACCATAATTATATCTGATACCATAACCAAAAGCAGGGATTTCTAGAGTTGCTAAAGAATCTAAGAAACAAGCGGCTAAACGACCTAATCCTCCGTTACCAAGTCCGGCATCCGGTTCTTGAGCTTGAAGGTCTTCATAGCTTTTTCCAAGTTCTTTTAATGCTTTTTTGACTTCATTTTCAATGCCAAGATTAATGATATTGTTTGTCATTGCTCTTCCCATTAAAAATTCAAGAGAAAGATAATAAACTCTCTTTGCATCTTTTTTTCTTTGTACTTCTCTACTTTGATGAAGTTGGTGAACAATTCTATCCATAATAGATAGAGCAAGGGCATAATAATGACCTTCTTTTGTGTTGTGGAATTCATCTGCATCTAAAGTGTACTTTAGATGTTCAGCATAATCTTGAACAATATCAGTAGATGATTTTCCAAAACGTGTCTTCTGTGTGTTTGTCATATCTGTCTCCTCTTAAGGAATGTGTTATATATTTTTAAAAATATAGTAAAGATATTATTGTTACAAGATATAAAACAACTTTGATTATGATATATAAGCTAAAAACTGAAAATAATTTAAAAAATATATAATTAAAACGTAAAGTCGGTTGACAAAAAGAATTGTGTTTGATATGTTGAGTTTCGCATGTATTGAGTTTTATATGTGAAGGCAAATTAATTTGCCCTTATAGCTCAGGGGTAGAGCACCACCTTGGTAAGGTGGGGGTCAGCAGTTCAAATCTGCTTGAGGGCTATAAGAAAAAAAGATATATTAATTAAGTTAAATTATATATATAACTTTTAAGGAGTTAGGATATGGCTGGTAAGAAAAAAGGACCTGTAGAAAAGATAGCATTAAAGTGTACTTCTTGTAATCAAAAGAATTATACAACACAAAAAAATCGTCGTAATACACCAGGTAAATTAGAACTTAACAAATATTGCCCATTTGAACGCAAACACACATTGCACAAAGAAGCAAAAATTAAATAGTCTAATACCTAAAGTTAATCGAGAAGCGAACAGGTCAATAGCTCCAATGGCTAGAGCACTGGTCTCCAAAACCGGGTGTTGTAGGTTCGAATCCTACTTGACCTGTTGGCTTCTCGCATTGATTATTAAGGGAAATCACGATAAAATCTCAGTAAATTACTTTTGCTGGGATTTAAGCATTCTTATGTATTGTGATTTATTTTTAAGTAGAAGTGCTCTAGAAGCGCTTAAATGAGGATTTTCATAAAATATTGATTTATTTGATTAATATATTCTAGGGAGACATAATGAGTAAAATTAAAAATTTTTTTAAAGAATCTCGCCAAGAGCTTTCAAAAGTAGTTTGGCCAACAAGAGATGAAGTTATCACTTCAACTAGAGTTGTTTTAGTTTCAGTTATCATTTTTGCAGCAATTTTAGGTCTTGTTGATTACCTATTACTTCAAGGTTTATATTTAATTTTCTAAAGGAAGGACTATGGCTAAAGGTTGGTATGTTGTAAATACTTATACTGGGTATGAACAAAAAATTGAAAGAACTATTAATAGATTAAGAGAAACTAATCCAGGTTTCGCGGAAGTTTGTTCTGAAGTAAAAGTTCCTTTTGAAACTGTTATTGAGATGAAAAATGACAAAGAAAAAGAAGTTAGAAAAAAAATACTACCTGGTTACATTTTAGTTGAATTAGATCTTCCTGAAATTGCATGGGCAAAATATTGTGCAGAAATTAAAAGAATTCAAGGTGTTACTGGATTCTTAACTTCTTCTGAAAGGGCAAAACCTAAACCATTGCATCCATCAGAAGTTAAAAGAATCTTTACAAAAACTGGTGAATTACCAGCAGAAAAAGTATTTAAACCTCGTCAAAATTTCTCAGTTGGAGAAACTGTTAGAATTATTGATGGTCCTTTTGATACTTTCTCAGGCGAAATTGAAAAAGTTAATTTAGAAAAGAACAAGATTATTGTTAGTGTTGGTATTTTCGGTAGATCTACTCCTGTAGAATTAACTTTTGAACAAGTAGAAAAATTTGTAAAATAATATTTTACTTATTATATTAAACTATTGCAGTTTATAAAATTATTGATTTTTAAAAAAAAATTAATTGTTTTGTTTACACTCCTCTTCAATTAATTAGTTAATTGAAAAGGTGGGAGCCTGATCGTATGACAGGCGTTATAACCAGCGTAGGAGCTCAGATTATCGGTCAGCTCAGACCAAGCTCAGCTACGTAAGGAGAAAAACTATGGCAAAGAAAAAGGTTACAGCTGTAATCAAATTACAGTGTCCTGCTCAAAAGGCGACCCCTGCACCACCAATTGGTCCAGCTTTGGGTCCTCACGGCGTAAGTGCCCCACAATTTGTTCAGCAGTTTAATGATAAGACTAAGTCTTATGAACCTGGACTAACTCTTCCTGTTATCATTACTGTTTATTCTGATAGGAGTTTTACATTTATTCTAAAAACTCCACCTGCAGCAGTACTAATTAAAAAGGCTATTGGCCTTGCAAAAGGTAGTGGTGTTCCTCATACTGATAAAGTTGGGAAAATCACAGATGCTCAAATAACAGAAATCGCAAATGTAAAAATGCCAGATTTAAATGCAAATGACATTGATGCAGCGAAAAAAATCATCGCAGGTACTTGTAGAAGTATGGGCGTAGAGGTGGTGAACTAATATGAAGCACGGAAAGAAATATCTTGAAGCAGCTAAAAAAGTTGATAATCTAAAATTATATACTTTTGATGAAGCTTCTAAATTAGTTAAGGAAATTGCATTCGCAAAATTTGATGAAACTGTTGAATTATCAGTTAAATTATCATTGAAAAAAAGCCAAACAGTACGTGATACTTGTGTTCTTCCTCATCAATTTGGCGAACAAAAAAGAGTTTTAGTATTCTGTAAAGGTGACAAAGTTGATGAAGCTAAAGAAGCTGGTGCAACATATGTTGGTGATATGGATTTAATTGATAAGATTCGTGGCGGATGGTTAGACTTTGATGTTGCAGTTGCAACTCCAGATATGATGAAAGATGTAGGTCGTTTAGGTCCAATCTTAGGTAGAAGAGGCTTAATGCCTAACCCTAAAACTCAAACTGTTACATTTGACATAAAAGGAGCTTTAGCTGAATTACAAAAAGGTCGTGTAGAATTCCGTTCTGACAAAACTGGTGTAGTTCACATGGCTGTTGGTCATGTAAGCATGGATCCTAAGAAAGTTTGTGAAAATGCACAAGTTGCTCTTAAGGAAATTGTTCGCAAGAAGCCAGCTGATGCAAAAGGCGATTTTGTTCTTTCATTAGCATTGTCCTCAACTATGGGACCTGGCGTTCATGTATCAGTTAAAGAAAACTAGGAGGTAATTGCAATGGATTATAAAACACGCATAACTCCAGCTAAAGAAAATGCTGTTAAAGAATTAAGAGATGAGTTTGAACAATATAGTGGTTTCATTTTTACTGACTATAGAGGAATGACTGTAGAACAAATTACAAATTTACGTAAAGAATTATTAAACAACGATGGTGCATATCGTGTTGTAAAAAACAGATTTGCTAAGTTAGCTATGAAAGATTTAGGCTTAGACATCGATGATAGCGTATTTGTTGGACCTACAGCTATTGCTTTATCAAAAGATGACTCTGCTAACGAAGTAGCTAAATCAGTTTTCAAAGCAAAAAATGATGGTGCCCCAATGGTTGTAAAATGTGCAAAAATTGATGGCAAATTATTTGATTCTGCTGAAATCGAAGCATTTAGTAAATTACCTGGTAGACTTGAATTATTGGCTTCATTAATGGGTACAATGAAAGCTCCAGTACAAAAACTTGCTGCTACATTATTAGCATACGTAGAAAAAAACAGTGACGGCGTAGCCGAAGCTGAAGAAAATTAATACAACATTAGTCTTCACATAGTGTAACCTGCTATTGTTGTAAATAAACATAATACATATTAAGGAGAAGATAATATGGCTACTAAAGAAGAAATTTTAGAATCAATCGCAAACATGAGTGTTCTTGAAGTATCAGAACTAATCACAATGATGGAAGAAAAGTTCGGAGTAACTGCAGCTGCTGCTGTTGCTGCTGGTCCTGCTGCTGCAGCTGGTCCTGCTGTTGAAGAACCAACAGAATTCAACGTAATCTTAAAAGAAGTTGATGCTAAAAAGAAAATTGCTTGTATTAAAGCTGTTCGTGCTATTACAGGTCTTGGTCTTAAAGAAGCAAAAACAATGGTTGAAGAAGGCGGAGCTACTGTTAAAGAAGCTGTTAGCAAAGAAGATGCTGAAGCTCTTAAAAAACAACTTGAAGAAGCTGGTGCAACTGTTGAACTTGTTGCTGCTGAATAAGAATTATTGTCAGGTCCGGTTATCCGGACCAGACTTTGTTTTTTTTGGCCAAATTTTTAAATAAAGGCATCGCCACCTATCATGGTGGCTAGACGTGTCTTTTCATTCCCCTTATTGGGGAGATAGGTGTTCATTCACCGCCTAAGTTTTACTTAGATCTTTGACGTGGAGGGTAGATAATGGGTGCCGCAGGCAAATCCATAAAACGCACATACATCGGTTCTGAATTCTATGAAGTTTGTGAACTACCAAATTTAATTGGAGTACAATTAGATTCATATGAACGTTTTTTACACTATAACCAAAGTTTAAAGAACCCAGTGTTGACTGATAATTCCGATTCTGGTTTAGAAGAAGTTTTCCAAAGTATTTTCCCAATTGAAAGTCCAAATGGTGAAATGCGTTTGGTTTATAATGATTATGTAATTGATTTTCAAAATCAAAAATTAACAGAATCTCAGTGTAAGAAAAAAGGTCGCACATATAGTGTTCCAATTAAAGCTACTATTTCTTTAGAATTACCTGACGGAGAAATAAGAGAAAAGGAAATTTTCTTCGGAGATATTCCTGTAATGACAGATCGTGGTACATTTATTATTAATGGTGCTGAACGTGTTGTTGTTTCTCAAATTCATAGATCTCCAGGGGTTATTTTCTCATATGAAAAAACCGATAAAGAAATTTACTCTTCAAGAATTATTCCTTATCGTGGTGCATGGTTAGAATTTGAAATAGACGATAAGAAAAAATTAATCTATGCAAAAATTGATAGAAAGAAAAGAATCTTAGCAACATTGTTCTTACGCGCTATTGGAGTTAATACACGTGAAGCAATAATTGAAAAATTCTATAAAATTAATGAAGTAGAATTAAAAAATGATCCTGAAGTATTTGATTATCTAGATTCTAGATATATTGCTAAGGATATTTGGGTTGATTCTGTTGATGACAATGGTGATTTAGTAAAGAAAATTTACTTAACAGCTGGTTCACAACTGAACCCACATGAAATTGAAGAATTATCAAAAGTTCATAATATAACAAACTTATCTATTGTTGATTTAGAGGATGAAAATTCTTTACAAAATCCTATGATTTTGAACTGTTTAGAAAATGAATTAAACTCAAAATTCACAGTAGATGAAAATGAAGAACCTACTAAGGAAGCTGTACTTTCAACTATTTATAACGTACTACAACCTGGTGAAATGATTGCAGTTGAAAGAGCTGAAAAAGATCTTCCTAATATGTTCATGTCTTCTCGTCGTTATGATTTAGGAGCAGTTGGTCGCTATAAATTTAATAAAAAATTTGGTACTGATGCTGCTGAAGACGAAGAAGAGGACACATCAAACACAGTATTAACATCTCAAGATATAGTTAATACAATGGATTATTTAATTAAAGTTTATTCAAACCAAGATGAAAAACAATACCACATTGATGATATTGATAATCTAGGAAATAGACGTATTAGATGTGTTGGTGAATTATTACAAAATTCATTAAAAGCAGCTTTCTCTAGAATGGAAAGAATTGCAAAAGATAGAATGAATCTTGAAAATGATAGTGTTAGACCACAAGACTTAGTTTCAATTAAACCAATAGTTGCAGCTATTAAAGAATTCTTTGGATCTTCACAATTATCACAATTTATGGACCAAGTTAACCCTCTTGCTGAATTAACTCATAAGAGAAGATTAACAGCTTTAGGTCCTGGTGGTTTATCAAGAGATCGTGCAGGCTTCCAAGTTCGTGACGTACATTATACTCACTATGGTAGAATGTGTCCTATTGAAACACCTGAAGGTCCAAACATTGGTCTTATTTTATCTCTTGCAAACTATACAAGAATTAATAAATATGGATTCTTAGAAACTCCTTATAGAAAAGTTATTGATGGAGTAGCATCTAAAAATTATAGATACTTAGACGCAAATGATGAAGAAAAATACTTTATTGCTCAAGCATCTGCAAAAATTGATGAAGATGGTAATTTCCAAGAAGAAGACATTCCTGTTAGAAAAAGTGGGGATTATACTACAAAAAGTGCAAATGAAATTAAATATATGGATGTTAGTCCAAAACAAGTTATCTCAGTTGCATCTTCACTAATTCCATTTCTAGAACACGATGATGCAAACAGAGCTTTGATGGGTTCAAACATGCAACGTCAAGCAGTTCCTCTATTATTCCCTGAAACTCCTCGTGTAGGTACAGGAATGGAAGGAAAAGCTGCCTATGATTCAGGAGTATTAATTAAAGCAAATAGAGCTGGTGTAATTGATTATGTTTCATCAACAAAAATTATAATCAAACCAGATGAAGTTGAAATTGATGGAATTGTTGATGTATATGAAGTACAAAAATTCTTAAGAACAAACCAAGATACTTGTATGAATCAAAAGCCTTTAGTAAGTGCTGGTCAACACGTTGAAGCTGGTCAAGTATTAGCTGATGGTCCTGCAACTGATAGAGGTCAACTAGCATTAGGTAGAAATATTTTAGTAGGTTTCGTTCCTTGGAATGGTTATAACTATGAAGATGCTGTTTTAATCAGTGAAAAAGTAGTTAGAGAAGATATCTTTACATCTATTCATATTAAAGAATATACAATTGATGTTCGTGAAACCAAATTAGGACCTGAAAAATTAACAGGTGATATCCCTAATACTAGTGAAAAAATGCTAGAACAGTTAGACGAAGATGGTATTGTTAGAATTGGTACATATGTAACTCCTGGTGATATTTTAGTTGGTAAAGTAACTCCAAAAAGTGAAGGAGATACTACTCCAGAATTTAAATTATTAAATTCAATCTTTGGTGAAAAAGCTAAAGAAGTAAGAGATTCTTCATTAAAAGTTCCTCACGGAACATCTGGTACAGTTATTGACGTACAACGCTTAACAAAAGCAAATAATGATGAATTACCACCTGGAGTTGAAGAATCAGTTAAAGTTCTTGTTGCAACTAAGAGAAAGTTAAGACAAGGTGATAAAATGGCTGGTCGTCACGGTAACAAGGGTGTTGTTTCTAGAATATTACCAGAAGAAGATATGCCTTTTATGGCAGATGGTACTACACTTGATGTATGTCTTAACCCACTAGGGGTTCCATCTCGTATGAACATCGGTCAGTTAATGGAAACTCAACTTGGTTGGGCTGCGGTTGCTTTAGATGAATGGTATTCATCTCCAGTATTCCAAAGTGCAAGTATGGATCAAATTGAACAAAAAATGATTGAAGCTGGATTACCTCAAAATAGTAAGCAAGTATTATTTGATGGTAGAACAGGTGTTGAATTTGTTAATCCTGTATTCTGTGGATATATTTATTATCTAAAATTACACCATCTAGTTGATGATAAGATGCATGCTAGAGCAACAGGTCCTTATTCATTAGTTACTCAACAACCACTTGGTGGTAAAGCTCAATTTGGTGGACAAAGATTGGGAGAAATGGAAGTATGGGCTCTTGAAGCTTATGGTGCTGCAAATACTCTTCAAGAATTGTTAACTATAAAGAGTGATGATATGACAGGCCGTGTAAAAATCTATGAAAGCATCGTTAAAGGTGAACCTTCATCAGCTGCTGGTATGCCAGAAGCATTTAACGTACTTGTTCAAGAAATTCGTGGTCTAGCTTTAGATATGTCAGTCTACGACAACAATGGTAGACAGGTTCCTCTAACCGAAAGGGATGAAGAGCTAATCGCTAAGAAAGAGAAACTACCTCTAAACTAATCAGGAGTATAACGGAATGAAAGAAATTCAAGATTTCGATAGTGTTAGAATTAAATTAGCTTCACCAGAACAAATAAAAGCCTGGTCTTATGGTGAAGTAAAAAAACCAGAAACTATCAATTACCGTACTTTGCGTCCTGAGAGGGATGGTCTGTTTTGTGAAAAAATATTTGGTACTACAAAAGAATGGGAATGCTACTGTGGTAAGTTCAAATCTATACGTTATAAAGGTGTAGTTTGTGACCGTTGTGGTGTTGAAGTAACTAATGTAAAAGTTCGTCGTGAAAGAATGGGACATATTTCATTAGCTTCTCCTGTTTCTCATATTTGGTACTATAGATCAGTTCCTTCCAGAATGAGTTTGTTACTTGATATTTCAAGAGCAAATTTGCAAAGTGTATTATATTATGAAAAATATATTGTAATCTCTCCTGGTGAAACAGATTTAGCTGAAAAACAAATTTTAAGCGAAGATGAATACTACGATGCAGTTGAGCAATATGGTGAAGTTTTCAAAGCTGGTATGGGTGCAGAATCAATTCGTGAAATCTTAATGAACATCGATTTAGATAAATTAAGTTATGAACTTCGCGAAGAAATGCGTGCTAAAGAAGGAAAGATTGACAAACATTTATATAAGAGAATAGAAGTTTGTGAAAGTTTCAGAAATTCAGAAAATAAACCTGAATGGATGGTTCTATCTGTAATTCCAGTAATTCCACCAGATTTAAGACCAATGGTTCAACTTGATGGTGGTCGTTTCGCTACATCAGACTTAAATGATTTATATAGACGTTTAATTAATAGAAATAACCGTTTATCTAGATTAATGCAATTACATGCACCTGATATTATCATCAGAAATGAAAAGAGAATGTTACAAGAAGCGGTTGATGCATTATTCGACAACACTAAGAGAAAGCGTGTTGTTAGAGGTGCTAATAATAGGCCATTAAAATCTCTTTCAGATATGTTAAAAGGTAAACAAGGTAGATTTAGACAAAACCTACTTGGTAAACGTGTAGACTATTCTGGTCGTTCTGTTATTGTTGTTGGTCCTGAATTGAGAATTCATCAATGTGGGCTACCATCAAAAATGGCACTAGAATTATATAAACCATTTATCATGAAAAAATTAGTTCAAAAAGGTGTTGTTTATAATATTAAGAAAGCTAAAAACTTAGTTGAACAAGAAACTGATGAAGTATGGTCAATCTTAGATGATGTTGTTAGAGAACATCCTGTAATGTTAAACCGTGCTCCGACTCTTCATAGATTAGGTATTCAAGCCTTTGAACCTGTTTTAGTAGATGGTAAAGCTATTAAATTACATCCATTAGTATGTCATGCTTTTAATGCTGACTTCGATGGTGACCAAATGGCAGTACACGTACCATTAACACAAGCCGCTCAACTAGAATGTTGGACTCTTATGTTAAGTGCTACAAACCTTCTTGACCCTGCAAATGGTAAACCTATTGTATTCCCATCACAGGATATGGTTTTAGGTGTTAACTATTTAACAAGAGAAATGCGAGGTGCTAAAGGTGCAGGTCATTATTATGACAGCTTAAATGAAATTGAATTAGCTATTGATAATGGTGTTTTATCTTACAATGCATTAATTAATTATAGATTGCCTAATGGAGAAAAAATTCAAACAACTGCAGGTAGAGTAATATTTAACTCAGTATTACCAGAAGGTATTGAATTCCAAAATTTATGTCTAGGTGATAAAGAATTAAAGAAATTAATTGGTAATACAATTTCTCAAAAGAAGAACTCAGTAGCTGTTCAGTTATTAGATGCAGTAAAAGATGTTGGTTTTAAATATGCAACAGTATTTGGAGCAACAATTGGTTTGTCTGATATGATAATACCTCCAGCTAAAGCTGAAATTATGAGAGATGCATCAGATAAACATGCTGAAATTAGAAAACAATATAGTGTATTAGCAAGTATTTCTTCTGAAGAAAGATATAACCGTGTAATTGAAGTTTGGACTGATGCTAATGAAAAATTAGCTGATGAATTAATGAAAGACTTAAAAGAAAGCCAAAATGGATTTAATCCATTATTCTTAATGGCTGATTCTGGTGCTCGTGGTAGTAAAACTCAGATCAGACAATTAGGTGGTATGCGTGGTTTGATGGCTAAACCTACAGGGGACGTTATTGAATTCCCTATTAGATCAAACTTTAAAGAAGGTCTTTCAATTATTGAATTCTTTATTTCAACAAATGGTGCTCGTAAAGGGTTATCAGATACAGCGCTTAAAACCGCTGAAGCTGGTTATTTAACACGTCGTCTAGTTGATATTTCTCAAGATGTTGTTGTTAATGAAGAAGATTGTCATACTATTAATGGTATTTGGATTGAAGCTTTAAAAGATGGTGATGATTTAGTCGAAGCATTGAGTTCTCGTATTGTTGGGCGTTGTCCTGTTGAAGATGTTCATCATCCATTTACAGGTGCAATTATAGCTAAAGCAAATGAAGAAATTGATGAAACCGTAGCTCTTAAAGTTGAAGAAGCAGGTATTGAAAAGGTATTTATTAGAACTGTTTTAACATGTGAAGCAAAACATGGCGTATGTAGAAAATGTTACGGCAGAAACCTTGCAACAAATAGATCTGTTGAAATAGGTGAAGCTGTTGGTACAATAGCTGCTCAATCAATTGGTCAACCTGGTACACAGTTAACTATGAGAACTTTCCACGTTGGTGGTACAGCTTCTACATCTTCTGAAGATAATACTATTACATTTAAAAATTCTATTATTGTAACTAATATAGAAGGTCATTATGTAGAAAGAGAGCTTGATGGAATTAGAGTATTCTCAAGAAAAGGTTTCTTACACTATGAAATAGTTGTAAGTGAAATTGAAGAAGGCTCTTATTCGAAACTATTAGTTTCTGAAGGTGATGCTATTGCAAAAGGAACTCCATTATATGTTTCAAATGATGGCAGTGAAGAAGTAGTAATTAGTGACTTCAATGGTATTGTTAAAAAATTAGATGGAAAAACTTTAATTGTTGGTAAGGTTCAAAAAACTGTTATTAAAACAGGTTCTGAGCTAGAGAATAATGTTATTGTTAATAAATTGATTCCTGCAAATAGTACAATTGCTACATTTGACTCATTTAGTGAACCATTTATTAGTGAGTACAAAGGTTATATTCATTTTGATGATATTACTGCTGGTTCAACAATGGTTGAAGAAAAGAATTTAGAGACAGGTAATACTCAAAGAAGAATTACAGAACATAAATTAGAACATTTACAACCAAGGATTACAATCACTACAGAGAAAAATGGTGGTGGTGAAACACTAGTGAATTATCAATTACCTGGTGGAACATATCTTACTTGTGAAAATAACCAACAAATTAGTGTTGGTGAAATCATTGCAAAACTTATTAAGAGTGGAGCTAAAACAGCCGATATTACAGGTGGTTTACCACGTGTTGGAGAATTATTTGAAGCAAGAGTTCCAAAGAATGCTGCAATTCTTTCTCAAGTGTCAGGTGTTGTTGAAGTAGGTAATGTTACAAAAGGTAAAATTATTGTTCGTGTTAGAGATGCTTACGATAGAAGTTACAAGCATGTTGTTCCAATGAATAAACACATGTTAGTAAGAGATGGAGATAGTGTTGAAGCTGGGGAACCTTTATGTGATGGTGCAATTGATCCACATGATATTTTAGATATTAAAGGTGAAAATGCTCTTCAATCCTTCTTAGTTGATGAAGTTCAAGCTGTTTATAGAATGCAAGGTGTAGATATTAATGATAAACACTTAGGCGTTATTGTTAGACAGATGTTAAGAAAAGTTGAAGTTGTTTCTGCTGGTGATACTGATTTAGTACAAGGCCAACAAGTTGATAAGCATCGTTTCCATAGTGAAAATAGACGTGTTGTTGGTGAAGGTGGTCAACCTGCTGTAGCAAAACCATTGTTATTAGGTATTACACGTGCTGCTTTATCAATTGAGTCTTTCTTATCTGCTGCATCTTTCCAAGAGACTACTAAGGTCTTGACAGAAAGCGCAATAGCTGGTAAAACAGACGAGTTAAGAGGTCTAAAAGAAAACGTTGTTATTGGTCACTTAATTCCTGCAGGTACAGGTATGAAGAGATACAGAAATGTTAAGCTTGAAGATGAAATATTATTAGATAATTCATTTGAAGCTGAAAAACAACAAGTAGCTCAAAGACGTGAAAACATGGCTCAAGAAATGGGCTTAGAATAAAATAGTAATTATTAGAAAGTAGTTGATGTAATTGCTGTTGATAGACAATATTAGTAGGATGTTATGCCTGTTGGCATAATATCCTTCTGTACGGTTTATTCATTAGTGCACAATTATATTCATGCTGGCTATTTTCTATCTGAAATATTTTTCTAGTATAGGAAAGGTATAGATCCCCAAAATGTGAGAATTGAGTGGGTCGCGAATAAAATAAGGGAGTGTATCTAGAAGATGCCTACTATTAATCAGCTAATTAGAAAAGGGAGAAAGAGTCAAGTAAATAAAACTAAATCTCCTGCACTTGAAAGTTGCCCTCAAAAACGTGGTGTTTGTACAAGAGTTATGACAGTAACTCCTAAAAAACCAAACTCTGCTTTAAGAAAGGTAGCTCGTGTTCGTTTGTCAAATGGAATTGAAGTAACAGCTTACATTCCAGGTATTGGTCACAACCTACAAGAACACTCAGTAGTTTTACTACGTGGTGGTAGAGTAAAAGACTTACCTGGTGTACGTTATCATATCGTTCGTGGTGCTAAAGATACTTTAGGTGTAACTGATCGTAAGAGAAGTCGCTCTAAGTATGGTGCTAAAAAGCCAAAGGCTTAAGGGGAGTAAGATATGTCAAGAAGAAAAGCTGCTACAAAACGTGAAATTTTACCAGATGCAAAATATGGTAGTGTGATTGTAGAAAAATTTATCCGTCATTTAATGATTGATGGTAAAAAATCAGTTAGCACAAAAATTGTTTATACTGCTTTAGAAACAGTAGAACAAAAATCTAATGAAAAAGCTTTAGAAGTATTCTTAAAAGCAATTGAAAATGTAAAACCAGTAGTTGAAGTAAAATCTCGCCGTGTTGGTGGTTCTACTTACCAAGTACCAGTTGAAATCAATGCTGTAAGAAGTGAAGCTCTTGCTATGAGATGGTTAATCGCAGCTGCAAGAGGTAGAAATGGTCGTTCAATGGGTGAAAAGTTATCTAGTGAACTACTAGATGCTTATTCAAACACAGGTTCTGCTTTCAAAAAGAAAGAAGATACTCACAGAATGGCAGAAGCAAACAAAGCTTTTACTCATTTCAGATGGTAATTTTAAATTTAATAAATATTGCAAGCAACTTTTTAAGTTGCTTGTTTTATTCTATTAATATTTTTTATTAAAAAACTGATAAAGAGAGATATTTAACTCTTTATTAATTAAATATTTAAATGAAATAGAAAATTGGTGTTTCAATATAGAAAAAGTGTTGACATTAATTTTTGTTTTTAATATATTAACTAAGGTTCACTTTTAGGAGATAAGTGTCTCTTGATTGTGACAGCGAGCCAAACATATTGCTTTCTGATGGTAATTGTTGGTTCCAGACTGAGTTTTTTTTCAAACTTTAGCTAAGTCAAACATGATTAAACATATTTGACCTCTGGAAACCTGCTTTTTCTAATTAGAAATATATTGTTTTGTCTCATGAGAAAAAACTATAAAGAGATTTATGCTTTATAGAAATATTATATTTTTTGTGACCGGGATTAAACGGCACAAGGAGGAAAGAGATGGCTAAAGAGAAGTTTGAGAGAACTAAGCCTCACGTAAATGTTGGTACTATTGGTCACGTTGACCACGGTAAGACTACTCTAACCGCAGCAATCACAATGCACTGTGCTAGAAAATTTGGTGACAAAGCTCTAGCTTATGATGCAATTGACAACGCTCCAGAAGAGCAAGCTCGTGGTATTACTATTAACACTCGTCACGTTGAATATCAATCTGATAACAGACACTATGCACACGTTGACTGTCCTGGTCACGCTGACTACATCAAAAACATGATTACTGGTGCAGCACAAATGGACGGTGCAATTATCGTTGTTGCAGCTACAGACGGTGCTATGGCTCAAACAAAAGAACACATCTTACTTGCTCGCCAAGTTGGTGTTCCTTCAATTATTGTATTTGTTAACAAAACTGACCAAGTTGACGATCCAGACTTAATTGAATTAGTTGAAGAAGAAATGAGAGATTTATTAACAGAAAATGGCTTTGATGGTGATAACTGTCCTATTATCTGTGGTTCTGCTTATGACGCTTTAAACAATCCTGATGATCCAGAAAAAACTCAATGTATTGAAGATTTATTAACTGCAATGGACGAATATGTTCCTCTACCAGATAGAGCTGTTGATAAACCTTTCTTAATGCCTATTGAAGATATTTTCTCAATTTCTGGTCGTGGTACTGTTGTAACAGGTCGTGTTGAAAGTGGTATTATCCATGTTAACGATCCTGTATCTATTGTTGGTATTAAAGAAACAAGAGATTCAGTATGTACTGGTGTTGAAATGTTCAACAAATTATTAGATGAAGGTCAAGCTGGTGATAACATTGGTGCTTTATTACGTGGTGTAGATAAAAAAGAAGTTGTACGTGGACAAGTTCTAGCAGCTCCTAAAACAATTACTCCTCACAGCAAATTCGAAGGTGCTGTATACGTATTAAATAAAGATGAAGGTGGACGTCATAAACCATTCTTTAGTGGTTACCGCCCACAATTCTATTTCAGAACAACTGATATTACAGGTTCTGTAGAATTACCTGCAGATAAACAAATGGTTTTACCTGGTGACAATACAACTTTCACAGTTGAATTAATTCACCCTGTAGCTATGGATAAAGGTCTACGCTTCGCTATTCGTGAAGGTGGTAGAACTGTTGCTTCTGGACAAGTTACAGAAATTATCGAATAATTCTTATCAGCGAATGTCTTGTCAGTAGAAATAGTTACTGACAAGGCCCGTTTTTTGGAGGAATAATGGCTAAAGAAAGAATTCGAGTCAGATTGAGAGGTTTTGATGTTGAGCTAGTAGAACAAAGCTCAAAAGCAATCGTTCAGACAGTAGTAAAGGCCGGAGCAAAAGTTTCAGGTCCGGTACCTCTCCCAACTCGTATCAATAAGTATACTGTCCTGAAATCGCCCCATGTCAATAAAAAGTCCCGTGAGCAGTTCGAAATGAGAACTCATAAGCGTCTGATTGACATTTTAGATCCTACATCTAAGGTAATGGATGCATTAATGAAACTTGAGCTTCCTGCAGGCGTAGATGTAGAGATTAAGCAGTAAAGAGGTGAGGTAAGAAATGTTAGGGCTTATCGGCAAAAAAGTTGGAATGACACAGGTGTTTGATGCTGAAGGCAGACTCACTCCTGTGACAGTAATAAAGTTTGAGGGCAATGTTGTCATCGATCAAAGAACTGAAGAAAAAAATGGCTATGTAGCTACAGTATTAGGTTCAGTTGACAAAAAGAAGAGCACCATTACTAAACCTTATGCAGGACAATTTAAAGATACATGCGCTCCAAAGCAAAATGTTATCGAGTTCCGTGAATATGATAAGGAAGTAAAAATCGGCGATGAATTAGGCGTTGAAATTTTTGAAGATGCTACATTCGTTGATGTAACAGGTACCTCAAAAGGTAAGGGATTCGCTGGTGGTATGAAACGTCACGGATTCTCTGGTGGACGTGCAACCCACGGTTCAAAGTTCCACAGAGATATTGGTGGTACTGCTATGTCTGCTGATCCATCTCGTACATTTAAAGGTCATAACATGGCTGGTCGTATGGGTGGAGAACAAACAACAGTTCAGAATCTAAAAGTAATTCGTGTAGATGAAAACATGCAGGTACTAATGGTAAAAGGTGCAATTCCTGGTCCCGCTCAAAGCGTTGTCATCGTTAAAAAAGCGATTAAGAAGTAGGTGCGAGATAGATTATGGAATATAAAGTCTTTTCTACAAACGGCACAGAAGTTAAAACTATCGAATTAAATGAAAGAGTATTTAATTGTGAAGTTAGTGACGGAAGTATTTATTATGCCGTAAATAATGAGCTTGCTAATCGCCGTGTTGGTACAGCAAGTACAAAGACCCGTGCTGAGGTCAATTACAGCAATACTAAGCCTTTCAAGCAGAAGGGAACTGGTAATGCACGTTTTGGTGATAAAAAGTCTCCAGTACACGTAGGTGGTGGTACAATTTTCGGACCAAAACCTCGTGATTACAGTTATCAATTACCAAAGAAGATGAAACGTTTAGCTATGAGAAGTCTTCTTTCAAAAGGTGTTCAAGATGAACGTTTAGTTGTAGTTGAAGACTTCACAAGTGAAAACGGCAAGACCAAAGACCTCGCTGCCATATTGAAGAACTTCAAGTGTGGAGAAAAAAGAACAACAATTATTTTAAAGGATGATGATAAAATGCTACGTAGAGCAGCAAGAAATATCCCTTATTTACATGTTCTTTCATTCGACAAACTCTCAGCTAAAGAACTTCTTTATGCTAGAAAGATTCTTGTATTAGAAACAGCCGCTTCGAACTTGAATAGCTTCTACGGCGAAAGATAAGGGGATCAGAGAAATGAGAGCAGATGAAGTAATCATTGAACCTATCTTGAGTGAAAAATCAAATTTTGCTCGTGAAGGTGAATTTAAAAAGTATACATTTAAAGTAGACACTCGTGCTAATAAATTCGATGTTATGTCTGCAGTTACTGAACTTTTCAAAGTTTCAGTTACAAAATGTAATGTAATGATTGTGAAAGGCAAGCCTAAATTCACAAGAGGTAAAGGTGGAGCTATTAAAGGTAACACTGGTAACTGGAAGAAGGCTGTCGTGACTTTGGCTAAGGGTGATAGTATCCAAGCCATCGAAGGCGTATAAGGAGAATTTGGAATATGGCTCTTAAAACTTATAAGCCCAATACTCCCGCTCTTCGTCAAAAGACTTCTTTAGTATTTGACGAATTGACCACAAATAAACCAGAAAAATCATTAACACATAGCTTAAGTAAAAAAGCTGGTCGTGATAGTAATGGTCGTATTAGTGTACGCCGTAGAGGTGGTGGGCATAAACGCGCTTATCGTGTTATCGATTTTAAGCGTAATAAAATTGGTATTCCTGGTACAGTAAAAACCATCGAATATGATCCAAATAGAACAGCAAATATTGCTTTAGTTTTCTATGCAGACGGTGAAAAACGTTACATGCTTGCTCCAAAAGGTTTGAAAGTTGGTGCAAATGTAATGAGTGGTCCAGAAGCTCCATTAACTATTGGTAATGCTCTTCCATTAAAGAACATTCCATTAGGTGTTCAAGTGTTCAATATCGAATTAACACTTGGTAAAGGTGGACAACTAGTTCGTAGTGCAGGTTTAGGTGCTTCAATTGTAGCTAAAACAGGTGACTATGTAACAATTAAATTACCTTCAGGTGAAATGAGATTAGTATTCGGTGAATGCTATGCTACAATCGGTCAATTAGGTAATGAAGATCACATGAACGTTAACTTAGGTAAAGCAGGTAAATCACGTCATCTTGGCAGACGTCCAAAAGTTCGTGGTGTTGTTATGAACCCTGTTGATCACCCACATGGTGGTGGTGAAGGTAAAACAAACGGTGGTCGTCATCCGGTTACTCCTTGGGGTAAACCAACTAAGGGTGGTAAAACTCGTTCTAAGAAGAAACCTTCAAGCAAGTTCATCGTTAAGAAGCGTAAGTAGGAGAATAAAGTGGCAAGATCAATCAAAAAAGGCCCTTTTGTTGAAAAGAAGCTTTTAAAAAGAGTTACAGAAGCTAGTAATGCTGGTGCAATGATCAAGACGTATTCTCGCGCTTCAACGATCATTCCAGAAATGATTGGTTTCACAATTTCCGTATATAACGGAAAAACATGGATTCCAGTTTATGTAACAGAAAATTTAGTTGGACACAAACTTGGTGAGTTTGCACCTACTAGATTATTCCGTGGCCATGCTGCCTCTGATAAAAAGAAAAAGGGTAGGTAAGGTATGAAAAATTATACAGGCTATAGAGCAGTTGCTAAATATCTTATGATTTCTCCAACAAAAGTTCGCCCTGTTGCAAACTTAATCAGGAGAAAACCTTATACAGAAGCTGTTGCAATTTTAGAGGCTATGCCTCAAAAAGGTGCAAGACTTTTATTAAAGGTATTACAGAGTGCAGGTGCTAATGCTATGAATGTTAATTCTAAATTAGATGAAGATTCATTGTATGTAACACAATTAATGGTAGACGAAGGTCCACGTATGAAACGTGTATGGCCAAGATCCCACGGTAGACGTGATATTCTACTCAAGAGAATGTCTCATATTACAGTCATCGTTGACGAAAAAGCAAACTTGGGGGAATAGATGGGACAAAAAGTTAATCCAATTGGACTCCGTTTGGGAGTTAATAAAACTTGGAAGTCTAAATGGTATGTAGATTCAAAAGAATATGCAGATACATTACATGAAGATTTATTACTTCGTAAGACTTTAGTAGACTGTCCAGAAGTGCAAGGTGCTGATATCGCTGATGTTGAAATTATTCGTAAACCACAACGTGTTACAATTGTAATTACAACAAGTCGTCCTGGTATTATCATTGGTTCAAAAGGTTCTAATGTTGAAAAATTAGGCGCACGTTTACAAAAACTTTCAGCTAAAAAGGTTCAAATTAAGATTAAAGAAATCAAAAAACCTGAAGCTAATGCAGCAATTATTGCTCAAACAGTTGCTAGACAATTAGAATCACGTGGTTCCTTTAGAAGAGCTATGAAAATGGCTGTTTCAAAAGCTATGCAAAGTGGTGTACAAGGTGTCAAGATTAAATGCTCTGGTCGTCTAGGTGGTGCAGAAATTGCAAGATCAGAATGGATGAAAGATGGTCGTGTACCTCTACATACATTACGTTCTGATATCGATTATGGTGTAGCTACAGCTCGTACAACTTTCGGTGCTATTGGTATCAAAGTTTGGGTTTTCAATGGTGAAATCTACGATAATGCTAAAAAGAATGACGCAGGTGGTTTAGTTAAAAAACCAGCTAAAGGAGTGAATTAATGCTTAGTCCTAAAAGAATCATTCATAGAAAAAAGCACAGAGGTAACAGAGAAGGTGTTGCTCATCGTGGTAACACAGTAGCGTTTGGCGAATATGGCTTAATGGCTTTAGAACCAAAATGGATCACAAATCGTCAAATTGAAGCTGCTCGTATTGCAATGACTCGTCACATTAAGCGTGGTGGTAAAGTATGGATCAGAATTTTCCCTGATATGCCATATACAAAAAAACCAGCTGAAACAAGACAAGGTAATGGTAAGGGTAACCCAGAAGGTTGGGTAGCCGTTGTTAAGACAGGAACTATGATGTTTGAAATGGCAGGTGTAAATGAAGAGTTAGCTCGTGAAGCTTTAGCTTTAGCTGCTCAAAAATTACCTATCAAAACTAAGATTGTAGTTAGAAGAGAGGTAGAATAATCATGAAGAATTCATTTAATGATTTAACATTAGAGGAAATGATTGCTAAACGTGATGAACTACGTAAGCAATATCTAGATATTCGTATGAATAGGGTTCTAGGTCATGTAGAAAACCCTCTTGCAATTAGAAATGTTAAGAGACAAATTGCTCGCCTTAACACTCTTATTAACGAATATGCATTAGGTATTCGTACGTCTGCAAACTAAGAGAGGCTAGAGGTAAATGGAAGTAAGTAAAAAAACTTTTACAGGAAAGGTTGTTAGTGATAAGATGGATAAGACTATCGTCGTAGCCATTAACACAAAAAGCCTACATCCTTTATATAAAAAGTATGTGACCAAAACTAAGAAAGTTAAGGCCCATGACGAAAGAAATGATGCTCATTTAGGTGACACTGTTCGTGTTGTTGAATGTCGTCATTATAGCAAAGACAAGTGCTGGCGCTTAACTCAAGTCGTCGAGCGTGCTCGTTAAGCAAGGAGAAACGTCATGGTACAAATGCAAAGTTATTTAAATGTTGCTGACAATAGTGGTGCAAAACGTGTTCAGGTTATCAAAGTTTTAGGTGGTAGCCATAGATACGTAGCTAGTGTTGGTGATATTGTTGTTGTTGCAGTAAAGAATGCTTTACCAAACGGTGCTATTAAAAAAGGTACTGTTTTAAAAGCTGTTATTGTACGCACAAAGAAGGAATACCGAAGACCTGACGGTACCTATATCAGGTTCGATGATAACGCATGTGTTATTATTGATGCCAACAATAACCCTCGCGGTAAAAGAATCTTTGGACCAGTAGCTCGTGAGTTACGTAATGGTTATATGAAGATTGTTTCACTAGCACCGGAAGTGTTGTAGGAGAATAGCGATGAAGCTCAAAAAAAACGACACCGTTAAAATTCTTGCTGGTAAAGACAAAGGTTATGTCGGCAAGATTGTTAAGGTGAACCCTAATACTGATAGGGTTGTCGTCCAAGGTGCAAATATGGTTAAAAAAACCGTTAAAAAGCAAAATGCACAAGATAAGGGCGGCATTATTGATGTTGAAGCTCCGATTCATGTTTCTAACGTAGCATTAGTAGTTAATGGTAAAGTTAGCAAAATCGGATATAAGTTCGACGATGACGGAAAGAAAGTTCGTTATGCGAAGAAAACCGGGGAAGTGCTATAATGGAAGAAAAATTTATTCCTTCTTTTAAAACAAAGTATTTAGAAGAAGTAGCTCCTGCTCTTAACAAAGAGTTTGGTTATAAATCTGTAATGCAAGTTCCTGCTTTAGAAAAAATCACATTAAGTGTAGGCGTTGGTGAAGCTCTAGTTAACAAAAAGCTATTAGATGCAGCTGTTAAAGAGTTAGAACAAATTGCTGGTCAACATGTTGTAAAAACAAAAGCAAGAAAATCAATTGCTAACTTCAAAGTTCGTGCAGGTCAAGAAATTGGCGCTATGGTTACTCTTCGTGGCGATAATATGTGGTTCTTCTTAGAACGTTTAATTGGCGTAGCTTTACCACGTGTTAAAGACTTTAAAGGTGTAAAACCACATGCTTTCGATGGTCATGGTAATTATTCATTAGGTATTACTGAACAAATTATCTTTCCAGAAATTGACTTCGATAAAATTGAACGCATCAGCGGTCTGAATATCGCAATCGTTACGACGGCCAAGACCGATGAAGAAGGACGTGCTTTACTAGCTAAGTTAGGCATGCCATTCGCTAAGTAAGAGGTATAAAAATGGCTAAAAAATCAATGATTGTAAAAGCTCAAAAAGAGCCAAAATTCAGTACAAGACAAGTGAACAGATGTAGAGTCTGTGGAAGACCACGTGGTTATATGCGTAAGTTTGATATGTGTAGAGTCTGCTTTCGTAAATTGGCAAGTGAAGGTCAGATTCCTGGCGTAACCAAGTCAAGTTGGTAGGAGATAAATATGGCTGTAAGTGATCCAATTGCAGATATGCTGACTAAAGTAAGAAATGCTAGTTCAGCTAAGCATGAAAAAGTAGATATTTCCGCATCTAAATTAAAACTTCAAATTATCAAAATTTTGAAAAATGAAGGTTATGTAAAAAACTTTAAAAAAATTACAAAAGATGGAATGTCTTATATTCGTGTATTTTTAAGATATGATGAAAAACAGTGCCCTGTATTACATGATATCCAACGTGTTTCAACACCTGGTCGTCGTGTTTATAGTGGATATCGTAACATGCCTCGTGTATTTAACGGTCATGGTGTAGTAGTAGTTTCTACTTCAACTGGTGTTATTACAGGTAAAAAGGCCTCTGAAAAGAAGATTGGCGGTGAGCTAATCTGTACTATTTGGTAAGGGAGTGAGAAATGTCACGTATTGGTAAAATGCCTGTTGCCCTACCTTCAGGGGTTAAAGTTGTAGTTAATGACGGTGTTTTAACTGTTGAAGGCCCAAAAGGTAAATTAACTCAACCTGTTAGAAATGAAGTTACATTTGATGTTCAAAAAGAACAAATTATTGTAAATCGCATAGACGAATCAAAAGCAAGTCGTAGCTACCATGGTTTATACCGTCAATTATTAAATAATATGATTATTGGTGTAACTAAAGGTTTCTCTAAAACTTTGATTGTTAATGGTGTTGGTTATCGTGCTGAAGTTAAAGGCAATTTATTAGTTCTTAACTTAGGTTACTCAAATATCATTGAATTTGTAATTCCTGAAGGTATTACATGTACAGTTGAAGGTCAAAATAAAGTTACTGTTGCTGCAATTGACAAACAATTAGTTGGTCAAACTGCTGCTGAAATTCGTTCTCTACGTAAACCTGAACCATATAAAGGTAAAGGTGTAAAATATGAGAATGAAGTAATTCGTCGTAAGGTCGGTAAGTCCGGAAAATAATCGGTAGGTAAGAGATGAATAAAGTAATTGATAAACAAAGAAAGCTTAAAAGACGTAAGCTTCATATCAGAAAAACCATCTCCGGTACTGCCAGCAGACCGAGGATGACAGTTTTTCGTAGTAATCACCACATGTATGTTCAAGTTATTGATGACGTAACAGGTACAACTCTTGTATCAGCAAATACAGTTGAAACTGAATTAAAAGGTTTAAAAAACTGTATTGCAGACGCTGCAAAACTTGGAGAGGTGATTGGGAAGAGGATGATCGAGAAGAATATTACAACTTGTGTATTCGACAGAAATGGCTACCTCTATCATGGTATTGTAAAGAGTATCGCTGATGGTGCTAGAAGTGCCGGCGTTAAGTTCTAGGAGGTTACCGTGGAAAGATCAAGAAGAAGAGAAGAAAAAAACGACGCATACGTTGAAAAACTAATAAAACTTAATCGTGTTTCTAAAGTAGTAAAGGGTGGTAGAAGATATTCATTCTCAGCTCTTGTAGTAGTTGGAGACCAAAAAGGTAAAGTTGGTTATGGTTTTGGTAAAGCAAATGATGTAACTGATGCAATTCGTAAGGCTGTTGAAAGTGCTAAAAATAGCATGATTACAGTACCACTTAAAAACGGTACAATTCCTCATGAATGTATTGGTAATTTCAAAAGTGCTAGTGTTTTAATTAAACCTGCAGTTCCTGGTACTGGTGTAATCGCTGGTGGTGCTGTTAGAGCATTATGTGATGCAGTTGGTATCACAGATATTCTAGGTAAATCATTAGGTTCAAAAAACACTGTTAATACAGTAAAAGCAGCATTTGATGCATTTGAGAATTTATTCGATGCTCGCCAAGTCGCTATGAATAGAGGTAAAACTCTTAAAAACATGTGGGGTTAATGATGGCTAAAGATGTAAAACAACTAAAAGTTACTTTAACTCGTAGTGTTGCTGGTACATTACCAAAACAACGCAAGACTGTTAAAGCAATTGGTTTAAAAAGAATTAATAGCAGTGTAGTTATCGATGCAACTCCAGATATGCTTGGCATGGTAAACGTCATTGCTCACCTTGTAAAAGTTGAGGAGATGTAAGATGGCAAATGTAGGTCAAATCAAAGCACCATACGGTGCAAATACAAAAAAAACAATTGTTGGACGTGGAACATCATCAAAGGGCCGTGCTAGTGGTAGAGGTCATGATGGTCAAAATTCACGTTCTGGCGGTGGTGTACGTGTTGGTTTTGAAGGCGGTCAAATGCCTTTATACAGACGTGTAGCTCGTAGAGGGTTTTCAAACTATCCTTTCAAAAAAGAATACCAAGTAGTTTCTTTAACTGCTATCAGTGAAAAATTTGAGGATGGTTCAGTAGTTAATATTGATTCACTAAAAAAAGTTGGTCTTGTTAAAGGTCACAATGTTTTAGCTAAAGTTTTAGCAAACGGTGAAATTACAAAAAAAGTAACTATTGAAGGTTTAAAGGTTTCAGCAAGTGCAGTTGAAAAAATTACTGCAGCTGGTGGCGAAATAAAATAATAAAAGGTTGATATAAATGGCAAACTCACTAGTTGAAATGATGAGAATCCAAGAGTTAAGACGTAAAAGTCTAATCACTTTCCTCCTACTGTTTATCAGTAGGTTGGGAGCGGTTATTCCAATTCCTGGAATTGACGTACAGGTTCTACAACAATATTTCCTTTCTCAAAGTAATACTAATAGTTTTGGTTTTACTGAATATTTGAATTTCTTTTCCGGTGGAGCATTTTCAAATTTCTCGTTATTTATGTTAGGTGTAATGCCTTACATTAGTACTCAAATTATTCTTCAATTATTGATGATTGTAGTACCAAGTTTAAGAAAACTTGCTCAAGATCCTCATGGTTCAAAGAAAATTCAACAATATACAAGATACGGAACAATAGTTGTTTGTTTAATCCAATCTTATGTTATAACAATTTATGCTAATTCGATTCCTGGTGTTATGACTATGAGTCGTCTAACATTTACCTTGGTAGCAATGTTATCTGTAACAACAGGTAGTATGTTCCTAGTATGGCTAGGTAATAAAATAACTCAATTCGGAATTGGTAACGGTATTAGCTTATTAATCTTCGCTGGTATCGTAGCTAGAATTCCATCTGCTCTAGTAACTCTATTTAGAGGTGTATCAGATGGTAGTTTTAACCCAATTGCATTATTAGTAGTACTTGCTATGTTTGTTATTGTTATTGCTTTAGTTGTTTATGAACAACAAGGTGAAAGAAAGATTCCGGTAAACTATGCTAAACGTGTAGTTGGCAGAAGAATGTATGGTGCTCAAAGTACTTACATTCCTGTAAAATTAAACCCAAGTGGTGTAATCCCGGTAATCTTTGCTTCAGCATTATTATCCTTCCCACTTCAAATTGCATCTAGTTTAGGTTCAGAAGTGAGATGGTTAGCAAGTTTTGCAAATTGGTTAAATCCACAGGGTATCCCCTACATCATCATATATACTCTGTTAATTATCGGTTTTGCATATTTTTATACACAAGTTACATTGAATCCTGTAGAAATGGCTAAACAAATTAGAGAAAATGGTGGTTCAGTTCCTGGAGTTAGAAGTGAGAAACTTGAGGAATATTTAACAAAGGTTATTAACCGTGTTATTTTACCTGGATCGATTTTCTTAGCATTTATTGCATTGATTCCAACTTTGATACAGATGTTCTTTAACTTCCCTTCAAATGTTGCAATGTTATTCGGAGGTACTTCATTAATCATTATGGTTGGTGTAGACTTAGATACAATGCGTCAAGTTGAAGGTGTAATGAAAATGCATCATCAAACTGGTATATTTAGCCAATCTAAGGCAAGAAAAAAATAGGAGCTTAACATGAAAGTCAGAGCAAGTGTCAAACCAATATGTGACAAATGCAAAGTTATCAGAAGAAATGGTGTTGTTCGCATTATTTGTGAAAACCCAAAGCATAAGCAAAGACAGAAGTAAGGTTCGGCGAAAGCCACCTCTCTAAGAATTAATATTAGGAGGCCAGATAATGGCAAGAATTGCAGGTGTTGACTTGCCGAACAAAGCTGTTAAGATTGCATTAACATATATCTTTGGTATCGGCAACAAATCAGCGATGGATATCTGTTCAAAAACAAATATCGATCCAGATGTAAGAATTAATACACTATCAAATGATGAATTGACAGTATTACGTCATGAAATCGAAGAAAATTATAAGGTTGAAGGTCGTCTTCGTACAGAAACTGCCTTGAATATCAAGAGACTTATGGACATCGGCTGCTATCGCGGTTTACGTCACAGAAAAGGCTTACCAGTTAGAGGTCAAAAGACTAAAACTAATGCGAGAACTCGTAAAGGTAAGAAGAAAACCGTTGCAGGTAAGAAGAAATAAGGAGCAAATGATACATGGCTAAATCAAAGGCAAAACGTAAAGTTAAAAAGACAGTATACGATGGCAATGTTTACATTCAAGCTACTTTCAACAATACAATCGTAACACTAACAGATTTAGAAGGGAATGCTATTTCTTGGGCATCTGCTGGTGGTTTAGGATTCCGTGGTGCTAAGAAATCAACTCCATATGCAGCTCAAGTAACTTGTGAAACAGCTGCTAAGAAGGCTATGGATTATGGTCTTCGTGAAGTTAATGTATTTGTTAAAGGCCCGGGTGTTGGACGTGAAAGTGCAATTAGAGCACTAGGTGTTTTAGGATTAAAGGTTCGTTCTATTCGTGACGTAACTCCAATCCCACACAACGGTTGTCGTCCTCGTAAAACACGTAGAGTTTAATTTTTTGGAAGCATTTCTAAGTTGACTCTTAGAATGCTGTTGAAATGGTAAGGCTCCTTTAGGAGCCATACCCACGTTTAGTGCAGATATTATCTGTATATAGACTTTAAGGAGTAACCATGGCACGTAAAAACCTTTTGAAGGGATTTAAAAAACCTAAAGGAACTAATTTCGAGCATAGCGCAGTAGAATCAAATTATGGTAAATTTGTAGCATATCCTTTTGAACGTGGATTCGGTACAACTATTGGTAATACGCTTAGAAGAGTTCTTTTATCTTCAATTCAAGGTTATGCAGTTACTGCTGTTAAGTTCACAAGCTTTAACGAAGAAGGCGTACCACACTTAATTTCTAGTGAATTTGATCAATTACCAGGTGTTCGTGAAGACATTGCTGATATTATTGCATCATTAAAGAAATTACAAATTAGTATGCCAGAAGATTGTGAAGGTGTTAACCTTCTAATTGAATGTAAAGGCCCAGGCGTTATAACAGGTCAAAACTTTGAACGTGATCAAGTGGAAATAACAAATAAAGATTTAGTTCTTTTCACAATGATGGATGATGCGAATATTGAAATGGAAGTTCAAATTGACTTAGGCAGAGGTTATGTACCAGCAGAAGTTAATGAGAAATATATTGAAGAGATTGGAGTTATTGCAATAGATGCTTTCTTCTCTCCAGTAACTCGTGTAAAATATTCAATTGAACCAACTCGTGTAGGTTATAGAAATGACTATGATAAGTTAATTCTAGAAATTTTCACAGATGGTACCATTGCACCAGTTAATGCTTTAGCTGAAGCAGCAAAGATTGCAAAAGATCATTTCTCAGTATTTATTAATTTTGATGAAGCACTTGTAAATAGTGAAGAAGAAGTTGATGAAGAAGAAGAAAAGATTAGAAAAATCTTAAATACTTCTGTTGAAGAATTAGAATTAACTGTACGTTCTAGCAACTGTTTAAAAAATGCTAATATTAGAACTATTGGTGATTTAACAAAGAAAACTGAAGATGAAATTGCAAAAACTAGGAACTTTGGTAGAAAGAGTTTAACTGAGATTAAGGACAAACTTAAAGAATGGAACTTAAGCCTTGGTATGACTGACTATAGTGTATTAAAAAACACAATCAATGTACCTGGAAACAAGGAAGAAGATAATGAGACATAGATTTGGTTTCAATGCGTTAAGCAGAACAACTGCAGAACGTGATGCTATGTTAAGAAACATGGCAACCTCACTTCTCCGTTATGAGAGAATTGAGACTACAAAAGCTAAGGCTCTTGAAGTACGCAGAAAGGTTGAAAAAATGATCACTAGAGCAAAAGTAGATAGTGTTCATAATCGCCGTATTATTGCAAAAGATATTAAGGACCCAGCTGTTCTTAATAAACTCTTCACAGAGATCGCTCCTGTAAACGCTGACCGTAAAGGTGGATACACTCGTATCTTAAAAACTGGTTATCGTTTAGGTGATGCAGCTGAAATGGTAATCTTAGAACTTGTAGACAAAACAGGTGAAAAAGAAGACTAATGTGCTGTAGTACGAAAGTACTCAGTGTATTTAGAATAAAGGAGAAAAAGCCTTTAACCTCTAAATACAAACTGTAAAAATTAATTTTTACAAAAATTGTCAAATATTGACTAAGCCGTTATCGAGTATGATAGCGGTTTTTTATTTTTCATAAACTTGACAATTTGACATTAGTTGAATAATATTGAATCAATTGCAACTAAGGAGAAATATAATGAATGCGTTAATAAGTCTCCTTCTTGTTGTTCTTGGTGCTGTTTTAGGATTTATTTTAAGATGGCTGTATTCGAAATTTAAACTGACTTCTGTTGAACAAAAAGCTAGACGTTTGGAATCAGAAGCAGAGAAAGAAGCTGAAGCAAAAAGTAAGGAACTTATCCTTGAAACTCGAGATCAGTTGCTCAAAGAGCAACAACAAAGTGAAAGAGAGGCTAGAGAAAGACGAAGTGAATTACAACGTTCTGAGAGACGTATTCTTCAAAAAGAAGAGAATGTTGAAAAGAAATTAGCTGAATTAGATACCATTAAGAATCAACTCGAAGATAGAAATAAAGTTATTAAAAAGACGGAAGAGGATTTAGAAAAGAAACAAAACTCAATAATGCAAGAGTTAGAGAAAATAGCTAGCATGACTCAAGAAGAAGCTAAAGTTTCAATTATTGAATCAATGCAAAAAGAAGCTAAACGAGATGCTCAAAATTTAATTTATAAAATTGAACAAGAAGCTCAGTTAAAATCTGATAAACTTGCTAGGGATATTATTTTAACCTCTATTCAAAGAATGGCAACTGAAGTTAGTGGAGATGTTTCTATTACTTCTGTTAGTTTGCCAAGTGATGAAATGAAAGGTCGAATAATTGGTAGAGAAGGTCGTAATATTCGAACTTTAGAAACATTGACAGGTGTTGATATCATAATTGATGATACTCCTGAGGCTGTAGTTATTTCTTGTTTTGACCCTGTGAGAAAAGAGATTGCTAGAGTTGCTTTAGAAAGATTAGTACAAGATGGAAGGATTCACCCATCAAGGATTGAAGAAGTAGTAAATAAAGTTGCAAAAGAAGTAAATAGAACTATTGCTGATGAAGGTGAAAAATTAGTTTTTGATATGGGAATCCATAATATGAGTCAAGAAATGATTCGTGCTCTTGGACGTCTATATTTTAGAACTAGTTATGGACAAAATGTATTAAGTCATTCTCGTGAAGTTGCTGTATTATCAGGTATGATAGCAAGTGAAGTAGGTGCTAACGCAGAAACTGCAAAACGTGCTGGATTGTTACATGATATTGGTAAAGGTATTGAAACTGAAAGCGACGCTAACCATGCAGAATTAGGGGCAGAACATGCAAAGAGATTAGGTGAAGATGAAATTATTGTAAATGCAGTATTAGCTCATCACAATGATGTTGAACCAAAATCTCCTGAAGCTATTATAGTTCAAATTGCTGATGCAATTAGTGCTGCGAGACCTGGAGCTAGACGTGAAACTTTAGATAATTATATTAAGCGACTTGAAAGTTTAGAAAAAATTGCAGAAAGTTTTAATGGTGTAGAAAAAGCTTTTGCAGTACAAGCTGGTAGAGAATTAAGAATTTTAGTTAATAATACTAGTGTAAGTGATGAAGATGCTAGAGATATGGCAAAAGAAATTGCTTCTAGAATAGAAGCAGAATTGAGATATCCAGGTAGAATAAAAGTCACTATAATAAGAGAAATGCGTGTAATTGAATATGCAAGATAAATAATAGAGGCTTTAAATAGCCTCTTTTTTAATAAAATTAGGAATAATCAGTGGGAAATAAAATTACTGTTTTAATGCTAGGTGATGTTTGTGGGCAACCAGGTATGAGAGCTTTATTTATTGGTTTAGGTCAATTAATAAAGGAATATCGTGCTGATTTTGTTGTCATTAATGGAGAAAATGCAGCAAATGGATTTGGACTTAATGAAGAAGAAAAAAATCAAATATTCTCTCTTGGTGCAAATGTTATAACTTCAGGAAATCATATATGGCAACAAGAAGATATTTTTAATTCTCTTGAAAATGATAAGAGATTACTTAGACCATTAAATTATCCATCAAATGCAATTGGGCAAGGATCAACAATTATAGAAAATAATGGCGTTAAATTTGGAGTTATTAATTTACAAGGTAGAGTAAGTTTGCCTCAAACAGATTGTCCTTTTAAAACTGCGGAAGATGAAATTCGAAAAATGAAAGGAAAGTGTGATATTATATTAGTTGATATGCATGCAGAAAATCATGAAGAGAAAAAAGCTTTAGCTTTATATCTTGATGGAAAGGTTTCAGCTGTTGTCGGTACTCATACACATGTTCAAACAGCAGATGAAATGATTTTAAATAAAGGGACTGCTTTTATTACTGATTTAGGTTTATGTGGACCAAGTGATAGTGTTATAGGATCAGATCCTGATATTTCTATAAAAAAACAATTAACTCAAATGCCAATTAGAACACAAATTCATTCTTCAGCACCTATGATAAATGGAGTTTCGATTGAAATTAATAAAGAAACTGGTATTGCTCTTTCCATAAAGAGAATTAACAAGCAATTGTTGGTGTAACTATGGCAAAGAAAATTCCAATATTACAAAAACTAAAAGAAGAATATCCTACTTACACTAAAGATGAACTAACAGCTTTTGTTATTTGTAAAAATGTTTATGTTAATAATGAATTAATATCAGATACAAAAGTTAAAATTGATAATGAAAGTAAGATTGAATTATCTTTTGGTAAATATGTTTCTCGAGGTGGCTTTAAATTAGAAAAAGCACTTGAGGTATTTGAATTTGATGTTAAAGATAAGGTTATTTTAGATGCTGGATCATCAACTGGTGGATTTAGTGATTGTTTATTACAACATGGAGCCCTTGCTGTTCATAGTGTTGATGTGGGTTATAATCAATTAGCTTGGAAGTTAAGAAATGATGAGAGAGTAATTGTTCATGAAAAACAAAATATCATGCATCTATCTCAGTTAGATCCTCAACCAACTTTAGCCGTTTGTGATTTGTCTTTTCGTTCAATAAAAAATGCTGCTTCTCATATTTTATCACTTTGTGGAGATACAAAGATGATATGTTTAATAAAGCCACAGTTTGAAGTACCAAAGTTTGAAAGAGATTTTTCAGGTGTTGTTGAAGATAAAGATTTATTAAAAAATATATTAGAGCATGTTTTTGAAATTTTAAGCGAAGATAATGTATATATAGAAGATATTATTTTGAGTCCAATTAAAGGAAGGAAAGGGAATATAGAATTTTTATCATTATTAAGTAAAAATCAAGGATTATCCTTTGAAGCATTTAGTGAAAAAATTAAGATATTAATCTAAACTTAAAAATCAAACTAGACAATAATAACTTATATATATATAGTTCACACATTATGAGTATTACAAAGAAAAAGTTATTTTTAGCTTGGCTTCCATTAGCAATAATGTGGATAGTAATGGCTGTTGAACAGCCATTAATTACAAGTGTTATATCAAGATTGCCAGATGCAACAAAACAGTTAGCTGCTTTTGGTTATTCTTTTGCACTTGCTCTTTTTATAGAAGGTCCCGTTGTACAAATGCTATCTGCAGGTACTGCAATAGTTAAGAGTAAAAATTCATATAAAAAAATATTAAAAGTAATGAATGCTTTAGGTATAATTACAGTAATAGCACACGCTTTCTTTTCTATTCCTTTAATCTTTAATTTTACAGCAGAAAAAATATTTTTCTTACCTGAAGAATTAAGAAGAAGTGCTTACTGGTGTTTCGTTTTAATGCTACCTTGGTCTCCTGCAGTAGGATATAGAAGACTATGGCAAGGAGTAATGATAAAACATGGTAAAAGTAAACAAGTCCCTATTGTTATGTATATTAGAATAGCGGTAGCAATTGCTACATTATTTATGGGATTATACTTAAAAACAATTCCTGGAGCTGTTGTTGGAGGGCTTTCTTTATCTCTTGGTGTAATTGCTGGTATGATAAGTGCATATGTTTATGCAAAATCAATATTACAAAATTTAGATGATAATGATTCTGAAAATTTAAACTTAAAGCAAATGGTTAGATTTTATATACCATTAGGTGTTACATCCTGGGTAACATTAGGAGTAAGACCTTTATTAAATTTAGCAATTACAAGAGGTTTAAATCCTATAGAATCTCTTGCTATATGGCCAGTAATATTAGCATATTTATTCTTATACACATCTATCACTCAATCTTTGCAAGAAATTATTATATCTGAATACAAGAAAGAGAATTTAAAAACAATAAATAGTTTTGTTAATATTGTATCATTATGTATAACAGCAATATATTTAGTAGTATATTTAGCAAAGCCTATACAAAATTTATGGTTTGTTAATATTTCAAAATTACCAACCGAATTATTAAAATATCTTCCGATATCTCTTGCATTAGTGATGATATTGCCTATCGTATCAGGTAGAATTGCATATTATAGAGCAATACTAGTTTCAATTAGAAACACTGCTTCAATTACATTAGGAGTGTTTATTAATGTTGGAACTTTAATAATAGCAACAATAATATTACCATTAGTTTTAAAAGTTTCAGGAGTATATATTGCAGCTTTGTCCTATATGGTAGCTTTTTTATTTGAAGTAACCTTTTTATACTTTAGAGTCCATAATTTAAATAAAGTTAAGAGTATTTTTTAACTAATTGTTTTTCTCTATTGTAAAGATTACCTTCAATTAATAAAAAGAATTTAGCTTCACTGTCTATTTCGTTTGCTTGAAAATATAGTTGATCATAGCAGAGAGCGAAATTAACACTATCTAATATCTCTTTAGATACATTTAAATAGATAGCTTTTCTCTCTAGTATTGATACTCCTATCAATTTAGTATCAGTTGGAATTAATGAGACATAATACTCTTCTAAAGCATTAATAGGAGGAGTTTTTAATTGATATTCAAAACAATCATGAATATAATCATATCTTTTTGTTCCTGAATATGAAAAACTATCAATTTCATTATTCATTGAAACAAAAAATAAATTATAGTTTCTTAAAACAGATTCTTCTTGTTTGTTTTTGTAATTATTAATTAATTCAATTACATTTGAATCTTTTATAGATTTGCTAACTTTTGGGTAAAAAAATATTAATTCAATAAGAGTTAATATTAGAAAGATGATAAAAATATAAAGATAAATTCTTTTATTATTATTGTCATTAGAAAATCTTTTCATATCTTTATACTATAATAAATAATTATAATAATCGATACTTTACAAGCTAAAAAATAGCACGTAAAATATAGGCATATGAGAATACTCAATGGAATAGCAGCTTCAAGTGGTATATCTAGTGGGAGAGCACTAGTATTTACACATAATGTGCTTGAAGTAAGCAGAGAAAAAATTGAACCAGAAATGGTTAAGGATGAATTAATAAAGTTTGAAAAGGCTGTTGAAAAAAGTATTGAAGAAACTCAATCTTTATTAGATTCAATTGATGATATAACAAGAAATGAAATATTAGAAACCCATATTATAATGTTACAAGATCCAGATTTTATTTCTGAAATAAAAGATGCGATTGAAATTCATTATCAAAATGCGGCTTGGGCTGTTGAAAGTGTTAGTGCATCCTTAATTGCAACATTAGAAGCAAGTGAAATAGATCAAATTAGGGGTATTGCTATTGATATGAGTGATATTTCAAGACTTATTATTGAAAATTTACTTAGATCAAGAAGCAGAAAATTGGAACATATTAATGAAGAAGTGATTTTAGTAGCAGATTCATTGATGCCTTCTGAAATGCTTTCTTTTAAAAAAGAATATATTAAAGCAATAGCTGTTGATACTGGAGGTAGAACTTCTCATGTTGCTATTTTTGCAAGATCTTTTGGAATTCCTACCGTTCTTGGTTTAAATAGTGCAAGTGAAAAAACAAAAAATGGTGATGAAGTAATTTTAGATGGTAATGAAGGTCAAATTGTAATTCGTCCTGAGTGGTCGGTTAAAAAAACTTTTGATGAAATAAAACAAAATTGGGATAATCATTTATCTGAATTATTAACAATTGCAAAATTACCTGTAATCTCACCAGATAATAAAACGTATGAATTAAAAGCTAATATTGAAACTTCTGATGAAATTGAAAATAGTTTAGAAAAGGGTGCTTCAGGAATAGGTCTATTTAGAAGTGAATTCTTATTTCTTCAAAAGAATGGCCTTTTAAGTGAAGAGATTCAATTTGATACATATAAACAAGTATTAAAAGAAATGGGAGATAGACCAGTAACTATTAGGACAATAGATATTGGAGGAGATAAAGCTGTATCTAATTTAGGTATTGATGAAGAAAATCCTATTTTAGGATGGAGAGCAATAAGATTTTGTTTAGAAAGGAAAGATATTTTTAGAATTCAGCTTAGAGCCTTATTAAGGTCTTCCATTTATGGCAAACTTCATATAATGTTTCCAATGATTAGTGGATTAGATGAATTAGAAAATACATTATTAGTATTAAATCAAGTTAAGGAAGAACTTAGAGTAAGTAAAATCCCTTTTGATGAAGATATAAAGATAGGAACAATGATAGAAGTACCATCTGCTGCTCTTATATCTGATGAATTAGCAAAACATGTTGATTTCTTTTCAATTGGAACAAATGACTTGATTCAATATACTATAGCAGTTGATAGAGGAAATGAAAAAATAGCACATCTATATCAACCATTTCATCCTGGAGTATTAAGAATTATTAAATTTATAATTGATAGTGCCCATAATGCAAATATACCAGTAGGAATGTGTGGAGAGATGGCAAGTAATCCATATGCTACAATTTTATTAGCAGGATTAGGATTAGATGAATTTAGTATGAGTCCTTCTTCTTTATTAGAAGTAAGAAAGATATTAAGAACTGTAAAATATACAGAAGCTAAAAAAATGGCGAATGAAATATTAAAATTAAATTCCTCAACTCAAATCGTAAACTATATTAAGAATTGGATGAGTTTAAGATTTGATCATTTACCAAAATCACATACTCTATAAAAGAGAATTAATTTTGATAAGGAGAGTAGTTAAAAAAACTACAAGAAAATATGGATAATCAGCGCATACCAGTAGTATCAATCATAGGTAGACCAAATGTAGGAAAATCTACATTATTTAATAGATTAATTGGAAAAAGAAGAGCAATTACAGATCCCACACCAGGAGTTACTAGAGATCCTATTCCTGAAAGATGTTTAATTGGAAATAACTATATTACCCTTGTAGATAGTGGAGGGGTAAAACAAGAAATTGAAGGATTAGATGATCTTGTTTCACAAAAAAGTTTATCATTATTAGAAAAGAGTGATTTAATTATTTTCATGATGGACTGTATGAATGTAACAGCAGAAGATGAGATTTTAATACAAGAATTAAGACCATATAATGAAAAAATATTATTGGTTGTAAATAAAATTGATGATACAAATAGAGAAGATCTTATTTGGGAATATTATTCATATGGATTTCAAAGTGTTGTTGGAATTAGTGCTGCACACGGACATGGTGTTGAAGAGTTAGAGGAAACATTACTTGGATTATTGAATCTTGAAGAAAGATTCGAACCTCAAGAAGAACCAGAAACTGTAAAAATTGCAGTATTAGGAAAGCCAAATACAGGTAAAAGTACTTTAACTAATTTATTAGTTGGAGAAGATGTTTCAATTGTTTCTGATATTGCTGGAACAACAAGAGATGTAGTTAGAGGTGCTTTTTCTTATAAAGGAACAGATTTTACAATCTTAGATACAGCAGGTATTAGACGTAAAAGTAAGGTAGAAGAAGATGTTGAGTATTACTCAGTAAATAGAGCAATAAAAACTATTGATGAAGCAGATGTAATTTTATTAATGATTGATAGTGTTGAAGGGTTATCTGATCAAGATAAAAAAATTGCAAATCTTATTGTTAGAAAAGGAAAAGGTATTATCCTTGTATTAAATAAGATTGATCAATTACCTGGAATTGCAAATGAAATAACTGCTATAAAAGATAGGATAAGATTTTTATTCCCTATTTTAGGTTTTGCTCCTATTACAGCAATTAGTGCACTTAATGGAATAAAAATATCTTCTATGCTTGATACAGTATGGGGAGTTTGGAAACAATTAAATAAAAGAGTTGATACTTCTACAATAAATAATGCATTAAAAGATTGGACAGAAAGTTACACTCCTCCAAGAGGAAGTGAAGGCCACTTTAAAGTATTATATGGAACTCAAGTAAGTACTACACCTGTAAGATTTCTTTTCTTTGTAAATAGAATAAAAAGTTTCCCAGATATTTATGTAAAATATTTAAAGAATTGTATTAGACGTGATTTAGGTTTTTCCCAAATTCCAATAGAAGTTGATTTAAGAGAAAGAAGAAGAAATCCTTCCTTGAATAAGAAAGGAGATAAACCTATTCTCTCTAAATCAAAATCAACTCCTTCAAAAGAGAGCGTTAATTCTAAAAAACCTGCTGCTGGTAAAGCTTTGGCTAAAAAGAAAAATAAGAAACCCGGAAATAAAGCTGCTTTAGGTAAGGCAATTGATAAAGCAAAGAAAGCTGAAAAAAACAAACGTGGTAGAAGAAAATAATGTCAGTAATTGAAGAAAACAATATCAAGGCTCTATGCCTTGATATTGATGGAACATTATATTCAAAAATGCAAATGAATTTAAGACTTATATTAACAGCTTTTCCTAATTTGAAGCTGGGATTAAGATTTAATGGTATTCGCAAAGAATATAGATTAACACAAGATTCTCAACCTCCAAGAACTTTCGATAGAGCGGGGTTCTTAGAAAAACAAGCTAAATTGTATCTAAAGAGAGAAACTTCTTCTGTAGATGAAATTGAAAAAATAATTAAATCAATGGATAAACAATTCTACCAATCTTGGGAGAAATCATTTAAGAGTATTAAAGCTTTTGATAATATGAGGGAAACTTTAATAAAAGCAAAATCAAAAGGTTTAAAAATAGCTTTATTAAGTGATTTCCCTATAGCTCATAAAGTTGAAACTTTAGGACTTAAAGATATAGTTGATTTTGCTATTTCTAGTGAGGAAACAGGTTTTTTAAAACCTGATAAACATACATTTTTGCATTTAACAAAAAATATAAATATTGACCCAAATAATTGTATATATTTTGGAGATAGTTATAATAAAGATATTGAAGGTGCAAAAAGTATTGGAATGAAAACTTTATATATTTCTAATAACAATGATAAAAAGAAATATGAAAAGGCTGATTATATTTGTTCTAATTGGAGAGAAATCGAAACTTTATTGTTTTAAAAATAGGAGTTTATTTTGACAAATTATACTTTAATTATATCTTTTTTATTATTTTGTTTTTCAATAGTAATAAATTTAACTATTATTAATGTAAAAATGAATTCGTTAAAGAAAAAAGAAAAAAAATTTAGTGATTTGTCATCAGGAATTGATCTAAAAATTGAATCCTTACAAGAAAATTCAAAAGCTATTGATGAAAAGATGTACCAAAGCCAAGAACAAGCAAAAATAACGGAGAAATCAATATCACTAAAAATTGCTGAACTTAAATCGAAAGGTGATGAATTATCAAATTTGATTGATGTTGTTGAGCATTATAGATCTTCACTTGGTGAGTTACAAATTCAAACAAAAATATTAAATGATTTATATATCTCCACACAGGAGAAAGAAAGTTATGTAACTAATTTAAATTCAAGGATATCAAATTTCTCACAGACTCTTGATCAAATAATTTTATCTTTTGAAACAAAACTAAAGAATCAAAATGAATATTACAATGATTATGAAAAAACTCTTGAACAAATACGTCGAGAAAACATTTCTGATATAGAGCAAAGATTAACAGATGAAAAAAATAATTTAGGATTATTATTTGATAAATTTAATAATTATGTTGAGGATTTAGATTCAAAAATTATAAAAGCTGATAATTTAGTTATTAGTCTTGATAAAAAACAAGAGACTTTAAAAAAAGAATTTATAAACCAAATAAATGAATTAAAATCGTCTCAAATACTTGATTATAGTAATAAGTTGAATTTAATTTCTTCAGAAAAAAACGATTCTTATATAAAAAAAATTGAGAAAAATAATGAAAAGAAAAAAGAAGAAATAAGTCTTGCTATTGATTCTTTGATAAGTAATATTAACGAATATAGCCCTAAAAAAGAAAATTCTTCAAAAGATGATAGATATGAAGTGATAGGAGAAGAGCAAGAAATTTTTATTGAATAAAAATTTTTATAAATATACTTGACGATTATTTTACCTAGTATTATTTTTATCACGTAAATTAAATTTTAAAAGCAAAGAATTAACTAATCTTTATTAGTTAATTTTTTATGAGCCTTTAAATATATATAGGATAGTAAAATGAGTAACGATACTACTAATGAAAAAGAAACAAAAGTAGATGAAAAAGAAATTGAAGTAGATATTGAAAGAGATAATTCAGTTAAGTCTTCAAAGAAAGATAAAAAAGAAAAGAAAGAAAAAAAAGAAAAGAATAAAGAGTTAACAGAATTAGAAAAAAAAGAACTACAAATTGTTGATTTACAAATTGAATTAAAAAAAGCTAAAGAAGCAGAAGAAAAAGCCAAAGACGACTTAATAAGAAAAGTTGCTGAGGTAGAAAATTTTCGTAAAAGATTATTAAGAGATAAAGAAGAAAGTATTCAATATGCTAATAATCAATTAATTAATGATTTGTTACAGTCTTTGGATGATTTTGATAGAGCTATTACAGCCTCTGAAGCTTCAAGAGATTTTGATAAAATTCATGATGGTGTTGTTATGGTTAATGATAAACTTCATTCTGTACTAGAAAAGAATTGGGGTTTAAAAAAATTAGAATGTGTTGGTGAAGAATTTGATCCTTCAAAACATGAAGCATATATGATGGAACAATCTGACGAATATGATAAAGAAATTGTTCTTATGGAATTAGGTGCCGGCTATACCTTACATGATAGAGTAATAAGACCAGCAAAAGTTAAAGTTGGAAAGCCAAATTAATTGACGATTTGAAAAAGTATTATTACTTTTATATTGTTAATTAAAAAATAAAGAATATAAACAAAAACCAGGAGATATAATATGGGTAGAATAATTGGAATAGACTTAGGTACAACAAACAGTTGTGTTTCTGTAATGGAAGGAAACGAACCAATGGTAATTGCCAATTCTGAAGGACAAAGAACAACTCCTTCAATTGTTGGTTATACCGCAAAAGGAGACCGATTAGTTGGTCAACCAGCAAAAAACCAAATTGTAACAAACGCAGAAAACACAGTTTTCTCAATTAAGCGTTTTATGGGAAGAAAATATAATGAAGTTCCTAGTGAACTAAAAATGGTTCCTTATAAAGTAGAAGCTGGAGCAAATAATGCAATTAAAGTAGATATTAGAGGTAAAGATCATTCTCCTCAAGAAATTTCTGCAGCTATACTACAAAAAATGAAAAAGACTGCTGAAGATTATTTAGGTGAAACTGTAACAGAAGCAGTTGTAACTGTACCAGCATATTTTAATGACTCACAAAGACAAGCAACGAAAGATGCAGGTAAAATTGCAGGTTTAGAAGTTAAGAGAATTGTAAATGAACCAACAGCTGCTGCTTTAGCATATGGTTTTGGTAAAGACGCATCTAGAGAAGAAAAAATTGCTGTATACGACTTAGGTGGTGGTACATTTGATATTTCAATCCTAGAATTAGGTGATGGTGTATTTGAAGTTAAATCAACTAACGGTGATACTCACTTAGGTGGTGACAACTTTGACCAAGTAGTTATTGATTGGATGATTGAAGAATTCAAGAAAGAAACTGGTATCGATTTATCTAGTGATAAAATGGCTCTTCAAAGATTAAAAGAAGCTGCTGAAAAAACAAAGATTGAATTGTCAAACTCTTCTAGCTCAGACATTAACTTACCGTTTATTACTGCAGACCAAACAGGTCCTAAACACTTACAAATGTCTTTAACTCGTGCTCGTTTTGAACAAATGGTTAAACCATTAGTAGATAGAACAAAAGAACCTTGTATTAAAGCATTAAAAGATGCAGGTTTAAGTGCAAGTGATATTGATGAAGTAATTTTAGTAGGTGGTTCTTCTCGTGTACCTTTAGTACAACAAACTGTAAAAGAACTATTTAACAAAGAACCTCATAAAGGTGTTAACCCAGATGAAGTTGTAGCAATGGGTGCAGCTATCCAAGGTGGTATCTTAGGTGGTGATGTAAAAGACGTTCTATTATTAGATGTTACTCCTCTATCATTAGGTATTGAAACTTTAGGTGGTGTATGTACTAAATTAATCGAAAGAAATACTACAATTCCTACAAAGAAAAGCCAAATTTTCTCAACTGCTGCTGATGGTCAAACTGCTGTTTCAATTCACGTTTTACAAGGTGAAAGAGAAATGGCTACTCAAAATAGAACATTAGGTAATTTCAATTTGGAAGGAATTCCTTCAGCTCCTAGAGGAGTACCTCAAATTGAAGTAACTTTTGATATTGATGCAAATGGTATTGTTCATGTATCTGCTAAAGACTTGGGTACAGGAAAAGAACAAAAAATTAGAATAGAAACTTCTTCTGGTTTATCAGATGAAGAAATCAATAATATGGTTAAAGATGCAGAAGCTCATGCTGAAGAAGATAAAAAAGAAAGAGCTAAAATTGATGCTAGAAATGAAGCAGATGGATTAATATATTCAACTGAAAAATCATTAAAAGATTATGGTGATAAAGTAGGTGCTGAAGATAAAGCAAAAATTGAAGCTTCTTTAGAAGACTTAAAGAAAACTGTAGCCGATACTAATGCAAGTGCTGAAGATATCAAAGCTAAAGTTGAAACATTACAACAAGCTGCTTATAAATTAGCTGAAGAAGTGTATAAAGATTCAGCTGCTGCTAATCAAGCAGGAGCAGCAGGAGCAAATCCAAATCAAGCTAATGAACAAAATAATGCTAATACTCCAAAAGATGATGGAGTTGAAGATGCAGACTTTGAAGTTGTAGACTAAATTTTATAAAACCAATAAACTTTAACGCATCATGTCTTGAGGCATGATGTGTTTTAAATTAAAGATAGTAAGGAATTTATCATGGCAAAACGTGATTATTATGAAGTATTAGGAGTATCAAAAACTGCTAATGCTGATGAAATTAAAAAAGCATATAGAAAATTAGCTGTTGCAAACCATCCTGATAGAAATCCAGATGATAAAGCAGCAGAAGAACGTTTTAAAGAAGCTACAGAAGCTTATGAAGTTTTAAGTGACGAAAAAAAACGTTCCACATATGATCAATTTGGATTTGCTGGTATTGATGGTATGGCAGGCGGTCATGATTATTCAAATGTATATAATGATTTTAGTGATATTTTTGGTGGTGGTGGATTTAGTGATATTTTTGAATCCTTCTTTGGTGGAGGAGGTTCTTCCTCAAGAAGTACAGGACCAAGTGTTGGTTCTTCTTTAAGATATGATGTTTCTTTAGATTTAGAGGAAGCTGCTTTTGGTAAAAAAGTTGATATTTCTTATACTCATCATATTAAATGTCATGACTGTAATGGTAGTGGTAGTAAAACAGGAGGCACTAAAACTTGTCCACATTGTAATGGTACTGGTAAAGTAAATAGATCAAGTGGTTTTTTTGCTGTATCAACACCATGTTCAAATTGTAATGGTACTGGCCGAGTTGTAGAAGATCCATGTAATACTTGTCATGGTTCAGGCGTTGTAAGAAAACAACAAAAAGTCAAAGTAACTATTCCTCCAGGAGCTGATGATGGTACAAGAATTTCTTTAAGAGGAATGGGAGATGCAGGCAAAAATGGTGGACCTTCAGGTGATTTATTTGTTTATATAAATGTAAAACCTCATAAGTATTTTGTAAGACATCATTATGATTTATATGTTCAAGTTCCGATATCCATGACTCAAGCTGCTTTAGGAGCAGAAATTAAGGTTCCTTTATTAGAAGGTAAAAATATTAAAGTAACAATTCCTTCAGGTGTTCAAAATGGAAAATTAATTAGAGTTAAAGATAAAGGTATTCCAAAGGACAGAAATCAAACAAGACGAGGAGATATGTATATTAAGTTAAGAGTAGATACTCCAAAAGTTGGTATTACATCTACTAAAGCTAAAAAAATATTAAAAGATTTAGCTAAAGTATTAGGTGAAAATGATTCCCCAACACCAGTTCCTTTTGAATAAACTTAAAAGTATTAAATATTAATAATAACAACCTTTAAAGTGTATGCTTTAAGGGTTTTTTTTGGGGCTAAATCGTTATAGGCTAGTAATTTTATTAATTTAATGATAATTTAAATTTACATTTTAGGAGTTAGGAGATTCACTATGGGTGAGAAAATATATGGGAAACATGCAATTGAAGAAGGCATAAAAATGGCACCTTCAGGATCTACATTATATTTATGTAGAGGAACTGGAAAAACTTTTGCAGATTTAGATAGACAAGCAAGATTTAGTAAAAAAGTATTAGTTAAAAAAATTTCTAGAGCTGAAATGGATAAAATGATGCCTGGTGTTGATCACCGCGGAGCTGTATTAGATTTAGGTGGTGCTAGAAGATCTCAAGGAAGAATTAATACAAAAGATGTAAAGCAATATGTAAATGAACTACAAGAAGGTCAAGGAGGACTAGTATTAGTCCTTGATGGCATCACAGACCCTCATAACTTAGGTGCTATATTGAGATCAGCGGATCAATTTGGTGTAGATTTAGTTATTATTCCTGAAAGACGGAGTGTTCAAGCAAATGAAACAGTTATCAAAATTTCAAGTGGTGCCGCTCAATATGTTCCATTAGCACAAGTTGTAAATATTAATAGGGAAATTAATTTATTAAAAGAAAATGGTTTCTGGGTATATGCAGCAGATATGAATGGTGAATCTTCTTATAAAACAGAATTTGCAAAAAGAAGCGTTATTGTAATGGGAAGTGAAGGCTCTGGTATCTCAAGATTAGTAAGAGAAAGTTGTGATTATGTTACATCAATTGATATGCAAGGACACATTGATTCTTTAAATGTAAGTGTTGCTGCAGGAATATTATTGTATGAATATAGAAGACTTTTGAATTAAAAATATTTTCTTAATAAAAAACAAAAAAGATCTCAAATTTCAGAGATCTTTTTTATTCTACAAAAAATAAAAAAAGTGTGTATTTTATTTATTGAAAATTGTTTAGAAAAAAAGAGGAAAATAAATTTAATTATTTTAAAAAAAATATATTTATTTTGTAGATATTGTAATAAATAGGTACAAATTTAGTATACGAAATAATAATTTTAAATAAATTGCTGTATACATAAAATTAATATTAATTGAATATATATTCATTATTTTTATAAAGAACTTGTTTTTTAGCAATATGTGTCTTATTATTATTATTAACATTAAAAAGAAGGAGAAATAAAAAGATATGAAAAAAATATTGACTTTATTTTTATGTAGTTTAGTTTTAACAAGTATTTTTGCTCAAGGTGCTCAAGAAGCTCCAGCAGAAGAAACTAAAGATTTTCACATTGGTATAGTTACAGGTACTGTATCTCAATCCGAAGATGATTTACGTGGTGCTGAAAGATTAATTGAAGAATACGGTTCTGTTGAAAATGGTGGTATGATTCAACACGTTACTTATCCTGATAACTTTATGGATGAAGCAGAAACAACTATTTCTGTTATTTCAGGATTAGCAGATGATCCATTAATGAAAGCTGTAGTAGTAAACCAATCTATTCCTGGTACAACAGAAGCTTTCAGACGTATCAAAGAAAGAAGAGATGATATTATTTGTATTGCTGGTGAAGCACATGAAGATCCAGGTGTTATCCAATCAGCTGCTGATTTAGCAATTAATAATGACTTTGTTGCTCGTGGTTACTTAATCATTAATACAGCAAAAGAATTGGGTTGTGATACTTTTGTACATATTTCATTCCCTCGTCACATGAGTTATGAAACATTATCACGTCGTGCTGCAATTATGAAAAAAACTTGTGAAGATAATGGTATGACATTCGTATTTGAAACAGCTCCAGACCCAACAAGTGACGTTGGTGTTGCAGGTGCTCAACAATATATTTTAGAAAAAGTTCCAGCATGGATTGAAAAATATGGTCAAAATGCTGCATTCTTCTGTACTAATGACGCTCATACAGAACCTCTTCTAAAACAATTATTAGCTTATGGTGGTTATTTCATTGAAGCTGACTTACCTTCTCCATTAATGGGTTATCCTGGAGCTTTAGGTGTTGATTTAACTGAAGAAACAGGTGATTTCCCTGCTATCTTAGCAAAAGTTGAAAAAGCAATTGAAGAAAAAGGTGGTGCTGGTAGATTTGGTACTTGGGCTTATAGTTATGGTTATACAACTACAGCTGGTTTATCACAACATGCAATTAACGTTGTTAAAGGCGAAAGTGAATTACTAAAACTTTCTGATATTATGAAAGCTTATAATAAATTTACTCCAGGTGCACAATGGAATGGTTCATTCTTCTCTGATGTAAATACTGGTGTAAGAGCTAATAACCATATTTTAATTTATCAAGATACATATATCATGGGTAAAGGTTATATGGGAACACCAGAAGTTGAAGTACCTGAAAAATATTTCACAGTTAAATAATTAGAATTATTGTAAGGTGAAAACCTAAGCTTAAAGGATTGTGGAGTTTGATTACTTTACAATCCTTTATGAATGTAAGAAAGGAAAAATGATGAAAGATAAAAAAAGTGCTTTACTTGAAATGAAAAATATAAGTAAAGATTTTTCTGGCAACCAAGTCTTAAATGATATAAACTTTTCAATTCAAAAAGGTGAGATTTTAGGCCTTGTTGGTGAGAATGGTGCAGGAAAAAGTACTTTAATGAAAATTCTTTTTGGTATGGACGAAATTCGAGAAACCGGAGGCTTTGGTGGTAAAGTAATTATCAAAGGTGAGCAAGTTAATTTCGATTCGCCACAAGATGCATTAGAAAAAGGAATAGGTATGGTGCATCAAGAGTTTTCATTATTGCCAGATTTTAGTGCTGCAGAAAATATTGTATTGAATAGGGAACCTATAAAGAAATCTATTGCTAGTGAATTATTTGGTGATAGATTAAATACTTTAGATAGGGAAGAAATTTCTTCAATTGCTAAAGTGGCAATTAAAAAATTAGATGTAGAAATTGATACAGAAATGAAAGTATCTTCAATGCCTGTTGGTCATAAACAATTTACTGAAATTGCTCGTGAATTAAGTAAGGATTCTGTTGGTGAAAATAATCCAATAGAGTTATTAGTTTTAGATGAACCAACAGCTGTTCTCTCAGAAAAAGAAGCTGATAGTTTATTAGTAGCAATGAGGAAATTGTCTAAACAAGGTATTGCAATGATTTTCATTAGTCATAGATTAAATGAAATAATTAATGTTTGTGATTCTATTATGGTAATGAGAGATGGATTAATAATCAAACATGTTCCTGTTGAAGGTGTAAAAGTTCAAGACATCGCAAAGTGGATGGTAGGTAGAACTGTTTCAAGTTCAGGAGAAAAAAGAGTATTTAATTATGATGATAAAGATACTATTTTAAAAATTGAAAATCTTTGGGTAGATATGCCAGGAGAAACTGTAACTGATGTTTCCTTAGAGGTTAAAAAAGGTGAAATATTAGGTATTGGTGGCATGGCAGGACAAGGCAAGCTTGGTATTCCAAATGGTGTTATGGGATTATATACAGCAGGTGGTAAAGTATATTTTGAAGGAGAAGAATTAAAATTAAATAATCCAAGAAATCTACTAGATGCTGGGTTGGCTTTTGTAAGTGAAGATAGACGTGGCGTTGGGTTATTATTAGATGAGTCTCTTGAATGGAATGTTGCTTTTACTGCTATGCAAGTACAAGAAAAATATTTAAAAAAATATTTAAAAGGTCTTGTTACGTGGAGAGATAATAAAGCAATTGAAAAAGTAACTCATGAATATATTGATCAATTAGAAATTAAGTGTACTAGTTCCAAACAAAAAGCAAAAGAATTGTCAGGAGGTAATCAACAAAAGATTTGTCTTGCAAAAGCTTTTGCGTTAGAACCAAATTTATTATTTGTTTGTGAGCCTACTAGAGGTATTGATATTGGTGCTAAGTCATTGGTATTAGAAGCACTAAAAAAATATAATAGTGAATTAGGAACTACTGTTGTAGTAATTTCTTCAGAATTAGAAGAACTACGCTCTATTTGTGATAGAATTGCTATTGTAACTGATGGAAAAATTGAAGGTATTTTAGATGCAAGAAAACCTAGTGAAGACTTTGGTCTATTAATGATAGGCGAAAAAGTTGAAGGAGCATCTAATGGAAAATAAAAATATGATAGATAGATTAAAATCTTTTATTCACAACTTTGGTTGGCCTAGAATTATTATTGGAATGTTCCTTTTAGTTCTATTTATTGCCGCACCTTTTGTTGGAGTAAATATTAGTACATCCTTATCTGATACATTAAACAGATTTGGTATGAACTGTATTATGGTTTTAGCAATGGTTCCAATGATTCATAGCGGATGTGGATTAAATTTTGGACTTCCTCTTGGAATTATTGCTGGTTTATTAGGTGGAACTTTAGCAATAGAATTTAATTTTATTGGTGGAACTTCATTTTTAATGGCAATGATTTTTGCAACTCCATTTGCAGTATTATTTGGTTGGGGATACGGTAAATTGTTAAACCGTGTAAAAGGTGGAGAGATGATGATTGCTACTTATGTTGGATTTTCATCTGTAGCATTTATGTGTATGATGTGGTTGTTATTACCTTATTCTAATCCAACAATGGTTTGGGGTTATACAGGACGAGGTTTGAGAACTACAATCTCTACTGAAGGTTATTATTTGCATGTATTGAATGATTTCTTAGCAATTAGGATTGGAGAGCACTTTGTATTTCCTACAGGAATGTTCTTATTATTTGCTTTGTTAGCTTTTCTTATTTGGTCTTTTCTTCATTCCAAAAAAGGTACAGCAATGACTGCAGTTGGTTCAAATCCTGTATTTGCAAAGGCTAGTGGTATAAATATTGATAAAACTAGAATTTTATCAGTAATTTTATCAACTTGGCTTGGTGCTATTGGAATTTTAGTTTATCAACAATCATTTGGTTTTATTCAACTTTATATGGGACCTTTCTTTATGGCTTTACCAGCTGTTTCTGCTATCTTAATTGGTGGTGCTTCAGTTAATAAAGCATCTATTACAAATGTTATTGTGGGTACTTTTTTATTCCAAGGTATCTTAACAATGACTCCAAGTGTTATGAACTCTGTAATTCAAACAGACATGTCTGAAGTAATTCGTATTGTAGTATCTAATGGTATGATTCTATACGCATTAACTAGAAAAACGGAGGCAACACGATGAAGAAAGTAACTTTAAAAAGTATAAAAAATTTAGTTGCTAATAATTTAGTTACAGTATTGTTTATAATCATATGTAGTATTGGTATTCCATTGAGTGGATATTCTCCAACATATTTAATACAAGAAATTATTATTAGAATATCAAGAAATTCCTTTTTGATTTTAAGTTTATTGATTCCAATAATGGCTGGTATGGGTCTTAACTTTGGTATGACTCTAGGTGCTATGGCAGGACAAATTGGATTGATTCTTGTAACTGACTGGAATGTTGTAGGTATTCCTGCAATGATATTAGCAATGATTTTAAGTGTACCTATTTCAATTTTATTAGGACAACTCTGTGGTAGAATATTAAATAAAGCAAAAGGTAGAGAGATGGTTACATCATATATCTTAGGTTTCTTTATGAATGGTGTTTATCAATTAGTTGTTTTATATGGTATGGGTTCAGTTATTCCTATAAAAAATACTTCGCTTGTATTACCTAGAGGCTATGGTATTAGAAATACTGTAAATTTAATTAATATAAGAAGAAGTTTAGATTCCTTAATTGATTTAAAGATATTTGGAATTCAAATCCCATTGATGACATTTGTAGTTATAGCTCTTCTTTGTGTATTTGTTATTTGGTTTAGAAAAACTAAATTAGGTCAAGATATGAGGGCTGTAGGCCAAGATATGAATGTTGCAGCAGCTGCAGGTATCCAAGTTGAAAAAACAAGAATTATTTCTATTGTAATATCTACAATTGTTGCTGGTATTGGTATGATTTTATATCTTCAAAATATAGGTACTTTAAATACATATAATTCACACACACAAATTGGTATGTTTAGTGTAGCCGCTCTATTAGTTGGGGGTGCCTCAGTAAGTAAAGCTAATATTGGTAATGTATTTTTAGGTGTTATTTTATTCCACTTAATGTTTGTTGTATCTCCAATGGCTGGTAAGAACTTAATAGGACAAGCTCAGTTAGGTGAGTACTTTAGAGTATTTGTATCTTACGGTGTTATTACTTTATCTCTTGTTTTATATGAAATGAGAAAGAGAAGAGAAAATTTAGCAAATGCAGAAAAACTACAAGAAAAACAAGAAGGAGCTGTAAATGAAAATTAATAGACGTTTTTATGTTAGAGCTATCGCTATTGTTTTAGTTATCTTATTTGCGATATTAATGGCTCTTATTGGTAAACAACATTCAATTCTTATTGATAATAAAAATATTGAAGTTAATGGTTCTGAAATTAAAGTCTTACAATTAGTAGAAGTTCAAATAGATAAAGAACCATCTATGGAGTTAGCTAGGAGAGATCGAGTACAAGTCGATATTCAAGGTCAATCCTTTAGATTAAAAGTAATTTATTCTGATAAAAATTGGGAAGAGCAAGTTCTAGAGAAAAAATTAAAAGTTCCTTTCAGTGAGGATATGATATTATTATCGATTCCTGCCTTTATTGAAAATATGGATGATATTGATTCATATTTGGAACCTTTTGTAATTATAACAGAATAGTAAATATTTATATAATAAATTAAGGGGGTGTTGCAAAAGTCT